>Ga0209960_1000180_pt1 | contig 188700 bp, 173 predicted proteins | sample ThiBiot_500_plan_2_FD_183947 | JGI IMG/M metagenome (GOLD analysis project Ga0209960, IMG submission 183947) | Wastewater bioreactor microbial communities from Cape Town, South Africa - Thiocy_expt_500_plan (SPAdes) | ecosystem: Engineered > Bioreactor > Thiocyanate-remediating >... | reverse complement strand
TGCAAGTGCGACATCTTATTCATATTGTTCTCCTTTATTTTACTGCATATTTTCGTGTCACGTCGAACAGAGAGTAAACTAGATTTTATTGGTTAAATTTAACACAATATCACATGTGTGGACATTCGTTCCAGAGACCGACGGTACTGCCAAAATTCGGCACCGTCTCGCCAAATACCGTGTACCGTCGGAAGAAGTTTTCTATTCTTTAACAACTAAGACAATCTGTTTTATTTCTTGTATTGACTATTTTTCGAAGAACATTGATAAGAAATTGAAAAAAAGAGATATCATTTCATAAACAAAAACAATTTCAAAGGTTACATTGTCAAAGCACGCAGGAATATCAATTGATCATTAAAATTAATAATAAAATCGTAAGGAAATAGTGTTATCTAGCTGTGCAGATTTTATGTTTGTTCGACGTTTTGTAAAAATATTTCCACTGGCATTAGACAATCTTTCAATAGATGTAAATGGTGCTGATGTAGTGCCGTAAATATCTGATGTGCTACTTTGACAAAGATTGGAAACCTTAGGACAAAGTATATTTAGAAGCATAGTTAATTAGTTTGGAAAAAATTCTTAAAACAAATGTAAAAGACGAGATCGACAAAACCGAAGACCTATAACCAAAAAGTTTGATAATGCTGTACTCTGTTGTGAAACAGTTTGTCTATTTAAAAAACAATTCTCTTCGAGTTATCAGTCACTAAAAAAAACAGTTGATAGAAAACAAAATACTAGATTAATTTCATCTACATCAATTCAACTCAAATGATCAAAACGTAAGAAGGAAAAGTTCTTTCGTTGACAATATGTTTTATTTTTCTTCTCATATTGCAGAAAAACATTAATGAGGGATGAAAGAATCCACTAAACACTATCAATTTTTAAACAGTAAGAATACCAAAAATGTCACTGAAAAACGCTGTTATAAAAACTATTCATGTGACAACACAGGAGTGCGGTATAGCCAGTTTATACCGCACACCGTCTCGTATCGAGACGAGACGGTATGGTACGGTGTAGATATCGCGTACCGTTGGTCTCTGGTACAGTTACGCCATTTAGAGACTATTCAAGTCTTACATAATCATCTTCAAGCTGAGAAGAGATCAGTTAATAATGACATTTGATCACATAGTTGAAAAGGGTCGTGATACGACGAGTTAATCCTTAAAAAATTTTGTTAGTTTCTTAACGTTAAAGGACGGGGGGACATAAGCTATGCAAAATGGGCGCATGAGCTTTTTTTCGAATTTAGCGTTCAATCTTTCAGGGAATGTTAAATAAGTGTTTATGAAGTAAATTCAAGCATAAGTATGCATATTGGAGGTCAGTTTGGGGTTAAAATCTCTCTAAAGATTATGTAGATTTTATATGGTATCAGAGTCACTCCTACTGGTTCAATGTTTGATCGAAATGAACACTTTTTTAAAAATATTCAAAGCTCAATTAACAACCATTAGAAAGGGCATTTAATTCTGCATCTTTTCATATATAGACCATTTTTTTCCAAAACAAATTGGGGTCGTCTATAGAATTACCTTTGTATCGAACATGATTTTTTTCCATATCATTTCAAATATTTTAACGTATTTTAGCATCTTTTTTTGCGTGATCCCAGTTCATTTATATACCATTTGATAGAGCAAATAAAGTGCTACAAACTGGTATATTTTTCATTTAATTTCAGGTTGGTCCCGGTACTCAAAAATATCAAAAACTATCAGAAATTGGCAAAATACTCACTTTTTTGCCTAATGTTAACGTGATTTTGCACCATTATATTCAATTTTAATCGAGATAAGTGATATATTCGAACTCAGCGTAAAAAGTTGAATTGATTTGTACCCTTTTTCACTGTATCAGAGTACTTTTATTTTTTCCCTAAAATCTAGCCGTGGCCCCTCACAGGGATGGGTCAAAAATGAAAACTCCTTGAAAACTCATTTTATTTGCGAAATCAATAATTTCATTACATGTTAGTAACTACTGAGATGTTTTTGCGTAATACTCAATGTTCAGAATGTAATTTTGATGAATTTTCATTTTTTGACTCATCACTGTGGGGACCTGAGGCAAAGCTGAATGCTACGAGGCGGGCCCACAGGTTGCGGATAGTGGAACGACCATTAGTATAATGGTCAGCTGCGAATAAGAGCAAGCAATTGCTCAAATAAGTAGTCCCGGACAAATCAGCCATCTTGTTAACAGGGTGTAATGGGGTTGAGGGTGGCACCGAAACGCCTATAAAGTGTTACAAAAACCCAAAGACGACAAGAGGACACGGCGAACAAAGACCGCCAGAAACAAGGTTCGATAGAATTAAGTTTCATAAGTCTAAGCTAGGGCAAGTGAAGCTCTTTAACCTACTTGGTAATTCACTGAATGGAGTAAACCATTTCAATCCGGCGGAAGGCAACGGGAAACCACCGCTGTATTTTCCCAAGCACACCATGAACAACGCAAACAATTCGAATTCAAACAACAGCGTGAAGGGAGTTCACAATGTGAACACCTCGCTCGGTAGAGATGATCACGCAGGACAGGTGATACTCGATCGTCAACCGGCTACTGTCCGCATCAGCATCAACAACATAATCAAAATTGGAACATGGAACGTAAGAACCATGTACCAAAAGGGAAAATTGGAGAACATAAAGAAAGAAATGAATAGGCTGAAAATTAATTTGCTAGGTCTATCAGAAGTTAGATGGAAACACGCAGGATCTTTCAAAACAGATGATTTTACCATGCTTTACTCTGGAGGAGACCAACACGAAAGAGGAGTAGGAGTACTTCTCAACAAAGAAACATCAAAAGCTATAAAAGGCTTCTGGGCAATATCAGATAGGATAATACTAGTAAAGCTGCAAGGCAAACCTTTTGATATCTCTATTATTCAATGCTATGCACCAACAAGTGACTATGATGATGTGGCAATTGCCAATTTCTACGAACAACTAGACGAAGCCTACAAACAATGCAAGTCACAAGAAATTATATATGTAATGGGTGACTTTAATGCAAAAGTAGGGAGTGAACGGGTTGGAAACACCGTAGGACCCTTTGGTCTCGGAGACAAGAACGACAGAGGTGATAATTTGATATCTTGGTGTCAATCACACAATCTCGTTATCACAAACACATGGTTTAAGAACCATCCACGCAGATTATGGACTTGGAAAAGTCCAGGGGATCGAACCAGAAATCAAATAGACTACATTTTGGTTCCTCAACGCTTTAGAAATTCAGTCATATCCTCAAAAACTTTTCCTGGGGCGGATTGTGACAGTGATCATGTTCCGATTGTTAATGAAATACGAATAAAGTTGAAAAAACTAAGAAAAACAACAGTAACGCCAAAAATACAAAGCCATCTCCTGAAAACGAACAAACGTCTACAGGAGGACTTTCGAATTAAAGTACAAAATCGTTTTGATGTATTAAGTAGTGACAACAATCCTACAGTTTTGAGTAGTGACAACTATCCTACAGTTTTGAGTAATGGCAACAATTCTACAGAAACTGAAATACTATGGGAACAGATGAAGTCAGCGATAATGAAATCGGCTGAAGACACAATTCCAACAGCTCCAAAAATCAAGAAAAACAAATGGATGACTGACCATATCCTACAGCTAATGGAACAGAGACGAACCAAAAAATCGAATCCTTCTGAATACAAATCTATAAATAAAGTAATCAGGAGAGAATGCGCCGAAGCTAAAGAGAAATGGTTAAACGAACAATGTATAGAAATTGAGAACAAATTGAATATAAATACCAGACTAGCTCATCAAAAAATCAATGAAATAACAGGCAAATCGAGATGCAGCAGCTCAAGTTGTATCAAATCCAAAAATGGAACTATCCTCATGGAAAAACAAGAGATATTGAATAGATGGTCAGAGTATACAGAAGAACTCTTCGAGGATAACAGACCGACAAAGCCTATCATAAAAAAGAACATAGAAGGTCCCCCAATTATGAAGGACGAGGTGAAAAACGCAATAAAAACGATGAAAAACAACAAAGCACCGGGTCCCGATGGAATCACGTCCGAAATGATTCAGAGTCTCGAAGAATTAGGTGTAGATATACTCACGAAATTAACAAACAAAATACAGTGGAGTGCAAAAGTCTTTGCCTTCAGTATTTCATTTATTTATAACCCAATGAATGATCAATAAAAAAACCAAATATATACAATGATAAAGCAATGTTCAATGTACAAAAGTATCATAGTTAATAATTAATTCTTTCTCCTTTTGATTCGATTAAAGCTAAACATCTTGTTTTCATCGAGTTCACCAAATGACTTAGGAGATTTATATCAATATTATTCCATTCTTCGTGTAAAAAAGTGTTTAATTGTTCGATATTTTCTGGTTTTCGTTTTTCTATACGACGTTTGATGATTGCCCATAAATTCTCCACCGGATTGACATCGGGACTATTCGAGGGCCAATCGATAACCTCTGGTGTTTCACGAGACAAAAAATCTTAAGCCACTCGACTTTTGTGCTTTGGATCATTGTCCATTTGTAATCTCCATCGCCGACCAAACTGGATTTTCGCATTAGGAATAAGATGATCTTGAAGAATTCGAACGAAGTAGGGACCGTCCATGATATTCCGAAACGAATGATAGCCGATAAGTCCTTTAATACTGATCCCACCCCATACCATAATCTTCTGTCTATTTTTTGGAATTCGTTTAACTTCAGCACTCGGGTTCAACGACCAACATCGAATTGTATTACGAAACAATTGATAGCATGTTTCATCGGTAAATATTGTTCTACTCCAATCATCATTTTTATGCTTAATTGCCCATTGAACACGTGCATTCTTGTGTTTTTGTGTCAGCATTGGAGTACCACGTGGTAAAATACTTGTATAACCTAATCGTTCAAGTTGTCGACAAACTGTCCATACAGACACACTCAAATCTCGTTCATAGAGCAGCTTGTGTGCAAGTTGTTTCGCGCTTGATTCTCTCGATTGTTATTTACGTCAACAACCAGTCAATCAAGAATCAGTTAAAGAAATTTATACAGCAATTGGAAATATTTATTTGAAAAAAACAAATTTCGATCAAATCTTTTTATATTATCGAAAAATGAAAATTAATTCATCGAGAGATATCGAAAATGTTCATTTCGAACGACGACATTTAGATTTAGCATTACATTATTTCGAGAAAGTTCTTCAACAAACTCAACAGAAAGATCCCAAGAATGATCTCTTAATCAATAATACCAATCAAATCATTGCCAATATCTTCTATGAAAAAGAATTTTTCAAGCAATCATTAGACTATTATTTCAAATTATTGAAAAAACTTTTGAAAAAAACATCGAAAGACGATGCTTCATTAGCAAATATTTATTTTATCATCGGACAAATCTATCTTCGGTGACCGCACAATTTGTCGCATGACATTTCGTCGCGTTCATTTCGTCGCATTATCATTTCGTCGCATGACAATTAGCCGCGTTCTTTTTGTCGCATGTTTTTCTCATTCTGTTCAATTAATGTTTGTTTTATAAACACATGATAAAATAACATAAGAAACTAGAGAGTGCATTTACTGAGAGGGTACTAATTGGTATCAAGCTGATTGAAAAAACGGATCGATAAAAACTATTAATATGATATACAGTTAACGCAAACTCATATTAAGAACAAATAATTAGCTTTGTTTAGTCTTTAACAAAATCCATCATAATCTCAGCTAATAATTCAACTGATCCAATGTTTAAAATGATATTATTAAGTTCAGAAACTATATATAGTTATTATGTTCTAAGCATTCCATATCTCCTTATCAGCACGTGTCATAAAAAAAATTCAAAAACATAATTAAAATGGAAAAGCTTCTTTCCAACCAAGACATCGCAGCTTGGTAACTTTTTAAAAAATATGGCTGCTAATGTTAATCTTTGACTTTTTTATTTTCTACTTATTTACAATAAATATTTAACAAACGAAGCTAAACTAACTTATCAGTTCTATACCTTTAAGGATAGCTTTAATTAAAACAATCTATTACATACATAGATGAGGATGAAGAGAGCGAGAGAATTGTGCGACGAAAAGAACGCGACAAATTGTTGTGCGACAAATTGATATGCGACGAAATGTCGTGCGACAATATGAACTGGTGCCCTATCTTCGAGATGAAGATTATAATCAATCAGCAGTTTATTTATATCGTTACATTGATTGTCTATTGAAAACACACGATTTACGTAGTCCGATTGTTTATCCAATTTATTTGAAAATCGGTGAAATTTATTTGAAAAAAGATGTTTTCACATCGAAATCGAATTCGGATTTTCAATTTGAACAACGTCATTTAGAACAATCGATCGAATTCTTTCGACGTTTATTACATAAGAAAATATTTCGAGATTTAAAAGAAGAAGATATTCTTTTAATTCTTGCCAATCTTCATTCAGAAAAAGAAGATTTTCATCAATCATTATCCTTTTTACAACAACTATATCAATATGTCAATCAAACCAATCCATTGAATTATCAATTTCTTGGAAAAATCAATGAAATTATGGCAGCTGTTATTCAGAAAATGGGAAATACAAATCAAGCATTACAAATTTATCGAGAAGCAATCGTTTTATATAAAAAAGTTCGACCATTTAATCAAGATTTAATTGATAAAGTCGAACGCAAAATTCATAAGATTCTTTTACCATCCAACAATTAAATAAACTCAATTCGATATACATTTCGTTTTTTTTCCTATTTTTATTCAACTAAAATAAAATAAAGTAGATAGATGAATCAAATGCGAAATAAACAAGTGCGACATCTTATTCATATTGTTCTCCTTTATTTTACTGTATATTTTCGTTCGTGTCACGTCGAACAAAACAGATAGTGAACTAGATTTAATTGGTTAAATTTAACACAATATCACCTGTGTGAATAATATTCGTTCATTTCTCTCTTTTAAATGATGTCGAGAAGAAGATATGAAATCATAGATGATGAGCTTTTAGTAGAAAGATATCGTAGAAATGCTCGATTATTAGTTGAAGAAGCTGACGATTTCGAAGTAACAACACCTATCGTTGGTTATTCTCAAGAGAAGACTCTTTCTCTCGATGAAACATGTCAATCATTGATTTCAATTGTTCATAATATATTATTCTATGCAACCTATGCTCTTGAACATACATATGAACATCCAGCCGATGGTTTAACTCGTGATGAATCAGCTGCAATTCGTTTATATACGATTGAATGGTGTGATGGACATCGAAGTCTTTATTCACTTTTGAATGAAACTCTTAGAAAATCAGATCGTGAAAAACTTCAACCTTGGTTAAAATATCTGAAACTTCTCGTGACAGGTCTCGTTAAGATTCCATGTGCACCTGCACAAACTGTTTGGCGTGGAATCAAAATGAATATTAGTGAGAAATTCGTGAAAGGCAATCAAGTAACATGGTGGGCTTTTTCATCGACAACAACATCATTAGCTCTTTTGGAAAATGAAATCTATTTGGGAGTCAAAGGAGAACGAACCATATTTTCAATTGAAACAATTAATGGACGAAATGTATCAGCACATTCACAATATGATAATGAAAATGAAATTCTACTTTTACCTGGAACACAAATGGAAGTTCAATCAACATTAAATCCAGGAACGGGATTACATATTATTCATTTGAAACAGAAAATACCTGAACAAATCTTACTTGAACTTCCATTTCAAGGTTTGTTTTCGAATTTTATTTGACTTTTGAATTGAAATATTTGTTTTGTTTAGGTGCATGTTTATATCCAAAATATTCGTTTGTAAATCGTCGTTGGTATGGTAAGAAACGTTATTTGATTCCATTGAACATATTTATAGTTATGTGCGTTGTTGGTATTATTCTGGGTTCTGTTTTTGGGATAAAACCGACAGAGATTCGAATAGCAGGTCTATATTTTATTTATTTTTTTTGAAGTGATAGATGTGTATCTATTGGACTTTTTAAGGAAATGTTGTAAAGACTTTTTGTCCGGCAAAAACAGCAAATGTTTGTACGTTCTCAACTCATCATACGTTGACATACGATGGTTATTATGGAACTGAATTTCTTTATTTTAATTGTAGCACAGGATTGATAGATATTGATGTTCGATTTATAGTTCAAAAGACAGTTGGTGCTACTTATGCAAAACAATACAATTCATTTACGCCAAATCTTATTCAATCTTATAACGAAACAGAATCGTATATTGTTTACCGATGGTTTTCTAGTCCATCTAAAATATACACAACTGATTCATATGCAACGTATACAGAGGCGCAATTTCAATTAAAAGGCATTAATCAAACGATACGTAATGATATCTATTATGCTACTTTTACCATTGCATGTAATGATCATCGAATAAATATAACAGGACATTTTTCGTGAGGTTTGTAGACTAATGTTGATTTTCGTAGAAATTATCTGATTATTATTTGAATAAATGCAGTTGATCTAGTGAAAAGAAACGCGTGTTCTATGATTGAAGGACTCTCGTCACGCCTTACACACACATATATACATATTTCAGTGAAAACCATGAAGAAATCAGTCTAGGTACTATTTTTAAAATGCCCTTGTGCGCACACTCCATTCACTATTTAATGACTAGACAAACAAAATCATTCAACTAGCTATATGATTGATAATTATTGACAATTAACTAGTTTCGCCAGTCGGCAATGCGATACACAAATCGAGATTTTTAATAACCGACAGTCAATATATTCGACATGACACAAATGGCAAGAAAACAGCCGTATGATCCCAATGAAAAAAATGATCGTATTGATACGATGGGCTCGAATGTTTATTCCGCAAAGGACAATCAAAGTTTGCATAAATCATTGAATGGCGAATTTTTTCTCTATCAAATTCTTCTTCAACAAATTTTGGACGAACAAAATGCGACCAATAATCAACATTCATCTCTCGCCGAATATTTTCAACCGATCGATAAAAAAGATCAACAAACAATGCACGAATTCGACACACAATATCGACCTGACAAATCAATTCATTGGTACACAAGAGAAACTTGTATCTATAAAATTCTAAACAAAGCTTTACGAACACAAGACATCGATGATATTATGCCGTTCGATCAATTTATACGAGATTTAAACAAACAATTAGCGAAAGAACGAGTGGCATTCGTTAAACAGCGACAAACAACAAAGATTCGAGTATTTCGCGGACAATTTATCAGCAAAGATGAAGTCAATCGACTCAAATCAGCCAAAGGTCAATTATTGGCAATGAATTCATTTCTATCAACAAGTACGAACTATGAAAAGGCTTTCGAATTTGCTACGAGTCGACCGCCACCCAATGATAAATTAACTTCGATTCTGTTAGAAATCGATGTCGATCTACTTTCTGATAGTCGACCTTACGCCGATATTCGACATTTGAGTGCATTTGCTGAAGAAGAAGAAATTTTGTTTATGTTCGGTTGTATTTTTCGTATTGAAGAATTTTTCTATGACGATAAAAAGAAACTTTGGTTGGCATTTTTGAAATTATGTTCGCATGAAGATCCTGATTACAAAGAATTCGACAAGAATATTAACAATGAAACTAGTGGACAAAGTCAATTTATTTCTCTAGGAAATTGTTTAATCGATATGCAAAAATACGACGAAGCTGAACGACATTTTCAAAGGATTTTACAACAAAATTTAGCTAAGAACGACCTTGAACGCGCATATTGTCATCATGGATTAGCGCAGATTTACATGAAAAAACAAAATTTTCAATTAGCTATCGAAAGTATCGAGAAAGTGTTGAGTTACATTTTGAAAGATCCTTCACATCAACATGATCATCCATTGATTTCACAATGTTACAATAATCTAGCTTCGATCTATGCCGAACAAGAAGATTACCCAATGGCTCTTCAATTCTATGAAAAAGCCCTTGAAACGAAAAACAATAACACAATTCAAACATATTCCGATCTTGCCAATGTTCATTCTCGATTAGGAAATAATGTACTTGCGTTAGATTATCTCAATTTAGCTCTACAACATCGAGGTTCGGCGGGCGATTCAGCCATTGCCAATGTTTTTATTCAAATGGGAAATATTTTGGCGAAATTAAATCGAAAAAATCAAGCTGCACAAATGTTCGAACGAGCAGAAAAACTTCAATTAAAAACTCTTTCGCCTGATCATCCGGATTTGAGTTATACTTATCTCGCATGGAGCGATATGGCTTTGCAAATGAATGATAATCGAAGGGCTTTACATTATTTAGATAGAGCATATCAAATTCAATCGCATTCTCTACCGGATACGCACTCAGATTTTGCTGAAGTCTATACAAAATACGGACATTTCTATGAGAAACAACGAGATTTTGCTCGAGCATTAGTTTATTATCAAAAAGCTTTAGACAATCAATTGAAAACACTTTCATCATCACATCCATCGGTTTCTCAAACTTATCTAATCATGGGTTTAGTTCATAAGAAACTTATAAATTATCCGCAAACATTGTCTTGTTTCGACAAAGTTCTTCAAAATGAATTAGAACGAAAGAAACCGGGCGATTCATCACTAACCGCTGCATTCAAACGAATGGCTGATCTTCATTTCGAATTGACTAATCTCGATCAAGCTCTCCACTTCTATTTACAAGCATTGAATAACGAACTCAACAGTAAATCTTATGATGATTCTTCATTGGTATCGCTTTATCAAGTCATTGCCGATATTTTTCATCGAAAGAATGTTCTTGATCAAGCACTTTTATATTCAAATCGTTTGCTCGATTGTTATTTACGTCAACAATCGAAAAACAACGAATCGATCAAACAAACTTATTCGTTAATCGGCGATATTTATTCGAAAAAGACAAATGTCGATCCAACATTTTTATTCTATCATAAATTAGAAGTTCATTCGTCGAAAGATATTGAAAATATTTACTTTGAAAAACGTCATTTAGATTTAACTTTGAATTATTTCGAAGATATTTTACAACAAACAACTAATTCCAATAGCCAACATATTCGAGAAATTATCTCGAACATTCGTCAAGAAAAAGAACGAGCATTACAATTTCGTCAATAATCAAATAAAAACAAAGATGTTCTTTTTCTCTTCTTTTTTTTTTTCGATTTGTCTCATTTTTTTTTCGCACGAAAAAAGAATAAAACTAACTAAAAACCATTATACCGTATCAACCGATAGACAATGTACCAACATATATTCACCCTATAAATATCTATTCGTGCGACATACGCGGTCGAAGGTAAGTACAAAATATAATCTCAATTTTAAAATGGCAAATCAACGAGAACGACGATATGATCCCAATGAGAAAAATGATCGAATCGATACGATGGGTGCGAATGTTTTTTCGTCGCAAGACAATCAAAGTTTACACAAAGGTTTGAACGCCGAATTTGTTCTCTATCAAATTCTTCTCAATCGAGTTTTGGACGAACGAAATCCGTTTAGAACGAAACCGGCCACACTTGCCGAATATTTTCAACCGATCGACGAACGAGATTTGAAAACGATGCACGAATTCGATACAAAATATCGATCGAGCAAAGCCGTTCATTGGTATACAAGAGAAACATGTATCTATAAAATCTTAAACAAAGCTTTGCGAACACAAGACATCGATGATATCATTCCGTTTGATAAATTTATTCAAGATTTAAACAAACAATTAGCAAAGGAATATCAATCATTTATTCGACAGCAAACATCCGATAAAATTCAAGTTTATCGAGGTCAATTTATTAGCAAAGATGAAATCAATCGATTGGTATCGACCAAAGGTCAATTACTGGCGACAAATTCATTTCTATCGACAAGTACGAATTATCTTAAAGCTTTCGAATTTGCTACGAGTCGACCGCCACCGAACGATCAATTAGCATCGATTCTACTTCAGATCGAAGTGGATTTGTATTCAATGACAAAACCATATGCAGATATTCGACATTTGAGCGCATTTGCTGAAGAAGAAGAAATTTTATTTATGTTCGGTTCTGTTTTTCGTATTGAGGAGATTTTTTATGATGAAAAAAAGAAACTTTGGATGTTGTTTTTGAAATTATGCGCGTACGATGATCTTGATTATGTTCAATTTCAAGAAAGTCTAACGAAAGATATCAAAGGACAAAGTCCATTCGTTGCATTAGGAAGTTATTTCATGGAATTGCAAAAATTCGATGCAGCTGAAGAACATTATCAAAAGATTCTTCGACTTCAACTAGCTGAAACACCCGTTGAATTCGCCTATTGTTATTATGGATTAGCTCAAGTTAAGATCAAATTACAAGATTATACATCAGCTATTGAGAATATCGACAAAACTTTGACAGAATTAGCCAACAACGCTGATCATATTCTTGTTTCGAAATGTTATTCCGATTTAGCTTTGATTTCAACGGATCAAAAAAATTATACTTCATCATTTGAATATTATGACAAAGCTTTACAACAGAAAAACAAGGATTTTTTTAGTATTTATTCGGGACTAGGAAAGATCTTCTTCTGTCTACGAAATTATTCAATTGCTCTGGATTATTACGATAGAGCCTTGGAAAATCGAGGAGATGTTAGTGATGCACATATTGCGAATATTTATCTTCAAAAAGGTGCGATTTTCACTGCTTTAAATCAAATGACTCGAGCCGATGAGTTCTTCAGCGAAGCTAAAAGTTTACAAATGGCTGCACTGTCGCCTGAACATCCTGATTTAAGTTATACTTATGTAGCATTGAGTGATCAAGCTGTTAAAAATAACGACGAAAACAAAGCGCTCGAATTCATGAACAAAGCACTTGAAATTCAGTTGAAGTCTCTGCCCGCAAGTCATCCGGATTTTGCTGAACTTTACACGAAATACGGTGATTTCTATGATAGTAAACAAGAATATGATGAAGCACTTGTCAATTATCATAAAGCACTTGAAAATCAATTGTTAACACTCTCGTGGTTTCATCCAGGCGTAACTAAAACCTATCTGAGCATTGGTTTAGTTAATACGAAAAAGAAAAACTACGACGAAGCATTTACTTATTTCGATAAAGTTCTTCAAAGTGAATTAGAACGTAAACAACTCGGTGATTTATCTTTAACAATTTCCTTCCAACGAATCGGTGATTTGCTTGTTGAAGTCAATAATTTCGATGAAGCCCTTAAATTCTATCATCAAGCACTTGATAATGAACTCAAGAATAAATTGTACGTAGATTTTTCACTGACAGATCTTTATAAAGCAATTGCCGATGTTTATATGAAGAAAAATACACTTGATCAAGCTTTAGTCTATTACAATCGTTTGCTCGATTGTTATTTACAACAGAAACCAATGAATGACGAAATGATCAAACAGATTTTTCTTACGGTTGGAAAAATCTATAAGACAAATACGAATTTCGATGCATCGTTTTTCTATTATCAAAAAACGAAAGCCAATTCGTTGATCGATATCGAAAATATTCAATTCGAAAAACGACATTTAGAATTATTTCTATTTCATTCCGAAAATAATCTTCAACAATTCGAAAAACAAGAAAACAACGAACTTTCGAAAACAAATGCCTATCAAATCTTAGCAAAAATGTTCTATCAAAAACAAAATTACGATCAAGCATTGACTTATTGTTTGAAATTAGTTAAACAAATGACAAAAGGCGATTCAAATCTACTATCTCTCTATCAAATGATCGCACAGATTTACTTTGAGAAAGGTGATTATGATCAATCACTGATTTATTACTATCGTTGTCTTGATTATCAAAGAACTAAACATAGTTTTCCAGTTTACATGAAAATTGGACAAATTTATTTGAAAAAAGATTTGTTACATCAAAAGAAAGACGAATACGATCCGAATTTTCATTACAAACGACGTCATCTCGATCAATCGTTGTATTATCTACAGAATTTATTAGATAGAAAACGAAATTTGAATTTCAAACACGAAGATATTTACATGATGATTGCGAATATTTATTTCGAAAGACAAGATTTTCATCGATGTTTAAATTATTTTCAAAATCTACTCGAATATCTTCATCGACGAAGACCATCGAAATATTCTCGATTGAGCAAACTTTGTGAATTAATCGCATTGATTCATCACCGGGTGGGAAATCAACATCAAGCACAACGATTTCAGGAACACGCAGCTTTTTTCTATAGACAAATTCGATCACACAACTAATTAATAACTGTCTGATTTTGAGGCATAATACTCAAAAAACAGGATAATTGTTCTTTTTGTCTCAAACGCCATGGAATATTATCGAGAATAATGAATTCTTTCTCGTTGATATAAACTCGATAGATAAAATAATTCTCTCGTTCTCGTAGAATAAATTCGATTTCATTGATCGACAGAGGAAATAGATGTTGATTTCGTGTTTGAGTGGATTTAACTTCAATATATTGTTTTTTTCCATCTAAAGTCATGATGATATCGTAAGGTAAATAACTCTCTCGTTGTTCATTTAACCATTTAAGAGCAAAAGATGTCGAAGATTGAGAATATTTATTTAGTAGATAATCATAAACCATTTTTTCTCCAATTCGACCAGTATTTATATTCGATTCATTCGTAATATCAGATAAATTTTGAAAGAGTATTGAATTTGAACTTGTTATTGATGATAGATCAATCAATTCCATGTGAATAATTTCTTCGGATGATGGTCGCGGTACTGTTGGTATTGGTAAAGGTGGTCTGAAAAGTGGAAATCTTTGCATCGGTAGCATTGGGATGACTATTTGCGGTTGAGGAGGAGGAGGAGGAGCAGCAACGATTGGATTGATTTGAAAATTTGTATTGACAGGAATCGACTTGTTTCCGTCTGATCGATTTACTTTAGATAATGGTTGTAGAATAACAATATCTTGATTTGTTGGTATTTGAATTGAGTTGGTTTGAAAATGTTTTTTAATTTCTTCGATTGTTCCTTTTAATAAAAATCTTAGTTTATCTTCAAAATTTAGAATATTAATCAATTGACAAAGTTTATTGGGCAGATTAATGAATACTGTTTCACTGTTCCAAGGACGTGTGACATACAGCAGTTTATCTTTATGGTCATAGTAGACATTTGTTGTTTGTACGAGTTTGTTTTGATAGAATAAGTCCAATGAATTTGATTCGATAAAGTTAATGTCTTGTTGAAAGATTTTATCAACGGATCCGATGATTTCCAACGAAACAGATAAATGTTTCATCCATTTCTTTAAAAAAGGTAAAATCTCAATTAATTTTCTTCGAAAAGAGTGAGCTGGAGCCGACTGTTTATCAGCTAATTGCAAATCATTGAATCCAATTCGTTTGATATTCATCAAGTCCAGAAACAATTTCAATTGTTGATGATTTCGATTGGTATAATTCAATTTCAAACAAGGAATGGCTTCATTGAGACAATGATTTGTTCCTTCAGTGTAAAAATACAAATCATCGGCTAATTTCCATTGTTGATTTTCAGTGAGAAGATACAATGATTTAACTCGAATTTTCGCTTGTTTCTTTTCATCAATTGACCAAGAGGCGATTTCTTTTAACATTGATGAATAAATATTTTGTATTCGATCGAGATTTTCTTTGAGACAATCCCCATCTCGGTGAATTTTCTCGATTAAATCGAAATAATCATTCATTGATAATTTCGTTTTCAAATTGAATATTTGATTCCAAACTGAATTCTCTTGTGTTCCCAATGAAATCGCTGGAAAATACATATATTTCCCGCAAAGATCCTTCAATAGTTTATTGTCAACAAAAATATTCTTTGTCGATTCACAGATTTTGTCAATTGTAGTTGGAATCGATTTAGTTTGACTAACAAACCATTTGATATAATCGCCATCTTCTAACGGACTTCCTTTCGTCGCACCTAATTTGTCCGGATGACCCCAATAGGCTCTGACATTAGCCTGTAATATCTCCGGTTGAATATGTTTAATAGCATAGGACCAAAAAACTTTGCCGAACTCGTAATTATTTTCTGTATGTTCGATGAAAGGGATGATGACGAGACCAGCAAAAGCATCGACTCGATGTTTTGTATCGGGTGATTTAGCAATAAGAAATTGTTCACGAAAACCGTATTGTACAGCTTGATGACAAGTCAATCGTTGTTGAAATACAGTCGGATGTAATTCTTCCTGAACGCCAAATGCGAGAAAAAACTGTCGCCATTCAGTTGGATCAACATTTTCGTTGACATAGTCAAACGATAGGAATTGATCTTGTTTATCGTTGAGAAATCCTTCGAATGCTAATCTCGGTTTATATTTATCCGAAAAGAAACATCGATCAGCTGAGAGGAGATTTTGTTTTGTTGTTAACAATTTCAATTTTCTTAATTTGTCAAGATCCGCTTTTGTGATTGTATTTGCTTGAAAGAGTTTGAATAACATTCTTATCGTTGGAATTGCATTTTCCTTCGTCGTAAAATGAGCGGCATTCGGAATGATTGTTTTAAATAAATAAGTTAAATCAGTTCGTTCGAGAACGCCTGACTGTTGCAACCAGAGTTTAATCGTTTTTTGCGATTTATTATTTAACCACGAGCAAATTTCAGGATGAACGAATGATCCATCGGCAAGTTCCGTTGGATTTTCGTCGAATGTTTCTTGAGGAAAATAAATATCTTGCATTGCTTGTAAACGATGTTTTTGATTGAAAAGAAATGGTATTTGTTGAATATCGATTTCATCACCTTCACCCTCAAGTTCACAAAAGTATTTAATCATTTGTTTATTGTCGTCGATCGAATGCATTCGATTAAATAGATCTGATCGAAACATTCGAATACATTCGTTCCAAGTAAATGTTTTCACACCGATTGCTTCTAAATTTTGATCATAATCAATAAATGGATCTTCATGAAATTCACGTGAATATATATTCTCAATGAATTCTCTCATTGCATTAAGATTAATAAAAGACGAATGTTTCGACATCGAAGTTTGATCGAGAACTGCTTGATCAATTCGAAGAAATTGTTTTCTTCGATTGAGAATAAATTGGAAATTGTGAATTATGGTTTCAATCGATTGATTAAAACGATTGGCAAGAAGATTATTTAGTAAATTTAATTTCTTTGGAATTAAACGATAAGCTTGTGATTGAAATTGTTGATTTCGAAGTAAATCTTTGATCCATTGAAATAGTTGTGAAGGTATCTTTTCGAATAACCATTGATTCCAAATGGAATCCGTATGAATTTGTTCTCGATTGACGTTGGTGAGAAAATTAGCGTTGATTAAAAATGGAAATTTATACTCGAAGATTTTCGTTGGTAAATAAGAAAATAGAATTGAATCTTGTTCGTCGAGTTGTTCGATTTGTTCGTTGAATTTTGCTGCAAAAAATAGTTCAGTTTTTCGAATAGAACGTAACTTTTCCGGAGCTTTCATATCTTCAGCTAATTTCTTCTGTTCTGTTTCCGGAATATCGAATTCGAAACGTTTGATAATCCATTGTGAATAGATTCGTTTATTAATCGAGATTTTTTTCAGATTTTCATTGAAATCAATTGAAATCTTGTCGAGATTTTTCATCAAGAAATGAACTTGTTTGATATGTCGAAGAAATAAGAACATATGTGGTTGTTGTTTTAATTGTACTAGAGCTGAGTCGATATCATCGATGTTACCAAAACGAATAACATAAGCAACTTGAATTTTGTCTTTTCTATTCGATAGAAAACTTCGAACATCAGCATCAATTTCAGATTCGTCTGTCCAAATTGGCGTTATTTGCCATGGATAAATAAATTGACGATCATTTCGTTTCTCCCATGTTTGTTGATCTTTTGTTCCCCATTTATCATTCCAAGGAATTCGAAATGAAGAATCAAATCGAACGAATTCGTTTTTCGAACAAATCAGAACATAATTCGATTTACCGAAAACCGATTTAAATCCTAAACCTTTGTAACCTGTTTTCGTTAAATCTTTCTTTTTCGTTCCATGATTAATTCCACAAAGACCTTCGAAATCTTTTCTATCAAACGGTTTACCATTGTGACCGACAACAAGATATTGTCGATTGAGAATTGTCAACAAAATAGTTGTCGCTTGAGCATCATCTGCATTTTGAATCAATTCGTAAATAAACCGAATATTATCGGTATATAAATCGCTCGATAAAGATTTCAATGATTCAGCTTGATTAATTGCTTGTTCAGGATAATTATAATCGGTGTTTGTTCGCCAAATTTCATTGATACAAGGTTTTAAACTCATGTGGCTTTTTTTTTATTTACTCAAGGAAAAAAACAAAGGTGTTAAAGGAAAAGAAACGAGTAACGTGCGATGCGTAAGTAAATGAGACGAATGCGTGTCACTAGTATACAATAATATTTTCTCATTCAAAACCTTGAAAGAGGTTGAAAATATAGAAAAAAATGTCTCAGAAAGAAAGAGAGAAGCACTAGCAAAACTTATTGTCAAATTCTATGTGAAAATCAAAAAACAAATTCGAAAGCGGTATAATTTCTCGCTCAACGTTATACAGAGTTTTGCAGAAATTTGAGCCAAAATTATTATACTATAACAATTTCTAACGAAAGATTTAAAACTCAATGTCAACATATCTACACACAAATTATTCAAATAAAAATTTTACTGAAAAACTTGTCTATCTCTACTTTTTAAACTCTCAATATTTCATCATCAAAGCAAATTATAAAAGTCATTTGATTCAGTTTTTAATTTGTCAGCCGTTGTTGTTCATCGATCCAGATTTTAACAGTTGATAATTGATATTGATGTTTATCTCGACTAATTAAATAAGTCGGTGGCAGAACTGATGCTAACCATTGAAGAAACTGATCGTCAGCGATCGATGAATTTTGTTGAAGCATTGGATCGTCGAAACATTGAATGTTCAATGAACGAAGATGAATCATTGTTCGAAGAAGATCAAGAATATTCGTTCGATTTTCAAGTCGAATCGAAAGAACTTGACATTGTTGTGCAAGTTGAGAATAAGCTAATCTCGAACATTCGTCGTTATTAAAAAATCCTTTGGTTGATGAACATTTCGGAATGAAATTTAATCGACGAATCGACGAACTTTTCAAACGATTTAAACAGATTTTAAAATCTAATGAACATAAAATCTTCAACGAATAAACATTCGGTGCAAGTTCAAGTAATTTTTGTAATTGTTCATACGGAAAATTATCACCGAGAATGACTTCAACCGAATATAGATTTTCTAATGAAGGAATTAACGAAAGAAAATAACCATCAAATGGAATGCCGACTTTTAAATGGCGAATTTTTCGAAATTCAATTGGCAAAATATTCGAATCATTGGTTGGATTTAAATATTGAACATGTCGAACTTTATCAAATGTCCAATTGAACATCGGATTTGGATATGTTGATGCAGATTTAATCGTATTATAACGAATAAATTGATCGAAATTATACGGAAGTGTATAGATAATTCCATGAAATGATTCATGAAATGGAATACAATCACAAGCAACATACAATTGATGTTTAACAATCCAAAATGGAGTTTTATAACTTGTTAATAGTTCATCGAATTCTTCATCCAAACGTTTCTTTAATGGAAATTGAAAATACATTCGAAATTGGAAGATTTTCAAATAAATTAAATATTTATCGAGAATTTTCTCCCATTGAGCACCTTTAAAATAGAGATCGGATGTTTTGATTTTCAATGAAAGTAAATTTGGCATCATTCGAAAGAGTTTGATTAACACTGGATACGAACTTTCGAATGTTAATTTTAAATGTTTGATTTTCGATTTTAAAATCCGAATATGTTCATCTTGAAAATTAAATTCAATTGATAAATGAATACTTTCAATATTCGGCGTTTGTTTAATTAAATGTTTGAACTCGTCTAAACTACAACGTACATTTTCCATTGAAATCTTTCGAAGTGAATTCGAAATGACATTGATTTTCTTCAAACGTAGTTTATCGAATGTATTCTCATCGAGATTTAAATATTCAAGTTTCGATAAACTCCAAATATTGTTCATCAATCGATGTAATTCTTTCTTGTCGTTATTTAAATTACTTTCAATGATTTGTAGATGAACTAAATAGGAAAGTTGATGACATTGAGTAATGAAATAATTTAATTGTTCACATGATTCAATTGAATAAAATGAAAGAGATTTTAAATAAGTAAATTGATTAAATGTTAAACCAAACGAAAAAAAGAAATCAGGTAAATGAGGTGTTTCATCGTCGTTCGAAAGACTTAGCGATTGAATACGATCGAATATCAATGGAATGGAATATCTACAGATGGTTTCGAATTTGCGTCTTGATATCGAACGAAAATCGAAATGATACGAACGAAAATGAAAAAGAAGTAAGTGATTCAATCGAGAATTTAAACCGGAAAAACAATATAATAAATTCGTTCCATCGAGATATTCGAATAAATCAAGAATTAATTCATTTGCTAACAACTCGAAGTACATTTCGAACTAACTAATGAAATGAAAATATCTTTTTTTGTATTTCTTATAGTTTTGTTCTTTGGTTTTTATCTCTTATCAGTTTTATCTTCAGTTAAAAGAACGCACACAGTAAAAAAAAAGAATCTAAAGTTGAGTTTCATCGAAGATTTTCATTAAAATCGGATAGACAATCCAAGCGAAACTGAATAACGGTTGTGTTTCAACCGAGTGTTTCTTTTGTTCTGGATTATAAGTTACGGTAAACCAAGCTGATGCTTTCTTTGCCAATTCATTGTCAATACTGAAATCTGTCTTCGTATGAAATTCAAACCAATTAAGTTGTTTTTTCCATGACAAATCCTTCGAAGTCTCTGACCAAGAACGAATTTCTTCGTTTTTCTTGGCCAAATCCTCGTAAATATCTTTGTAAAAGATGTGTAAATATTTGTTTTGCAGAATTTTAACCGAATGACTGATTTCATTTTTGAGATCGTATAATTTTCTTTGTTTGACGTATTGTTTCGAAGTAAATTGAAGAATGTATCCTGATACAAGTTCAGCTTCATTTCGAATACCATATTGTCTCATTATTCGACGAAATTCGAGATCATATTCGAATTTAGTCGATTGAACTGACGCGAGATAATCTTGAGAACCGTTGATCATCAGTTTTTCATAGGGAATTAAATCGATTTCATTAGTCGAATTGAATTGTTCTTGTTGATTTAGATTTCTTTCAAATTCGACAACTGAATCGTAGAGTTTGCCGAGAATAGTTTGAGAATGATAATTAGGTTTCCAAGTGTTTTCCATGAAATGAGGCAATTTTGTTAGACGAAGATCACCAGTGATACGTTCAGCACGAACTCCCGTCTTAGCAAAATCAACAGCCGTACTAAATTTCGAAGAGAAGATATCGATTATTTTTCTCATAAACAGAAAATTGAACTAGCCTATGCATTCGAGCTAATTTTAAACACTGAGCTCCTCGAGCTCCAAAGGAAATTTGATCAGCAAACGCCAAATGACTGTCGGCAATCATACCAAGACTAAAAAATAATGATTTCTCACACTAAATATCATATAGTTGATTTTGTTCTGACTTGTCTGATTCGATATATTCAACGAAAAATGTCGTTACATCATTGATAGTATATTCAGTTTTGACATTCTTTTGATTCTGTTTGGCATTTTCATTGGCTTGATCATGATAATCAAATGGTTGTTCATTTTCTTTGAATAGAAGTTTTTCTTCGCTCGATATCCAAAATAGATCTCCATCGAGATCACCACCCGACATTTCCGTTGGATGAGAGCCCGTTGGATCGAGTGGAAAAACAATCACATTTTTTAATTGATGTAACGCAGGAATATCAACAGCTTCTAGCCGACGGATGTCACCTGAAAATTCAATTTTGAATTCAGAAAACAAAACAAAAAAAAACGTAAATCATTTACCAGGATGAAAACAAGGCGTACGAGTAACAATAACGGGTCCAGTAATGATTTTTGTGTTTATACTACCGAGTTCGTTTCGTTCTTCGATTTGAACGAAAACTTGTCCGTATTTAAGTGTTTTTGTTTCGTCGATGACACCTAAAATATTCCAAGTATTGGGCACGAACACTCGTGCTCGAACTCGGATTTCTTTGAGTAAAAATCCTTGAAAAGCAATGAGAAGTTTTCTCACAAATGGATCGATTTGATGACGAAATCGTTTTAAATATTCAATTAGAAATGCATGATAACCATTGCCAGCATTGACGCCTAATTTCCTAAGGAATTCTCGAGCTTTCTCAGGATTTGTCGGGAGTGTTTTCAAATGTTCGAGCATTTGATCTTGCATCGAAAGAAAAACTTCATCGTCAATACCGAGTGTTGAAAGTAAAAGAACAATCTGTCGATTGAGAAAGCCAATCGTTGACACGTCCGAAGATCGAACAACATCAATCGCTAGATTTTCACTCGTGAATTTGTTCATCGATGGACGAAGGTATAAACCAACATTAGGCTCAGTTATTCGTTTCGCTACATCCAAACAAAGCATTCCTTTGTAACCACCGAATCGAATTTGAAAAGCACAAGGATATTCATCATCATCACCGGATAATTTCTTCGCCAACCACGGTGAAATTATACCGATACCATCGGTTAAACATAATTCATTCGATTTTTCATCGGGTATTTGTTTATGTTGATGTTTTTCTAAAATAGTTCCTTTTTTTGTTGTTGAAAATGATTGACCTAACTGTATATGAGAAAAAAAACAAGATTTCATGAGCTTAATTTCTAGATTTGAATCGATTTACACGAGCAGCCATTTTTGCTACCGGATGAATGTTTGTGAAAGTGCCCATCGATCGACGAATACTTTCTGCAGAAATCGTTTTCATCGGTGAAAACATCCAACAGCAATGTTCACGAATTTGTGAATTTGAAAAAGCAAGAAAATCGTAATATCGATCGCAGATTTCGATGCCATCGGCTAAAATCGATTTGATCCGTTCGTATAATTTGCTCATATCAACACTGATACTTTGCAGTTTTTTATAATCTAAATTAGAAACAAATTAAAATACGATTTCGTAATCGAAAATAGTATAACTAACTTTCATCACGAAAACAAACACGTAGGAATCCATCATTGACTTGACTGAACTGTCGAGTAACGAGACATTTTTCTTCGTTATACGGTCCTTCGTAGAGAATCGTCGATGGAGTTATGTAAATCTTTCGAATTGACATGATATTCGACGAACTCGAGTCCGAGTGTAATTCATGTTTACTCACAAAGATTCCATCGGTTTTTGTTCGTCGAAGTTCATGATGTGCTTGCAATTCTTTTAGAGCTCTCATTAACAACCAACTTAAATGACCAGGAAATTTCTTTCGTCCTTGAATATTCAATCGATCGATATTATCCGTTGGTAGAACAAAATCTGTATCTTTCACATTAATCAGTGTGCCCATTGCAGATAGAACAGTCATCGATGGATTATCATCATCATCATCATTTTCCATATTCATAGGTGATTCTTCTGTTGTTGTTGTTGTTGTGTCATTTTCGTTTTCTTCGCCACAAATCTCGTGAAACCAATATGAAGCATAGGTAACAATCTTTTCTGCACAATTAATCACGATGTTCAATGAACATTTAGCTAGAATAAGATCGAATTGATCATCGATGATCAAATTATGAATGGTGAGAATATGTTTCGAAAGTAATTTCATAATTTCAAATTTGATTTCAAATGGATATCGTGGCCAACGATTGTTGAGAAAATGATCAACTAATTGACGATTTTCTTTCATCCATTGATCGTTTGATAAGAAGTCAACATGTCGAAAATATGTATAATTATCTTGTTTCATTGAATCATTCATTAATTTTAAAATATTTTGACGAAAAAATCGTTTCGGTGTAAGATTATAATAATTAAGAATTTGAAATAAACGAATATAATCTTTGTTAACATTTTGACCAGACAAATAAACAAGCCATGCATTAGCATGTCCAATAAGTGGCGTGCCGGGCAAACGTTTTTCATGACCTGAATTAGCACTTTGTTCGGAAACTTTCTGAAGAATAACTGGTGGTTGTTTTATTTGAATGAGTAATGAAAAACATCGACGACTGATTCGAATCGGACTGATTTTTTCCGCTCGTAGATTTTCAAAAGACCATTCGAATAGAATTTCAGTCGAAGTGTTGTACATCACATTTGAATGTTTAATAATAATCGCGATTTTTTTCTCACTTACATTAATTCGTAACAAAGTACGTATTTGGTTTTCATTTTCAACTAATCGATGTGCAATAAATCTGAGTTCATCAGCAAAATAACCTCCTGCAATTGTATTACTGTTAATCAAAGTTCCGTAGAGAACATAAGAAATATCAAAATCAAATGTATCGGATGTAAATTGATTGAATATGTTTGTGTTTATCGGTCGTTGAGACAGTCTTGGTCGACTGATTTTCATATCACGATTTTGAAATCGAAATCGTTTTGGATTTCTTTCGAAATTATCTAAGACAACTTCAGCTAGTTCACTCGAATCGAATCGAACGAATGCTATACCACCATTGTTGTACTAAAATTAATATTTTATAAGAGAATAATGGTGAAATATATATATATATATACTGTTGATGTTTTCTTGGGAAAATAAATATCAACGATGGTAAAACCAAGAGTTGCAAAGAAAGTTTTCAACTGATCGTCAGTAACTGCAAAGTTAATATTGGCTATGAAAACTTTATTCGATGCTAATGGATTTGAACCAGATGACTTCAAAGTTTGTTCGATAGATAAATAGTATTTTGAACGATCTTTTCCTCGTGTGAATAAAACAGAAGATTCAATATACGAACGAATCGTATCATCAAAACTATTAAATGAAGATCTGCTTGAATGTGACGATGAAGTTTGTAATGCCGACTGAACATTTGTCGAGTGGGAATTTTCAATTGTTGGTGCATTTGATAAAACAGAATCGATGAGTGATTTCATTTGAGTTGTATTACCAAGATTTGGTATTTCATTGTCATTCTCATCTTCAGTATCCGACAAAGATAATTTCCGTTTCATTCAACTTTTATTTACGATTGCAAATCAAACAAATGAATTTTTTATATGTAACCAACTCTTTTGTTTGACAGGGTTTTTTCCCATTCGTTCTTTTCTTTGTCAATGATAAGTTATCACTTGTATACCTCAACGTACTTTTCACACACACTTTGCATTACATCAGACGTTGTGTGAATATAAATGTGTATCTTTAAACGACGAGATATTTTTAAATAAAGATGTCTTCGTTTCATGTTCTCATTATCGGAGCTGGCCTTGGTGGTTTAGCATTGGCAAGTGCACTGACTCGAAATGGTATTCGTTGTACAGTTTTTGAGCGTGATGCTAAGCCACGCGATCGATTACAAGGCTATCGAATTGTTGTTCGAAATGAACCGAATGTAAATGTTTATGCTTTGGATGTTCTTCGTCAATTGTTGCCCGATGATCTACAAGCGAAACTCTTTTCGATGGCTGGTGATGCTGGAAGTAGTGCTACGGGTACAGATCAAAATTTAAATGTTAAAAATGTATTTCAACTTCCTGGAGAATCATTCAGTTTGGGTCGTATGGCGCTAAGAGAAACACTGCTCGATAGTTTAAATGAAAATATTATGAAATTCGGCAAAAAATTTATGTCGTACGAAGAACGTAATGATAAAATCATTGCAAAATTTGAAAATGGCGAAGAAGTCGAAGGTGATCTTCTCGTTGCTGCTGACGTAAGCTTTTTGTTGACTAAATAACGACCAATTGAATTCATAAAAAAATAATATTCTAGGGTGGTAATTCTCGTGTTCGTCGTCAGTTCTTTGCCGATCATGATCCACGTATTATCACTGGTGTTTCGGGCATCGTTGGAAAGATTGCAGTTACTCCTGATTCAGAAGCTGAACGTATCATTCAGCGTACTCCTCTTCGTGATGGAATGATTTTAGTGAGTAAATCACCAGGTCGAGTATTCTATGCAGCACGACATATTCTTTCGAAAGAACAAGAACGAGTCGATGAAGATTTTCTTTGGAGTAATCATCGATCTTATGTCTATTGGGTTCTGAATACATCGACGGACGAACAATGTCCACAGAAACTATCTGGTGATGAATTACTCGTTTATGCTTCTACACTTGTCAGTGATTTTCATGCAGATATTCAAACTTTGATTCGTCAATCTGATCCAAATTCAACTGTTTGGCTTGATTTCAATTCTGGTGAAGCAATTGAATGGAAAACCAATACTCGGATTACATTTGTTGGTGATAGTATTCATGGTATGACACCGTATCTTGGTGCAGGTGCTCTACTTGCTATTGTTGATGGATGGGAATTATCCAAAGCTATCATTCGTATTGTTAACGACAATAATGTCGAAGCAATTGAACAATATGAAACCGAAATGAAAAAACGTTCATTTCCTGTCATGCAAATGGCTCTACAAAGAATGTTAAAACTAACTGAGACTTCGAAATAATTTTAATCGAAAACAAAATAAAGAACATTTTTGTTTTATTTGCCACAGACAGAATTGCAATTATTGACACAATCAGTTGAGTTAAGAAAAGTATAAGTACGATAATAGTTATCTTCACCATATGCAATAAGTTGACCACACTGAAAACTACCACAACTACTATTAAAAAAGCCAAAAGCATTGAAAACACCGAAATGATCACCTGCATGACTACCAGAACCATTAAAAAGATACGGACATGCATTGGCGCAACCAGTAAGACTATAGAAAGTCGCTATACGACCAGTATACACACCACTACCAACACAATCACCTTCAATATCATTACCATTTTTACTAAAATCATAAAGACGATCTGTATTCCATTCCAAACAATTCGTTAACACCAACATAAATGGAATAAGGACACCAAGCAATTGATTACTACTGTGCATTTTTGTCGTTTTCTTAGTGGTTAACAGTTTCGTTTCGAAGGCAATTACAATTATATACGTAATCTTTCAAAAATTGAAAGAGCTTAAGTGATTTATAACTGAATGTAAATGCGTCATATTTCAACCATTTTTTTTTATTTGATTCTACTTTGCTTTATATCGACATCTAACGTTTACAGGACTCGCAAGGACTTGCCAATCCTACTACTCAAAACAAAACAAAAAGCATCCACTGGGTTTTTTTTCCTTCCTTCCAACCTTCAAGCTACAATTTTGATTCATTTTTCTCGAAATTGTATTTTTCATACCTATTTCAAGAAAAACAGTCATGGAATTCGATGATAATGATCATCCATCAGGAGGACGAGGTTACTCAAAGAAAAATACACCATGTCGCCATAGCGATGGATGCTATCTGCCGAATTGTCCTTACAAACATCCGTCTAATTGGCATCCATGTCAAAATGGAGCACGATGTACCAATTATAATTGCAAGGATACTCATCCACCCTCTCGCCAGACCAAATGTCGAAATCGTAGTAAATGTAGAACAAAGAATTGTCAGTATCTACATCCTTCACATCAAGAGGATGAGAAAACGAATAAACAGCCTCAAATAATCCGTTCACAAGCAGCAAGCAGTAGTGGCCGTCATTTGAAATCATTAGAGGAACGAGTTGAAGAACGAAAATCAAGTCAAATACCGATTTTTAAATTATTTATTGATTTTTGTAAAAGAGTCACCGAGGAAAATGTAACTGTATTCGTCGCTGACACAGGTAGTGGGAAAAGTTCTCAAATAGCACAATATGCTGCTGATTGTTATTCCGATTCCGATGGACTTGTTGTTTGTACTCAACCTCAACCTTCAACTGCGATAACATTAGCTCGTCGAGTAGCTCAAGAATATGATGGCACTTCGGTTGGTAATTCGGTTGGCTATCAAATTGGTTATAATGAAAACCGAAAGAATGATTGTGTCTTAGGTACCAACATTATGTTCATGACTGAGTCAGTTCTTATTCAACAATTTCAAATGGACTCGAATTTAAATCGAATCAAAGTTTTAATTATTGATGAAGCTCATAATCGTTCGTTGAATACAGATACTATTTTGGGTATAGCTAAACTCATATTAACAAGACGATCTAATTTTCATGCCGTTCTTCTTCTACCACCTTGTGATTATAAATTCTTTACCAAATTCTTCGGAGTATCATCTTCGAAATGTGTACTATCCTTAGAAAGTCATCTGTATCCAGTTCAGATTTCCAATAGACCGGCAGAAAAAGATTGTCCAGACTATAAATTCATTGAATTACATCTTATTCCTACGTTACAACGTTTGTATTCTCAACGAACAAAAAATATTCTCGTATTTTTATCAAGTCAACGTGAAATCGAAAAAGCCATAGAATTATTTAATAACAATCTTCCTCGAGGATGTTCAACATTTGCTATCTATGAATCGATGTCACCCGAAGAACAAGAAACACTCTTCGAATTTAATCGTGATAACTCTAAGCGACGAATGGTTATTTTCTGTACGAGCTTTGCAGAAACCTCTATTCATGTTCAAAACGTTGACAGTGTGATTGATACTGGTCTTATTCAACAATTTCGTTTTCATAAACGACATGGCATTCAGATGTTTGAAACAGTTCGTATTTCACAATTTTCAGCTGAGAAACGAAAAGACCTTGCTGGTGAAACTAAAAATGGTGTTTGTATTCGACTGTATGATGACGACGAACTAAAAACTGAATATATTCAACCAGAAATAGCTCGTACATCATTAGCTCTTGTTCTCCTTCAACTCAAGTGTTTCCAAATTGATCCACGACAATTTCCTTTTCTATCACCACCAGATAACACATTAATCGGAAATGCATTGAATGATTTAGAAAGTCTTCAATGTTTAGACAAGAACAGAAAAATCACGAAACGTGGTGAACTATTTGCCAATTTATGCATCGATCCACAATTAAGTGCTTTTCTCATCGATATTTATACAGAACATCGAAAGAATAAAGAGTTGTTATCACTCGCCAACACAATTGTCGGAATTCTTTCTGTACCTGGTTCTATTTTTTCAACGAGAGAGTCATCTATGCAGAATAGTGATCGTGATCAATATAATAGTGATTTACTCTATCTTTGCCATGTATTCAATGAATACAGAAATGCTGGAACAATTAATCCGAGTAATAAGAAATGCACAGACTGTAACAAAATATCTCACGATTCATCAGAATTCTGTTCTTCATGTCGGCTTCGTCATGCAACAATGAACAGATTAAATTATCCAATTGTTCAAGTTATTGACAGTTTAATTGAATTTTACAGAAATACAATACTCGATGCTCGTTGGAAATTGACATCCAACGATATTGTCAGTTCAAAACATTCAAACGAAGAAATTCTTAGTGAATATTTGCAAAAACATTTTCCTGCTCAAATTGGTCATTTTCTTATTTCACATTTGCCCGATGAGGGTGTTCGATTGATTCAAAATGATATACGAGCGACCGTCAATAGTCAAAGTACTTTGGTACAACGTGCACTCGATGACAAACAAAAATTTTTTGTAACCATGTCGATTTCAAAATCATTCTCGGGACGTTATACCGTTGATCATCTTCACCCGATTTCAAGTCACGGTCTTTCAGAATTAGTTATCGAACAATTACTTGTCTGTGAAAATATTGGATGGACACTAAAGAATGAAGTACGGAATGCATTGCATACGACTCGTTCGAAATGGCTTGTACAAGAGCATGATCAAGTCTTACGTCAATTGACAATATGGGGTTTACCAGCTGATCGATCACATGTTGAATCAGCTCTCAAATCAATTCTATCGAATGTAAATTCGAAAGCAGTCGAATGTGGTTCAATAAAAGCAACATTTCAAAATGGTTTCATCTGTTCAGCTGTTCAAATTACTGAGAAAATACCTCGATTAGATCTTCAAAAAGTACCATGTCGAACATATGGTCAATTATTAAGTTGGTTAAAAAAACGATTGAATATTAGTCAACATGATATTAAAGAAAATAATTTTAAAGAAGGTCCATCAAAATCAACCAGTGATTCTGATTCTGATTCCGATGATTATGAAGCAACACCGTTCTACATTCTATTCCGTTCGATGGATGCTTATGAAAGAGCAGCAACAAAATTACCTGCACATCATATTTGTCCACCAGATAAACAATCCTCATCGACAACAGGCACACATATGAATGAAAAACATGCTTGGGGACGGCAGCTAGTATTAACTATTCCAGTAGGCGCACCATTTATCAGCGCACAAGAACTTTTAGATCGTCTTGCTCCACATGCTGTCGATTGTCGACAATTTGGCAAACGAAATATTCGAGCACAGCCTGCTATGAAAGTGATTAACCTGGCACGAGATACCGATGAAACAAATATACGACAGATTTTACAACCGATCAATCCGGTCCATATTAGTATACGCAAAACACATGGAGATGGATTAGGTTCAGCAACAGCACATATCTTCTTTTCTAATGTTGATCAACGTAAACAATCAATGGATAATCTACAAACTAGTTTTTGTACAGTACCAGTTATTATCACTGTTCGCAATCGAACAACACATAAACGTGAACAAAGACAGATATATCCTGCAGTCAGTGAATTGCGAACTGCTGATCAAATTCCTTTGAATTTTCTTATTACGACGACAAATCGTCATTCAACGAATCAATTATTTCATGAGATTATTCCAAAATTGGAACCTCAATGGACAATCGATAGTACGGCAACCGTTACTGTTACTCATTCTCATTTATATCCAGATTTCGATGCACTTGTTCAACAGATTGCAGCTAAATTTGAGGTTCAAGTTCAACAACAAAACGTTGATAAAAAACAAGTCAACGGTCAAAGCCCAATTCGCTGTTTTTTCAATCATGGCCCACCTAAAAAAACAGCAGCAGCTGCAGCGATGTTGTCACAATCGACATCTCCAATTCTTATTAAAATCAATGATGAACGTCAGAAACAATTGTTCGATGAACTTTTCGCAACGAATACGATACAAAATTGGGCAACGAAGTTGAAACTCGAAGTGATTAAGAAAGATAGAGGAGGTCTATGGATTGAAATTCGTGGTCCTCAAGTACAACAAGGTGATTTAATGAGAGAAATAGCTGACTATTCGGATAAATTCGACGAGCGATTTCGTGTACTCGAATTGAATTCTAAAGTAGCGAATTTTTTTGGACCTCATAAAGCAGCTTACAAACAACTCGAAAGTTTGAATGATGAATGGAGTAATTGGGGATGTTCTGTTAAATATGTTCCTCGAACAAAATCTATTATTATTTATGGGCAACCCTCAACTAAATTATCTTTATTACAATCTTGTGTAGATAATGTGGAAAATATTCTATCAAAACTATCAACTGATGGGAATGCTATTCGTGAGAAACAACAATGTGTTTTTTGCAAAAAACCATCATATTCAACAAATAAATTACGTGCTTGTGGTCATGCATATTGTCGATGTGCAGCTACTCATTTAGCGAATACACTTCCATTACAATGTGCTGAGCCAAGTTGTAAGAAGAAGATTGATATGGCTGATGTATATGATATATTTCCTGAGAGAGAAGATTTTATGGCTTTATGTAAACGAGCTATTCAACTTTATTTCCAAGCAAATGCAAGTACTTACGATCAACGTTTATGTCCGAATGTTGAATGTGATGGTTTAGTAAAACATAGTGGTAGTTATCAAGTATGTATGGTTTGTGGACGAAATGTTTGTCCATCGTGTGATGTTGTTGATGATGATTCTCATCAAGGTCGAACATGTGCTGAACGAGCAATGTTTCAAAAGATGGGTGATTTTCTTCCTAATTTATATAAACAAGCAGAAAAATTCGCACGAGATAATTGGACACCACAAACACCTCCGATTATTCGAGTTGATTATAACCTGGCTTTGGCCACACCATGTGGATCAATGCAACGGTTCAATAAAGGTGTTCAAGCACTTGGTCATCCAGTACCATTAGATATGACTAAAGGTTTCTTTGCGTTTCATGGTACAGCTCCTGTAGCGATCAAACCTATTTGTATTGAAGGATTTGATCCAAAGAAACGTGCTGGACAAGCTTGTGGTCCAGGTGAATACTTTGGTGTGACATCAACTGTTTCACATGGTTATTCTCAAAGAGGAAATACAACTGGACCGTACTCAATGATTATTGCTTATCTTTTAACTTGCCCTCAATTGACTACAAGCCCAGGATTTTGTTATGTAATGAATAATCCAACAGATTGGTCATATGCGTATAATGTACCAGTTGTTGTTGTCTCCTATGGGCCTCAAGCTAGTTGTGAATCACCGTTGAAATAATTCGAAGCAGGTGAATTCTTCCACGAAAAACACGAATAAATATTTTTCTTAAAATTTGATTATAATAAAAAAGATATCTTTTTAACAATACTTTGTTTGGTTGTCGCCTTTGCATTCTATCGACATCTTACGGTAAAGTGAGACACAGCACAAGGCCTTATCAATTGTCGAAAAGAAAAAAAAAACTGATGCTTTCATGATTAAATGTGAAGATATGTTTTGTTGGAAACTTTCTTCTTCCTAGTCTCTAGGCCACAATTTTAAGTCGTTTTTCAAAGGTTTTTCTTTTTTAGACCAACGAGTTTATTAAACTTAAATTAAACAACTATGTCCTCTGATGATTCTGATAACGACAATCCTCGCCGTTCCACAGAAAGGCCAAGTCAGTCGAAGCAAAGCATATCGTGCCGTTATGGCGATGGATGCTTCTCTCCATACTGTCCTTATAAACATTCATCTAACTGGCATCCATGTCAAAATGGAACACGATGTACCAATTATAATTGCAAGGATACTCATCCACCCTCTCGCCAGACCAAATGTCGAAATCGTAGTAAATGCAGAACAAAGAATTGTCCATATTTACATCCAACACAACGGCCATCATCATCATCTTCATCTTCTTCTTCCTCGTCGTCATCTTCAGACGAAGAGTATGCGAAGAAGAAGAAGAAGACGAAGGAACAACATAAAGCAATTCATTCCAAAGCAAGCAATAGTAGTCGCCATTTGAAATCACTAGAAGAACGAACAAAGGAACGAAAGTCAAGTCAAATACAGATTTTTAAATTATTTACTGATTTTTGTGAAAAAATCACCGAGGAAAACGTAATTGTAATCGTCGCTGACACAGGTAGTGGGAAAAGTTCTCAAATAGCACAATATGCTGCTGATTGTTATTCCGATTCCGATGGACTTGTTGTTTGTACTCAACCTCAACCTTCAACTGCAATAACACTTGCTCGTCGAGTAGCTCAAGAATATGATGGTACTCCGGTTGGTAATTCGGTTGGCTATCAAATTGGTTATAATGAAAATCGAAAGAATGATTGTGTCTTAGGTACCAACATTATGTTCATGACTGAGTCCGTTCTTATTCGACAATTTCAAACGGATTCAGATTTAAATCGAATCAAAGTTTTAATTATTGATGAAGCTCATAATCGTTCGTTGAATACAGATACTATTTTGGGTATAGCTAAACTCATATTAACAAGACGATCTAATTTTCATGCCGTTCTTCTTCTACCATCTTGTGATTATAAATTCTTTACCAAATTCTTCGAAGTTTCATCTTCGAAATGTGTACTATCCTTAGAAAGTCATCTGTATCCAGTTCAGATTTCCAGTAGACCGGCAGAAAAAGATTGTCCAGACTACAAATTCATTGAATTACATCTTATTCCTACGTTACAACGTTTGTATGCTCAACGAACAAAAAATATTCTCGTATTTTTATCAAGTCAACGTGAAATCGAAAAAGCCATAGAATTATTTAATAACAATCTTCCTCGAGGATGTTCAATATTTACAATCTATGAATCGATGTCACCCGAAGAACAAGAAACACTCTTTGAATTTAATCGTGATAACTCTAAGCGACGAATGGTTATTTTCTGTACGAGTTTCGCAGAAACTTCTATTCATATTCGAGATGTCCAAATTGTTATTGATACTGGTCTCATTCAACAATTTCGTTTTCATAAACGACATGGCATTCAGATGTTTGAAACAGTTCGTATTTCACAATTTTCAGCTGAGAAACGAAAAGACCTTGCTGGTGAAACCAAAAATGGCGTTTGCGTTCGACTGTATGAAGACACTGAATTAAAAAATGAACATATTCAACCAGAAATAACTTATACGTCATTAGATCTTCTTCTTCTTCAATTCAAATGTTCACAAACCGATCCACAAGATTTTCCTTTTCTATCACCACCGGATGATACATTAATTGGGAATACATTGAGTGATTTAGAAAGTCTTCAATGTTTAGATAGGAACAGAAAAATCACGAAACGTGGTGAACTCTGTATGAGTTTATCCATTGATCTACAATTAAGTGCTTTTCTCATCGATATTTATACAGAACATCGAAAGAATAAAGAGTTGTTATCACTGGCAAGCACAATTGTCGGAATTCTTTCTGCATCTGGTTCTATTTTTTCAACGAAGGAGCCAACTATGCAGAATAGTGATCGTGATCAATATAAAAGTGATTTACTCTATCTTTGTCATGTATTTAATCAATGGAGCAAGATTGGAACGATTAATTCGAGCAGTAAGACATGTACTGATTGCTATAAAACAGTTCCAAATTTATCAGAATGTTGTTCTTCATGCCGTAATCGTCATGTGGCGATCAACGGATTAAATTCTCAAATTATCCAATTGATTGAAAGTTCAATCGAATTTTATCGAGATACAATACTTGATTCTCGTTGGAAATTAAAATTTAATGAAAGCAACACTTCAAAAAGTTCAAATGAAGAAATTCTTAGTGAATATTTTCGAAAATATTTTACTGGTCGGATCGGTCATCTTCTGATTCCGCATTTACCCGATGAAGGTGTTCGCTTGATTCAAAATGACTTACGGGCAATGATTAGTAGTCAAAGTATTTTTGTTCACCGAGCATTCGGTGATAAACAAAAATTTTTTGTAACCATGTCCATTTCAAAATCATTCTCAGGAACTTGTACCGTTGATCATCTTCATCCAGTTTCGGGTAAAGGCCTTTCGGCATTAGTCATTGAACAATTACTTGTTCGTGAAAATGTCGGATGGACATTAAAGAGTGAAATAGGAAATGTATTAAGTGCGACCCGTTCGAATAGTTGGGGTAAATGGCTTATAGAAGAACATGATCAAGCTCTACGTCAGTTGACAATATGGGGTTTACCAACTGATCGATCACATGTTGAATCAGCTCTCAAATCAATTCTATCGAATGTAAATTCGAAAGCAGTCGAATGTGGTTCAATAAAAGCAACATTTCAGAATGGTTTCATCTGTTCAGCTGTTCAAATTACTGAGAAAATACCTCGATTAGATCTTCAAAAAGTACCATGTCGAACTTACAGTCAATTATTGAATTGGTTAAAGAAACGATTGAATATTAGTCAACATGATATTAAAGAAAATAATTTTAAAGAAGGTCCACCCAAATCAACAAGTGACTCGGATTCTGACTCCGACGATTCTGATTCCGATGTTTATGAAGCACCACCGTTCTATATCATGTTTAAATCGATGGATGCTTACGAGAAAGCAACAGCAAAATTACCTGCACATCATATTTGTCCACCAGATAAACAATCCTCATCAACAACAGGCACACATATGAATGAAAAACATGCTTGGGGACGGCAGCTAGTATTAACTATTCCAGTAGGCGCACCATTTATCAGCGCACAAGAACTTTTAGATCGTCTTGCTCCACATGCAGTCGATTGTCGACAATTTGGCAAACGAAGTATTCGATCACAACCAGGTATGAAAATGATTAATCTAGCACGAGATACTAATGAAGCAAATATACGACAGATTCTACAACCGATTAATCCAGTTCATATCAGTGTACGCAATACACATGGCGATGGATTAGGCTCAGCAACAGCACATATCTCTTTTGCCAATGCTGATCAACGCAAACAAGCAATGACTAAACTACAAACAAGTTTGTGTAAAAAACAAGTTACTATTACTATTCGAAATCAATCAACACAAAAACGTGTAGAAAAACAAATATATCCGGCGGTTAGTGAATTGCCAACTGCTGATCAAATTCCTATGAATTTTCTTATTACAACTACAAATCGTCATTCAACGAATCAATTATTTCATGATATTATTCCAAAATTAGAACCTAAATGGACAATCGATAGTACAGCAACGGTTACTGTTACTCATCCTCATCTGTATCCAGATTTCGATGCACTGGTTCAACAGATAGCAGCTAAATTTGAAGTTCAAGTTCAAAAACGAAAAGTTGATCAAAAACAAGTCAATGGTCAAAGCCCAATTCGTTGTTTTTTCAATCATGGTCCACCGAAAAAGACAGCCGCTGCTGCAGCGATGCTATCACAATCGACATCTCCAATTCTTATTAAAATCAATGATGAACGTCAGAAACAAGTATTCGAGGAACTTTTTACCACGAATACGATACAAAATTGGGCAGCAGAATTAAAACTCGAAGTGATTAAGAAGGAAAGAGCAAGCATATGGATTGAAATTCGTGGTTCTCAAGTACAACAAGGTAATTTAATGAGAAAAATTGCTGACTATTCTGACAAATTTGATGAACGATTTCGTGTGCTCGAATTGAATTCTAATGTTGCCAATTTCTTTGCACCTCAGAAAGCAGCTTACAAACAACTCGAAAGTCTGAATGATGAATGGAGTAATTGGGGATGTTCTGTTAAATATATTCCTCGAACAAAATCTATTATTATTTATGGGCAACCATCAACGAAATTATCTTTCTTACAATCTTGCGAAGAGAGGGTGAAAAATGTTCTATCGAAAGTATCAACGAATGGAAATATTATTCGTGAGAAACAACAATGTGTTTTCTGTAAAAAACCATCATATTCAACGAATAAATTACGTGCTTGTGGTCATGCATATTGTCGATGTGCCGCTACTCATTTAGCGAATACACTTCCATTACAATGTGCTGAGCCAAGTTGTAAGAAGAAGATTGATATGGCTGATGTATATGATATATTTCCTGAAAGAGAAGATTTTATGGCTTTATGTAAACGAGCTATTCAACTTTATTTCCAAGCAAATGCAAGTACTTACGATCAACGTTTATGTCCGAATGTTGAATGTGATGGTTTAGTAAAACATAGTAGTAGTTATCAAGTATGTATGGTTTGTGGACGAAATGTTTGTCCATCGTGTGATGTTGTTGATGATGATACTCATCAAGGTCGAACATGTGCTGAACGAGCAATGTTTCAAAAGATGGGTGATTTTCTTCCTAATTTATATAAACAAGCAGAAAAATTCGCACGAGATAATTGGACACCACAAACACCTCCAATTATTCGAATCGATTATAATATGGCTTTGGGCTCATCATGCGGATCAATGGATCGTTTTAATAAAGGCATTCAAACACTTGGTCATCCAGTACCATTAGATATGACTAAAGGTTTCTTTGCATTTCATGGTACAGCTCCTGTAGCGATCAAACCTATTTGTAATGAAGGATTTGATCCAAAAAGACGTTCTGGACAAGTCCATGGTCCAGGTGAATATTTTGGTGTGACATCAACTGTTTCACACAGTTACTCTGTGAAAGACAATAAAACTGGACCGTATTTGATGATTATTGCTTATCTTTTGAACTGTCCTCAATTGACTACAAAAGCCGGTTTCTGTCATGTTGTGAATAATCCAACAGATTGGTCGTATGCTTACAACGTACCTGTAGTCGTTGTTACGTATGGACCTCAAACTAATTGTGAATCACCTTTCAAATAATTTGATAGATTTTTTTTAATCTTTTTTTTGTCTTTTTTGAAAAATTTGAATACATGACTGTCAAAGAAAAAGAGAGCAATGTCCAACGAGATTTGTTTGCTTACAAAGAACGAATGATAATACTGACTTTCTCATATAAAAGAAAACAAATAGAAGATTCGTTTATCTTCTCAACGAGATACCACCCTTTTTCTTCTCTCACTTCGCTGTTTATTCCGTTGGGTGAATAGATAAATATATTTTAAAACTACCAACAAGCTGTAAACGTTCTTTGGCTTCACTTTCTCTTCTTACATATTTAAAAGATATTCTAGAAAATGCGTGAAATTGTTCATATTCAAACCGGTCAATGTGGTAATCAAATTGGCAATAAGGTATTCTCATTATGTGTATTTATAATTTATTGGACGATTTTTGTTTTTCCTGAATTTTAGTTTTGGGAAGTCATTTCAGATGAACATGGTATCGATCCCACGGGTTCGTATCATGGTGATTCAAATTTACAACGTGATCGTATCAATGTTTATTACAACGAAGCAGCTGGTAAAACTCAATTATATCGATAGAAAAAAAAACACTCAAAACGATAATATATTTAGGAGCAAAATATGTTCCACGTGCTATACTCGTCGATCTTGAGCCAGGCACTATGGAAGCTATTCGTGGTGGATCATTAGGCAAACTCTTTCGACCTGATAACTATGTTCATGGTAAGTTTTCTTGATGATGTATTCAATTTGACGATTTTTTTTGTAGCACAATCCGGTGCAGGTAATAATTGGGCAAAAGGACATTATACCGAAGGAGCTGAACTAATCGATACAGTGATGGAAACCGTCCGACGAGAAGCCGAAGGATGTGATTGTCTTCAAGGTTTTCAATTGACACATTCACTTGGCGGTGGTACTGGTTCCGGAATGGGAACTTTACTTATCTCAAAAATTCGAGAAGAATATCCCGATCGAATCATGATGTCATTCAGTGTTGTTCCATCACCGAAAGTCTCGGACACAGTCGTTGAACCGTACAATGCAACACTTTCGATTCATCAATTAGTTGAAAATACCGATGAAACCTATTGCATTGATAACGAAGCACTCTATGATATTTGTATTCGAACATTACGATTGACAACACCAACATACAATGATCTTAATCATCTGGTTTCAGCAACGATGTCCGGTGTAACAACATGTCTTCGTTTTCCCGGTCAATTAAATGCTGATCTACGTAAATTAGCTGTTAACATGGTGCCTTTTCCACGTTTACACTTTTTTCTTTCGGGTTTCGCACCGTTAACTGCACGAGGATCGAAAGAATTTCGTGCATTGACAGTTGCTGAATTGACACAACAGATGTTCGATTCGAAAAACATGATGGCTGCTTGTGATCCTCGACATGGTCGATATCTAACTGTTGCAGCGATCTTTCGAGGTCAAGTGTCAATGAAAGAAGTCGATGATCAAATGTTAAATATTCTGAATAAAAATTCGTCGTATTTCGTCGATTGGATTCCAAATAATGTTAAAACTGCAGTTTGTGATATAGCTCCACGTGGAATGAAAATGTCAGCGACATTTATTGGCAATAATACGGCTATTCAAGAATTATTCAAACGAATTGCGGAACAATTCAACGCGATGTTTCGACGTAAAGCTTTCTTGCATTCATATACTGATGAAGGCATGGACGAATTGGTAAAAACTCAAATATTCTTCTCGACAGATGATATTGTTTGTGGGTGTTTTAGGAATTTACTGAAGCTGCATCAAATATGACCGATTTAATCAGTGAATATCAACAATATCAAGATGCAACAGCTGATGGTAAGTAAAAAATTGTCTATGAAAGGAGAAAATTGATCTCGGATTTGTTTTTATAGATGACATCGAAGGTGAAGATGAAACAGCTTAATACAAAATGATTATTGAATGAACATTCATTGAAATATCTTTTGTTTTCTATTTATTTCAAAATAAAAATAAAGAACATGGTCTTACGTATATTCTCATGATTTTTCTTATCTAAAAAAAGTAAAACGTCGACGCCTACACATCTTACACAATATATCAGTGACACATACGTATATAATAGATGTGTGTAAATCAAAAAGAAACATAAGGTGAGAGATGCGTGAAATAATTCATATTCAAGCTGGTCAATGTGGAAATCAAATTGGCAATCGAGTAAATAAAAGAATTTACGAATTTGTTAAGTGTAAAAGTTCAGTGTTTTATGTTCTAGTTTTGGCAAGTTATTTCCGATGAACATGGCGTCGATGCGACGGGAACATTTTGTGGTGATTCAGATCTGCAATTACAACGAATCAATGTTTATTATAACGAAGCGATAGGAAAACGATATGTTCCACGTGCGATACTAATTGATCTGGAGCCAGGCACCATGGACGTCATTCGAGGCGGGCCATTGGGCACACTTTTTCGGCCAGATAATTTTCTTCATGGTAGGTTTTCTTAATGATGTGTTTAGTTTGATGATGATTATTTGATATTTTGTGTAGCACAATCCGGTGCAGGTAATAATTGGGCAAAAGGATATTACACTGAAGGAGCTGAATTGATCGAATCAGTTATGGACGTGATTCGTCGAGAAGCTGAAAGTTGTGATTGTCTTCAAGGCTTTCAATTAGCACATTCGCTGGCCGGTGGTACTGGTTCCGGTATGGGGACTTTACTTATCTCAAAAATTCGAGAAGAATATCCTGATCGTATCATGATGACCTTCAGTGTTTTTCCATCGGTTACATCTGATTCTGTTGTTGAACCGTATAATACCATGCTTTCCATTCATCAACTCATCGAAAATACTGATCAAACATATTGTATCGATAATGAAGCACTTTATAATATTTGCATGCGTACATTACGATTGACAACACCAACATTCAATGATCTCAATCATTTGGTTTCAGCAACGATGTCCGGTGTAACAACTGGCCTTCGTTTTCCTGGCCAATTAAATGCAGATCTTCGTAAATTATCTGTAAACATGGTGCCTTTTCCACGTTCACATTTCTTTGTACCGAGTTTGGCACCATTGACTGCACGAGAATCCAAAGAGTTTCGTGCATTGACTGTTGCTGAATTAACTCAGCAAATGTTCGATTCAAAAAATACGATGGCTGATTGCGATCCTCGACATGGTCGATATCTAACAGCTGCAGCGATCTTTCGAGGTCAAATATCAATGCGAGAAGTAGAAAATCAATTATTGAATATTCTCAATAGAAATTCATCAAATTTTGTTGATTGGATTCCGAATAATATCAAAACAGCGGTTTGTAATGTTGCTCCACGTGATTTAAAAATGTCGGCAACATTTATCGGAAATAATACGGCTATTCAACAAGTATTCAAACGAATTTTAGAACAAGTCAATGCTATGTTTCGACGTAAAGCATTCTTACATTCATATACTGATGAAGGCATGGACGAAATGGTAGACAATCGAACATTTTCTCTCGGAAGATAGTATTGTTTTTTTTATGTTTTAGGAATTTACTGAAGCTGAATCAAATATGGCCGATTTAATCTGTGAATATCAACAATATCAAGATGCGACAGTGAATGATGAAGAATAAATAAATTTACGAATAAAATTCTCTGATGCAAAACTAAGAAAAAAAAGTTTTTCTTGTACATTTCTATTGTTTACCTTTGAAAAGGTAAAAGTTTGAGAGTACTCTTTCAAAATGCATTTTGCGTCCATTAGCTGCGCTACTCAATAAAAAAACAGACAAAGAAAAACAAATCATTGCCATTAGTTTGTTTTTGATTCTATTGATAGCCATGGTTCGTCAACGGAGCTAGTGAGTTTAGATTTTTTCTGCAGTCGTTCGCCATTTATCACAAAATACATTGATTTAGTAATGCAAATCAATCAAAAAAAGGTTATATTGTCGGTGCTATAGTAGTTGGAACAGTTTTGGTAGCATTCCTAGCTGCAGCTGTTGTTGTACCGATGATTTACAGTCTAAATACAGTAACAGCAACAACAACAATCGCACCGACTACAACTACAACAATCACATCGACTACAACAAGTAAAATTTCTGATGAACAAACAATGAGAAGAGAATAAACTTATTCTCATTTTCAGCGTCAGTACTTGTGACTGGCTGGAATACAACTGGCGAGACAATAGCTGGCAACTCAACGGGAGCATCTGGCAAAACTCCGAATCATCTGAATCGTCCTCTTAGTATTGCTTTGGGTCCGACTAATACATTGTACATTTCCGATTACAGTAATAACCGTATTCAGAAATGGATTTTAGGTGAGACTAATGGAACAACTATTGCTGGTCAAGCGAATGGCACTGGCGGTGCAACATTAACTGAAATAGGTGGATCAATTGGTGTGACTGCAGATTCGAATGATAATATTTATTTTTCTGATTTTACTAATCAACGTGTAATGTATCGAGCCAATGGAGCGTCAGTTATTTCACTTGCAATTGGAAATACAAGTTATCGTGGTAATGGAACTAATGAACTAAATGATCCGTGTGGCGTCTATTATGATCGATCTACAAATCTCTTATATGTCGCTGATGCAGCTAATCATCGTATCATGCGATATACGCCAGGCTCATCAGTTGGGACGTTAATTGCTGGTGGAAATGGACAGGGAATAGCAAATACTCAATTACATACTCCGCATAGTGCTTTCTATGAAGCATCAACGAATAGTATCATCATTGCGAATAGTGGTGCTCATAATGTTGTTCGTTGGGTAATTGGCGCTAGTAGTTGGACTTTAATCGGTGGTAGTCTTACGGGAATCAATGGAAGTTCATCGATGTTACTTAATTATCCGTATAGTGCTATTCCAGATTCATTTGGAAATGTTTACGTATCGGATAGAGAAAATCATCGAATTCAATTGTTTCCATTGAATGAATTGAATGCAACGACGATTGCTGGTATCACAAGAAATTCGAGTAGTGCAGCCGATCGTTTGAATCGACCTTATTGGGTAACAATCGATAGTCAAGTTAATCTCTATGTTGCCGATTCATTTAATAATCGAGTTCAGAAATTTTCGAAATTATGAATTTCAAGGTTTTCTTCTTTTTTTCTCTCTTTCAATAAATACGAACGAATGAACAAGAATATTAGTCATGCTGAGCCAATCGATGAAATGGCTATTCTTTCTTTTTTTTTGTTCTCGAGGCCCTTAGGGCGAAACAAGGTCAGCTCGAGAGAATTGAAAAGAAACATATTATTATCGGTTATACGTACGTATACACAACGACGAGGCAGTTCAAACATTCATTTCAATATCAAAAAAAGAAAACGATATGTCGTGTAAACCGAAACTATTGATCCTTCGAATTTGTTTAATCGTCTTACTTTATTTTCTACAAGGAATTATCGTTGGATTTCTCGGCTCGGTGCCGATCTTTCTCGCTTCAAATAATGCGTCATGGGCACAACAAGGCACATTGAATTGGGTTCATTATCCATTTAGTTTGAAAATTCTTTGGGCACCGATTATCGATTCGATTTACCTTCGACGATGCGGTCGACCGTTAACATGGCTCATTCCAATTCAATTCTTTGTTGGTCTTATTCTATGTCTTCTTTCGTTTTATATTAAATCTCTCATTGATCATCTTCAATTGTCTGTTCTAACCGTGATTTTGTTCTTTCTCTGTTTTCTTATTGCAAGTCAAGATATTGCGGTTGATGGATGGTCAATCGCATTGTTCAATGCCATTAATCCTCAATGGTCGTCAACATGTCAAATTATTGGACAGATGACAGGTGCTTTTGTTGGTTCATCACTTTTAATGATTTTTGAATCGACGAAATTCTCCAATGATTACATTCGAAGACCACTTTCACTTCCACATCAACCCTATGGTCTCATATCTTTGAAAGAATTTACATTTTTCTGGGGAATTATATTCATTGTTGTTAGTTTGATTATGCTCGTCGCTTTGTGTACGAGGATTTGCAAACGAAAGGCAGATGTAAATGTTGAAACTCATGAACGATTACCTCTGTTTCAAACCTATTTATCAATTTATAAATTATTACGAAAACCTTGTGTACTTAAATTATGTTTTCTTCTGTTTACCCATCATATCGGTTTTGCTGCAACAGTTAAAATGACTGAATTGACATTAATTGGGTATAGATGTCATTTTCGAAATTCTAATCTTTTTTTTTTCTTGAAAATTCTTTGTTTAGTTACGGTGTAAGTCGTCATAGTATTGCATTAGTAACTATGCCATTATTTATTGTTAATATCATTGTTCCGATAATCTTTCGTAAAACATGTCGACCATTGATTTGGCTTTCTCGAGTTTATATTCCTCGTCTATTCGTTTGCGTTCTATTGGCAATCTATGTTTATTTTACACCGAAAATCATTCAAACATCTTATTTTTATCCAATTTTGATTTTGTTATTTTGTTTAAATGAAATCTTTGTTAGCTCGACATCAGTTTCAATTGTTGGCGCTTGTGCAAAAGTTAGTGAATTATCCATTGCTGGAACTTATATGACATTATTAGTTACAATCACTAATCTCGGTGCAACTGTTTCATCATCAGTCGCGCTCTATGCCGCTAATTTGCTACCGAAACTACATGCTTATTCAATTGAAGTCGCGATTTGTCTCGTTCTCGGTGTTATTTGGTTCGTTTTAACGTTCCGATTGTTTCGAAATTTGAATGGATTACCTATTGAGAAATGGTATTTGAATTCATCGATGCCATCGTCAGTTGCTAGTTCGCATCCGACTATTCTCGAAGGTGGTGTCAATGTTATTTCATGTACATAGTTAATATTTATTAAAACACTCTGTTTTCTTTTTTTTCTTCTATATAATCATGTAGATTCATATATATATATAAGTATAATAAAATATTCATCTAGACGATTTGTGTTGAATTATTTTCGAATTTATTTACACAAATCTAAAAAAAATAGAAATACTCGAATAATCATAACAAAAGACAAAGGTTATTACTTCAACTTGATTGAATCGATCAGTAGTATTCGATGGTGATATTGAATTAGCATAAATACGATTTGGATCAGGTAATTGTGGTTGAATGAATCGTCGCCTTTGTTTATCTTTTCGATAGCATTGATAGATTTTCCATCCCATTCCGCCTCCGCACGAAAGAATCATGAATATAATCGCGAGAATTGCTCGACCAGGATCGTCGACTGTTGTTTCTTCACGAAAATTACCGACTGAATAACCTTGAGTTCCTGAATTTTCATTTTGTAAGAAAAAAACAACAAAAGATTTTGTATTCGTTTTTTTTTCTGCTTCTTCGGTATACCTATTCGAGATCTACTCGTTCCTCCTCGACGAATTGCTTCAATTTGCACAAGAAAACAAAGACAAATCGTGTAAATCCGAATATTTTGTTTGTATGTCATTGTTGTGTGTCATCATTTGAGTCTGATATTATAAATATGATTTTCTTTGAAACAAATATAATTATCATTTCATCATATGTTGTGCTTTTATTTACACATGCCAATAACACATCTGTAATTATTTTTATCAACAGTTACATAAAACATAAACTTTGGTATATGAATAATTAATTTCTTTTTACTAATCGGATTTCACATATTTTTATGAGAAATTATAAATAACGCGTAGACTATCGGACGGCTTTGTCAAGAGCAAACATATTTAATTAGAAAGGCAGAAATTAAGAGAGCAAAAGGAAGAAAAAAGACTAAGATAAAATACACATTTGAGGTTTTTTTTGTTCCGTTCTGTTCTGTTCTTTTCATGTTCGACAGTTGCATCTCCATGCGCTCGTTTGATGACAATCTAACGTGAAAACCGACTTGTCAACCCTGATTTCTCTTCTCATTTATTCGTTCTTTAGTGCGTTGCGATCGTTCGTAACTGTACGCACTTTCCGAGCGCACTTTTCATTACATTTAACAGACGACAAATACCTTCTATATAAAAACAAGAATAGAAGAAAGAAAGAAAAAGTACGCAATCGAAACAGTTCGATACAATACAACGTAGAAATAATATGGTTAATTTAAACGAAACAAATTATCCATTTTTTACATACGTTCCATCGTCGTTTGCTGCTGGTGTTTTTGGCATGCTTGTTTACACTTCGTTGGTCGGATGGTTGATTCAATCATTGAAAGTCAAATGTCGTCCAGCAATGCTTGGCTTTTTTATTTTTGGAGCACATTTAACTGCATTTATTGATTTAGTTTTACGTGCAACAGTTTCACTCGATGTTTATAATACAACAACATTGTATAAAGTCACAGCACCAATGTTAAGTATTCCGCCGAGATTTTTACTTTTTGCCAATTATCATTGTCTCGTGGAATTACGAGGAAAAAAACCACATCGATCAATCGATCGTATTATTGATATTATTGTTCCAGTTGTAGGAATTACAGCTGATATTCTACTTGCTGTTGCCAATGAATTATCATTCAAACCGAAATATCTCAATTTAAGTTTTCATTTTCGCCAAGCATCAGCTGGTCTCATTCTCGCACTTGCTATTCTTTTCTATGTTGTTTGGTATTTAGCTGTGTCACGTGCACGTCGACTCTATATTTTACCATTGTTAGCTGTTTCGAGTGGAGCTGTTCTTATTGAAGCGATTTATGTTTTATTAATATCGAATGTACCATTATTTTTTCCGTTAAATGAAAATGAATTCTGGTATTATGTTGGTCATTTAGTTCCGATTGTTATTGCATTTTTAACATGGAATATTTTTCATCCATCTCGAGTTTTACCTCCCAAAGAAACCGAAACGTCTCATGATGAAACGGGCAAGGAATTACTTCCGCAACCACCAGCAGTTTAATAATCTACCTTTTTCTTTTCTCTTTTCATCTAAATTATGTCATGTCATTCGTTGTCTATCATATATAGTGAATATTTTTAGCATCAATTAGTTTTATTCGAAATAAAATTTGACAGATCGTATGAGAACATATTAGTGTGAATATTTAGCTAAATGGTTTGCATCTTTTTGATTTCGACAACCCGTACCCCATTTGCATGGAATTAAGCGACCTTTTGCACCGCCACCTTGAAAGGGTGCCAATGTTGCATTTTCTATATAAATAAAGAAACTATTTACTGTTTTCGTTGATGAAATGATGTTTTACTTTTAAACGAAGGTATTTCTTCACCATGGAAGTATTTAGTTCGGTGTTCATCAGATCGATCGTAACAAGTGTCTTGATGACGACATGGATATAGATAATCGGGCAAACCTGTATGACGATATTTTGCACGATGTATTGGATCTGTCTTTTCCGTGCAATCTCTGTTCGCCGTACATCGAGGAACATCGTGTTTTTCATGAGTTAGATGAGATTCAGACGCAGCATTACGACACAATTCATTGAAACGACATGGATGAGAATATTTTTCCGTATGTTCTCTGACATCCTGATTTAAACAATAGATCGAATCTTTGCAACGAGGAAGTTTGGATGAAGGCAATGATGCGGGAGGTGTTTTTGGTCGTGATGGTGGTCCACCTCTGTATGGCTCATGAGGTGTACTTTTATCTTTGTCTGGTGCTTCTGATACAACTGGATCGGTGTCAACCTTACTACAATTAAAGAAACGTTGCAATCTACCAAAGAACGATAGGTTTTCTTCTTTTGTTACAGCTTTTGCAGGAGCACGTAATGGTTGGGCTTGATAGTTATTGACAGCAGCATTGTTATTCGGTGCGCCTCCACCGTAATGAGAATGATGATGATGTCCATAACCAGGAGATATTGGACGTTTTCCTTGTAATACAGTGGTGTCTGTTTTGAAGCTTTCATCATGTGTTGGATGATATTCAGGTACTTTTTCATGATGAATGGTCAAATTACGAATTGGAACATCTTCTCTTCCTGCACTTATATGAATATAATCAACTCTTGATAAATCTAATTTAGATTTGTCGAATTGATGAGTAATCGTCTGATGATTGTAAATTCCATTTGGGCCTGCATGTGATAATGTTGCTTCATTTGTTTGATATGTTATTTTTAAACAAAAAGTAAAAAAATCATCAATATTACAACCACGATAGAAAACATTTGATTTCGCTCGAAATCGAGCTTCACTAACATTTCTATCGTGTTGAAATGGTGAACCATCATTTATATACGAATATGCTTCATGATAATCTTCGCTAGCCATAGATGGTTTTTCGGCAACATAACAAACAAGACATCGAAGATTCTTCTGTTCTTTCTTTAAATCAATTTTTTCATTTGTAATAGTTAACATCATATCACCATGCATTGCTTTCCAATAGATATACGTCGACTCAGGAGAGTTTGGTGCACCTTTATTATCCAAACAATAGAGTTCATAGGATTGATAGATCGTCATAGGTAGAACAATATGTTGTGAAAACTGAGAACTTGGAATCGTAATAACGATACCTCGCGAAATATGTTGTGCCTTCATGTTCTCTTTGATTATATTTTGTATTTCATTGATAATATAAGCTAGATAGATTTGTCGTGTTGAATCAAAGGAAACCATACCACCTGGTTTCACCAAACTAAGATCGAGCGTATGCTTAGTGATAATAAGCGCATCTCCGAATGCTCCTTTCGCCGATTGCTTTGATTCAAGCGAAAGAGCATCAAATGTATTTTGAGTTATATAAACGCGATCAACGTAATCCAAAGGAATAAGTTGAGGTAAATGACATTCAAATGTTTCATGTGAATCAACACTAATCCAACGTTGAATAGCGTCATCTAAACTAACATTCGCTGATTTATTTAGTAAACCTGTGGATGCGATTAATTCTGCTGCTGCTGCATATTCAAATCGAGGTACAGAACAATGAAGTTTAGCATTATAAAAGTCTTCGACACGTGTGCCTTCACTGCCACGATCCGGAACCCATGGGCGATCTGGATAAATTTTAGTACTATGAAAACGTGTGGCTGCTTGAGGCGAAAAATTAGTGTCGGGATGGAACATAATATCTTGTTTGAATATGATAACAATGTCACCATAATAAAAACCAAGGTGCGGCCCAAGAATACTGAACACATGCTTATTCGTTCCCATTATTTCATCAACATCATAACCGATTCCCATTGGATTAGTTACTATCTTGATTGAAGCTTGAGCAATTTTTATCGTCCAATCATAGATAACTTTCATATCAGTAGCTTTAAGAGATGCTTCGAGCTTTTTTCTATGTAAATTAATATTCTCTTCATGATCAACATCTAATTTAGCTAATGACATGCCATCAATTCCACTTTTAGCATATTCTGAATCGACTAATCCTTTGATGAACGCCAAGGCCGCCTCTTTCACTGCAGCAGTATTATGTTGAAGAAAAATTCGACGTATACGACTATGTTGTAAAACTGCTTTAGCTACATTTTTTGGATATTCTAATGCTTTCATATAATTTCTGCTCATAACATGACCATGAACAAGAATTGATTCGAAAATCATTTGTCCACATCGATGAACAGGCTGTAATGCTCGTATCCAATTGAGTATATCAGGAGATGTTTTAGCTTTTGTCCAACCATTCGCGTCAACATATGCATTCACATTTCGAATCATTTGCTTTTGATTACGAACGAAATTAACCGTTGCATTAAGATTCTTCGATGGTGCAGTGGATAAATAATTGAGATTTTTACCATGTCGAAATCGTTTCATATGTTGATCTTCGTATTTTTGTTTACAACTAAAGCCTGGTTCTTTACAAAAATAACGAATATCTCGAATATCATCATGAGAAAATGATTCCAAATGATTTTCCTCGTTAATTTTGTCACATCCACCACCTTTAAGACAAGGAATACGAGCTATGTGAATTGTTATTTCATAGTGTCTGTTATCTTTTGTTTTGCATTGTCGGCCATGAGGACAAACATGAGAATACTCGTAGCAATGCCGTTCAACATTAGAAGGTAAATCTTTTTGACCATTATTTTGAATAAATTGAACGAATAGTTTACAATTATAAGGTGTAAATGGACATGGTTCACGAAATGTATGAATCGTGTTCTTATAATGTTCTTTTTCATGAAAATAAACACAATTGTTATCATGAGAACAGAATGTTTTAAGATGACGAAATGCTTTATCGTGTTCAGCATCTTTCAAACGTTTAGCACAAGTAATACCATCTCGACAACAAGGTAAATGTCGAAAAGCTGATAAATGTTCCGAATCGATATTATGACAATATACTCCATCTTCGCAATAATCTGGATGATCATATTCACTTAAATGTGCTTGATCTTTAATTTCACATTTACCACCATTTTTACATTTCATAATATGTGTGAAAGTAAACATATGCACTTCATCTTCCATTTGATCACATACTGTTGTTGTCGATTGTAAAGGACACATTGGTGGATGTAGAAACGAATTATTGTGTTGACCATCTTTTATATCACGACATTTTGTACCATGTTGACAAGGTGAAAGATAGCAGATCATTGAATCACCCAAACTCAATTGTCCATCCGGTGATCTGCTCAATATTCGATAAGGTCCACTAACACCATTTGCACGAAATGTTTTTGGTGGTTCAACAACCAGATTATCGAGTTCTCGTTGGAAAGGAAGAAAATTTCCCTCTGGATTGATTCGATTTCCAGTATTATGATCATCAACAATGGCAAAGTAAATCTCCTTAAAATAACCAGCATATTGATAAATCACCGATTTGAATAGTAAAGCAACATGTTTAGGTGGATTTTTAAAAGCACCACAACCAAAAGCTGATAAAACTAAACAATCATGTTTTTGATGATGTCCAATTGCAAAGATATTTTCAATCTTTTTGCGTGTGTTTGCTGCTGCTTTATTCTCCAAGGTGTTATTTTTAGTCAACGGAGGATCTCGATAAGCAGCCATAGCTATAGAACAAACGTTATACATTGGATTTTTCATGAAATCGTATCCCCTTTCTTCTGTGTGACGAAATACAGTGATACCTGATGTATAAATAGCACCGAATTCTTCCATCGGATATAAACCATTATAACCTTTGACTTGTCTTAAATCACATTTTTGAGTACATGCAAAGCGTTCTGCACGGCCTTTTTCAGCTATTTCTGCATCAAGACTGTGATAATAATCTGATCGACGAAAGATATTTTCTTCTTGTGCACCATCACCTTTTCGATATCCACCACCTGGACTCGTTGCATTTGCCATATTCAGTAATAATGGTTTATATCCTTCATTAACTAATTTTTCATATAAAACAAGACAATCTGCATTTTCAACTTTAACTTTTGTTGATTCGAATGGTGTTTTCAATTCAGATTCATGAATTTTTCTTCCAAACGATAATTTAGATTTATGGTCATAACCAACTGTATGTAACTTTTGCACATTTAATTTGACTTCTTGATCATCAACAAAATATTTTCCTTTTCTCAAAACACCAATAGTATTGAGCATAACTGTAACTCGTAGTAAATGTCTTTTGTGATCATATTTATTATTTGCTTGTCGCTCGCCACCTTTCGCCTTTTCCATTTGATTAACCCAATTATCTGCATTCCATTTATAACGAAAGATAGGATGTTTTTGATTGTCCATAATAGTTGTTATATCTGGTTTAATATCAAGCATCGTCGTTTCATACCAATTTGCAGCATCAAGATCAATATTATCGAGATCACCACCAATAGCACTATGTGGTTTGATATTCATTGTGTCATCTCCTATACGTAAAGCACCTATTTCTAGACAATTTTGATAACTATCAATGTTATCCAATTCCACTATGAGTTTATCTTCGATGTGTTTGTGCGAAATAACTTGATTGCCGAATACTTTATTTTTAAAGATTTCATGTAAATCGAAACCAGGTGGAACTGGTGCGACAATAACTCGATAAGCAAGTTTAGCCTTTTTTGATATATTTTGCTCATTAATTGTCAAATGTCCTGTTTGAATCCATTTTTGAACTGATCTTGTGGCAACAACAACTGCAATACCTGCATGTTTATCATATTGTACGTAGAATGAAGTTGATGGAAGTGACTTTTCACCAATCTGTGTAGCAATTGCTGATGAAATTTGGTCCTCAGCCATATTTGTTGGTAAATCTTCGAAGAAACTACAATCAGCACGTGGATAAACAGTAGCAAAATAAGTGTTATCAATCTTAAGATCGGGTGCATGTGCTATTTTAATAAGTTCATCTAAATTACCAGATTGAATCCGAAAAATGTTTGGAAATTGTATGCAAACAGTTTCGCATGATCGTCTATGTCCTGTTGTAAATACTTTTGCATAACGCTGTGATATTTCATCAGGAGAAGGCAGTTTGGACATTTTTCTATCAACTACGATGTACGAATCTAGTTCGAGTTCATCGACAAATGTAACATTTATTCCTTTTTGTGGGTCGAGAACTATCGATTGAACATTTGAAACTAGATGTGTTTTATCATCTTTATCTTTGAATTGAATAACGCCTACACTTAATTTTGAATAACATTTAACGCTTGTTAATTTTATTCGTTGCATAGTTTCTACACGCGCTTGAATAATTGTCTCTAATTCATTATCATCGAATCCCGATGGTAAACCGGGAATATAAGCTGTTAGATCATTAGCAGCCATTTTGAAATGAAAAGAAAAATGAAATTCACAACTGAGTTTATATACTATAAAAAAATATATGTTGGCAACTTTCAAGTATAGTTTCTTAAAGAAATAGTTGTACATGCAGAATGAGAAAGAAGGTAAGCATGGTAACATTGAAACAAAACATCTTTATTTTACAACAGACCATGCAAGTAGGTAGAGAAGAACGAAGAAAAGTTTCGATGATTCTTTTTCGCCGAAAATTTTTCGATTTTATTCAAACTATTGATTTAACTTTTTTCAATAGATTGACTGAAAAGTGTTCTATTTTGTCGCAGGATTCTCTTTTTCATTGAAACTGATGGTAGTTGAGGCACTTTATTGGACTTTCGATCAGCATAATAGATGCGAACTTTGAAATTAATCGGATCAATCAAAAAAATAAAGAAATGATTCATTTCTTCATCAAATAACGGTTTTCATGAAGAGATAGAGAGCGAGAAATGCCGGCCTTTATATATATAATTCGAGATAGAACGTCGATTAACGACATTTTTGTTTGTTTAAACGTTCGACGACCATGTGGTTTGAAAATTCTTCCGATGAAGAAGATGAACAACGAACTCCTGGTGTGATGCGTGGCAAAATCACCGAAAAAGATCAATTTGATCAACAAAAAAAGAAATGCAATTGTAAAAAAGGTTGTTCAAAACGATCGTGTGCATGTTACAAATTCGGTAAAGGATGTAACGAATCATGTGGATGTAAAACAACATGCACAAATATTTTCAATCATCTCGATTATTTCTTCGGTGAAAATCACCAATGTTCAGCAAGTCCATGTTTCGCCAATTGGATTACAGAAAATATCAAAATTCTCGATGATTTACAATCGATCGATCGAGAAGATTTCTTACGAGAACTTATGAAAGCACCATGATTCAGATTTTCTTTTCTTTTCTTTTCTATCTGTTTATTGATTTTCTTTTGTTTAGCTATCCAGATGCAGTTAGTTTCGATGAAGAAATTGGTGAATGGGCAGTAAAATGGAATGAAGTTCAAGAAGATGAAGAGAAAAAACTTGAACATATGCAAACATTTTTTCGAATGCATCTATCCGATGATGTTACGATGTATTATTATTCATTCTGTTGGAAGGATTTCAATGAAGACTCATGTCAATGGCATTGTTTAATTTGCAAGAAATGCGATGATTGGAGAGAATGGCATTGTGGTTATTGTAACAAATGTAAGACGATTATTTATCAAGAAAATTCATTTGAAAGTTTGGTTTTGTTTTCGTAGGTACATATGGACAAAGCTTACCATGTCATAGATGTGAAGGCAGAAGTCAATTGAGTGTTGATTTTCCCTAGAGACATTATTTTATGTTTAAATAAATTGATTTAGAATTATATATATGCTCTGCTAATTATTTTTTTCTCCTAGACGAGAAAGTTAAATTCGTGTTTATTTATGAATTTATTCCGTGACATATGCTTTTGATCATATCGAATAACTTCCGTCGAAAAGTATGACCACCAAATAATGTATAAATATAAAATGGCATTCCATTGGTTAGATAATTAAGTAAAACCGATAGATTATAAATAAGTTGATCGATAGCAGATTCTAAAGGAGTTTTTTGTGGTCGAATAAACATTGAATAGATTCTCTCGACAACTAACGGAAGAGTAAAGAGAGTCAAAAGAATGGATTGGATAATCAGCATTTTGAAAAGATAACGATCAGTTTTTCTTGTTTGTCTAGTTATTCTTCGACGATTGATAAAAGATAAAGTTGATAGTCTTGTACTTTCTTGAATGTGAGAATTATTAAATACATTTACACGATTTCTCGATCGACGTATATTATAAATAGTCATCAAACCAAATATGATTATCAATGCTATTGGTAATATGATTGACATGAGAAAAGCAACGACATCGATTAGATATCGACATGTTTTATTAAAACTGTAACATGGCAATGGAGTACCAATAAGATTTGCTCGATAGCAATAGAATAAATGTAAATAGAGAAAAATTGAAAGTATACTAACGATTAATGTGCCTTTTTGAACATTTTTTAAACAACTTTTTTGTCGTTGATTAATATTTGCATGTGATAGAAACCATCGATCAATAGTAGCAAGAACAATTAACCAGTAGGCAACTGTTCGACCATAGTAAATCATAAAACCACGAAGTTTACATAACCAATCGAGAGTATTTGTGGGATCAACTGCCCAACCAGCTAGTGTTCGTGTTGTTAGACCTGATAGGAGTGTCAACAGATTAGCTGTAGATGAAATGAGAAATAACCAAGCACATGGATTCAAACGAAATGTTCGATGTGAAAGAACAACAATATTTAGAAGATTACCGATTGTACCAAATAAAAGTATAACTATCGAAAAATATCGATTGATTTCATCTGTCACATTGTACAAATACTCATACAGACTTTCACTTGAGGACATTTTTTTTCTAAACAAATACGTATATTTAAATCGTGTTTTATATTTAAAGATCGTCTGTAATAGACAAACAGACTATTACCTTTGTCATTATCGTAAATGTTAATTATTTTTCACTTTGTCAAACAAAATTGGATATTTTGACAACTTCATTATTACAACAAATATCAAATGTTTGGCATATTATAATATAATATTGTCAAGATGGTCGACCAGTAAATTTAGTTTTTTCGTAAAACATTGCGCTATAATTACTATACTACACTACAGTATTCAATATAACATTAACATCAATTCTTATACTCAGAATGAGATTTTTCTACTAAACCTTCATCGTCATTCTCTATTACAAATAGAATTGACGATACATTTTATTTATGAAATCAATTAAAAAGAGAAAGAACGCTTTATGCTTACATTTCATAGCTAATGTTTCGTTTTTTTTTCTCTTCATTAACATTATACTTTTCAATTTTAATATTCTTTATCAACATGAAATCGTTGAATTCGATCATTTCCCCAATCGGAAACATAAAGATTATTTTCAACATCAAATGATAAACCCATTGGATAATGCAATTGATTTGATCCTTTTCCATTACCATTTCCACCACCAACAACTCGACCTTCTTTTGATCCCAATGACCAACACATTATTCGATCATTCCCCCAATCAGCCACATAAATATCACCAACTTCATTCACTGCTAATCCTCCTGGATAAGATAACTGTTTTGAACTATTTCCTTGACCGTGTCCACCAGCAACAACAATACCTTCATTTGCACCTTTCAACCATTTCATTACACGATGATTCCCCCAATCTGAGACATAAACTGTCTCTTCTCTATCAATGAAAATATATGACGGAACATACAATTGATTGAGTTTATTTCCTTGATCATTTCCACCTGCAACAATAGTTCCTTTTTTTCCTTTTCCTATTTCACTTTTTCTCCATCGTTTCACTGCATTATCGAACCAATCAGAAACAAACAAATCTCCATTTTCATTCATCGTTAATCCATAACACCAAATATTCTCAATGAGAATTTCTTTATCACTATTTCGATTTTCTAATGACCATCGAATAACTCTCCAGTTTCCTCGATCACAAATAATCAAAGATTTCTTCTTTTCATCCAAAATCACATCAGCTGGTTGATCCAATTGATCAGTTCTATTTCCTTGACCATTTCCTCCTGCAACAATTTCTCCATGATCACTTCCACCATCTAATTTATATTTTACAATACGATGATTCTCTTTATCAGCAATATAAATGCATTGTTCTTCATCAACATAGATTCCATAAGGATACGAAAGTTGATTTAATTTGTCTCCTCGTCCATTTCCACCAGCAATTGTTTCTCCATTTTGTTTCCATTTGAGATTTGCTTCTAGTTGTGAACGAGGTGAAATTCGTTTATCTTGAAGAGAAAAGAATTATTTGAATTTCAAAATGAAAAAAAACCCTCAAATTATCGATTAAACTTACGTAATTTATTGAAATTCTTTGTAATAGATTGACTGATTTGTAGTATTTGTTGAGTAAAGCTTATGTTTAATAGTTTGAATTGATTATTATATTGATTTAACATTTGTTTTAATTGATCAATATTTTCTTTTTGTTCCATTACCACAGAAATGTTTTTGTCTAAAAAAGCACAAGAGTCGAAGAAGTGTAAAACATATGTTTATCTATTAAACTTACGTAATTCGTTGAAATTCTTTGTAACAGATTGACTGATTTGTAGTATTTGTTGAGTAAAGTTTATGTTTAATAGTTTCAATTGATTATGATGTTGATGTAACACTTGTTTCATTACAACAGAAATGTTTTTGTCTAAACAATCAAAATAATCGAAAAAATAGAATAAATTTCTGGTAAAACCTGTCGAAGTGTAAAATATTTGTTTATCAATGGAAAATGATTTATTTTGTCGATTAACTTTAATGAAATGTCGAAAAACTTTGGGATGATAATCAATAAAAACATGAGTTTTGTTAGTTAATTTGAAAGGATTTGATAAATGAGTTGTGATTAATTGTCCATCAACATTAACCGATAAAATTTTTCGATCGAATGTTGATAACAAATGTTCAATATGTAGTTTTTTCATCATTTTTTCAAAAGTTCGAATAAGTGAAGGATCCGATGGAGGAGAAATACTTTTCCCTTCATTTAATTGTAATTGATCGAGTAAATGGCGAAAAACAATTGGATTGAAATCCAACAGTATATTTTCGTGATCATCATGATGTAATCGTTGTTCCCAACGACCATTAAATAAAATCGAAAATAAACTTTTTGGAAGTGAAATTAAAGTTTGTCGAGTTGTTGCAATCATTTCTCCACCAACATTCAAATGAATAACATCACTTTCATAGATAGCTTGATTTAATTCTTTTTCGTTCCTGAATTTCTCTCGTTCGATTTCTAATTGCTTTTGATCTTTTTTTAATTCAGCAAATTTTTCTCGAAATTCTTTGAAAACTGTATCGAGATCATCGTCATCTGTTCCACAAGTATGATCAATATGAATCAAGAATAAAGCAAATAAAATGAACTATTCATACAAAAAAATAAAGAAAAGAAAAAACAAAAAGACGAAGAAATGTCTTACTAAATATCGACGAAGCATCATTATTTCAGCTTTCTTTTCTCTACTGACAAATATATATATTCTTATCGGAATCTGTTGACAGAATGGGAATGGGAGAACTTTTTTGTTTTTTTCTGTAATAAACGATGACAAACATAATAAGCGATAAAACAGTAGAGATTTTCTTTTCTTTTTTGTTTGTCAATGTTTAGTTATTCAGATGCAACGAACAGAAAAATGGGACAAAATTCAAATTTTTATTTTGAACAATCATATCTTTGAAAAACATCTGTAGTTTGTTCTAAACAACCGCTTGAGGACTAATTTGATAGCTAATTCCTTTGAACGTTGTTTTCGGTGATAAATATCGAAAAAGTTCGAGAGCTGGTTCAACGAAAATATCCGGCGGTCGATAAGTTCCAGAATTATTATTAATAAAAACTCGTTTGTATCGATCACACCAGATTTCTCCAGCAAATCTCGCGTAATTCGCTCGACTTGCGATTGTTATATGTTTACACAATCGATTAACTGGCCGATTGAGATTAATCGGTGTTCGAATGAAAATAATATAATCATCGAGTAGAACGAAATTGTAATGTACGGGCGGATTATTTTCTTTTGAAAGTTGCTTTAAAAAATAATCAAACGACGGTGAAAAAGGCAATTGATCAATATAATCATCGAATTCTGTTCGAGTGAAACGACTGAATAATTTCGAGAAGAAATAAAGTTTTCGCATCTGATTTATTTGAGAATTTGCTCGATAGCCATATTGTCTTTCGGGTAGATAATAGTCGATTACATCGGGAGGTATCGCAATTTTGTAAGCTGCACATTGTTGAAAAATAGACGAATGACCTCCAATTTGCATTTTGATCAATATGGTTTTTTCCTTGATACGTTCTTTTTTCGTATGTTCTGCTTGAATGAGTTTACGACATGTGTTATATGATTCATTTTTATTAAAGGAAGTAAAAAAACCGATGCGTTACATCAAATGGCGACCCTCGTATGAATTTTCTTCCAAAATCGTCGTTTGATCGATGGTAATGAACTAATTCGACGGGAAAGTCCTTGAATATATAAATTAGGTGATAAAAAATGAAAAAATGTCACTGCTTGAGCAATCAATTGGTCCGGTGGTCGGTAAGTTCCTGAGTTGTTATTTAGAAAAATCTGTTTGTCGTCATCAGACCAAATTTCTCCAGCGAATCGAACGTATTTTGCTCGATTTGATAATATTATATGTTTACAAAGAGCATAATAGGATATGTGACGAACACTTGGCACTTGAATAAATAACAAACAATCGTCCAAAATAATAAAATTAAAGCGTTTCGTCGAATTGCTGTCTTTGGATAATTCATCGAGAAAATCTGCGAATGTTATTGAATTTGATATGTATTTTTCTGGATCTTTACATTGATATCGAGTGACTGTTACCGTTGGTTTCGAATAGAATAAATAACGTTTTGTTAGACTTTTCATTGTTTTAGTTGGAAATGATGAAAGTTTTGATGGAAAATATTCATCGATTAGTATGGATTCTATGGGAAATCTATAAATCGGATATTCATCGAATATTTGTTCAGTCAATTGACCAAAACGACTTGAAATTGATTTGTAACCTATGATGTCCATTTGTGATTTTATTCATGTACTATTTGTTAACGTTTTTATATGCATTCGATGAGATTTTTCCCTCTGGGAAATGACTCATTTTCGTCATATTTTATTAATGATAATTGAATACGAAAAAAACGAAGCAATCTACTGATTGAAATCTATGTGAAAGTTAAACAAATATTATCCATAGAAAAATGTGTCCCACTGCATGAAACAACGGATGTTGTAAATGTGACTTTATCTAATCCAGAAAATCCGCTGAAACTCAAATATGAAGCGGTAAATACTTGCAAAGTAAATGTACTGGTTGCAATAACTATATTGGATTTATATCCAACAACAGTTAATTGCAAATCATCATACCATGCTGCAGCTATTACAAGTGAATAGAGAGTAAAACTTTGTGAATTAGCAGATGCTATAGTCATTGGAGTTCCACTTAGATTCATTACAGAATTTGGTCGACTAACAGCACCTGTATAATATCCATTACCTGCTGTTGTTGTAATTGCGTTTCCATTTGTCCAAACTAAATTATTGTATCCACTTGGTACTGCTCCTATTGAAATATCATCAAAATTGATTGTTGTAGCAGTAGCTGGACAAACTACAATTCACAAATAGATCATTTGACTTTTTAATTCAATAATAACTACTAACATTCAGGAGTGGTTGTTGTTGTTGTTGTTGTTACGGTAGTCGTCGTTGTCGTTGTTTTTGTAGTAGTCGTACTAGTTGTTGTACTAGTTGAAGTTGTTGTACTTGTAGTGGTAGTGGTACTAGTTGTAGTACTGGTTGATGTTGTTGTGCTTGTCGTCGTTGTTGTAGTTGTAGTTGTACTAGTCGTAGTACTGGTTGATGTTGAGGTTGTTGTCGTTGATGTAGTACTAGTTGTTGTTGTACTTGTCGTTGAAGTGCTGGTTGTTGATGCTACAAAGTACCAAACTTAAATGAATATAAATTTATCTTTTGATTTACTTGTTGTAGTTATCGTCGTTGTTGCTTTAGATTTATTGAAAAAAAATAGAATAAATTTGAAGTGAAAAATGTAAAATGAACTTACTTTGATCTTGTATATAAATAGTTAATACTACTGAGAGAGCAATAGCAGCTAATAATCCTCCGAGAATAGATCCAATAATACATGTCTTACATTTTGGAGAACATATATATCCCGAAATACGTCTTTATAGAATATGAGAATATATCGTTTTAAAAAAGTGTATCGTTTGTTACCTTTTCCATGAAAGGTCTTCATCTTCATCGTTTTCCTCCGGACAAAATTCTTTAATTGTGTGATTTGTCGAATTAATACGAGTAGGTGATGCAGATGAGAAAGTATCCGATGCACTGTTCAATCGATCGAATGCAAGAATTGGTGGTTGTTTTTGCTGTTGAATCCAGTATTGTTGTTGTAGGAGACTTGTTTGCATGTTCGACAAATGTATTATGGGAGTCGCTTTCTTTATTTTGAATTAACGAAAGTAAAACAATGTCTCTGAATTCAATGATTTTATGCAAACTTCATTTTCGGCATATAAACAAAAAGGCACACTTCTATACCATCGGTCGATCGATGATTATTCCCTTTTCTGAAAGAAAGCGTGATAGGGCGAAAAATTCGCTTGGAAAAATCGATAAAGTTTGTCTGTCTCTCAGTTCAAACTGATCAGATTTCAGCTACGAAAAAGTACACTATGTTGACCATTAATGATCTCGAATCTGCTCTCAATTTTTATGAAAATCAAGTTTTACTACTAGTAGTAAATTTTACTAGTGAATAGTAGCACGTGGGTGCAATGCCCCCTCCCTCGATAAATTTTTTAAGTTCAAATGAATTTCTTTATGAAAATTTCTTATATGATGCTGTTTGTTTAATCTTTCGACTCAATTTTGCTTTTCTATGATAGACGATAGAAAAGACATGGTCTCTGAAGATAGTCTTTTTGTTAAAATACGAAATAGATTTACGCTTGCTACATCTAGTTTATTCAGTCATCTATCTGCTGTTCATCCTCATAACAAAAAATTCTTGGATGGTAATAAAGTCAAGAATTTAGCTCTTGAACTCAATTTTGATTTAACATCTTTTAATACACGTTTACTAATGACAGGAAATCTAAAGATATTAATTTATTTCATCACATTCGTGTATTACAACATGCATTTTCGAATATGTTTAATCTAAGAACAATTGCAATCGCAAAGCGTGTCAGTCCAATCGGACATGGCCAAATTGAGTCACAAATCATGCACATAAAATATAGTTAAACACTACTGTTCAATCGAAATTGAATATCAACTTCTCAAAATTAACATATCTCCATTGTTATCATCAGTTTCGAATGAATAAAATCCTATCTGGATTACCAATATCTCAAATACGAATATTAACCTTACAAGAACTGAATAGTTCGCATAATTTTCCAACAATACTTTCATCAATTACAAATCTAAGAATTTGCAAATATGGAACGAAATTAATCTATTTACGTCTTGATATTGTGCATTCAAATCTATTGAAACGAACGATTAATTTAGAAATCTTAACATTATAGTACATTATCATAATGATAAATTATTTCGTGTCAATGATTGGCAATATTTCATTCATTCGACGTTAAAAAATTGCTGTTTGAATAGAAACTATTTCGATTTACTTAAAACAATTGTCAATCTAACAAATTTAAATGAATTACATATTCTATCAAAATGTAAACTCGATGATTCATCGATTCTTCTTGACATTGTTAAACAAGCATCGAATTTGTCTATATTAAATATTGACAGTAGAATGCTACGGTTGTTATTTGTTAATCATGAATTATACAAATATTTGTCGAAAATGATTAGAAAACTAACTCTAATAACAGCGAGTGATGCAAGTGAAGGATTTGATCAGATAAACGACAATCGATTCGATTGATTTTAGAAGGTCTACCGCGATTATCACATTTGAACATTCGATTAAAAACTGCACGAATAGTCAAAGATTTGGAAATATTTACAAAAGAAATAGCAAAGAAATTAGGAGTGAATATTTTCATCGAAAGTGAAGCAGATTTTCGAGTTTGTTTGGACGTTTGGATTGCTAGAATATGTTAGATTCATTGACCCCAATCTTTTGATTAAATAAATATATTTTCTAATATTAGAAAAATTATCAGTTTGATCTATATAACGTTTAATTGTAAAGAAAAGATGTTAAACAATTTAATATTGATTTTCTGAAAATGAATGTTTTCAAGTCACATTTTGCTTTAGAAAGTAAACAGGCAGTAAAAAACTCTAAGGCCATCTTCATTTGTGGCTTTACTTGCACGATGTTTGCTGATTATTTGATTTGTTTGTTTCTTCTAACGTTCTTTAGACAAATATCAGGTACTAAATCATTCGAACCAATAGAAGCTCTAAAATATTTTATAGGTTTATCGTATAATCAACCAATTTTTTGTCCGAATGCGTCATGGAGCGAAAATGCAACTACTTTCGCTAGCAGTGATACTATTGGTGCAGATCCTTTCGATATTTTTGTTACAACTAATAACACTGTCTATGTACCTAATAGAAGCAATAAATTCATAATTGTATGGCCTGAGGCAAGCTTAATACCATCGAGAAATATATCAACATCTTCATCTAGTATAATAACTGTCTTCGTCGCAGAAGATAATTCAATCTACTTCGATTATCAATTGGATTCGATTAGTGAAATACGACGATTATCAGCTAATTTATCAAATACTCTTTCAATCGTGCAAACAGTCCAGAATTGTTATGACATTTTCATTGATATTAACAATTATATTTATTGTTCTCTATCAGATAATCATCAAGTCATCAGAAAATCTTTAAATAATTCATTTGATCAAGTTAAAATCGTTGCTGGGACTGGTGTTACGGGTTCAACATCATTCATGTTGAATGCCCCTAATGGAATATTTATTGATACTGATTTGGATTTATATGTAGCAGATTGTTTTAATAACAGAATTCAATTATTTCCATTCGGTCAATCAGATGCAATAACAGTAGCAGGAACTGGATCATCATCATCAACAATTAATTTGAATCGTCCAGTTGCAGTGATTTTAGATGCTAATAAATATGTTTTTATTGTTGACCATTGGAGTCATCGCATCGTTGGAAGCGGACCAAATGGATTTCGATGTTTAGTTGGATGTTATGGATCAGGTTCTGCGGCTAATCAACTATCCTTCCCACGAGCAATAAGTTTCGATACGTATGGCAATATGTTTGTTGCTGACGGAAGTAATAATCGAATACAAAAGTTTGCATTAATGACCAATTCTTGTAGTAAGTTCATCAAACTAGAGAATATCTAAGCTTTCTTATACTTTTACTAGATGTATCGATTAGAAATAAAGGTAATTATCTACTAGTTTCATTTTAAAATCTTTTTAGTGCCTTGTTTAGTCACATATTCATCAACAAAAGATTCCCAAATTATTACAATAAATACATCTAATAGTCTGTTTACTAATATTGTCGATTTATGATAATATCTTTCTTATTTAGGTGTATCTTACAATCAACCAAAATTTGATGCATCTACTATTTGGAATTCAAATGGAATCACAATTACTGATTACAATACAGTTGGCACACAACCTTTTGGTATATTTATCAACAGAAATAACACTATTTATATACCTGGTCGAACTACGAATGGTATATACATTTGGGAGAATGATAATATCAATTTCACAAAGAAAATCAATACTAATCAGTGGACTCAATTTTCTATTTTCGTAACTAGTAATGGTGATATTTATACCAGTTCTACAAACTCACCCTTTACTATCAATCGGTGGTTATCAAATGAAACTAATACTTCTGCGACTATTGCATATAGTGACGGAGATTCATTGGGTATCTTTATTGATATCAACAATACTTTATACTTTTCATCCACTTATAAACATAAAGTTTTATCGAAACCACTAAGTAGTTCTTCAAATATATTAACAATCGTTGCTGGAACAGGTGTTGCTGGAAATGCTGCAAATATGCTTAATAAACCTTTTGGATTATTTGTCGATGTCAATTTTGATTTATATGTTGCCGATCATGAAAATAATCGTATTCAATTATTTCGACAAGGACAACAGAATGCAATCACAGTTGCAGGAAGTGGATCATTAAATGTAACAATTACTCTCAATCGTCCAATTCATGTTGTACTCGATATAGAAAAATATTTATTTATTGTTGATCAGTGGAATCATCGTATTGTCGGATCTAATGAGAACGGTTTTCATTGTATAGTTGGATGTACTGGCTCTTCAGGTTCATTCGCTAATACGTTATATTGGTCATCCAGCATGGCTTTCGATAGTTTTGGAAATATTTATGTTGCAGACGAGTTTAATCATCGCATTCAAAAATTTCTTCGTTTGAACAATACTCTCAGTAAATACCTTTGATTTTTTTATCTAAAAATATTATTCTATATTTTAGGTCCGTCATATAATCAACCAAAATTCTGTTCGAATGCAACATGGAATCCAAATGCGACCACTTTAGCCAATAGTAGTATCATTGGATCAAGCCCTATGGGTATGTACATCGATAAAAATAACATAATTTATGCAGCTAGTCAAGAGACAGGCCAAATTCTCATTTGGTCAAATGATAGAATAAATCCAACGACTGTTTTACATGCTAATTTATACGCACCACTATCAATATTTGTAACCATGAATGGTGATATTTATGTTGGTGATAACAGTTCAATTCGACAAGTATCATATTCAAACAGTAGTAAATTGATTATGCCGATGACTTCACGGTGTATAGGTCTTTTTGTTGATATTACGAACAGTATTTATTGTTCAGCAGATCTTGAACATCAAGTTTTCAAGAAATGGTTAGGTGATAAAAATGCATCAGTCATGACATCAGTTGCTGGAAATGGTTCTGCCGGTTCTGCTGTAAATCAAATGAATAACCCAAATGGAATCTTTGTTGACACAAATTTTGATTTATATGTAGCAGATCGAGGAAACGATAGGATTCAATTATTTCGCTTGAGACAGTCAAATGGAACAACAGTTGCAGGAAATACTTCCCCAAATTCAACAATTACATTAAATCATCCATCAAATGTTATTTTAGATGCAAATAAATATCTTTTTATAACAGATAGTTACAATAATCGAATAATTGGATCAGACGAAAAAGGTTTTCGTTGTATCGTTGGATGTACTGGTTCATCAGGTTCAAATTTCGATCAACTATCTATTCCACGAAGTATCGCTTTTGACACTTCTGGGAATCTATATGTTGTTGATCGTAATAACAATCGCATTCAAAAATTTAGTTTATCAACAAATCCATGTTACGGTAAGTTCGTTATAACAAAACTTTCCTCATTAATCTACAATATACTTTTAAAGGTTGTTATGCTCCAAAATTCATATTGATTCCAGGTGGTTCAACCTTATTAAATCCATTACGATTTCGTCGAAGTCAAGATTTTTATATAATCTCAATTATTGAATTAAATTGTAACGATTCAACACTAACAAACAAACAATGGATCATCAAAAATTGTACAACCAATTGTCTTAATACAATTCAATTAGATTCAACGATTCAAACAACATCAAGTGAATTATATATTCCTGCACGAACACTCTCATTTGGAACATACGAATTAGAATTAACTGTAACAATGAGCAATTATTCATGGTTAAAAGCCGTTTCATCTGTTTATGTTCAAATCACCCCATCAGGAATAACAGCAAATCTTGTTCAATTAGGCACATCGATGATCACAAGTGGACATCAGCAAGATCTTAAATTAGATCCAGGAACATATTCGGTCAATCCCGATGAAAATACTTTCGATACAAATGTAAATTTTAATTTATTCACTAAAAACGATAATCTTGTTTTTTTTAAAATTTAGAATTGGATTTATGAATACTATTGTCGAATTTATCCTTCATTTATGTTTCCGAATGTGAACGGTTGGTTATTAACTATCGATAATCCAGCAAATGACTCTTCTAATCCATCGTGTTTATCGAATCGAACCGGTTGGAAATTTGGTAATTCCAATCGTTCGTCGTTAACAATACTTTCTCATTCACTTCAATCAAATCGAACTTATCAATTTATGGTTCAAATGCAACATCGTCGAAATCTTACACAACAAGCAACTGGTTATGTTCTTGTCAAAGTCGACGATACTCGACCACAGATGATTGCTATTGGGTAAATTGATCAATTTTCATTTCGTATTTCTAACTGAGAAGAGTCGATTTTTAGTTGTGTCATCATTACACTTTGTGCACCGAATTTGGAATATCAGTTTGTTAATCCAACGACACAAGTCGCTCTTTTTTCGATTGCTATTGGAAATTATACACGAATTGAAAATATAACATGGAATGTTTATTTTGGAGAACGAAATTCATCGGCGAATTATTCTCAATGGACTCTATTCAATCAACAAACTCAATGGTTTTTCGGAAGAAATACAAGTAATTTTACATCAACAAGTCAATTGTTTCTTCAAAATCCTGATATTCAATTTTGGAAATTCGAAGTTGTTTATTCATTTCCAACGGAAATAAGTATCAGTGCTTTGAATTTCTTGATAAATCAACCACCGAAAAATGGTTCCTGTTCAATTTCTCCAACAAATGGAACAACTACAACTTCATTTCAAATATCATGTCCAGATTGGATTGATGAAGATGGAATCAAAGATTATTCGGTTTTTTCTTATGATTCATCAAATAAAGTTATGATTGCATTTTCAAGTTTATCAACTATTGAAATTCTGTTACCATCGGGAAATGATCAACGATTAACAATTCAAATTCGAGATCAATTAAATTGTTTAACTGAATATAATTTATCAACATTAATTTCTGTTCGATCTGATTTCGAATCAATAGATAATTTTCAAAGTTCAACCAATAATCCGATTGTTAATTTACTTGCGAGTGGAAATCAAAATACAATTGGTCAAGTTCTTACTTCACTTTCACAAGAATTTAATAAGATGAATACAGAAAATGTTGATAAAGCTGTTTCAAGTGGAATTCCAGCTGCAAGTATTTCAGTTTCATCATTAACAAGTCAACGTTTATCATCAAATGCAGAACTGAATCAATCAGCTTTAATTGAATTTAATGAACAACTGAATTCACAAGCCAATGTTCGAGAATATTTAATTTCATTTACTCAAAATCTTCTCATAACAACATCGAATACTATCAAACTTCAATCATCATCTTTAGCTCAACTAACCAAAGCAACAAATCAACTAAGTCGAACAACTCTATCAATTGCAGCTGAAAGATGTTCGAAACTCTCATTAGCATTAGATTCAATGTCAACTAAAGTCTCTCATGAAGATGCTGAGATAATTTCAACACAATTATTTCAATGTGCTTCGAATATTTTAAGTGCTGTCAATGGTCCTTTACAAGGACGTACTATTGTGCTCGATGTTGATGGAACAAGAGCATCGGAATTTCCAGCTGATTATGATACTGATCTCGAATCCGAATCGTCGAAAATCAATCGATTAGAAGATAAAAATGCTTATTTTCAAAATCAATTAGCAAATCAAATTCGAAATCAAATGAATCAGTTGATTTCACGATTGACTTCGGTTTTAAATATTCATCTGAATACGGGACAACAATCAATTATAAATACATCGGAAGTATTCATGTCCTTAGAAGTATATTCATCGAAATCTCAATTAAATTCAAAAGTTCTAATACAAACTAAACTAGAACCATTAGCACCATTTGGTAATTCAAAATCACTAACAGTAAATACAAATGTTTCAAGATCAATTTCACTTTCGATGACTGATCAAAATGGAAATCAAATTGAAGTTAAAGCAAATGATACGCATCCTATTGAAATCATGATTCCACGAGATCCAAATTTAGTTATTCCGACAATGATTCTTCAAAATGTGACTTCAAATGATTCGACTCCTCATCAACAATTATTTAATTTGCATTATGTTAATTTAACGAGTAGCCTTTCGATTTCAATTCATATCGAAATTCAACCTTTGAATAACAACAGCATTGTTTATTTATTGATTTATAAATTTGATCAAATTCCACTATTGAACGATTCAACAAGTCAAATCGATGGTTGGACAATTCTCAATTCTTCGAATTTCAATTATTTTCTCGATAATCAACAGACTCGAAATCATCATTCGTTCGTTTTTGGTTTGAGAGAATTGAATCCTTCAGAAATCGTTACTGAAACTAAACCACCAGTAACCAATCAAAAGTTTAATTTTACATCAAATTATCAATTGAGAATATTTGCATCGGGTTGTTATTATCTTGATGAGAACAATCAATGGAAAGATGATGGGTTACGTGTTGGACCTTTGACAAATTATAATCAAACTCAATGTTTTTCAACTCATTTAAACTGAATCATTCATTGTTTTGCTTTGTCTGTGTAGTTTCGCTTTCGTTACTTGTAATGTATGTTTGCCTATAGAAATAAAAATTGATGTTGTTTTGTCCGATTAATTATAATATAAAAATCAACACAAAAAAAACAATTTTCTGGCGTTAGATCAATAGACTTAACTGAGAATTTTGTATTTGACTTTATGTGACTTATTCACCCAATATGTAGGTAGAAACAAAATATTGTTCTAATATTTTATTCATTTTTTCATCATGATCTTGATTAGCTATGTGAACATTTGGCTTATATCAATGGTATTTGATCAATTTGAAGGTTTATCGTACAATCAACCGAAATTTGATGCATCTACTGTTTGGAATTCAAATGGAATCACAATTACTGATCACAATACAGTTGGCATACAACCTTTTGGTATATTTACCAACAGAAATAACACAATTTATATACCTGGTCGAACTACGAATGGTATATACATTTGGGAGAATGATAGTATCAATTTCACAAAGAAAATCAATACTAATCAGTTTACTCAATTTTCAATTTTTGTAACTAGTAATGGTGATATTTATACTACTTCTGTGAATTCGCCTTGGACGATCAATCGGTGGTTATCAAATGAAACTAACACTTCTGCGGCTATTGCATATAGTGACGAAAATTCAGTTTGTATCTTTGTTGATATCAACAATACTTTGCCAATTTTGATTTATATGTTGCCGATTGGGGGAATCATCGTATTCAATTATTTCGACAAGGACAACAGAATGCAATCACAGTTATGGATAATTGAATTTTAAAACGAAAAATAATTAAAAACTAAAAGCGAATGGAGAAAAACCCTAAAATTGACTATGAATTCGCCACATCCGGACAATTTTAGTGGTTTTTCGGGTTGGTTTGACTTGTAAAAACCTCTGATTTGTCCATATCTGAGTTAAACTATGTGAGCGTACTTTCTTTCGACTCGAATTTGCCAAAACATTTACTTGTAACTGTAGGTATATTCCATATAAACATGTATATGGAGATATCCCTTGGAGATATTCCTATGACACATAGGATTATTCCTCCTTATGTATGTATATATAGTCGTGCATACATCTTGTTATGTGTTCCTCTTCTTCTCTCGTTCTCTCCTATTCGTGTTCTTCTTCTGTCTTTCGGTTACCAATAAAGGGACTCATAGGGACATCTACATTGGCGACGAGGTGATTTTTTTTGTATCAACACATACGTTTAGATCGATTCAGTAAGGTGAATTGATTTTCAATTAATTCGCAAGGGGATTAATTATTTACGATTTTCGACATTTACGTGATCGACGTGTTGTCGTTTTCTTTGGTTCTTCTTCAAGTACGGTTATTACTTGGTGATACACTTGATTATTTTTATGGTCAAGATCGAACAGGTTGATACATTTTCTGGTAATCTAACGACTATGACGGACACAAAGTTGGCAATTCAATCCATTCCAAGTTTACATGCGTTTGATCAACGATGTACGACATGGGAGTCGTATCGGGATCGATTGAGTTTTTACTTCAAAGCTAATCATCTGAAGGATGATGGAGATATGAAATCTTTATTTTTGTGGTCAGTGGGGGAAACGACATACTCTCTACTCGAATCGCTTGTTGCACCAGTTAAATTGACGAATGACGAGTTGACATATGAAGAATTGATCAAACAACTCGACAAACATTTTGATTCTACAAGAAATATTATGACGGCGAGTTTTGATTTTTACAGTTGTTATCAAAAACCAGGTCAAACGTTTCAACAATGGAAAGCCGAGCTTTGCAACAAATTGAAACATTGTGGTTTTACTTCGTCGAAATTAGCAACGAAGCCACAAGATCGTGCTCTTCGTGATATGTACGTGATTGGTTTACGTAGTGCTAAAATTCGTCAAGCATTGTTAAAAGTAGACGATCCAACGTTAGAAGAGGCTGAAAAAATCATACAAGCTGCTGAACGTATTCAAGCTGATATGAAACATTTCGATTCTCCGTTGAAATCGAATGACTTGGGAATCGCAAGGGTTTTTCAAGAAAAGAAGTCTAAACAGAATCAACGCGAACAACAAAACTCGATGAACAAAAATGATTCGACACCGAAATCTGAGAGTAAATCATGTGATTGTTGTGGAGCAACTAATCATCGTCGTAATGAATGTAAATTTCGAGAATTTACATGTCATAATTGCAAACAAAAGGGGCATTTGGCACGTGTTTGTAAACAAAGTGAAGAAGAAAATCAAGTAAATTTTGTATCAACAGTTTATTCTGTTCATCGTATTGGTGCTATTTCTGGTACATTAAATCAAACTCCATGTACGTCTCTTTCGATTAATGGTTTTGATTTATCTTTGGCAATTGATACTGGCGCTATTGATACGATAGTTGATACAATCACTTGGCATAAAATCGGTAGTCCAGAACTTTTTGAAGAAAAAACACGTTTGAAATGTTACAGTGGTTCAATGTTAGATGTTCAGGGTGAATGTCTTGTGCAAGTTAAGTATAATAGTACGATTCATACGTTACCTGTGATTGTGGTGAATGGCCCACGCCAAGGTTTATTAGGTATTAAATGGATTGTTGAATTGAAGTTGGATCTCAATGAATTGATTTATGGTACAATCAGTTCTACTAACTCGGTAAAAATGGTGTCAACCGAGAATGATATCCAAGAGTTTCGTATGAAACCAATTAGTAATGAGAAAATCGATGCATTTTCACAAACGAAATTTTCTGTTGGACAGTTGGTTTGGATGTTTCGAGCTGTTCGTAATAAACGTTCACAATGGGAACCGGCGACAATTGTTCGAGATATTGATTCGATGGTTTATACGGTCAAAACATCGAATGGTCAACAATTTAAAAGACATCAAAATCAGCTGCGTGTTCGTTTTTGTTCGAAAACAATCAATGAAGATGATTATTTGTTGAATAAGTCGAATGATCAACAGGTTCATCAAGCGATTCAACAAAAACAAGTAAAACGAGTCAAGAAAAAGAAACCGGACAAAGTGATTAAAACGATTCGGTTTAAACGTTATTCTCGACAGGAACGTCAACGTCCAAATCGTTTTTAGTTTTTTTTGTTTTCTTCTCGTTTCGTCTTCCTTTTTTTGTTTCTGTTATTCTTCATTCTTTCGTTTTCTCTCACACTACTGTTCTTCATAATTTTTGTGAAGGGAGAGATGTAGGTATATTCCATATAAACATGTATATGGAGATATCCCTTGGAGATATTCCTATGACACATAGGATTATTCCTCCTTATGTATGTATATATAGTCGTGCATACATCTTGTTATGTGTTCCTCTTCTTCTCTCGTTCTCTCCTATTCGTGTTCTTCTTCTGTCTTTCGGTTACCAATAAAGGGACTCATAGGGACATCTACAGTAACAAGATGAATGACAATCGTTTCAGTGATATAACTATTCTTGCGATTGAGCGAGAAACTACCACCGATCTTGATCAACTGTAGAAAAGTTTTCAAAGAAACATTGGAACCCTAGAATTTTATTGCAATAAAAGAAGATTTCCGTTGTTTCTTATGAACTAGAAATCTAAAGATTTTTTCAACTGATCAGAACAACAATGTTAATGAGATGTTTTTAGATCGGAAATGTAATGAGATTTTATTAATGATAATTGAGTACGAAAAAAACAAAGCAATCTATTGATTGAAATCTATGTGAAAGTTAAACAAATATTATCCATAGAAAAATGTGTTCCACTTCCTGTAACAGCACTATTTTTTGTACCGCCGGATGTTGTAAATATGACTTTATCTAATCCAGAAAATCCGCTGAAACTCAAATATGAAGCGGTAAATACTTGCAAAGTAAATGTACTAGTTGCGATAACTGTATTGGATTTATATCCAACAACAGTTAATTGCAAATCATCATACCATGCTGCAGCTATTACAAGTGAATAGAGAGTAAAACTTTGTGAATTAGCAGATGCTATAGTCATTGGAGTTCCATTTGGATTCATCACAGAATTTGGTCGACTAACAGCACCTGTATAATATCCATTACTTGCTGTTGTTGTATATGCCTTTCCATTTGTCCAAACTAAATTATTGTATCCACTTGGTACTGCTTCTGCTGAAATATCATCAAAATTGATTATTGTAGCGGTAGCTGGACAAACTACAATTCACAAATAGATCATTTGACTTTTTCAATTCAATAATAACTACTAACATTCAGGAGTGGTTGTTGTTACGGTAGTCGTCGTTGTCGTTGTTTTTGTAGTAGTCGTACTAGTTGTGGTGCTAGTTGAAGTTGTCGTTGTTTTTGTAGTAGTCGTACTAGTTGTGGTGCTAGTTGAAGTTGTCGTTGTTTTTGTAGTAGTTGTACTCGTTGTAGTACTAGTTGAAGTTGTTGTGCTTGTTGTTGTAGTTGTACTAGTTGTGGTACTAGTTGAAGTTGTTGTACTTGTCGTTGTCGTCGTACTAGTTGTAGTACTAGTTGAAGTTGTTGTACTTGTTGTAGTAGTGGTACTAGTTGTAGTACTGGTCGAAGTTGTTGTAGTTGTAGTGGTAGTCGTAGTGGTTGTAGTACTGGTTGATGTTGTTGTGCTAGTCGTCGTTGTTGTAGTTGTAGTTGTACTAGTCGTAGTACTGGTTGATGTTGAGGTTGTTGTCGTTGATGTAGTACTAGTTGTTGTTGTACTTGTCGTTGAAGTGCTGGTTGTTGATGCTACAAAGTACCAAACTTAAATGAATAGAGATTTATCTTTTGATTTACTTGTTGTAGTTATCGTCGTTGTTGCTTTAAATTTATTGAAAAAAAAAACAGAATAAATTTGAAGTGAAAAATGTAAAATGAACTTACTATGATCTTGTATATAAACAGTTAATACTACTGAGAGAGCAATCGCAGCTAATAATCCTCCGAGAATAGATCCAATAATACATGTCTTACATTTTGGAGAACATATATATCCCGAAATACGTCTTTATAGAATATGAGAATATATCATTAAAAAAAGTGTATCGTTTGTTACCTTTTCCATGAAAGGTCTTCATCTTCATCGTTTTCCTCCGGACAAAATTCTTTAATTATGCTATTTGTTGAATTAATACGAGTAGAAGGCGAAGATGAGAAAGTATCCGATTCACTGTCCAATCGATCAAATGCAAAAATTGGTGGTTGTTTTTGCTGTTGAATCCAGTATTGTTGTTGTAGGATACTTGTTTGCATGTTCGAAAAATGTATTATGGATGTTGTTTTTGTACTTGGTCAATGTTCGTAATTTTAATTATTTTATTCAAATTTCATATTTCAACAAATAAACAAAAAAACACACTCCTATAGCATTGTTCGATTGATGATTAGCATATTCAAGTAGTTGATTTAATTAACAAAAAGCAAATAAACTTGATGCACACGCGTCACCTATTTGCATGTATGTAAATACAATGTTATCTTTTATCAGATCTTTTTTTTTCTAAACGTACAATATTTACTTTTGTCACCTAAAAGTGAAAAAACCCTCTCAGTTGCACTTCGGAAGTTTCGAAGTGATAACATCTATATAAATTTCTAAACATTTATACGTTGTTGTTGTTATTATTATTTTAAGTATGACTGACGATAAACGACATAAAACAAAGCATTTAGATCGATTTGAGGAAGATTCCGAAAATTCGTATTTTCCAACTTCAGTATCGGCATCAACTACAGAAACAAATGCACAAGTATACGTATTAAATTTACCATTAGATCTAACCGAAAATGATGTAGAGAAAACGATTCGAAGTCGTATGAAAAAGGTATTACGTATGGACGTCGTAAATGTTAGATGTTTTGCGAAACTTGGCATCGCTATGATTCAATTAATGAATGAAGACGATAAAGAACATTTAATTGAGAATGTTCAATCGATGGTTCTTTATGCCGAACGTAATATTACGATTTCATTCGTTGATAAAATCGAACGAGACACATACATTGTAATTGATAGTCAACCAACGACATTACCTTCAACTGAAGAAATATTAAAATCTTATCGCAAAACATATGACATAGACGAAGAACGTGTTTGTGAGGTTGTTTCTGCTCAATTTCCGAATATATTTCGTATTCATTCGTTAACATTCGATGAACTTGGCAACACAGCAGATGAACCAAATTTTAAAATCGATACAAATCTCGCGACAATTTATCCACGTTCGGATTGTTGTTTCTTCGAGAATTTACCATCAAATGTTACTAAGAAAAAAATTTTCTCGGCCATTGCAGCACAAATTGGCGAAGATGAACTTTCACCAACATTATTTCATATTGAATATGATAAAGTATCGTCGACTGCTGCTGTTATCGCAAGTCAATTAGTTCAAAAATGGATTAAAGCTGAACATTTGACTATCAAAGAACAAGATATACCAAAAACGACTAAACTTGCCTATCGAGTTATTGTCGCACCAGTTCCATCCGGTTTTGACCTTCGTCAAATTCTTATGAGTAAAATATTCTCTGGAGAAATAATTGGACATAAAACCATCGATGACAAACTTATACTTGAACTGAAAACTATCGATAGTTATAATCATTGTTTACAAATAGGCGCTTTTCGTATTGGTAATGCTACAATGAATATTGATCCAATAAGTGCGACTGTTGCTTCGGATGACAATGATTTAAATGATAACAATTGGTATGAAGGTGAAATGTTGAATATGAAACCAGATATAACAACTGTTATGAATAATCATGAACATCCGATATTTCGTTATAATTGGAATGCGAAAAATTGGAGTCAACAATTCGAAAAAGCCAAAGGTGGTGATAAACAGCCAAACAATAAATTTGATCTCCAAAGACATTTGTTACGAGTTACTGTTATGCTCAATACGATTGATGTTTTAAGAAAAGGAAACTATTTTATTGATGGTCAAGAAATCAAATTAAATGTACGAAAACTACAAACGATCAGTTATGATCACAAATCCACGTTGATCATCGGAAGAAATATTCATGAATCGGAATTACGAGCACCATGCAGATCAACAAAAGTCAAAGTTCTAAACGAAGATTGTCTTGTTTTATATGAACAATTAGTTGCCGAAGGACACAGACCATTATTATTGAACATGGCAAATGCAAAAAAGCCTGGAGGTGGCTATCGAAAAGGTGACGGTGCACAAGAAGAAAATCTCTTTCGTCGATCGGATTATTATCATAGTCTCGATGCAGAATTAGCTGATCCAAGTCGAGCAGAACGTTTTATCCGTACATCAAATTGTGATTTAAAGGAAGCAGCTAAAAACGATACTTTATATCCGATGGAAGACTTCGGCGCTATTTATACATCAGGCATTACAGTTTTTCGTCAAACCGAAGAGAATGGATATGCTTTTATGAAACATCCAATGCGTAACGTTTGTTCTATAGCCATGGCTGCTTACCGAGATCCTCCATTAGCCAACAATGAATTGTTAGAAAATAAAGCAGCAGTGAATACACGCAAAAAAATTGAAAATGTCTTTGCCATTGCACATTATCACAAACATGATTCTTTAATTTTATCAGCGTTTGGCTGTGGTGCTTTCAAAAATCCACCGAAACATATCGCTTTATTATTTAAATCAGTCATTCATCAATATGCTGGTTATTTCGAGAAGATTTATTTTGCCATCGTTGACGATCATAATACGGGAAATAAAATGAATCCTCATGGAAATTTTAGTCCATTTGCAGCAGAACTTGATGATTTAGTTGTTGAATCATCAAAATCATTTCGCAATAACAGTGTTAGTGGTCCATATCGAATATTGAATCGATCACCTGATGGTCTACTAACTATAGACGATACACGTATTCTTTCTCTTAGTCCCTGTCAACATGGTGCTAAATGTCAAGAACTAAACAATTCTCAACATAATTCATCGTTTGCTCATCCACCAGTATGTCCTCTACAAACTACGACAACTGCCTGTGATGAAATGAATGATGAAATTCATATGTTTTATTTTATTCATTCGAACGAATGTAAACATGGTGGTCAATGTGAAAGCAATGATCCAAAACATTTGAAGGAATTTAGTCATCCTGATTATTGCAAAGATGGTTCACATTGTTTCAATATTAGTCCTGAACATTTGTTTACCTATCGACATTTACCTCTTTGTCGAGATGGTGTTACTTGTCCGAAACATATCAAAGGCGATGCTGATCATGAAAAATTATTTCGTCATGTTAAATCAATGTGTACTCGTGATAATACGTGTGCTTATTTTCATGATAAAGAACATTTTAAAAATACAATTCATACATTTCGTGAACCATGCCCATTTACACCGCATAATTGTCGAATGTACGTTCAATTTATTCAAAGCAATGGTCAAACAGGTTTGCCGCCTAGTGTTGAACAACATTGTTATACGTTTTCACATGTTTGTCCTTACGGTCGACAATGTAAAACAACAGACAATAAACATTTTGAAATATCAATTCATGTCTCTCGTCAACTTTGTCCACATGGTGATAAATGTAAGAAACTCGAAGATGAAGATCATCTCGAATCGTTTACACATCCTGGCATTCGAGATATTCGTTATTTTTGTAAAGAACCAGGTCACAATTGTAAACACAGACATGACAATCAACATTTAACAAAATATCGACATGGAAAAAATTATAATCAATTATCTATTGCTCCATCGAGGAATCTTAATGCAAGAGTTAACTTCGTTCGCAATCAAGAACGTATGATTCAAAATGTAAACACATATATGGAAAAACAGAAATGGAAAAAAGCTAAAACATCTCCCGATATACTCAATTGGATACGAGGATTACAACCTGTTCATCGATGTGGACAAATGATTTTCGAATCAATTCTTGTTCATGGTCATGTTATGAGCAGAAATTATATGAAAGCATTAGAAAATCCAAAAAATGTGGCTAAAGCAGTTTTACAACATAGTCGTATACGGAGAATTTTTCTTCAACATAATACTACGGCAGTGAAAGAGGCGGCCTTGGCGTTCATCAAAGGATTAGTCGATACCGAATATGCTAAAAGTGGAACTGAAGGAAAGTCATTAGCGAAATTAGATGCTGATCATGAAGAAAATATCAATATCAATAGAACAAAACTTCAATCATCGATTAGTGACGCAGATCTGAACGCAATACGTACTTGGACAATAAAAATAGCTCAAGCTTCGATACAAATCGTTAATAATCCAATGGGTATTGGATATGAAGTTGACAGAGTAATGGAAACAGATAAACATGTATTCAGTATTCTTGGACCACATTGTGGTCATTATTATGGTGATATTGTTGTTTTATTCAAACAAGAGATTTTGTTGCATCCTGATACGAATTTTTCAGCTCAAGCAGCCACACGTTTTCATAGTGCTAAGATTTATCCAGATCGTCCATGGGTTCAAGATAGAGGCAGTGAGAATACACGTGTCGACGATTTCTTTAGTGCGAAACTTCATTGTTCAGTACCTCGATTTGAATATGCAGCAGCAGCAGAATTAATCGCATCCACAGGTCTAGCAAAGAAATCAGCTAATGTTAGTTTAGATGATATTATTCAACGGTGGGTTGAGGTCGATTCACATGAAACCTTTGAATGTCATTTACCTCAATTGATTCCGTTGGATTACGTTGATCGTGTTTATATACCAAAGAATATCTTCGAGGCTCTTTCTTCGGAATCAAAACAATCGGCAAGAGGAGCATTTGGAGATTCACTTATCGTCACTCATCATTTACTTGATCTTAGTGTAGTAAGACCTGGAGGTATGGTTTCATTAGATCCAACACGAGAAATTTATCGAAGTTACATCGTTGATCAAATCAAAGAACAAATCAAAAAACGAGCTAAAACATCACAGATTTCACAAGGTATTATTATAACAATTCCAAGTTCTCAATTCGGACAACACGTCGCTTTACCAATGTCAATCCATCAATCCTACGAACTCTATCAACTCGACAAGCCAAGTGCACCGAATCATCCAGAATTTGCGTATATCTATTGGAAAGCAATGCACGGTGATATGATGATTACAATTGCAAACGAGAAAATTGATATGAGAAAAGAACAGCAAAATCTTCGATGTCTTGTTTGTTATGTTGCTGAAAGTCCATCAATGGCCACTGAAGATTATCACGAAGCATATTCGTATATAAATGATGGTTTACCATTTGAACACGATAAGAATGTTGGTGAAGCTCGATTTCGAGCCAAGTCAAATACATTTTATCGTGGTTGTAATATCGATGATTTTTTTACTTTCTGTTTAAAAATAATTTATAAAACAAATGAAGTATCATTATCACATGCAGGTCCAAATGGAATTTACAGTCATCAAAAGATAAAATATCAATTCGATCGATCTCGATTAGATTTATCGAGAATTGAATATGTTCATATAAGTGCTGGAAAACGCGATGTTCCAATTCGTAACTTTATGATTCATCATGAAAAAGTAGCTGAATATCATCCGACATTTGATGACAAATTTCAAGTCGATACATCTGAATTACAAGGAAAATGTCGAACAGCAATCGAATATCGACCTGCACCGAAGTATAGTGGAGGTGCACCTGCATCTAATAATAATAATGTTCAATCGAATCAATATCTATCTCAGCGGTCGGTTACTGATCTTCAACCTAAATCTCAACCTCAACCGGTGAAAAAAGAAGAAAAATCGTCGGTTTTCAAACGAATGAAGAATGTTCTATTTGGTTCATCGGATAAACCTGAACTATCGTCTTCTCAAGCACAAACAGAACAATATAAACCGTCGCCACCATCAACACCAAAAGCCCAGCCTTCTGTCCGAAACACACCTTCATCTAGACTTTCTCCGTGCGAAGATTCAATCTATTGTTTAAATCAGAATTCCCGAGATCATACCGACAGATATTCACATCCGTGTCGTTTCAATGAATTATGTCGTAATGTTGCATCTGAACCTCATCTTGTTCATGAAAAACATAATGTTCCTCAATGTCCTGACGATCGTGATTGTATGGACAAGACAGATCCAGTACATCGTGCAAAATATCGTCATGCAGGTTTGCCCGATTATCTATTTCCATGTCGTCGGCAAGAGGCTTGCTACGATCGATCTGTTGAACATCGAATAAAATTCTCGCATGGTGAAGAAATACCTTCGTTTAAAAGTAAAACGGAAATCGTATAAATAGTTTCTCGATGTTTTTTTTTCTTATAATTTGTATAGAAAATGTAAGATTGGCATCGGCATCGTATGGTGAGGGTGCAAGAGGTCGTTTGATTCGATGTCGATATGGTGCAGATTGTCGAAATCAAAGAGATTCGGATCATTGTGCGAAATATTCACATTAGTTTTATGAATTCGTTTTAATAAGTAAACTTCGTGCATCAGGATGATTGTACTTTTTTCCTTTTAGCATTAAAATATTTACGCTCGAATTAATAATAACCCTTGAATCAAAAAAAAAGTCTTATTCATTCGATTTGTAAAAGAAAACGATATTTATTTTTGCCTTGAATAGTTTATTCAACTAAATATACGATGATTATTCAGTTCTATTTGATTTAATAATACATGTATATGTATTCAACCTTGTAGGAGCACTTAAGTCGAATACAGAGTATATAAACTGGTTGCATATATTAGAATCCGTATCGAATTCGTATTTCGAAAGCAGAACGATGATTTGCAAGATTGCTGTTGCCTTATTATTGATTTCATTGTGTTCAATGATCGATGGTAAACGTTTATTTGTCGACAATGATGATGATATTGAATTATCGAATGCCAAGGCACAAATGTTTCTTCGTTCGATGTTTGATGACGATTCGAACAGTGATGAGAATACATTTGATAAACGAGAACGTGGAACTGATTGTGTTCCATGTAAATTCAAAATTAATCCATGTTGTAAACCGAATATTTGCGTCAAGAAATTCTTCTGGAACGAATGTATGGAAATCAAAACAAGTGGAATTGGAAAATAAAATTATTTTCTTTTCAAAGACTCTCTTTCTCTTTATCTTTTATCTCTGCTAATAAAAATAAATTTAGTTCATCTGCTTTTCGTTTCATTTTTATTGATCGATTAACATTATGTTGGATTTATACTCTCTCTGCCTTGTTCAGAAAATGTCGAATAATTATTTGTTCGATCACTGGTAATATCACGTTCTAAATGCTTGTCTTTTGTTTCGGGATAGAGGGAAAAGATGATGAATACCATTATACCGCAGAGAATTGCAAAGATAATAAAAACACCAGATCCGATTGCAGGAAGACCTATCGGAACAAGGAAAGAAATCGCAGAATTTGTCACCCAATTAGTAGCTGTGGTTAATGATGTTGCTCGAGCTCGCATTGTTAATGGAAATATTTCAGTGCAATAGATCCATGGAATTGGTCCCCAGCTAATGCAAAATCCGATGACAAATATGCCTATCAATGTAGCTATTATACGAAATTGCGCACTGTTTATATACCCATCGTAATCATCTGTGCCGTTGTTCAACACATTAATACGTATAGTAGACACCGACAGCATTGAAATGCACATAATTGTGGCACCAAGTATAAGGAGTCGTCTGCGTCCTATCTTATCGATAAAAAATAATGTTAGAATTGTAAATAAAACATTTATAGTTCCGAATATACCAGTGAATATAAATATCTGAGTATAACTGTCTTCAAATATTGCAAGAAATCGATACCAATCGGGTACAAGAATTCTGGGAGCATAATACACTACTATGTTGATTCCAGTTAATTGTTGTAATACATGAATACCTATACCGAGTAGAAGAGGTCGAAGAAATGGACGACGGAATAAATGACGATATGAATCAATTTCATTTTCACGTAAATAAACTACTTCTTTTATTATACGATTTATTTCCTCTTTTATTTCATCGTCAGAACCTTGACGAATCTTTCTCAGAATAGTTTGTGCTTCATCGACATGATCACGAGATATTAACCAACGCGGCGAAAATGGACATAGTAGAATACCAATAGTTAACATTAACGATGGAATCATTTGCACACCTAAAGAATAACGCCATAACTGAGAAGTTAAATCAACCGGATTATACAAAACTAGAAATAAAATATATATATTCATTGAAACGTAGATATTGTGATATACGTATTTACTTGCATTCATCCAAAAACTAATTGCAATACCAATAGTAACTGCTAACTGTTGTAGTGTAACTATTCGTCCGCGAAATTTAGTTTCAGCTATTTCTGAATGATACACAGGTATGATCATGGAAAGTGCTCCAACTGATAATCCTGCGAATAAATAAAAAAAAATTTCATTTTAGATTAGAAGAGCGTGTTTGTATAATAACCAGTAATAAAACGTCCGATGAAGAATTGAATTAATTCGAACGAAGCTGTTTGTAATGCTACACCAATTGTGAAGATAAACGCAAATACTGAAATAGAATATTTTCGAGACAATCGATCACTTGTTTGACCACCAATCAGTGAACCAAGAAAACAACCAACCAACAAAATACCAACAACACCGCCAGTTACAGCGTTTACTCTATTTATTTCTGCCGAATCAGCATAGTCCGTAATATTAATATTCATTTGTGTTAAAAATCCATTCATTATAAAAATTCCTGATATAACACCAGTTTCGTAACCAAATAGAAAACCACCAGTTGCAGAAACTGCGCCTACTAAATATGTTTTACAATTGTTACAGAACAGCATTATATCGAGCTCACTGTCACGTTAACAACACTTCAAATGATATAAAAGTTGAATAGATGCGACTTTTCTTCAATTTGATTCTCTTTCTTTTATCTACGTATAACGTTTATCAGTCTACTTACGTGCGAGAACGATGTTTGACCCATATTCATTGTGAAAACACGTATGAAATAATCTTTATTTTATTCAACAAAAAGTCGATAAAATACAGTTGGAACAAGATCATAACCGCCGCCATGAAAAATCGGATAGAGATCTGTATTAGGACCGGCTTTTGTTCGAGTAAATATTATATTTTGATGTTCTTGAAAATTTTCGATATTAAAACTGAGTTCTTTTGATGTCCATGTTAGACAAGCGATGCATCTTGACATGCGATAGACCAATTTTTACTAAAATTATTAAAATATTTCTCATCTATTTTTCTTGAAATGAAATAAATTTCTTCGCATGGATACGTATGTTGATCCGTAGTTTTACATGTTTTATTCGAATACCAATAATCTTCGGATTCGGACGAGTTCGTTGAATGAATCATTTCATTAAGCATTTCGAAAACGAAACCTCTGTCTGCATCATTAAACATAGCAGCATGTTGATTGTCTTCGTCGATTGCATACAAAATTGTATTTTCAAGTATAGTGAAAACAATTTGAGAAAAACTCAGCATGATATCACAATTTTTTTAGATATAAAATGAAATCGAACACCTGTGTCATATTTATTCGTTCTCAAAAGGCAAAAGAATAATATTTTAATTTGTCCTTAGATTTTCTTAAGAGTTAGTGGAAAGAGTGACATAATTTCGTCTTCGTCGTAATTCCAACCAGTCAGGAATAAATACTTGTCCGCTTTCCATAAGATTTCTGTCTTCTAAATGTTTTCGTTTTGTTTCAGGATAAAATAGATAAACAATAATAATCATAAATGCACATATTATGCAAAATGTTAGAAAAGTTTGCCAATTATGTTGTCGTATGACCAATGGTACAACAAAAGAAACAATACAATCCACACCCCAGTTGACAGCTAATGTTATTGATGTTGCTTTAGCACGCATCGTCAATGGGAAGATTTCAGCACAGTAAATACAAGGAATCGGACCCCAACTGAAAGCAAATCCAGCAACAAATATATGAAGAAACACGATTTGCATCCAATTTGAGACAACACCGTACAAATTTTTTATGGATATCGTAACAATTAAAAATGATATACACATCGTTGTTGCACCAGCTAATAATAGAACTCTTCTTCCTAATTTATCAATAGCTACTATTGTTGGAATCGTGAATAAGAAGTTTATGGTTCCAACAGATCCAGTCATCACTAATGATGTATTTTCTGAACTCAAATTCGAAGAATTGTTTATGACAGTTTGATTGAACACGTAAGGAGCATAATAAAGTATGGCATTGATTCCACTTATTTGTTGAAGAATATGAATTCCAATACCTAATAGAAATGGACGAAGAAGTGGAAATTGAAATAATTGACGATAGGATTCGATTTCATTTTCACGAAGTTCTACAAGTTCATTTTTGATTCTATCGATTTCATCTTTGATTTCTTCATAAGTAGCCGATCGAATAGTCATCAGAACATCTCGAGCTTCGTCTTCACGATCGCGAGATACTAACCAACGTGGTGAAAATGGACAAAATAAAATTCCAAGTGACAAAATAATTGATGGGATCATTTGTAAACCAAGAGACAGACGCCATGTTACAATCGAGTAGCCAAATAATTTGAAACTGGGTGCTGCAAAATATCAATAAGCGCACTTATGTATAGACGTGTATAAAACATTCTACTTACTCATATTCACCCAAAAGCTAATTGCAATACCGAGTGTAACAGCAAATTGTTGTAATGTAGTAACTCGACCACGTATTTGAGTGTCGGCTATTTCTGAATGATATAATGGAACCATCATTGAAAGTGATCCAATCGATATACCTACAAACAAATTCTTCGTAGCGAAAATAAAGAAAAAGAAAATTGTAAAATACCAGCAAGAAAACGTCCAACAAGAATCATTGCTAATTTTTGTGCTGCTGTTTGTATGGCTGCACCAATGGTAAAAATAATGGCGAACACAAAAATAGAATATTTTCGAGAAAATCGATCTCCTGTTTGTCCTCCAATTAGTGAACCAACAAAACAACCTAATAGCAGAATACCAACTATTAAACCGATCAAATAGTTTGAAGGTTCGTCATAAATGGCAGCGCAATTCTTGATAATAGTATCACTACAAATCATATGTTTGAATTCAGGCATAGGAAGAATACCCGAAATAACACCAGTATGATATCCAAATATAAAACCACCTATGGCAGCAAAACTGCTAACTAAATAGATTTTGAAATTCTTTCCGCATATCATTGTTTCGTGTCGAGTAAAAGCAAGTTATTTCGAGTTATATCAAACACGTTTGCCCTCTATCTTTTTTGTTTTTATTCTAGTTATGCTACAAAAATATCTTATCTTGCACATGATGAATCTGTTTCAACAACAAAAAAAATAAAGTTTAGTATAAATTTAAGTCGTAGTTTATTAGAAACTATCTGTATCAAGACTTTTGGGTGTAGATATACGTGAAGATTGTCTGTAATTTGAATTGTCAATGGAATTTTCTACACTTGGTATAGGTGAGTCTGACGTATTAACAGGCGATTGATCAGATATTTGATTGTATTTTCTTCTTCTATCTTCGAATTTTTGTGGAACAAAGAATCGTCCGGTAGTGAATAAATCGCTTTCTTCTAAATGTTTGTCCTTTGTTTCTGGATAAAAAAAATATACAAGAACAGTCATAATCCCACAAATACCAGAAAAAATAAGGAAAGTAATATACTGCTGGTGAGACAGAAGTACAAAAGCAACAGTTGAAGTGATTAAATTCGTCATCCAATTAGCTGCTGTTGTTAACGATGTTGCTTTAGCACGCATTGTCAGTGGAAAAATTTCGGTACAATAAACCCATGGAACTGGTCCCCAACTAAAAGCGTATCCTGCGATAAATATATGAATAAATACCGTTAATAGCCGAGGATAGGATGTACCAGTTAGAAGACAAGTAGACGGCGTGGTATTATTTGACCCGTCTTTCGGTTCACATACAGCATCAGTAATGCCAACGGCTAGCAGCGAAAGAAACATAATTATACCACCACTAATCAATAGTAAACGTCGTCCAAGTTTATCAATGAAGATAATAGTTGGAATCGTAAAAAGAACATTTACAGTTCCATACACTCCTGTGGATAACAGTGGCCCGCTAAATGAGGAACTATTTCTTTGATCTAAATCTGGAAATAGTTGCGGTGCATAATAAAGTGTGGCATTGATACCCGATATTTGCTGAAATATTTGAATTCCTACACCCAATAGAAGTGGACGAAGAAGTGGCGTTCGAAAAAGCTGACTATATGAACCGATTTCGTTTTCACGTAAATAGACAATTTCATTCTTAATTCGATTTAATTCTTCTTCGATTTCGTCATAGGAAGCCGATCGAATTCTCATGAGAACTTCTCGTGCATCATCTTCTCGATCATGACAGATTAACCAACGTGGTGAAAATGGACAAAATAAAATACCAATTCCCAAAATAATTGACGGTAGCATCTGTAAACCGGTAGGAATTTGCCATTTTGTGCTTGATACTAAAATTGAAATAAAAAAGTAGATTCTTTCAATCAAACACATCTCAATGTGAAAAAACTACTACATATGTTATTAACATTTTATAAAACTTACCAACATTAACCCAAAAACTAATGCCAATACCAATTGTAATCGCCCATTGTTGAAGTGTAATTGTTCGTCCACGAATTTTAGTTGAAGCTATTTCTGAGTGATAAATAGGCACAATCATCGAAAGTGCACCAACTGCTAAGCCTAGAAAATGAACGAATTTAAAAAGTTTTTATTTCTTTTGATACTAACCGCCGAAGAATCGACCAAAGAGAAATTGAATTAAAAATTTTGGATAAGAATAACTAATAAATGTTTGTATTGCAGCACTTGCAGCGAATAAAAATGAAAAAAATGAAATAGAATATTTTCTTGAAAATCTGTCACTGGTTTGGCCTGCAAACAGCGAACCAAAGAAACAACCCAATAAAAATATCCCGATAATTAATGCAGTACTCAAATCAATATGATGATCATTAGATTTAGTTGTATTTATGTCCGTAACATTAGCTCTATTTTTGAAATCGTCCATAGTAAGAACACCCGAAATGACACCCATATGATAACCAAAGAGAAATCCACCTATTGCTGAAAATCCCCCAACTACATAGACTTGAAAATGATTTCCAGCAGGCATGATTTATCAGTATTATTATATTCAACAATCCTCGAAATACGAAACAATGAAATTTTTTCTTTACACGAAATAAAAAATTTAAATATTTTTCGTACTTTTATCTCGTGTACTCGATAAGATCTAACAAAGTATCACTTGTCATCTATGTGCTCTAACGTTCTTTTTCAATTTAAAGTTTCAATGACACGTGCCAAAGGTGTGTTGTCATTGTTTCTTTTTATATTTAAACAAACATTTTCTCAAATGAGAAAAAAAAAAGATTAGTCAATAATTTTCGGTGGACGTTCTTCATTGACTTGATTGTTTGTACTCGAAGAAATGCCTAAACTTGAATCATTAATAAATCTTCGTTGAATAGGTTGTGGCGATGAAAAACTATTATAATTTGTTCTTCTCTTTTCCAGCCAGACTGGAACAAATATTCTATTATCTGCAGTAATACTTTGTTCTTCCAGAGGAATATTTTTTGTTTCAGGATAGAAGAAATAAACGATTATAATCATTAATCCACAAATTATTGCAAATATAAGAAACGTTTGAGACTTAACAGTGCTAATACCTAATGAAACAGAGAATGACACAATACAATTTGTTATCCAGTTAACAGCTGTTGTAAATGATGTTGCCTTGGCACGCATTGTTAATGGAAAAATTTCAGTACAATATACCCACGGAATTGGTCCCCAACTAAGCGCAAAGCCAAATACGAATATATAAATAAAAATTAATATTGCTACACTTTCATCTTGAACTTTCCATAGTATATAGACAATAAACAAAGATGTCGACATAATTGTTGCACCACTTATGAGTAAACGTCTTCGTCCTAATTTATCAATAAAGATCATTGTTGGAATAGTTGCAACAACATTCACTAATCCATAGATTCCTGTCATTAATAATGGTGGATCAACCATATTACAAAACGATGAGTGACTAGTTGAATTGCAAAGTAATGTAAAGATTTGAGGTGCATAATAGATTGTAGCATTGATTCCAGTTATTTGTTGAAGAATTTGAATTCCTATTCCCAATAGAAACGGACGAAGAAGCGGCTTTTGAAGGAGTTGACGATATGAATTTATCTCATTCTCACGTAAATAAATAATTTCTTTTTTGATTCGATCTAATTCTTCTTCGATTTCATCATGAGAAGCTGAACGAATTTTCATGAGAACATCTAGAGCTTCATCTTCACGATCATGAGATAATAACCATCGTGGTGAAAATGGGCAAAGTAAGATCCCAACTGACAAAATCGTCGATGGAATCATTTGTAAACCAAGAGGAATTTGCCATTCGCCTGACCGATCTTTGTAAGAACTAATATGCGTTCCTAAAAGAAAAGATTCTCAATTATTTTGAAAACATTATTATCGTGACAATTATGACAGTTACCATAATTAATCCAGAAACTAATTGCAATACCAATTGTGATGGCCCATTGTTGAAAAGTTATAATACGTCCTCGAACTTTTGTTGCTGCTATTTCAGAATGATAAAGTGGTACTATCATAGATAAAGCACCGATTGCCAATCCTAGAAAATTAGAATTATATCCTTAATTTTTAAATATTATAAACTTACCCGCAAAGAAACGTCCAATAAGAATCATTACTAAGTTTATAGATCCTGTTTGTATTGCTGCACCAATTGTAAAAATAATAGAAAAAGCAGATATTGAATACTTTCGAGAGAAACGATCACTTGTTTGTCCTCCTAGTAGAGAACCGAGAAAACAGCCAAGTAATAAAATGCCTACTATATATCCAGTAAGATCGCCTGGGAGGTTTTCGATGCATTCATTCGTATTATTTATAGACGAATAATTATAACCACAGGCGTGCTTTTTAAAATCTTCCATAGTGAGAACACCAGAAATGACACCAGTATGATATCCAAATAAAAATCCTCCAATTGCCGAAAAACCACCGACTAAGTATGCTTTGAAATATTTTCCAAGAAACATTATTATTACTTGTCTACGTCGTACAAATGATGATATGTCGCATTTACTTTTTCTTTTTGTATAACATTTGTAAACTTTGTTTCTTTATCAGCGTCATCTTCATCATTTTTTTTGTTATTTCACTGACAGAATCACACATGTGTTTATCATACTGCATGACGAACGTTTACTTTTTTTTATCTTAAAGTAAAACCTATAGAAGAGATCCGATATGAAAGTTTGATCAAACTAAAAAATATTTATTTTAATGAATTTATGTAACGTGATTATTGAAAAAACAAGATTTTAATTTAAAAAGTAAATAAACAAAGCGAGGAACGATAAATCGAAGAGTAATTGTTTAATGCACTTTATATAGAGAACGATAAAATGCAGAATAGAAAAGAAAAACAATGATAGATGATTACTCGGATAAGACACGTGTATAAATCCATAAAAATAAAAGCTACATATAAAACACAACAGTGAATAGTCTGAAAATATATTCGATTATGACCGAAGAAATATCGACAGAACGTCGCTTTATTCAAAATTTTCGTCTTATTTGGTTCGATCCAGTTATCAATCAATCTGACGATAATAATGAAACAAATCTTATCGATCAATTGCAAATGGTGTTTCAAACAGTTTGTAAATTTAGTGATATAAATCAATGTATTAATTTTCTGACTGATATCCAGGCTGAAAAGGTATGTATGATTATATCGAATAGCGTTGATGAACATCTAATTTCTTGCATTCACGATATACCACAACTTGATTCAATTTTTATTTATCACCCTGCAGAATCAATCAATGACAAATGGATAAAGAACTGGTCGAAAATTAAAGGTATTTTTTACCAAGATATTTCTCTCATACGATCACTCAAACTAAAAGCACGCCAATATGATGAGAACTCTATTCCAATTAGCATTATTCCACATGATGTTGATTTAACTAAAAATTTCGACCAATTAGCTGATCCAACATTTATATATACACAAATTTTGAAAGAGATTCTCCTAGAAATTAAATACGGTGAACGATCCATCAACGATCTAGCGAACTACCTTCGCACTCTTTATCTTGATAATCAACAAACATTGAATGAAATCGGTCGATTCGAACAAGAATACAACCCACAATCATCCATTTGGTGGTATACTTCAGCAGTTTTCATCTATTCAACACTCAATGAAGCTCTACGTACTCTTAAAGTTGATACGATTATTAAAATGGGAAAGTTCATTCATGATCTTGATAAAAACATCGTTAAATTGCACAATGAGCAAAAGAGTATCGAGGCGTTTCGCGAATTTAATGTGTATCGAGGTCAACGTATGACAAACAAAGATTTCAAGAAGTTACAAAACAGTAAAGGTGGTCTTTTGTCATTTAATAACTTTTTATCAACAAGCCTGTTTGAAACGTTTCCTTTGATGCTCGCTGAAAGTGCTGCAACTCCAAACGATCAAAATGTCGTAGGAGTTCTTTTTCAAATGAAAATCAATGAATCATGTTCATCAGATCATTATGCGTATATCAATGATATTAGTCAACATAATTCAGAGGAGGAAATATTATTCTCGATGAATACTATTTTTCGAATTGGAGAAATCAAGGCGTTAAATGATACTAATCGATTATGGCAAGTCAATTTGACAATAACAAAGGATGATGATAAAGATCTCACCGCATTAGCTGATCACTTACGGAAAGAAACAAAAGATACAACTGGATGGTTTCGACTTGTGCAATTACTTATCAGATTAGGTGAATTTAAAAAAGCCAAAGAAGTATGCGATACACTACTTCAAACAACACTAAAAGAAGGTGAAAAAGCACTTATCTATGGTCAACTTGGTTACATCCATGATAATTTAAATAAATACAGACAAGCAATTTCATTTTATGAAAAAGCACTCGAGATTATGTCTCGATTTGTTTCTTCGGATGACGAACGTGTGGCTAGTACGTATAATAATATTGGTATAGCATTTAAAAATTTAGGCGAACCAAGAAATGCCCTTACGTTCTTAGAACAAGGTCTTAAAATCTATGAAAAAGTACTTCCTTCAAATCATTCATATTTTGGTGTTATTTATAACAACATTGGTTTAATGTATGATCAACTAGGAGATAAACCAAAAGCACTTAATTTCTACTTAAAATCAATCGATTTCAAAAATACTCTGCCTGAGAATCATCCTGGATTAGCCACTACTTATAAGAATATCGGTGGAATATACAAGGACCAAGGTAGTTATTTAAAAGCACTTGATTATATTGAAAAAGCTCTGGAAATCGAAAAGAGATCGTTACCAAAAAATCATCCATCATTCGCACCATCTTATAATCATATGGGAAATATTTATAAAAACTTGGGTAAATATTCTGAAGCCATATCATTCTATCAGAAAGCAATTCAAATTAGTAAGCAACATTATGGAGAAAATCATCTAGATGTGGCTACTGGATATGGTAACATCAGTTCGACATATATAAAAACTGGTGAATATAAGAAAGCAGTTGCCAAAGGTGAAAAGGCTATTGAAATAGAAAAGAGGATTTATGGAGAAGATCATATTCAGTTGGCAACACATTACAATACAGTTGGTTTGGCATATGAGCATCTTCAACAACATGAAAAAGCTCTATTGCTTTGCCAGAAAGCAGTTTCTATCTATGAAAACACGCCAAACGCAGATCCTTCGGAACGAGCCAATGCATATATTAGTGTTGGTGGCATCAACATGAGCACTGGTAAAAATGAACAAGCACTTAGATATTTTGAAAAAGGTCGAAATATTCAAGAATCAATTTTGCCTGCGGACCATCCTGATTTGGCTAATACTTATACAAATATTGGTCAAGCCTATTTTGCAATGAGAAATCATGCAAGAGCATTGTTCTTGAGTGGTAAAGGACTTATTATACGTCGAAAAATATTTCCACGATATCATCCGGAATTAATTATATCGTATATATCTGTAGCTGGTCCTCTTCTTGCACTGGATCAACGTCCCGCAGCACGATTAGCATACAAATATGCCGTTGAAATAGCACGACATTCTTTACCTATTTATCATAAACAACGTCAAGCCTGCGAGATGATGTATCGATTATTGAGTGGATAAATTTCATATTTGTGATTATATTAGAAAGTATTTATACAACTATAGATAATCAAATAATTTCTTTTTAATTTTCATAATTAAGTTCAAGAAAATATACCACTATCTTCTTTTGAGGCACTACGTAATTTGTCTTTTAAAGATGTACCATCTTTTATTAGATTTTCTGAAAGTCAATTTCCGTCAAGTAAAAGTCTAGCACAATCACTACTAGTATTGTATGAGCCAACAAGAATACGATTATCGTTATGGCATGTATTGATCGATCTTTTCATAGTTCATCAAAAGTACATCTTCGTCGATTGAGTTCAATTAAAACAGCTAAAATTACTGTTGCAATTACAAAATGTATTAGTTCTTCTTGGCTATACTGATTTAATTGTATTTAATTGAAATAGATATGATTAACTCTTACGAATGTTATCCGCACAAGTTTTTTGTCACAATAATTGCAACATTTCCATATGTACACGTCGTTTACCAACCCACGCATTGCAGTAGCAAAATCAACTAAAGGCATAAAAAACCTTTTCCTCCTCTTCAAAAACTACAATTGTGACGTTTTTTTTGTTAGAATATATGTAGGTGTTATAATTATATATACGTCAGTCACGTAACAATAGATTATTTTGCAGATATAAAAACGTGTTTGTTTCTAAAAAGAAGTGGAATACATTTCCATGGTGTCCTAATTTAAACTATATAGACTATCGAAAATGATCCTACACAGTACTAATCCGGTTTTGTTCTATGTTTTTCAATTAGCATTTAGTGCCGATATGCTCTTACCAAATTCAAATGAATATCAATTCGACAAAAAAGAAATCTCATACAATGCACCAAATTTATCAGCATGTGCAGAATGGAATCCTAATGGCACTGTATTTACAGGAAAACCATCGAGATCAATAGGAGCATGGGCTTTATTTATTGATCAAAGTAATACTGTATTTGCAACATATTCAGCTAATCACAGTGTTTACAAATGGCGTAACGATAATAGTAGTAGTTCAATCGAAACTGTTTTCGAATTTTCATATCAACCATATGGATTATTTGTTTCAAAAACAGGTGATATCTACGTTAGTGATAATGAAAATGGTCGTATAAACAAATGGACAGCAAAAAACAATACAATTGAGAATAATGCATATTTTGGTCGACCCTGTAATCATATTTTCATCGCTTTGGATGATATGTTATACTGTTCTATGAGTTTACATCATCAAATTGTCAAAAAATCGCTTCTATATCTGAGTGCAGTCACAGTTGTTGCTGGTACTGGATTTTTAGGATCAGAATCAAATATGTTGGACACTCCATTCGGGATATTTGTTACAACGAACTTTGATTTGTACGTGGCCGATACTGAGAACAATCGAATTCAACTTTTCCGAGCTGGTGAAATCAATGGACAAACAATTGCTGGTACATCGAAAACCTTAAAGATCTATTACCCAACAAGTGTTGTGTTAGATATGAATGATAATATTTACATTGTCGATTGTTTAAATAATCGTATAGTTGCAAAAACATCGAATGGTTTTCGTTGCATTGTGAGTTGTACTGGAACGGACAGTTTAATTAATGTAAGAGTCGTTTCAAGAAGCATGGCTTTCGATAATGATGGAAACATTTATGTGACTGATCGAGAAAATGAACGTATTCAGAAATTTTTATTATCTAAAAATACATGTTTTGAAAATAATATTACAACAAATAATACGTCGACAAGTACAACATCGACAACAACAGGTTTGCTACGATAAATCAGTATAAAAATACTAATTATTCTTTTTATTATCGAACAGATGTCCCAACAACGGTTAAATCAGATTATAGTTCGTCGTTAACTACAAATAGTTCAACATATTTCAGTGACTGTAGTGGATCCAAATATTATTATGATAATGCTCAGATAAGTGTTTCGAAACAAGGTAAATATGATCTCATCATCAATAGTACTATAGAGGTACATATTAAACTGTACAAAAATTATTTTGATCCAATTGATCCTAATACAAATCTACTTTCGAATTATTATGGAGGTGAGAATAATATTGGCCCAATTCAATTTTCTATTTATCTTCGATTTGATGAAACTTATGAGTTAATAATATCAACAATGTATCTGAACACAACATCTTCCTATTCGATGACTGTAATTGGACCATCTTACGTTGATTTCAATCAAACAAGTAAACTAAAACGTTTGCAAACTATATATTCGTCTGCGTTGACAGTGAACAGTTCTAAATGCAATCATCGTTACTGCACATTGTTAAATTTCTATTGTGAAATTATCGAAATTCATACGATAGAATTGGGCCAATACATTATTATCAGCAATAGTACTTTAGATTTGTATGGATATGTCTATGATAACAGTAATTTTACCTTAGTCGATCTTTCAGTAAATGCAATTGCAGCTAATGATAATAGTGCTTGTAATAAGCAATTCAAAATTTCAATTGAACAGCGATTGAACGTTCCATTGATATTAATTGTAACAACAAAACAACAAAATGAACACGACTTATTCTCATTAATTGTCAATGGGCCCAACAATGTCATAATGAGACGTTTAGGTATATATTGTTATTTTTCTTCTATTTGATTAATAAAATTCAAATTTTTCTCTAGATAACATTCCGCAAATTATCGAGTCGAATTACACATCACAATTTACTAATAATAGTCGTAAACATGCGCATGAAAACTGTAGACAATTGAATTATTACTATGAAGCATTAAAGATCAATGTACGTACATCAGGTTATTATACTGTCTCGAGTATTAGTCATTTCGATTCATATGGTTATCTGTACAGACATTACTTTAAACCATTCAATTCAGAACATAATTTGCAGTTAAAAATGGATTATTCATGTGAAGGTAAACAATTTCAAATGACTACTTATTTGCACTCGAGTATGGTGTATGTGTTAATTATGACATCATCATTTAATGATAAGAATGCTCAAGGTACATTTTCAATAGTTGTCGAAGGACCAGATAAAATTGATGTGGAACTAGATGAAATTCCAGCACTCATTCAGTCAGAATGTCCATTGTATTTGGCTGAAAATAGCTCACGATACGGTCGAGATAATTGTCGTATTAATGAATTTTATTATGAATCTATACAAATCAATGTCATTCAATCAGACAATTACAGTTTATCGACTATAGGCGATGTAGATACATATGGTTATCTCTATGAATATCATTTCAATCCAAATAATCAAGCTGAACGATTAATAACTGAAAACTATGGTAGTTGTTCTTCAAATCAGTTTAAAATAACTACATATTTACAATCGAATGTAACATATATATTAGTTATAACTACATTTGACCGCATGGAAATTAGCAAATCATCGGTACTTGTATCAGGTTCAAACAATTTCACTTTGACACATAACCGTAAGTATAGTATATAAATAGATCATAATCTATATTATGGAAAGAGACTTTCATATTTATTAAGGTCATCAATTAACATATACATCGGAATTAACAAAAGAAACGCAGATTTATCCACGAATATGTGGAAAAGGAAATTATCATTATGAAACTATTGAAATTCATGTAGAACAAAATGGTTCGTATATCTTCAATAGTAACAGTAGTATTCTACTCTATGGATATATCTATGAAAACAATTTTGATCCATCGTATCCAAATGAAAATTTAATCACACAAAGCAATTTCAGTTGTAGTAATCATTTTCAACTTGGCAATCATCTCCTAACAAATCGAATATATATTCTATTGATAACAACATTTGATCCAAATGTCAGAGGCGCATTTACATTACATGTTACTGGTCCAAACAATATCACTCTCAATCGTATTGGTAAGTACTTACTCATTTCAAGAAGACATTCATGAAATTCTTTCGTTTTTTGATTTATTTGTTCAGTAAAAAAACAAAGCAATTGTGTTGTTGGTGATCAGTGCAATTTGTATACGAAAAGTATTGGTTTGACTATCAATGATATTTTACGTAATCACATTCAACCAAATGCATCATTTCGTAAACAATCAGTGTTAATACAATCAGCTGCTGCTCTGACTATGATTATGTTTGTAACTGGTCTCATCAATGGCATATTTTCACTGATAACTTTTCAAAATAAAGAACTAAGACAAATCGGGTGTGGGATGTATCTATTTGCATCTTCAATTACAACTATATTAACAATCACTATGTTTACAGTTAAATTCTGGTTTGTTGTTGTTACTCAACTATATGCGACGATTAATTTGTCAATTCTTCGAACAGATTGTGTATTCATTGGTCCCGTTTCAAAACTATGTCTTTACTTAGATGGTTGGTTCAATGCTTGTATTGCCATTGAACGAACTGTTAATGTAGCAAAGGGCGTTCATTTCAATAAACAAATGAGTAAACGTATAGCTCGATTAATAATTACAATCTTACCGATAATCGTTATGTGTACTATCGTTCATGAGCCGATACATCATGATTTATTTCAATATACAACTCAGAAATATAAATTGATAAACAATAACTTGACAATGAATCGAACACAAGAAAATCATGCAGATCAATCGAAAAGATCGGTCAAAGAATCATTTGAATATGAAATTGAACATCATGTTCTATGTATCATTCGTTATTCTCGTACTCTTCAAACTTATAATACAATTACTTTATTTTGTCATCTTATAATACCATTTCTTGCAAATCTTTTTTCTGCTCTATTCATTATTTTTGGCACAGCTCGACGACGATCAACCGCGCAAAGTAATCAAACTTTCAAAGAACATATTCTCAAACAACTAAGTGAACATAGACAATTGCTGATCAGTCCAATTATTTTACTTCTCTTAGCTATGCCTCGTCTCCTTTTATCATTAATATCGGGATGTGTTGATCCATCGAGTAATCCTTGGTTATATTTTTTCGGCTATTTTATTTCTTATATACCGCCTATGCTTGTCTTCTCTGTATTTGTCTTACCATCGGAACTTTACAGAAAAACATTTAAAGATTCAATAAAAAGTTGGCGACAACAAAATTATCGTCGACATCGATAATTGACTTTAAACATCTCTTACCTTGTTTCGCTTCATTCTCAAGATAAACAGAATCAGTTTTCTATTCGAATAAAGAACATTTCGATTTACAGTCAAGAAAAATCTATAGCGACAACCGTAAATATTAGAAGACTTCGAGAAACATTTCCTTTCCTGTTCTATAAACAGATGAAATAACTTAAAATGCTTTTAATAGGCGGTGTTTTTTTTCTAACAAAAATCAATAAAAACATGAGATATGATGTGTTAATTAGCATCAAGTTTTTGTGAAGATGTAAGAGTAAATATTCGTTGACTATCTTCTAAATGCATATGTTTCGTATCTGGATAGAAGAAAAACGATATTACTGCCATTAAACCACATAGAAATGAAAATATAAAAAATGTTCCGTATGGCAAATAAACTAGAAGAAATGGAGCGGCATATGTAGCTATACTACTGGTTAACCAATTGGCAGCTGTTGTCCAGGATGTTGCTTTGGCACGCATTGTTACTGGAAAAATTTCAGTACAATAAGCCCACGGTATTGGACCCCAACTACAGGAAAACCCAATAACATAAATATGCATTAATACGATAAGTACTGTACGCAAAGATGCGCTATTATAATCATAGATAGTTACATTACGATATGGACTTGGAACTGCAGTTCCAAATGCAACCATAAATATTCCGATTAATAACAACGAAATAAACATAACTAAACCGCCAGTTACCAATAAAACTCGTCGACTTAGTTTATCAATAAAAAATATTGTTATAGCAGCAGTTAGAAAATAGATACTGCCATAAATTGCACTCACGGTTATTGGTAAATATGTAGGAATAAAAGGAAATGGGGCAGTTTCATTCGAGAAAATTCTTGTGAAAACTTGTGGTGAATAAGAAATTGTCCCACTTATTCCAGTTAATTGTTGAAGGATTTGAATTGACATGCCCATGAGAAAAAGACGACGTAGTGGAGGACGAAACAATTGTCGATATGACTCAATTTCATTTTCACGTAAATATGCAACTTCATTTTTAATTCGATCTAATTCTTCTTTGATATCATCATAACACGATGATCGAATATTTATTAAGATTTTTTGAGCCTCATCTTCACGATCACGTGAAATTAACCATCGTGGTGAAAATGGACAAAAAAGAATACCCACAGATAATATCAATGAAGGAATCGTTTGTAACCCAAAGGGAATACGCCATGGCCAATTTTCACTCGTTGTTTCATCGGCTAAAAACATTCCTAAAAGAGGAACGAATATCGTATTTTATGATTATATGAAATAGTAAATTCGTACCAACATTTATCCAACTACTAATAGCAATACCAAAACCAATAGCACAATTTTGAATCGCAATAAGTCTTCCACGAACTTGTGTTGCAGCTATCTCAGAATGATAGACAGGTATAATCATGGATAACGCTCCAAGTGATATTCCTAAATCAAATGAAGATATTTTCTTAAAAAAACATAGATCTTCGTTAATTATAGACACTTTTACCAGCAAAGAAACGAACAATAACTAAGAAAATATACGTCCAAGATACGGCCTGTAAAACAGAACTGATTGTAAGCAGAAATGAAAATGCCGAAATTGAATATTTTCTCGAGAATCGATCACTTGCTTCTCCACCTATGATCGCACCGAAAAACGACCCGATCAAAAGAATACCAGTAATAACACCTGTTCGATGTTCTAAGATATTTTCTTCAAATATTCCAGTCGAATTCTTAGACGAAGTTTCCAATGTTGTGTTTCGAAAGTTTTGCATTATTAAAACACCTGATATAACACCTGCATAATAACCAATTAAAAAACCACCAATCGCTGAAAATACACTCACAATATAGACAATTCGATTTTTTGTTTTCGTCATTTTTCTATTCTACAGATAAATTTAAATTATATAAAACAGAAACGTTTTATATATATAGATAATTATTATCTTATCTTTGTGACTTATTCATCATCTCGAACAAAATCTAGAATAGAGGTTATCGGCAGGATTCAAACGCTTTGACTTTGATAACAACAAAACATCTAACATTCGCGTGGAAAGTAAATTTGAACAAATGTCAATTTCATGATAAAGACAAAATTAAAAAGAAAAACAGTCTCAAACATGTGAACATCTTCTAGACATGACGTCGATTAAACAGAAACTATAAATTTCAAAGGATTATTCTTTCTATTCTTCATCATTTTAGTCGTATTGAATAAAATGATTTATTTTATTTTTATTCTTTTGCATTGCATTGTTGGTCAACCCTTATTCAATTTATATTATACAGATGTAACAATTGAAAACAATGATATATTTTAACTCACCACGTTACACATTAGTATTTTATTTTCATTAAAATTTATTCTTCTTCTTCTAACACACATGATAATTATTAGAAATGAATCATTCTTGAAAGTTCAATGTTATTTATTAGATTTTCTTATTCGAATTTGTCTTTATTTGGAACAATGGTTGACAGCATGTGTCGCATGTGAACGTTCTATAACTGTCATTCAAGGTGTTCGATTTGTTAAAAAGAAAAGTAAACAAGCTGCTAGAAAGGTTATTTGGATACTCGTTATTGTTATTACACTTAGTTTTATTCATGATCCTCTTTCTCGAACTTTGAGTTATGATAATGATGAAGATTCAAATGAAATCAAAAGAATATGGTGTATTATTCGTTATCAACCTGCTATCGAAATTTATAATTATATTATTCAAACAATTCATTTTACTGGTCCATTTATTGTCAATTTAATATCGTCAATCATACTTATTATCAAAAAATCGCATCAAAATGCAACGATTGCCAAGAATCGTTCGTTTAGATTAATTTTACGAGAACAAATTAAAGAACATAAACATTTACTAATTGCACCGATTGCTTTAGTTATTCTTGCTTTGCCACGATTAATTTTAGTCTATACAACAAAATGTATGAGATCAGCAGATGATATTGTTTGGCTTTATCTTCTTGGATATTTTATTTCATTTATTCCATCGATGTTAACACTTTTAATATTTATTTTACCATCAAAATTCTATAAAAGTGAATTGGGGAAATCTATTGCAAAATATCGGAAATCTTTTCGAAGAAAATTTATTTTCGTTTCATAAAATGTTTATTTAATAGACTAGTTCACGTCTTGAATCTTCTATTGTTTTTCGAGTTTCTAAATCAGCACTTGTCTTATCGGAATAAAACACGTAAGCTATAATTGTCATTAAGCCACAGAGAAATGAAAATATTAAATATATTCCAAACGGTAGATAAACAAGTAGTAACGGAACAACATAGGTCACTACAGCACTAGTTAACCAATTGGCAGCTGTTGTTAGGGATGTTGCTTTCGCTCGTATTGTTATTGGAAATATTTCAGCACAATAAGCCCACGGTATTGGACCCCAACTAAATGCAAATCCGACAACATAAATATGCATGCATACAATTAATAATACACGTAAATATGGATCGTTTATGTCATACGCGTAAACCCAAGAATTGTTCGGCATCACATGAATAGGCTTTCCACCAAATATCATCAGGAAACCTATAGAAATCAATGCAATACACATGGTCACGCCACCTATTACTAACAAGGTTCGTCGTTTAAAATGATTAATAAAAAATATTGTTGCCAAAGCTGTGACAAAGAAAACACTAGCATAACCTGCACTTAATGTCAATGGCAAAAATAAATTAGTATCGTTCAAAAGTTGAGTTGCATTTACAAAAATTCGACGAAAAACTTGTGGTGAATAAGATATTGTACCGTTAATGCCAGTCAATTGCTGAAAGACTTGTATACAAATACCTGACAGAAAAAGACGACGTAATGGCGGACGGAATAGTTGTCGATAGGATTCAATTTCATTTTCACGTAAATATGCAACTTCATCTTTAATTCGATCTAATTCGTCTTTGATATCATCATAACATGATGATCGAATATTCATTAAAATTTGTTGAGCTTCATCTACACGATCACATGAAACTAACCATCGTGGTGAAAATGGACAAAACAGAATACCAACAGATAATATCAATGAAGGAATCATTTGTAAACCAACCGGTATTTGCCATTCTTTTGAATCGATTGAATAAGCAGTATGCATTTCTTTAAATTAGAAATCAATTGATATAGTAAAAAGATCATTCAATTTTACAATAAATCATTTACCAACATTTATCCAACTACTAACAGTCATACCGAAAGCGACTGCGCAGTGTTGCATAGCAATTACTCGTCCACGAACTTTTGTTGCAGCTATCTCTGATTGATAAACTGGGATAATCATTGACAGTGCACCAATTGATAGTCCTGATATATCATTTCATATTGTTTAAATATTAGAAAATAGAAAACTATTTACCAGAAATAAAACGACCGGTTAACATAGCTTCAAAATAAGGTAAAAATGTTTGGATTGCAGAACCAATAGTAAGTAGAAATGAAAATACTGCGATTGAGTATTTTCTTGAGAATCGATCACTCACTTGTCCACCAATTAATGCACCAATGCAGCATCCAAGTAAGAGAATACCGGCAATACTACCGGTTCGATTGTTTAAGATAACAGTTTCATAGTATTCAGGATTGTCACTGTCCAGACCCATTTCTTCTCGAAAGCTAGGCATCATGAGAATACCGGATAGGACACCTCCATAATAACCAATTAAAAAACCACCGATGGCAGAAAAAATACTCACAATATACACTATTTTATTATGTTTACTGAGCATGTTGATCGATTTACGATGATAACAAGTTTATACTTGGAGTTTATATCGTCTTGTGACCCTTTTTTTTGTGTTCGCGTTCGTCTTCTTTTCTTTTCGAAGATAAAAAAAGATTTGCCAGTCTTGTTTGCTTACATCTTATCAACATCACTCATGCTAAAATTAAAAAGTACACCAAACTTATATCATTCACTATTCAACAAAAATATATGTCACAATTGATTGAATAAGTTTCAAGGCTTTCTAGCGATCGTTCAAATATCATCATATATCTGGTTTTTTTCTGTACAGTTCACTTAAACTTATTGACAAGCTTAGATTTTTCTTGAATTGTTCAAGATCGATATTTTGAAATTATGCATTTCGTAGTTTTATTAAGGTTCTGCTGAATGAGTTGCAGTATGTGTGGCCTTAGAAAATAATTCCTTCGAATCCATTTGATCTTGAACATAACCATCACAGTCATCTTCTAATGTGCTGATAGTTTATGTATTTCGACGTAGTTTAATGAGAATCGTTTGACGAGGTGAAAACTATTGTGAGTAGTTCAATATTATTTCTTATTTTAATCTAATAAACCAACAATCATGTTATTCGTTAATAAATTCTGCATGTAACTCTCTTCAGCGAAGATCTTTATCAACCTAGGTGGAGTAAAGAAATGGTAGTATACTATAAATACTTGCTTTTTTTCAAAGAAAGAATGATACAGCACGCAAAACATCAGAATGTCACAAGGTGGCTATGGTTCGATTTCTACATATCAAAATGATGATATTGTAGCGGTTCGAAATAATCAAGTTAATGTTAATGTCGAAGTGGGACAACCGAGAGAAACAGGAACTCGAACATATATCAGATCAAATTATGCTGCTCGGTATAATTTTGGTGTTAAGCAATACAATACAATGGATGATGATTATAGTAATAGAAAACGAAATATGTTTGGCGGTTTGTTCCTACTCAATTTAATCGTTGCAATTATTCTTTTTGGAGTATCATTGACATTTAGTATTTATGCAGAAACTATTTCTAAAGCTCTCATAGCTGTACCATTTATCATTGCAGCAATTTATCTTATAATAACTGGTTACAATTGATTTATTTTTTTCAAAAATGGTTCTCTTGTTCATGAACTTATGTTTCAAGTAGCAGATCATCATCTACCAGGTACAATCAATAAACATTTCACCATTCCTCTTAATGCCAATATACAAAATAGAGAATTTATTGCTGCTACAGATGGTTCAACAACAGCTATGATTAGTCGATTAAGACAACAGTATGCTAATCTTACTGAAATCGATATTCTGTTATTCGATAGTAATTATCGTAAACACATTAGTTTTCCCAAAGAAAGTATCTTATATTGTATTTGCTTCATTGTTACAATCGCATTTGCTATTAATAGATTAAACGCTACGTCCTAATAATTAACGATATCTACTGACATCTATTAACGAGAGAAAGAGTGCTACTTCTCTTTGATGAATAAATATACGTAATAAATATGCAGTTACATACATATTGTATCTGTATACGCATAAATAAAAAAAAGAAATGTATCGATTTGATTTGTTTCCTAATGAGATCGTTTATTGTATCTTTGAGTTTTTGGATTCAGCCGATATTGTTCGAATATTTTCGAAATTCAATCAACGATATTCAGATCTCGTTCGAATTTATGTGCAAAAACTCGATTTAACTAATGGATCTTGGTCAAAAACGAATCAACAAGAATTACAATGGATCTTACGGTCAACTAAAAGTTTAAAAATCGATCAATCTCATTTGTATCTTTTATCTGACTTTGATAAACCTCGAACAAGTGTTACATCGATTTCAAGTCGAAAAACTCCTAAAGAACTCTGGCGTTCGATGATACATCATCTATGGACTTGTTCGAAAAAAGCAATAACTCTCGATGAATCATCATTCACTGCTCCTGAACTTCGATTTTCTCATATCGATACTCTCAAATTAGTGAATGTATTTCAATGGAATCATCTCATATCAAAAATGAATTTAAAACGATTAATTCTTTCGTTTGATAAAGAAAATCATTATTTCGATAAATCTGAATCGATTCCGTTGACGATTGAATATTTTACTTCGAATATTTTGTTTGCTGCTCATTATTTTCATGAAAATCTAATTTATTTGAACATTTGCGTTTATTCGATGGTTCATCTCTTGGAAATCATTGAAAATACACCGAAAATTCAACATCTTTCTATAAAATTTGCTCAAAATTTCGATAGTGAATATCTTAATGTTGAAAAATATCAATCGGCTCGTTTCGAATCGATGATCGGAAATGTTCATCGGCTGACAAATTTAATTTCGTTATCAATTTCAACAAAACTAACGAATCTTTATTTTCCATTTGATCAAATTCGACAATTTATCGATGGATATTGTCCAAACGAAACGATCTTAAAACGAGTTTCATTGAAATTTAATCATATTAAATTCAGAAAAGATTTCTGGCCAACAATTAGCCGATATAAACAAATATTTGATCATTTCAATTCATACATATCATTTATTATCGAAGGAAATAGCTCGATAATTGAAGATTTAATATGTTTAAATCCAAATTTTACTTATCATATCGAAGGAATGAACATTCTTCATGTTTATTCGCTTCCATTTGTTTTTCAAACGTTATATGGATTTACAAATTGTTCGAATTTATCGAAGAAATGTTCGTATCTATCTGTACGAAATCTTTATTTCACAAGAATTCAAACGAATCAAATGATTTCATTTGAATATCTCTCAAAACAAATGCCAAATCTAATTTTCATCGATTGTCATTGTCAAACAACTTTATCACAAACATTGACTGACAGTCAAATGTTTACACACATGAGACATTTGAATTTTCTGTCGAATTCTGCGAAATTGTTTCCTGATTTAATCAAACAAATGCCATTTTTACAAATATTAAATACGAAAGAAAATCTTTTCCATAGTATTCAATCGCCGTTAATGTCTGTCAAACGATTAGATTTACACGAATATTCTTCGATATCATTGGATCATTTATGTGAATGTGTTCCTCATGTGACGAGTCTTTCTCTCAGTCAAATGAGACTTTCATTTTATCCATTCGCAAATGTCATTGGACCATTTTTTTCTCGTTTACCCAATTTAAAATTGATTTCATTGAAAGTTGTTTTTGATCGTGAATTTTTCTTAGCTTGGTACAGAAAATTAGTCCAACCAGTGCTGCTTCAAGCTCTAACAACCGATTCTCGTCTTACCAATCTCAAATGTACATTCAAACATGATAGCGTCGATTTTTATCTCGAAAACTAAACTAATAAAAGCAAAATATGAATGAATGATCGTAAAATTCTTGTTAATATACAAAAAACTTAACGAATTTGCACTGAATTGACATTTTAATTTTCTAAGTCGTTCGATATATCATATTTCTTAAGCAGAATAACACCTGTGTATATGTAATGTTCAAACCGAATTGAATACTTGTTCATCGAATAGTGATTGTGGATGTTTACCTCTGTCGAATTCGAATACTATAGGCGTTTGTGGACTTCGTAATGCTAGTTGTTCGGATTTTGTTGAATGTCAATCGCCAGGTGATATTTGTGCACAAGCTGATCATGTTTGTATATGTCCACCTTCAATACGTAATTCAATTCGACTTTTTTTTGTCGTTTTTATTAGTATTTTTGATTGTTGTAGAAGTCTCAACATCGAGTACTATTTCTGATACATATGGTTATCTGTATCAAGGCAATTTTTATCCGTCTTATCCAATGTATAACATAATTACACATGATGATGATACGGCTGGTAGTAGACAATTTCGATTAACAGCAAATCTTCGATCGGATTTGAAATATATTTTAATTTTTACAACATTTACTGGAAATAGTTTTGGATCATTTCAACCAATATAATTAAATGAAAAAAGAAAAGAAAATAGTTTTATTTAATTAAATAAAATTTGAAAGACAAAAATCTCCTTCAGTTGCTCCATCATTTGAAAAGCATTGATTAGGAAAAGTAAATTGCGAATGAAGTGATAAAAGTGATGATTTAACAGCACCATCGGCCCATCCTGATCGATCGATATTATAAGCTTCTCCAATCATAGTTAACTGATTACTATCCAACGTTGAAATTGGTTTGAGTGCCCATTTACGAATCTGTTTATTCGTTAGATTACTATTCGCTTTTTGAAAATGCCAAGCACCTGACCAAATCTTTGTAAATGTTTTCGTTGGTCTCGGAATATCAACATCTGTAAAGATTCCTTTCAAACCTCGTAGTAATTCATCAATTAAATCAGTTTGTGATGATCGTTGAATTAAACTGTCCCATGTATCGACACAAAGTCCATCATCATAAACTGTTCGTGTAATATTCAGATGTTCTTTTTCTGGTTGTTGGGAAAGAATTTCAATGAAACTAATGCAATTCTGTCGTGTCCAAGCACGATAAATATTCGAATCGAATCGAGTTGTTTCTGTCCACCAACGTCGTGGCCACGAATTGCCAATAATAACCGTTCGAACAGGTAGAATCGATTGAAAATGTTGATCGGACTGAATTTGATTCGCAATTGAACCTTGAATATTGGCGAATTCTGCTGGAGGTATAGCAATGACGACTTGTTTGCTATTTATTTGATAGTTTGTTGTTTCAATCGAAAATTTCGATTGATTTTCATTGATTTCCATGACTTGTTCGTTTAAATAGACTCGAGCATTGTTAATGTTCGTTGCTTGATAAATCATTCGTTTCGAAAGTTGTGATAGACCTTCGTTTGGATAATAAATCGTTCCACCTAATTGCCAATCTTGTTTTGTAAATTCTAAATATGAATAAACATCGGTTTTAACAAAATCAGCTCGAAATCGAAATGATTCTCTGAGATATTCTGCTGCTTCATCGCCGACTAAATACCGACAAAATGCATTGACATCGGCAAATCGATATAAATTCGATGGATTTCTTTCGAATTCATCTAACATTTTCAACCAAATTTGATCTTGAACATGATTTCCATCGGCATCATCCGAACAATTCATGTCAACAAACGATGTCGAACACATATCTTCATACGAACTGAAAAATCTTCCTCGAGATTTGATTAAATTCGATCCGTAACTGTACGAATGAGAACTAATATTCAATTCATCAGCTAATTGATTGATAATTGGTTGATTTTCGTAGAATCGAATGCCTCCCATCGGGAGAACGGGCTGATTTGAATAGGCTTGAGAAGAATCTCCATTGAAGTCGAGATCATAGGTTCGACCGCCAACGTGATTTTCACGTTCGAATAAACATAATCGATCGCCATAGTTCGGAGCTAAACGATAGGCTTGATGAGATCCAGCTATACCACCACCCAAAATCACGACATCACAATCCAATCTGAAATTTTGTCACTCTCGCTTTTTCTTATAGAAAATTTTAAGAAAATGATTTACATTGTTTTGTTTGTTAGAAGTTCATCATCAGCGAGTAATTGCAATGAACAGAATGTCATTTGAACTGGTTTAGTTTCTTGATTAACTAATGGGATATTCATATGAAATTGTTTGTATTTTGAGTTCATTTGTGTGATTAATTTCTTTCTCAATCGTTCCCATTGATTATTGCTCAACAATTTATTACGAGACGGTGAAATCGAAGTTGTAAAACTCAATGAAATACCGTCAAGCGTCGAACTGTCCTCACATGTATTCGGAATTGTTTGTCTTTTTTTTCGTTGTGTATTCTTCGATCGAACATTCCAATTATATCCAAGCATTGATAAATCAATTTGATTTAATTCATAGATTTGTTTTAACTAGAACATTTTTCAATGACAAAATATTTATTTATTTAAAATCAATTTGATTTTTACTTGATTTTCAAAAGTTTCAAGATCAGTTTTAGTAATCGAACTTTCATTGGATAAATTCGTTTTATAAGTTATTAATAATCGATTACTACCTTGATAGATCGAAGATGAATCAATATTTCTCTCTTTCAAATAAATTGGAATCAACGAGAGAATAATTACACATCCAAAAGTAAACAGACACAATACAAAAAGACAACTAATACCTATTGGTGTCCATAGATTTTGCATGATTGTATTCCCAACCGAATCTTTATTTCGTTGCATATTGCTGTAATCAATCTATCGATTATAACGTCAGTTTATATATACAATCATAGTCGAGGCTATATACAGTCATATTCTTTTCTCCGTCATTATTTACAAGTCTTCATGCAAGGATGATTTCAAAAGAAAAAAATCAATACTATCTATTAATTTATCTGTCGGTATTTGCCCTTAGTGAGCATAACCATCCGAATTATTTCGATGAATATGAATCAGCTTATTTTCATAACAAAAAAAAAACGTTTGTCCTACAATTTTTCAAGTAGATGACACACAATTCCGATAAATGTCTACATGATTTTGAAGGATGTCCAAGAGCATTTTTCGAACTAAATAATCGATATAAAAAAATTGTTCGTTCGTTTGTCAAGCAGATTGACCTAATTGATAATCGGGAAGAATTCCAATTCCAGTTACAACATAACCGAATGGCCAAAGCTGCTGAAGGATCTACCGAACTTACGTAGTCTTGTTATTTCGTTCGATGATAATGATAAAAGTCGTTATTTTGAAAATGTTTTATCACTACCTCTATCATTAACTCGATTTTCTTTGAACGGTGTCTTAAATTCAAGATGTTATCATGAAAATCTTCTAACTCTAAATGTGAATGTTTCTGAAATGACGAATTGACTTGACATTGTCGAAAGAATACCTAACGTTCGACATCTTTCTGTGAATTTCATCAATAGTTTCAATACATTTCACTCACAACCTGAAAATGGATTCGTTCGTTTGACTAAATTGAACTCTCTCACTTTTGCTACAGAGATTGACGTATTTGTTCCATTCGAACTACTCCAATTGTTTATCAATCATTGTTGTCCAAATGAGACAATTCTTAAAAAACTCGATCGAATTCCTCTTTCCAACGAAATCTGGTCAAAAATAAACCAATACAAAGATACCTATGATTCGTTGAATCTCTATATATGCTTCATTTATGATAAATCACTTACATCGATTACTTTCAAATCTGATAATGATCATCTTTGTTTTATCGAAACATCCGAAATGATCGATGATGATGATGATGATATTCTTTCTAGTCTACATACTCTTCGTTTTCAATTGAATTGTCCGAATACTTCATCTATACGATTGTAAAGATTGCGTAAAGGTAAAAACGATAGCACAAAAGATGCCAAATCTTTCGATACTAATGCTCACAGGTTTATTCGAGAACTTAAAAGTGTTGTCATCGCTTGTCTGCTCTTCTTTTCGAACTTGTAAATCTTTAACTATCGTTTCTTTACAAATATATCGTGAATGTAATAACAATCAAATATCATTCAAACAATTAGCCAAACGAATATTAACGAACGTACAAATATCGAATCGTAAATTCGAACACATTCAACTTACTGTCGAAAATGAAAGAATGGAATTTTCTTTACCATTTTTTATTTAAAACTTAACATTCTTTCTTTTGATAATAAAGAGTGATTTCATTTTTTTTGTTGTTACCCTATAATCTTACACAACAACATGTCGACAGAAAAAAAACTTCCTTTGAAACAATTTCAAATAAAATTCTCTTTTATATCATCGATTTCAACACCCTCAAGAGTGGATGATTGTTCTTTATTCTATTTTTAATCTTTGATATTATAAATCTTGAAGTTGTTTTTTGCCTATTGGTTACAAAATAAACAAAATACATTTGACTTGTCTTGTTTGAAGAATGATTTGCCTTCGGCTGTATAAAACTGAATACATTAACGAAAATTCGAATTCATTTCATAAATATGTTTTACATCAGTTTAATCATTTTAATATTCACAATTCAACTAGATCCGATTGATGGATCGCATTTTCGTGGCGGAATTATCACTTGGTAAATTCACTTTTCTTTCTAAAATCATATTTAGTTTTTTTAACAAAAGGCGAGCTGTGAATACAACTCCATCAGGTGCAACAGCAGATATTTTAATTCATCAACGTTATGCTTGGCGTCGTGGTGCTTTTTCTAGTGTTTGTACTGATGCAAGTATCGCAGCTAAAAATTTAATTAGCAGTACCAGTGATTTTTGCAGGTGTTATGCTGGAACTAACTGTGCCAATTTCTCGCCTATCCCAGCTGATGTGTATTGTACGGACTTTAGCGCACCAACTGATTATTCTTTAGGAGAACGATTTACAAAATACTCATTATTATTGAATCAGACATATGTTATTGCATATACAAAAAATGCTTGGTTACCTTTGAACATAAAAGGAGACGGTGTTTGGATGGTTACAGGGAAAATAGATTTAAATATTCGACCCGATGGAATTCTGAATACATCTCCAGTGACATCAACACTTCCAGTTATCTATCGAACAATTAATGTTGAACATGTCCATGTCATTCAAATGAGCGATGCAGATTCGACAGATACTCTTCGTTGTCGATGGTCAACAAACAATTCATCAGCAAATACTACAAATACAAATAATTATGATGAATGTGGTTCTGTATGTTCACCAACATTACCTGATTTCTCGCTTTATTACGATAATTGCACACTTACTTATACATTAAATCAAACTGGTTATTATGCTGTGGCTTTACAGATTGAAGATTTCTATAATTCAACAATAACGACTCCAATGAGTTCAGTTCCTATTCAATTTCTTTTCTGTGGAATTACTCCTCCAACAGGTTGTTCCACACCTCCATCTATAACTGGAGTTCGACCTAATTTAGGTTAGATTTTAACAATTTCAAAATATGTATTTGAAAAATATAAATCGGTATTTTTTTCTTTATTATTTAGCTTGTATCGGAACACCAATAGGTATTTTGACTAATGAAACAGTAATCGCACAAGTTGGTTGTTCGACTAAAACTATAAAAGAATTTACAACAAGTTCTCCAACTGGTTTAATTAAAACAGCAATCGCAAATCCAAGCCCAGGTTCATTTGTTTTCTAGAAAATAAATCACATTACCTATCGTATATGATTAGGCATTTACACGATCAATTTATTATTCATTCCCACAGCTGAACAATATGGTCCACAAGGCTTTTGTGCTGGAGCTATTGATAGTTCCGATGTTCAATCAGATCCATGGTGTATTACTTTTCTAGTTGGATTTACTGCCCCTGATCTACAGGAACCATTGTTTGTTCAAGGAAGTGCATCACCACTCGGAACTGTTTTTGCAAATCAATCGATTTTCTCTATTCAAAGTAAAAATGGTGTTTATGTCAACCGTCCAGGTCGCAATGGAACATATATTAATTTTCATGATGCAACTCTCAATGGATCGATTGTTCTCCAATATGATTGTGGTTGGTCACCAAATGTTATCTATACAGGAAATACAATTATTATTTCTACTACGATTACTTGGACTCATGGTCACAGATATTATGTGACTTTAGATAGCGGTGCATCAAGTGGAAATGATTTTTGTCGTAAGTTTATTTTATTTTCAAAGGAAACGAAATGATTTGATTGGTTTGAAATGAAAATGAATAGATGCTGAATCAGCTCCAATAACAGATCCAAAATTTTGGCAATTTGATATTTGGAATCCAGATATGTCAAGTACAACATCAACAACGACAACACCTCCAACAACTGGTACTATTACAACAAGAGTAAGATTGAAACTGAATTCTATTGATAAATCGAAAATGATTTCTAGCCGATGGCTACAACAACACCAATACCAAATTTAACGACAACAGGTATTGTATTAACAACACCTCAAACAGCCACAACCACCACACAAACAACAACTACTACTACTGAATCAACAACAGTCACAAGTTTGTCATTTATTTTTTGTTATTAATTCGAACTAAATTTATTGAATAGCTGCAACAACGGCGTCAACAACAACAGCAGCACCATCGGTATCTGTTATGACTCCAAAAGATTTGGAAGAAGCTTGTAAACAGCCATTAGCTATCGCCACAGTTCTATCGATGATGACAATAGTCCCAATTCATTTCATAGGAATGTTTACTATTTTCCTTAAACTAAATCAACAATTCAATCCAAATCGAATTGCTGCCGAAATAAGACAAAATAATAGGTTAGTGAGACAATTTGGAGCACGAAAATAACATTGAAATGAACGTCCTCTTTTTGAATTTTCTTGAATAAAAAGCTTTGGTTTCATAATAACGATCATATTAATGAACCTCATCGTTTTCTGTCACCTGAATATGAATACTGTTGCTTTCACTACGTTAAATGAGGCAAAACTCAAGATAGTTAAACAGAAAAACATTTGTTCTTTGTTTCTTATCTATTTTCGTTTTATAATATATAAGATGCAGTTAAAATTTTCAAAAGTAATAAAATTAACATGTACTTTTTGTTTGTCTTCTATTTTTGTTTTTATATTTTAACTGAAATAAATTCTTATCCAGTTACATATGAAAAACTACGAGGTAAACCGTATACAGTCAATTATGATCATCGAGCAATTACAATTAATGGTAGTCGAACGATGTTAATATCAGGCTGTATTCATTATCCTCGTTCGACACCACAAATGTGGCCTTATATCATGCAAATGGCCAAAAATCAAGGTCTCAATACGATTCAAACGTATGTCTTTTGGAATTTGCATGAACCAAAACAAGGCACATACATTTTCAATGAACGTGCTAATTTAACTCTTTTTCTACAAGAAGCTGCTAATGCTGGTTTATTTGTTAATTTACGTATTGGTCCTTACATATCCGGCGAATGGAATAATGGTGGTCTACCGATTTGGCTCAATCAAATTCCGAATATATCCTTTCGTTCAAGTAATGAACAATGGAAAACATTGATGCGTCAATTTGTGTTAGATATTGTCGATTATGTGACACCTTATCTTGCTAAAAACGGAGGTCCAATAATTCTTGCTCAAATTGAAAACGAATATGCACAAGGTGATCAAGCTTATGTCGATTGGTGCGGTAGTTTAGTATCGAATGAATTGGCATCGACTGAAGTTCCTTGGATAATGTGTAATGGTGCTTCAGCTAATTCGACTATTGAAACGTGTAATTCATGTAATTGTTTGACTGATGGTTGGATCGATCAACATCGAAAACAATATCCATCTCAACCGTTATTATTCACTGAAAACGAAGGATGGTTTCAAACATGGGGTCAAGCGTTTGCTATTCGTACTGCATCGGATTTATCCTATTCAGTTGCGAGTTGGTTTGCTGCCGGCGGTGCTTATCATGCTTATTATATGTGGTATGGTGGAACTAATTATGGACTGACAGCTGCATCTGGTGTAACACCAGCGTATGCAGATGATGTTTGTCTTCATGCTGATGCAACGCCCAATGAACCGAAATATTCACATTTAAGTCGTCTACAACATTTAATTGCTCAATATGCTGAAGTTTTATTGAGTCAAGATGCGTCTCGTGTTCTTTTGCCATGGTGGGATGGAAGTACATGGGCCAATGGAACTTATCAATATTTATATTCATATCCACCATCGATTCATTTCATTATAAATCGAGCTCCAAATCCAGTGAATACACTTTTTCATCATTTAAACATAACAATGGAAACCGAATCTGTTCATATCTATGATGATCAATTAAATTTACTCTGGAATAGTGCAGATTATCGTGATATTCCAAGTAATATCAGTGAAATTCTTCCAATAATCACTGGTCCACTTCAATGGCAAACATGGTCGGAATCAACAGCGAAATCGAATCTATCCGTTGTTCGTTCTCTAAATCCACTTGAACAATTGAATATTACAAATGAAGACACAGCTTATATGTGGTATCGACGAAATATTACGTTGAAACAACCATCAGCAACATCGATTGTTCGTGTACAAACATGTACAGCTAATGGTTTATTGTTCTTTCTCGATGGAAAATTCATCGGTGAATTCGATAATCATATTCATGACAAACAAGATTTTGTTGAAACTTCAATTGTAGTGGATCTTTCTCATTATGAAACTAATCGACCGTATTTATTCGAAGTTCTTTCGATTTCTTTTGGACTTTTCAGTGGTGTTTATACGAATACTTTTCATCGAAAAGGTATCGTAGGAAATCTTTGGATTGATAATGATTTATTAGCCAATGATTCATCAAATGTTTGGGAACATCAAAAAGGTCTTGTCGGAGAATTCTATCAGATTTATACTCAAACAGGTGCATCGAAATTTCATTGGAATTCCAATTGGACAAATGCAATTAATCAACCGATCACTTGGTTTCAAGTTAAATTCGATCTTGATCATCTCATTTCTCAAGATATTGTTGCAAATCCTGTTCTACTTGATGCTCAAGGTTTAAATCGTGGTCATGCATATATCAATGGACATGATATTGGTCTTTATTGGCTGATTCAAGGCATTTGTTCGGATACACCGTGTTGTTGTCAACAAGCACAAATCAATTGTTTACAACCGACTCAACGTTATTATCATATTCCTAAAGATTGGCTAATGCCAGCCAATAATTTGTTGACAATTTTCGATGATTTAGGCGCATCCGCACCTCAATCCGTTGGTTTCGTTCAACGAGTTGTCACAAAATGAACGTACGTTTTATTGATTTTTCATTTTCATTAGAGAGTATTATTAAAAAATGTTAGAATATTTTGAAAGAAAAACTCTTTATCCGGTGTATGTTGAGCATCTTGATGTTGTGTATGACAAGTAAAGAAATGTAGTTTACCTTGTTCACGTAATGTTTTCATTCCAATAAGATCATCGGTATATTGTCGTGATTGATTCCATGTTTCAGCTTGTAATGTATTCGGTTGAAAGCCGAGAAACCAACTTGAATCTTGTGGTGAAACAACAACATCAATATCAGATTTAAGCATAACAAAAGCATTTAATTTCAATATATTTGCACGATAAGTTTCATTGATTGTTGGTCCTTCGTTGTTTATATCGGGTAGAAAACGAGATTTTTTATAATATTTATCTAATTGATATGAATCTCGCCAATAACCAGCAACACTAACAACATTTTGAACGGCATCTTCATAGGCAAATTTCGATACGAGTTCACGAATTTGTGCAGGAAGCATCTGTAGACTTGGTATGCCGAATACACCTTGATGAATGCCAACTAATGTCACGAGATTATAAACAGGCAATGAACACCGTTCAACAGCACCTCGAACAATTAAACTTCCTTGAGAAACACCAACTAAATTGAAACCTGATGTTAGATTTTTATCCGAACGAATTGTTTGACAAAATAATTCGACTTGTTTATTCATTGGAAATAAAAATGAATCTTCATAACCATTACCAATTTCAATTGAAACAACATAAATACCTTCGAATGATTGTCGTAACCAGCCAGCTAATTCATTCATATCCGATGCTGTTGCTGTTACGCCATGCATCAATACAACGGGACGATAATTTAATCCGCAGATTAAATTAATCGATATCGACAAAAATACGAATAGTATGTAAAACATTTTCTTTTTCTTAATAGAAAACAAAACATTATAAATCAATTTCATTCGATAGACATATGTTGCTTTCTCTCATTAAAAAAAAATAGGGCTTCCATAACTGGCAAGAATAGAATATTTGAATTAAGTACTTTCTTTCATTCGTGGCTAAGATACCTTTTTCTACAAATACTTAACTAGTTTAAAAAAAAATTAAAAGCAGCCAGTCGTCTTAATTAGTTGTGCATTTCGAAGTATAAATTAAATCTTTCTTATTTCATTAAATGAATTCAAAAATGTCAGACGCACTATATGATTTATATGTAACTTTAAATATATTAGCATTTGACTTAAATAAAATAATGTTACCAATTCAAATCGTTCTCGGGACAATTGGAAATCTATTGAATATCATTATTTTTACTCGTCGATCATTACGAAATAGTTCTTGTTCAATTTATTTCATAGCAAGTTCAATCAATAACTTGTTTGTTATTTATACTGGTATTATCACACGTTATTTATCCCTTTTTTCGGATAACGATATAGCAAATAATAGTTCAGTTCTTTGTAAATTAAAATACTATATTATTTATACAGCTTTATCACTCGTTCTATGGTTAACAGTGTTAGCAAGCATTGATCGATTCTTATGTAGTTCGAGAAAAGTTTCATATCGCCGATTGAGTCGAAATACAATAGCTCGACGAACACTCATCGGAACATTTCTATTGATTTTTGTGATTCATATTCACATGTTAATCTATTATGATGTATCTGAAGGCTATTGCAATATATTTTTAACTGAGTATCAAACATTTTTCGATATGTTCTTCTTTGTTATTTCGTGTATCTTGCCAATAATTTTAATGACAATTTTTGGTTTATTAATGATTAATAATATTCGTCAAAGTCGAAACCGTGTTCATCCACAGCAATCGAATCAACGCTTAAAATCCAATGATCGTCAAATGGTTTTGATGCTCGCCATTCAAATCTTGCTTACCGCTTTATTTTCAGTCCCGTATTCAATTATTAATGTTTATTATACGATTAGATATAATATTTTACAATATGAAATCCCGTTATATGACTTCGTTATTCTTCTATTTACAAATAACATTGCCGGAATTTTATATTTTAGTAATCCAATTATTGGATTTTACATTTATACTTTATGTGGGAAAAGATTTCGTTTAGAACTTAAACAATTGATTTGTTCGACATACCAATGTAAATGAGTCGATCTAATCTTGATTAGTTTCGTTGTTGAATTGTGAAATAAAGAGAAATGAAGAAGAAGTAATTTGTTGATAATCTGCATGAATTCATTCTAATAGAAGTATAAAAATGAAATCGTTATCAGATCTCTATGATCTCATCATTGAGTTACAGAGTATTTTCAGTTCATTGTAAAGCATTCGAAGATATGTCGAATTGGACATTGATTTTACAAGAAAACTTAAATGAAGTTTCCTTTTGGTTAAATCAAATCGTTTCACCGTTACAAATCATCATTGGAACTATTGGAAACGTGTTAAATATAATTATTTTCACACGTCGATCTTTACGTAGTAATTCTTGTTCGATTTATTTCCTCGCAAGTTCAATCAATAACTTATTTGTTATTTATACTGGTTTGTTGACAAGATATTTATCGAGTAATTGGAATATTGATCCATCAGAAAGCAATTCAGTTCTATGTAAATTACGAATCTATTCTGTTTATTCGTCTCTGTCGGTTGATCTATGGTTAACAGTTTTAGCGAGTATCGATCGATTTCTTTGTAGTTCATCAAAAGTTTCCTATCGACGATTAAGTCGAATCGTAATCGCTCGTCGAATAGTAATCATTACTTCTATTTTCATTTATCTGCTTCATGTTCATATATTTGTTTATTTTAAATCATTTGAAAATATTTGTCATGTATTTCAAAGAAACTATCGAATATTTTTTAATCTATTCTTTTTTCTTGTTTCTTGTATCTTGCCAATAATTTTAATGACAATTTTTGGTTTATTAATGATTAATAATATTCGTCAAAGTCGAAATCGTATTAATTCACAACAATCGAATCAACGATTGAAATCAAATGATCGTCAAATGATTTTAATGTTAGCAATTCAAATCTTGGTAACAACTGTATTTTCGGTTCCCTATTCTGTTGTCAATCTTTACGTTGTTATTACTCTTAATATTTTTGAACATTCTTTTTCTGAACTCGCGTCAGTGATAATAACATTTACTATGAATTTATCGAGAATTTTATATTTTAGTAATCCGATTATTGGATTTTATATTTATACGTTGACAAGTAAAAAATTTCGCTTCGAATTGAAACGATTATTGTCGTTAAATTGAATTCAATCAACCCAAAGTCCATCGTTGAGTTTAGGTCCTAAGAATTTGACCATGAGTCCAACAGCAATGGGTCCAAGAATTGTATTTAAAAGAATCGCCCAAATGGTTACAATGAAAGCTTTCTGTGTCAAAATATTCGTTGAAAAAGCTATATTTGCAATTAAAAATCCGATTTCACCACGTGAAACCATACTTAAACCAACAATCAACGCAGGATAAACACCTTTCGATCGTTTGATCGGTGGTTGTACAGGTTCATTCAATGACGGTGTTGTAGTTTGTTCAATCATTGCAATTTCAATCTTAAATAAAATTGAAAATTTAGAGAATATTTTTTTTTAAAAGAAAAATGTACAGGCGTTCGTGTTGAAACATGAACTGGTGGTTTTTTCCATCGTTGAGAAATATACGTCCAAATTAAAATCCAAATTCCCGTGACAAATTTGCCGATAATCATAAGAATTGAATAAACAATGCCTTGCCAAAGTTGTTGTCCATTCCATAGGTCAAGAAATGGGACAGCAAAACCAATTGATGCAAAAAAGAACGGTTCGAACACATATTCTTTTATTGTTTTTATATATTTTTCGAAGACATTTGTAAATAGAATTTGATTATTTTCAATATCATCGAGTTTCATTCGGCAATCATCAACATATCTTAACATTGCTCCACAACAATAAGCACCGATTAACGTCGATGCGCCTGCGTATGCTGCAATGGTGATCATTGCTGATGAACTGACGATGAAGAGGAAAAATAATAAATGATCAATATGTGGTTTCAAATAAGATTTATTGAAATTAATTTTCATCCATAATCGTCCGAGAACGAAACGTGAAAGTAAAACTGAAATAATCATCATCAGTATCGATGAAACAATCGGTTTACAAATGAGCCAAGGAATATTCTGTTGTCCTAAATATTGCAGTTTTTCAATAATACTTGCCATGACTAATCCCGAGATATCATCTAACAGAGCTGCACCAACAAGAATTGTTCCCATTCGACTTTTATTTAACTGATATTGATTTTGTGAAGAAAGAATGGCGAATGTTGTGCCAAGACTTGTTGCACTCAATGATGCACCCATGGAAAATGATTCCAATAAAGTATATCGAAATAAATATGTGCATAAAATCATTGAAAAACCAATTGGAGTTACGATTCCTGTTAGACCAACGCTTGATGCAAGAAAGAGATTACTTTTAACGGATAAAAAATCCAAACGAGTTTCTAATCCGCCTTGAAATACAACTAAGAGCAAACCTAAATAACCGAAATCGAGAATTGTTTGTTCCCATTCGAGTTTTAGAATATTTGATAATGGTTTTGCGTAGATCATACCAACGATGATTTCACCGATGAGACCAGCGTAAAGAAGACGATCGGCTATTGAACGAGCGACATTTAATAAATAAATAAATGACGATAGAATTAATAAGGAAATTATCGTTGGTTCGACATAAGCAAGCGAACGAGTTAGATTGTTATTCATTGCCATTGATTCTTTCGTTATATGAAAATGTATATACTGTTTATTCGCAAGTATTTATTTATGAGTTTATATGACTTATGCCATCTGAGCGTTAATTCAGTTTTTACTACTTGTGTTCGTTCATGCTCATTGGAAAAATCGTCGTTCTATCTATCAATCAGATTGGATCATCTATCTATCTAAGTGTCTGTCTGTCTGTCTGATCGATAATAAACAAACAACGAGGTCGATAGAGGGCGTTTCATTTTATTCTATCAATAACAACTAAAATGAGAGTACTTGCGGTAAAAGATCAGTAATTCGCTGATATGTCTGTATTTTCCAATCCGTTTGTTGTCGATAGAAATATTCTTTTGTTTTTGCAATAATTTCTTGACAAAATTTATCAGTTCTGTTTTGACTATAGAATCGACAATAGATTCGTAGGAGGAGTATTTAGTATTTCAAACGGTAGTTTTAAAGGAAAAAACAGTACAAATATGGTTGATAGCAAAGAAGAATTCAATTTTCCCCAGATTATTCAATCCGACCGATAGGATCCAATGTATCCTTATTAGCTTGCTCAAGCTGCTGAAAGTGAAAAAGCAGAATTACTTGAAAAGTACAAATCTCAAGTGGGTTATCAAGTGTACATCTGGAGTAGCATCAAATGAAGCACCAGATGAATAACAATAAACAAGAATGTGAGACTATATCACTCTTTTCAAACTTTTTAGAAATCTCTTGTCATTCTCATCTTCGAAAATCATTCACTTAATAGTAGAAAACAATCTAAGTAATTTTCAATGAAATGATTTCTTTTTTTTTGACATCAACTTTATTTGTCCCTTTTATGTTAGGTTGACATTTTTACATATTGTATAGTATACATCGATATTTTCTCACTAAGATAGCAGCAAATAGAAAATATGCATAATAGAAAGAAAAGAAATAAAAAAGGCACTTTTGTATTTTTAGCTTACAGTACGAGGATTCTTTAAATTTTACGCAGAGTTAACTTAACTAATAGAAGAATAAATATTCATATATGAGTCATTCCTTATGTATATATATACATATATGATCGGGGTCTTGGTATAGAAGGAGGAGAAGACCGTTCTCTCCTCCCCCCATGTTTACGTCCATTAGAACATAACAAGAGTTAAAATAAAAGAACAAGAATAATAAGAATTAAAATTAAATTAAATTCGAGTCTTGTGATGCCATTGTTTACATCGAGTATAAAATTAGAAAGTACTCGTGGTAGAAAATCATTTATTTTAGTATATGTTTGTACTTTCCAATCAGGTTGTTGTGGATAGAAATATTCTTTTGTATCTGCAATAACTTGTTGACAAAATGGATCAGCTGCATTACTATAAAAACGACAATATAATCGTAAGAAAAACATGGCATTTGTTTGAGGTGTTGTAGGATATGTACCAGCTTCCCAAAAGACACGTATTACACGTTTAGCACCTGATATTGTCTTAAGAGAACTGTAAGGTAGTAAACCATTTGTAGGTACGACTACATCATAAGATTCAGTTGGAGCATCTGGAATCCAACGTTGAAACGCCACAGCTGATTCTTTATCGATTGGCATATACGTCCAATGACCATAGTCACCCACAGCCGTATGCCAATCGATAAAAAGAATATGATCAACATCTTTTAAATATTTATTGATGACTTGTTCAATAATTGTACTTGACCATGATTTTGATGGTCCAAAATAAGCAACACCTTGAGGTCGTTTGCCTTGACCAGTTTTCAAAGCTTTGTTCACATTCTGTTCGCCATGTTCAGCAATCAATCGAGCAAATACTTGAAATGCTTGTTGTAGAACAGTTTGATTCCATAGATTTGGCAGATCAATACCATCGATCAAATCTTGTAATATTGGATTATCAAAATTCAAAGTATAATATTCAGCTACATTTTTCAATTGATCAGCATTTTGTTCGTTTTCTTTCGAAATAAACGAAGCACCATACGGATTGATCATATGTAAATTAATAATTCGAGTATCATTATTTGTCAATATCGATGATGACATATGTCGAAGCAAACTTATTTGTGCCATTGATCCAGCATAACCTTCGATACCATGTGTCCCTGAAATCGTAAAAATAATTGAACGAGCTTGTGGATTTCCTTGTACACATAGAGTTGCTTGTAATAGTTCACCATTGACGCCTTGCATTGGATGATTGAAATATTCAATTGAACCTGTTGCATTTGAACACGCTGCGACGAATTTATTCGTTGCTTCGGTAATATTATTTGAATAAAAGAAATTCTCTGATTCTGATGTAGAAACTTCGTGTATAAGTACTAATAATATAAAGTAGAGCATTTTCATCATTGAAGAAACCAAAATAAAATGAATAAAAAGACATTGTGCAAAGACTTTATAAATATCAACTCTATTAGTCATATATTGACGTCACACAGCTATGCTAATATTATTTCAAATCGAATGTCTTTTTATTGGCATTTTATTAGAAAGTACCCGAAGAAAAATTTCAAATGATTCTATTTACATAATCAAGCAACATTTCGAATGATCGTTCGATTTATTAGTAATAAATCCCTGGTGGTTTTTAATTAAACTTTGAAAACGTGCTATTTCAACAAGTGATATAGCTTCATTCGTACGTCGATAAGAATCTTGTTGAAGTGATGAAAGAACTTGTTTCGATTCGCCATTCGTCATAAATTCAGCGAAATTAATTAAACCAGGACCATCAATATCCGATAGAATACGTGCAAATTGAGGAAGATTATTTTCTCTAAGCCAAATTTGTACATGTGATTGAGTCCAATCACGAATATTTAAAGGTAATTCGATTGAAGAATTCGAATTTATCGATGGAATATTTGAGATTGTATCTTGTGACTGTTTTGATTTCAATTCTGTCGTAAGCATTTGCAGTGCAACTGAAAATTCATGTTTAATAAAATCAACATAAAGTAATTGACCAATAAGAAATGAAAGCCAACCATTAGGTCGGTAATGTTCTTGAAGAAGAATTGGTATTAATTTAACATTTCGTTTAAATCCATATTGTGCTTCGGCTCGACAAAAATTACTCTTTTGATAATGTTCACTCATACAAATAATAATAGCATTGGAATGTTCAATGGCTTGTGCCATTGCATCCATCACATTGCCATGCATTTGATCGAAATCAATCCATATTCGATAACCAATTCGAACGAGTTCATCATAGATTTTCTTACACATTTCTTTGTCTTTATGCGAATAACTTATCATAATATCAAATTGTGAATTCGAATGATTAGTATTATTTATCGGTTGATCATCATTCGATTGAGGATTTAGCGCCCATAGGATACCATTCACAGATTTACGAATATTTAGATCATTGGATTCTCGTTGAAGTTTGGTTAAATGAGTTAGAAACGATGAATTCAATCGTAATTGATCTTGAATTGTTCTATTAAATGAAAGTGACCAAATTATTTCATAGACCATTGGATATGTTTCACACATTTCAATTAGAAGTGAAAGTTTCTTTAATTGAGCTACTGTCATTTGAATTGTATCATTGGTTGATAAACTTAAAAGACCTAAAACACAATATATACGATTTATAAACGTTATGTATATTTGATTATACCTTTTAAAAATTGTTGAACAGGAACTTTTTTCCATTTTTTAGTCGGATGTTTCCATGCTTGTTCGAGAGTATTGAATAAAAATGAGCAGATATTATCAGCTATTTTCAATTCTTTAATTTGATCATTCGAAAGAGTTGAAGCTAGAAATCCGTATGCATAAAGTACAAGGTAATTATTCGATGATGTTTGCGCAATTTTAAGTGCGATTTTTGTTAAATCTGTTTGAGAATTGATATAACAACCTAGATTTTGTGTTTCAACTATGCCCAATAATAATACTAGAATAGCTCCAATGAGTAGATTATCATCATTTTGCCATGACAATGAAAGAGATCGATATATCGATTGATGATTTAAAATACAAATAAATGCGTGAAGAAGAGAATGAGTTTTATCAGAAGATGGGATAAGTAATTCGATATGTTCGAATTTCTTTCCACCCCACCAACATGTTGAACATACGAGTCCAGTTAAATGTGAAATACAAGAAAGTAATTCGTTTGTCCATAAGTCAACGGAATTACTGTGCAAAAGAATTAATTTTGTATAATCTTCACCGATATATTTTAAGATCTCATTGCCAGTAAATGGAAAATTTTGAGATTTTGATGAAAAATAAACATTTAATGAAAATGAACATGTTTTTAAATAGAATAATAATGTTTTTGTGAAATTTATTTTTGAAATATCTTTTTCATGTAAAGTTCGAAGATAAATTTGATATTGATTTGTCATAACAAAATCTCGACCCAATCGATTATTAAGATGTATAGCATTTGGTAAATATGCTGATTCTGATTGATCTTGAATTAAATATGAGATTGTTTCGAAATAAAGACTTGTAATTAATAAGAAAGTATCATGGCCTGTAGCGATTTGATTGAGAACTCCATCGATCCATTCGATATTCGATGGGATTAATAATGATTCTTTCGATTTTAGTGGAATAGAATCTCCACTTCGGATTATTTTTATATTTAATAGATTAACAGAATGAAACAAATTAGAATAAATTTTATCATCGATCCATTTTCGATAATCTTGACTGAGCGTTTGCCATGTCCATTGTTCAAGTTTTAATAACGATTGAAATGTTCTTGTAACAAATAATCCGATTGATTCATTGGTTTGTTCGTCAAGAACACGTATAATTTTATTCATTACATCGTTTGATAACAAACTATTAGTTAATTCAAAAAGAAACTCTTCGAAATCATTTGACATCTTACAAATTTTCGTTTTTGATAAAATAAAAAAAAACAAATGAGTCAAAAAAAGTACATGCCAACACATTTTCTTTCCTCCGTTCTGTTTCTTAGTTACGTATTTTCTTTCTGTGTCAAATAAAAGAAAAAAAAACTACAAATAAATTCATTTTTGTATGGAATGTATAGGCTAGAATTTTATTGCGTAAATGAATCAAGTTAAGTTGAACGACAGTTTTCTATTTTAGCAGTACACAATTGTCCTTCTATTTTGTATATGTGCTCAGTGTATTGAACGAAGTGCTCATCAATTTTTTCCAATCTCTGCAAAACATTTTCAAATCCGCGATGAGTGTTTGCGTTTAGTGTGTTAACTTGATCGAGAATTCGAGTAGTTTTATCGTCGATCATTGTACTAACTTGAGTCCGAATTTGACTGCTATTATCTTGAATCATTTTATATGTCGCTCCAACAACAGTAAAACATAGGGCATTAACAACTGAAACTGCTGTTACAGTCGAACCGGAGATTACTGTTTCTGGCAATAACAAAAAAAATAGAAGAAGCAATAAAAAGAATTAATAATCAAACCCTGAAGACTTGTAGAATTCCAGCGAATATATTGAGAACTACGTGGAATAGTTTTGCTCACCATTGTCAGCATTGGATTCATTATTTCCTCTAAAACACCATAAATTTAAATGGTACTAGACATTACAAATTATTATAATTATATATGAATCGGGTGACATCAAACATCTACTTTCAAATATTTACTGGAATTTTCCCAAGTCAGAATGAGGAACATGTAATTACCATAGAAATCTGTATTTTCTTAAAAAGGAACAATCAAAGTTAGTTTTGCAATACGACATGCACGTCGTGTAATTATTGGATCTCTGATTTTAATTTAATACTAAATATTTTGTGTTAATATGCATCAGATCCGTTTAAATCATTTTATCAAATAATCATCTTGTTGGTATTTATTGAAACAGACGATGTCATTTTGTAATGATCTGCACATGACTCATTTGTATTGATAATGAAAAGAGTCATAGAATCACATTAGTCAAATATGAAGTGTGACGCAATTCTATATTAGATTTTACGATTCATCTGACGAAAGTATTCCAATAATTTCATAATTTTTTTTTCTATTTTGAAATAAAATCAACGAACGAGAGATAAAAAGTTTATGGAATGATTCAAGAAAAAAATGACATCCAAATTAATAACATATAGCTGAACAAATATTTGCAATAGTTTAAATATTATTTGCCAAAACTTTTTATTTTAATGTCAAATTAATAGCGAAATTACACTGCAACAAATGTCAAGAAATGATATTCGTAGACGTTAATAAAAGTTTAGGAACGTTTCTAAACTTCCAAAAAACAGACAGTTTTTAATGTACATTCAGATATCATTATTTTTTTTCTGTATACCAGCAGTTAATTGTCCTTCTATTTTGGAGACACGCTCTTTGTAGAGATCGAAATGTCCATCTATTGTCTCCAATCTTCGTAAAATATTATCAAATCCACGATTTGTTTCATCTTTCAGCATTTTAACTTGATCAAGAATTCGAACAGTTTTATCTTCGATCATTGTGTTGACCTGATCTCGAGTTTGATTACTATTATCTTGAATCATTCTGTATGTTGCTCCAACAATCGTAAAACATAGGGCACCCACAACTGAAACTGCTTTTAACACTGAATTCGAGATTATTGTTTCTAGGAGAATAACAAAAACAAAAACTATGATAATTAGTCAAAATAATTAGTAATCAAACCTGATAGACTTGTAGAATTAAAGCGAATATGCTGGTTATTACACCCAAGAGTTTTGCTTGTCTTTGTCACTATAGAATTCATGATTCTCCTATGACTATGACAAATAAAAATTCTAAATTAAAAAAAATATTTGCTTGTAGAAAAGATAAACTGAACATGCTAGAGCGTGTGATATTCTTGTTCATGCAATTAGTGGCGTAACCAGGGGTGGGCATGCCCAGGCATTGCCGGGGCACCGGGAGATTTTGCCTGAACACCAACGATTTTCTGGTTACGCCACTACGCACGATAGGAGAGCAGGAACTTCATAGTTAAAGGCAAGATCTAGACAACGATTAGAAATTTTCAGTTTAAGACATTTGGGCTTAGATCTGTTGATAATTAAAGTCATCAAAACTGAGAAAAACGCACAAAATAAACTCTTTTTAATGCTATAAAATTAAAAAACAAAAAATAGTGAAAGCTGCTCGGTTCCAAATCTGCTCAGAAATGGAATGGACAATAGCATTAGCACAGATGCATGGGGTGATTGTTACTTACTTTATATTTCGACGTTAAGGTTGATAAAAATTCGCTTCGTAAAAATAAAAGAAAAAAAAGAATATATGCGATATATATATATATATATAATCCACAACGTATTTAAGATATGGAGTAGGTTTTTTTTTATTATATTCACTGTGTAAGAATGCAAAACAACTTTATTACCAAAAACTGATAAGAAAGCATTTTGATTTTGAGGGGCAATATTTTTATGTATGTTGAAGAAATTTTATTCCTTTTTACATCAAGTACGAGAAAGAAAATTTCTAAGTATAAGTTCGAAATGATGTTATAAAAGTAAAAGACATTAAATTTCGATTTCTACTGACAAATAATAATAGTATGTTTCATTATCCGTGAATTTTATAGGCGAAAAATAAAGATGAACGATATTGTTACTGATGAAATACAAAAGAAATCTCATGTTTCTGATTATATCGAAGTTGTGATCTCATAATATACGTAAATTCTAGTACGCAACTTTTCGGAAGACTGACAGACTCGTTAGATTACACACTTACTTTGAAATATTTACTGGAATATTCCGATGTCTCACACAAATAAATAAGAATGAGAAAAAATCCCAAGCACAGGCATATTTATTAAAATCGCCATTTTTCTCTTTTATTCAGCAAATAAAACTTGAGTCATCAAATAGTTTTGCAAGTCGCTATTGGATTTTTCCTTTAGTGACAATACAAAATATACTCATTGATATGTATCAGATGGCTCCAATAGATTTTGCGTGCCATATAGAATATTTGAATAATTCAATAAATATCTTCGTTTTCTATTCATGCCTTTGATGTGGAAATAGGAAATACATTTTGTATAAACGAATATTTTTAAAGACAATATGTGAGCAAGAAACATCTGTCGTCGCAAATATACAACGATGAAATTTAGTATTTTATTCAAGTTTGAAAATTTGATCAAGAAAATGACTTATCAACAAACTACCTATAGTTTCATTAGAAGATATCGAGAATATGGTTTGGTTTGCAAAACAAAAGTGTACACATCCGAAAGATAGATTAACTAATGATGAATCAGTAGCTATTTTGCTTTATACAATTGAATGGGAACCATGTGAGAAATCGTTTTATGTTTTATTAAATGTAGCTCTTCGAGCAGAAAAACGTGATACATTGAGACCATGGTTTTCGTATCTTCGGCTTATGATCAATGCTCTACAAAAGCTTCCAGCTGTTCCTGAAACAACGGTTTATCGTGGAGATGAAACTATCACTTGGTGGGGTTTTTCATCATGTACAAGATCGATTGAAACATTGAATAACGAACTTTTTTCAGTGTTGAATGCGAATCCGGGAAAAGTATTCAATCGCATTCATTTTACAAAGATGAAGAAGAGATTTTACTTCTTCCAGCTCGTCAATTCGAAGTTGTGGGATGTGTTGACCAAGGAAATGGACTTAAACTAGTTCAATTGAAAGAAACAAAACCAAAATTTCCATTAATTAAACTTCCATAATCACAAGACTTTTTTCTTCATTTAACATCAAGATATAAATTGAAAAGAAAGACTAAATAAATATTTGACTGAGAAGTATCCATTATAATCAATTGGCCATTTGCATCGATAAAAAAGAGTATGACATATATTTACTTTGAATGAATGTGAATCGATTACAGTTTATCGTGAGAAAAAAAATAATAATCTGCATTAGAATAGTAAAATATAAAAAAGAGAAAAAGAATAAACTGGTTTATCGTTGATAAACGAAAATTTTTGCTTGACATGAATTCATTCGTTGTTCCTGTTTCGACTGGAAATGTGACTCCAGATACTGAATATTATGTTTATTATTCAGCAGTTGAACGAATTACTGTTGGTAGTGAACGAATCGTGCTCGTTTTCTATGGAATTGCTGTTATTTTAAGTATAATTCAAACATTTTGGAAGAATAAACGATTTGATCGTTTATTATCTTCGATAAACGAAACATATTCCGATGGAAAATTTCAATCGGTTCAAATTTGTATCAATCAAAAAACGGTCAGATGTTATAAATATGCTGATCGTTTTTCTTATATTCCAAATCCGAAGCGATCGATTCTATTTATCATTTGTACACATATACAAATACTAATGTTAGTTGCTCTTCGAACATTAATTACACGACGAAGTGAAACGATTACTGATTGTACAACATTTCATTATCCATATGAAATTCTCATTTGTGAAAACAACCGAGATCCATGTGAATTCAATAAGACTAATATTGATCCTCCAAAATGTATCTATTATCATTGTGAAATAGAGAATTTAATCACAACGGTTACAACAATCATTACTTGGTATTATGCTCTTCGATATTTTATAATTAAATTAGTTCGATTAGTACGATGGATCAATTTTCGTGATAATGATCATCCAAAAAAGATCTGTTGTTGTTGTCGGCCAACAGTACGTACTCTCAAAATTATTATGTATACTCAATATTGCTATGTCTGGATTTATTTATCAGCATTGATTATAACTGGTTTTGTTTTTGAAAAAAGTTTATTTCGAAGTACTGCTGATACCCTTGGATATACTTGGTCACCTATCATTTTAGCTATTGATCGAATCAGCTCACTTGGCATAGCTTTTGCTCCTGAGTTGACGCAAAATTGGTTACAAGCAACTTCTGATGGAACACTTTTAAATCTTATCGATTCACCAGAATTATCACTTGTCAATGTTGAACATCTTCTTCATGTAACAAACAAAAAATCAGATAGCACACGCACATAGTTGTCATTACTCAATTGATATCATTTTGACATTGAGATAAACATTTATTTAATAAAACTAAAACTGAAATAACTCTACGTTCGATAAAAAATATTCAAATAGAAAGATTGACTTGGAATCAAACAATGAAGTTGATCCTGTTTTTTCTTTTGATTTCGTCGAGTGAATCATTAACATGTATAACAGATAGTTTACAGAAATTTCAATTTTCTACATCACCACTCAACACAACAAACATCGAGAAAATAATTAATCAAAGAGTATTCAGAGTATTCATAGCAGAGTGCCAAGTTCAATTGATAATGCATCATGATAAGCAACTGTTAGAAATAATATCAATTCCAGTATATTCGAACGGTGCACCGAGTTTTAGTTCAGATCCAGAAATGATTGTAACATTTACGTCGAATCATTATAATTCATCAATTGTTAGTGAATTGGAGTATGCTTGTTCATCAAGCTCGTGTGATCGAGATTTTATTCGCAAACGTTATTTATTATTAGTAGAGAAAGATTATACTGATTTGCGTTCCAATCTTACGAAATTACTCGTTAAAGAAAAGAATTCGCCATTCACATGCATTAATATGTCTTCGATAGACTATATACAATTATGCCATAGCATGACTTGTACTGCTGCATTTAGCATCTCTTGTTTTGGCGGTTTTGTTAACAATGGGTGGAAGTATGGTTGTGCTCGCAACGATCAAAACTTAGCTGTTCTGAGAATTTCAACAATATATGCAAAGCCCCTCGGGTTTATACATGCAGTTTATTATACATGTACGTATAACGAATGTAATCATAATTCAACAACAATCAGTATTTACAATATCATTCAAACATCAGTCTATGTGTTCAATATTCTTATTGACTCAAACATTAATGTAACTGACGCGCTAAGAACACCAACCACTTTCACTAATACAGCCATGCAGGATCAATATTCAGTTATCATATTGGTCTTGTTTTCGCTCAGTCTAGTTTTATTTTTAAAATAAATCGAACAAAAACTGGAGAAATTATCACTGGTAAACAGATGGTGACATTGACGAATCATATTATCAAATATTTTCTTATCATCGGGATAAAAATCACGTCAAATGTAAAAGATATTTACTGATATTCTTCTTTTGATAGACATCTTGAGGGTACGAAAGATAACTTTTTCTTTTCTTTTGCTATTCGGGATAAATGTAATGAACATAATATGTTAGAATAAAAATACGCATCAGTGTCGAAGTTCGATTTATTTCAGTTGGAGTCGGTTTGATTACAATCTTTGATGAAACACTTTTAAATCTTATAGATTTATCAGAATTATCACTTCTCAATGTTCAACTTTTTCATTTAGTAGACAAAGGAATCAGAGAGTTTATTCACTCAAACGTTTTCTGTTATCTCTGTGAGAATATTTCTCTGAAAACAAACTCAAGTATAATAAATAATCAATCACAATCTGATATATTTCACCATATCTAAATAAAGATAGCGTTGACATTGACACAAACATTTTTTTGAACAATAAAATTAAAAAAAATATTCAAATAGAAAGATTGACTTGGAATCAAACAGTGAAGTTGATCCTATTTTTTCTTTTGATTTCGTCGAGTGAATCATTAACATGTATAACAGATAGTTTACAGAAATTTCAATTTTCTACATCACCACTCAATACAACAAATATCGAGACAATAATTAATCAAAGATCCTCTAATGAACAAATAAAATGGTGTCAAGTTCAATTGATAATGCATCATGATGAACAACTATTAGAAATAATATCCATTCCAGTATATTCGAACGGTACATCGAATTTTACTTCAAATCCAAAAATAATTGTAACATTTACGTCGAATCATTATAATTCATCAATTGTTAGTGAATTAGAGTATGCTTGTTCATCAAGCTCGTGTGATCGAGATTTTATTCGCAAACGTTATTTATTATTAGTAGAGAAAGATTATACTGATTTGCGTTCCAATCTTACGAAATTACTCGTTAAAGAAAAGAATTCGCCATTCACATGCATTAATATGTCTTCGATAGAAGGTACACAATTATGCTATAATACGACATGTACTGCTGCATTTAGCATATCTTTAGTTACCTCTATTTCTAACAAATTGTGGAGTTATGGTTGTGCTGACAACAATCAAAACTTAGCTGTTTTTAGAATGACAGAAATATTCTATAGACAAAAATGGTTCTGGTTTACGAGGGACTTTTCTTATACATGTATGTATGACAAATGTAACGATAATTCAACAACAATGAGCATTTACAATTTCATGGAAACATCATTCAATATATCCAATATTCTTGTTGGCTCAGATATCAGTCGAACTGACGTGCCAATAACATAAACAAAGAAAGCTGGTTCATTCTCATCAAACAGTCTTACTAATACAGTCATACCGAACCAATCTTTAGTTATCACATTGGTCTTGTTTTCGTTCAATCTACTTTTATTTTTAAAGTAAACCGAACAAAAACTTGAGAAATCATTATTGGTAAGCAGATAGTGACAAAATGATGAATTATATTATCAAATATTTTTTTCTTGTCATCGGGATAAAAGTCATGTCAAGTGTAAAAACTATTTACTCATATTCTTTTTTGTTTTCGTCTATAAATGAATTGACAATTTCTCGTGTTCTTATATCAGTTGCACTTCAATCATGATATTTAAATAAAGATAACAGTGACATTGGCACAAACATTGAAACAGAAAGATTGACTTGAAGTCAAAGAATGAAGCTGATCCTATTTTTTCTTTTCATTTCATCAAGTGAACAATTTAAATGTTTAACAACGAATTTTGAAAAATTTCAATTTTCTACATCGCCACTCAATCAAAGAAACATCGAAAATATAATTAATAGAGAAATACCATTCAATGAAAACATAACATGGTGTCAAGTTCAATTGATAATGAATTATGATAAACAAATTTTAGAAATAATATCAAATCCTTTCTATTCGTCTGGTTTTCCTAATTTTAGTGTAGTTCCAACAGCGATGGTAACATTTACATTGAATAATGATCAAGCATCGACTATTATCGAACAAGAATACGCTTGTCGATCATCATTTTGTGATCGAGAGTTTATTCGCAGACATTATTTATGGATAGTAGATAACAATTTTACTGATATGGAAGAGAATCTTTCGAAATTACTTGTCAAAGAAAACAATTCACCACTTATATGCATTAATAATTTTATGAGAGAACATACAGAAATGTGTAACAATACAGCATGTACTGCTCAATATAGTATTTCGTTATGGGAAGATTTGTCTCAGCAAAGGCCAAGTCGTGGTTATGCTGGCAACAATCAAAACCTAACTATTCTCAGAATCACGACAACATTCTTTGAAAAAATGAACGAAATTACTCAAAATATTTATTATACTTGTACGTATAACGAATGTAATAATAATTCAACAACCAATGCTATTCATAATCTCATACAAACATCATTCAGTTTATCCTGTATTCTTTATGGCTCATGTTTTGAAATCGACGAAGACGATAGATCAACAACAGTAACAACGAATATCGTTTCATCATTCGATAAAATTACATCTGATTCGTTCATAAATAAAATGACGACAAGAATTTCAAATACAGCTGGACAAAATTATTGTCACTTTTCAGATTTTATTAAAACTTTCTTCATGTTCTCGCTTTTTTTCTGCTTTTGAAAACATCAATAAAATCATTCGATTCATTTTGAGAAATATTTTCGATTGTAACATATGGCGACAATAGTGAATTGGATGATGTTATCTCAATAAAAGTCATATAAAAAACGATCTACATGTGAAAACCAACATTAGTAATCAAATGTGACTCAATCAGTTATTTTCCACGTTTCTATAAATATCTAATGATTCATTCGAGTCCTTCAGTTTAAAAAAAACGAAACCTTGAAAGATTAAATAATGGTTTATTACGAAATTGCAATGTCATATTTCAAATGGAACATCACGATGTTGTTTACCAGAACAATTTACTTCGACATTAACAACATCAGTTGCTTTTCACCTATATGATATACCTATGATAAGCTATGTAAGTTTGTTTGTTAGCATACGTAGGTCATAATGATAAAACAATTTTCAAGGGACGTTATAACTTTTCTTACGATCATAATCTTGGCTTATTTGCTGCCCGAGGAACTTATTATATGCCGTTACAACCTAAGCTGATCAATATGAGATTTTTTGAAAGTACAGCCGATGGCATTCTCTACACATATTCTTCTGACACAAAAGAATGCTTAGTATCCCGTTAAAACTCCACAATTGACTTCTTCAAAAATCGTCCATTTAAACTTTAATATATATATATATATTCCTTTACGGAGGGAGCACAATTAACATTTTCATCGTATATTGGTGAATTTCCTGAAGTAGTTGATACTGATACATGGTTCTATACCACTAATGAAACAATAAATTATGTTACATTCACTCATGACACTTGTTTTCCGTTGTCCAAAATTGAATATGATGCCGGCGAATTCAGTAAAATGTTTCTCTTTCTTAGTTTGATTTGCTTACTTATTTGTATCTTTCTTTTGTAGATATGATAACAACTTCAATACTGTCTGATTTGACTCTAACTATTCGTGATCCAAGTATATTTGATATTCCGATGTAATTCAATTGTTTTGTTTTCTCATTGAAATAAATAAACGAAAAAACACGAAGTATATATCGATCACATATGGGCTTGAGTACATTAAATGATTTACTTTTTTTTCTTATCGATTTATGCGTAATAAAACTGGTCGGGTTCTTTTTGAGAAATGTTTTTTTTGTCATCTGAATAGAAATCATATCAAATCATGTTGGTTTCTACTTTCTATAAATTAATCACTCATTTCTGCGAGTTAATCAGTTTGAAGAATTAAAGTCTTGGAAGATTCAACGATGATTTATTTTGAATTTGCAGTTTTATTTGGTGTCTTAGCTATTGGTTTAGCCAATCCAATGGAAGGTGATGTTTCAGCTGGTCCACAAAGATGTTGTTTACCAGGTTGTTGCTTCGTGATTCTTTCCGAAAATCATCTAATTATTTAATCTTTGGTGCTTATTTTCTTGTAGAAGGAGCGTATATGAGAATGGTGATGCAATCAGTTATGCTACATTTACTCGACAACTTTGTGCTCCTGTGACAAAAATAGATTATATTCATACATCAGGTAAAATCTTACTCGAAACAATAAATATGTCGCATATTGATCTGCTTTTCATTGTAGAAACTGTAACAAGTTCAATGATGTATGAATTGAGTTTAAATTTAGTTGATCCAAGTATATTTGATATTCCAGCTGAATGTGATCATCTGATGTAATTCTTTGCTTTTCGAAATGCTTTGAAATAAAACTGTGTGAAAAATGTTCTCAGAGTAAAAAAAATCGATCAATTCGAGTAGATTATAAATGGTTTACTTATTTTTATCGAACGATTTCTTCTGAGAAATGTTTTTTTCGGTCAACAGATGGTGACAATGGCGAATAGTATGATGTAATGTGATTAGCATCTGGATAAAATTACGCCGAATAGCCTAAATGTGAAAAGTTAGCGCACTCTATAAATAAGTGGTATTTTCTACCGAAATTACAAGAAAAGAAATAAAATAATAATGTTCGAATATACATTCGTAGTTTTCTTTGTGGTTTTAACTGTTGGTTTAGCAAATCCAATACAAGGTGATGTTTCGACTGGTCCACAACGATGTTGTTTACCAGAACAATTCAGTTCAACATTGACAACGACAGTTAGTCTTCGTGAAAATGATGGAACTATTCTCTTAACACATGTAAGTCATTCTGTTTAAATATTTCATAATGATAGATGAATTTTGAAGGGACATTATAACTTCTCGTACGATCATAATCGTGGTTTGTTTGCTACTCGTGGTGTTCTTACTACTCCCTTGAAACTTCAAAATTCGAATATTGCCTTTATTGAAACTGTAAATGGCGCAGTTCTTTATACAATTCTCCCTGACTCGAAAATTTGTTTAGTAACCGCTACAAAACCTCAAACTCTTTGCACGCCAGGTCTGTTTTCTTGATGTTTTCGCAATGTTTCTGCATACAGAATTGATTCTAGATGGAGCAATATATGGATATTCATCATATTTTGGCGATGGTGGTCTAGGATTTCTTAGTGACACATGGATATTTGGTGTAGATGATACATTTGTTTATGCTACATTCAATCGTCAAACGTGTGCTCCTGTTATGAAAGTTGTTTATGGAGCAAATCCTGGTAAATTCTATTTGAAAAAAAAATACCAATATTGTCTGTTTGAATTCTATTTTTATTGTAGACGCAGTAACAACTTCAGTAATAAATGATTTTGTTCCAACGATTGTTGATCCGAGTATATTTGATATTCCAACATATTGTCAACACCTTATCTAGCTTTTTTTTGTCTTTTCTTTTAATAAATGAGAAAAGAATATCGATAAACTGAATACACAAAATGACGTCAAAAAGCAATTATAGTCGGCTTAGTCTTTTATAAATATTTGGGGATTTTTTGTTAGGCTTTTCAGTTCAAAAAAATCGAAATATGCTTTGCTATCAATTCGTAGCTGTACTCGCTGTTTTAACTGTAGGTTTAGCGAATCCAATGAAAACGAGTCTTTCATCGGATCCAGAACGATGCTGTTTACCTAAACAATTTAGTTCGCAATTGAGTATATCAGCTGGTGCTGTGCTAGATGGTGGACGAGTTCAGACAACACATGTAAATCATTTTGTTAAACTTATATTTTTGATAAATGGATTTTGCAGGGTCATTATAACTTTTCATATGATCAAAATCGTGGTTTAGTTGCTACTCGAGGTGTTTTTACTCTTGTCACTGAACGTCGAGATTTCAATATTTGGATTATAGAAAATCGAACGAGTTCAATTGTTTATACATTTTATCCCGATACAAAACAATGTCAAGTATCATCGAAGAAAAGTCCACAAATGGAATGTTTACCAGGTTTTATTTTTCGACGTTAGCTTTCTTTTTCGAATTTTGATTAATATTCTAGAATCTGCACGATATTTATATTCATCGAATTTCGGTGAAGGTGACAAACAATTTCTTGGCGATACTTGGACATTCTACACAAATGATACAATTGGTTATGCAACATTTAGTCGTAATACCTGTGTTCCTTTAACTACCACTGATTACGTTCAACAACCTCGTAATATCTCTTTTCTTTTTAATTTTATTTATTTATTTATTTGTTTCTATTCTAGCGACTGTTTCGACATCGACAGTCACGGATTTTGCTTCAGCTATCATTGATCCACATATATTTGATATTCCAGCTGAATGTCAACGTTTTATCTAAAAAAGTTTTTTTTTGTCTTTTTAATAAATGAGACCAACTATTTGCTTTTGCGATAAAAATGACAAAATATATATATTTCTGTTTTTCTCTCGATGACGATGATGACGTTCAAAATATGAACACGTCTACTTATTATTTTCGAGTTATCCAACTCTTTGTATTTCTTCAATTGATTTTACCGAGTGATCAGATACCATGTTCCTTAATCAAACATAAAACATCAGAATTTAATATAAAAACATTGAATACACTAATATTCGAAGATTTAATGGAAAATCTCGAGTCAACCGATGAATATATGGCAGCATGTCAAGTAAAATTGACCGTCAATTATATGAAATATTCTTTAATAGTATTATTTACTCCAATATCAACACTGAACGATCGACACACTATCGATCAACCAAAACTCACCACAATATTTACGTTTGATCAAAAGAAACCGTCGATAGTTGGTGAATTGATTTATACTTGTAGACGAATTGCAAACTGTGACCGACATTTTGTTCTCAATCATTATTTATTATTGGTCAATCGAAATTATACCGATTTATATCGAAATTTTGACGAATTACTCAGTAAAGATAAAGAAATAGATACTGGTTTATCATGTTTTACAGATTCTGATGAATTATATGTAAAACGTTGTACGAATCAAGCATGTAATGGTCAATTTTATATGGATTCATTAGATGAATTTTATGTAAAAGCCTTTACAAGTGATTGTGCTAGTGCAAAGATAAAATCAACTTCTATTAAAATTACAACCGAACCAAATTTAAAAGATTACTCTTTCAAACAATCTATTCAATATACATGTATGAATAATCTATGTAACAATCAATTGACAACTAACTCTCTTAGCAGTTTCATACAAAACTCATCACAGATATTCAACATTACGTATCGATTTACTCTACAAAAAAGTAATATATCAACAACAAGAAAACGAACAACGACAACAATAGACAAAGTCATAACATCATCATCTCTATCATTCACAACGAAATCTCTTCAGTTAACAAACACTTCTGTCGTGACAACTTCTGATCGATTCATCACAGAAACGATCACTAATACAGCTACGTCAAACTTTTACAAACTAACAAGTTCTATGACAGTTATCTTTCTTTATCTCAAATAAAAGAACAATGTTTTCTCTTATCAACGTCTTTTTAATATTTTATTTTTTTGAATATGACAACAAAAATACTTGAAGTTGGTGTTCTTCTATATCCGTTCTATCAATTATTGGATGCAGCTGGTCCTCTCGATTCATTAACTATGCTCACTCCTGAATATATTCGAACAGTACAAGGTCCACCATCGATGACATCAAAAGCAGTATCCATGAAATTTCACTATATATCTCATTCACTTGATCCAATTGCACCTGCTGCAGGACCATTACAATTGCCTACGTGTACATATTCAACATGTCCACCATTGAATCTATTACTTCTACCTGGTACACCAACAGATTGTCAATTTTCCTCGGAATTGATTGAATTTGTTCAAAAATGTGTCGAACAAGTTGATGTTGTATTCAGTGTTTGTACAGGATCAATTATTCTCGCTGCTGCTGGTGTTCTCAATGGAAGAAAAGCGTCAACAAATAAGAATGCACAAAAATTCGCTATTGAAAAATTTGCTCATGTTCAATGGACGGAAAAAGGACGATGGACAGTCGATGGGAAGTTCTGGTCAAGCAGTGGTGTGACTGCTGGTATGGATATGATGGCTGCTTATCTCTTATCACATTACGATCAAGAATTAGTTAAATGGACACATCAACTAGCAGAATTTACTCCTAAACAACAAGATGATGATTCTTTTATTTGGATTTTAAATCAAACTGATGAATAACAAACAAATCAAATCTTAGAAGATTTCATTGATTCATTTTTACTTGTTGAATTATCTTTTTACGTATATAACAGAGATGAGAACGGTTTGCATTTCTTAAAATTTTTACCGAACCGAATCGATTCTCATGTGCGAATGGTACGTGTGCTGATTTTTGTCGTAATCGTAATACATTTCTGAGTAGTTGTTTCAGCATGTATTCCAAGTGCTGTAGCTTCTTATCATAAATCAACTGATGTTGTAACTATATTGACTTCAATCGTTGCAGTATTTTCATTGAAATTGATGAAGTCATTGTATTGTATTCTTTTGATTTCAAACAATCAAAACAAATCAGTTCTATGTAGTGTTGAGATTTTTTTCTTTTTTCCGATGGATATTCTCCTATTGGTATGAGTCATATTATAATAGGAGAGATAGAAGAGAAAAGAAGAAAACCCAATGCGACATAATATATAAAAACCCAAAGAAAGAAAAACAAGACAACTTGACACACACTATAAATACGCATAGAAGAAATATCCATTTTACATTTTCTCTTTCGATTTGTAAGTATGCTTATTTTGTTTTGTTATTTGAATCTATTTTCAATGTCAAAGTATTTAAATTAGATTATCAAATATTCTCTAAGTAGACTTGGCTAACAGTATAGATAACGTTTTTTTTCAGATTTCTATTAGCAATACTGATGAGCAATCCTGCCAAAGCAATCCCGGTAGCAGCACAAAGTCCTATATGGATCAGCTTCAAACATTATCGCGGTCAAATAAAAACCAACGATAAAGTGGATCAATTTTATGAATGGGATCATACACATGGCGATATTGAAGTATACAATAAACGAGGTGAACATTTAGGCACCATGGATGGTAACACCGGTGCAATGATCAAACCAGCTGTTAAAGGTCGCAAGAAAAATTTTAACTAAACAGTAACTGATTTAAAAACATAATAAAAACAATTCTCATTTGACTTTGCCAACGATTTCTCGACTAGACTATAACAGAAAATCATATAAAAAAATATAGTTTCCTTGTGTGTGTCTTGAGAGTGATTACGTTTCAAAATTTCGCAGATTACGACAATAATTAGTGGCGTAGCCACTGAGGGACATAGGGATACAATATTCCTATAGTCATCATTATGATCAAGAATTAGTTAAATGAACACATCAATTAGCAGAGTTTACTCGTAAACAACAAGATAATGATTTTTTTTATTTCGATTTTAAATCAAACTGATGCGAATAAAGAATTAAATCTTGTAAGATTTCATTGATTCATATTTTCTTGGAGTGAATTTTTTTCAAGAATTAATGTTGTCAATATCTGTAAAGAAAAAGAAATTATATTTTTAGAAAGTATTGAAAACAAATTCTACTTTATTTATTTGTAATAATTCAGCAAAATATTGAGCTCCTTCAGAACCAATTTGATTTCCACGAACATTGAGTGAAGTCAAAGTCTTTGTTAAAGATTTATCTAATGACAAATATTTGTTCAAAAGAGAACGAAGAATTACCGTATTATATTGTAATGAATTGGCTAAATGTTTAGCTCCAGTTGGTCCTATTTTATTTGCTCGAAGATCAAGTGTTGTTAATATCTGCGTGTTAAAATATAACAATCAAATTCTAAAAATAAAACTTATCAATAATTACGTTATTTATTTGTAATGCATTTGCAAGATGTTCGATATTTGTTGCATCAATTTGATTAAACGTCAGAATTAATGTTGTCAACGCCTATAATAAATACAGATAATCTTTATTTTCACATAAAATCTGAAAATATTTCTATTTACTCTATTAGTTTTTAATGCGTCTGCTAGATGTTCAGCGCCAATTATGCCGATCTTATTGTAACTAAGATCAATGGTTGTTAATGTCTATTGAAAATATGAGAATAAAAGTATAAAAATACGAAATTAAAAAGAAAATAACATTATTCTGTTTGAGACTATCAGCAAGATGTTTGATTCCATTTGCTTCAATAGATGTATACGAAAGAATGAGTGTTTTTAATGTCTAGTTGAAATATGATTAAAAATCAATGATGATATATAAAATACAACTTTTACCTTATTGTTTTTCAATCCATCAGCAAGATATTCTGCTCCTTTATCGAAAAAACTGTTACCTTGTAAATCGAGTGTGATCAATGAAATGACCGCTTCGTTTTGTTTTAATAAATTTGATAAATATTGTGCTCCAATAGAAGTAATATTATTCTCTCCTAAATCGAGTATTTCTATTGTCTAAAAAAGCAACTAAATGTAAATCCATAAGATATTCTTAAAGAAAAATACTCGGTTTGTTTCGAATATCTTGGCTAAATGCTTGATAATTTCATCATTAATTCGATTACGTCGAATATTTAAATGTGTTATAGTCTGTATGAAAAAAAAATGTAACGATCGAATATAATTACGCATATAATATGTTAACCTTATTGTACTGTAAGATTGTTGAAAGCAATATAGCTGATGATAAATTTAAAGAACCCGAATTCAAATCGAGCACTTTCAATGTCTATCGAAAGAGAATGAAATTAAAGTTCTAAGATTGTTCACACCAATAAATAATTACCGAATTGAATTCTAAAGTCTTTAGTAAATCTTGAATGATTTCATTATCGTTTCGATCATTTTCAAAAGTAAGCATTTGTATTGACTGTTTCAAAGAAAAAATTTTTTGGCGTACAAATCAATTATAAAAATCTACTTTAGCTGATTTTAATGCTGATATTATATGTGTTATGCAATCTCTTTCGAAATGTTTCGTTTGCACTTTTACTGATGTTAGTGTCTGTGAACATCGAAAACAATCAATGCAGATAAATAGAATAAATAAATATACTTACTTGAGTATACTCTATTAGTGATGCAAAATATTTGATTTTATATTCCGCCCATGCAAATTTAGACATGTCGATCATGGTTAATATCTAAATACGAGAAACCATTTGAAATACAGCGAATTTTGATTTATCTTATACTTCTTCCGTATATTTGCTTTCCAAATCACTTGTTCGATATTTATTGAGAATAACATAACTAATATCAGTAGCCGATATTGAATTGCATCGGAAAATAGTTTCAGAGTTACTAATTGGATCGATTGATTGTGTAGAAACAATGACATTACTTGTTGATAAATTAAATTCACATTGAACGTGCCAATGTTTGTCTTCTAACCAAAATGGTGTTTTGAATCGAGCAATTATTTCATGCGGATATTGTGTATAAGACGTATGACTACCTACATGGTGACCGAATGTAAATTGAAATGTTTTCAAAAATTTTAAATTCAATTTAATAAAATTTGCCCAGAAAAAACCATTACACATAGTATTGAAGTCATAATGAGAATGGTTATGTGTTAAATGAAGATTCTTAAGCAATGGTGTTAATTGTAAAAGCAAACGTAGATTGTCGATTGATAATTCATACGAATTTAATGTCAACGAAGTTAATTGTGAACGGAATTGGACAATATCTGTTGATAAATCTAAAAGTATATTGCCACTGTAATCAACTTGCAAGTGATTTATTTCTAAACTCTGTAAAGAACTATAACTTGTGAGTATTTGTTTATAAGATCGATAGCAGCAATAAAATATGTTTAGGCATCGTAAAATATTTATAAATGGTTGCATCATATTGAAAAGTGTTTCTTGGCCGTTTTGTTCTTTTAATTGAATGTCAGATATATCTAATAATAAATTTGTTACATTTGATTGATGAATAAATAATAATAGAATATCGAAAATGTCACGAATTTCTTTTCGAGATAGCCAAGGTATTTTTATTGAAAGTGTTCGTAAACGAGTACTAGTTATATGTGTAAATATATTATTCAATAGAGTATAATTGATTCCAACAAGAGTTAATCTTTGTAAATTAATAAATTCAGATAATTCTGATATTTGTGTTTGATCACTTCCAATTATCATCAATGAAATAATATTTTGAGCTGGAATACTTGTTCTAATACGTTTTATATCATCGGTAGAAATTGGAATCGAATCAAGTTGAAATGCATTATAAGATCGAACTGCTTCGTGTAAATATGAACACGTGCAACTAAGTGACTGAAGAAGAGTTTTAAGATCAAGATAATCAAAAATTCGATGAAGAGGTACGTCAGTTAAGGTGTCAAATGACATTGGTACACAATTTTAAAAGGTGAATATGTGACAAAAACTACACGACGTGTTTTATATTGAATTTTTTCCCCACACTTGACAGAATATCGTCGCGTTCTTTTCTTTGTTTTGACTCATTTTTAAAAACGCATGTTGGAAAGAAAGATTCGATTCTCTATTGTTATTGGCTATTTCTTATCCAAATAAAATGGAAAAATATTTGAATTTTTATCTTGATCTTTGACAATAAATATGACAGTCTATAGAGTTATTTGCCAGAGATGAAGTTGTTTCTATTTTTTCTTTTAATTTCACGAACTAATTCATTATTATGCGTCACCAATTCAGATTCAATACGATTTTCTATAAAATCATTCAATAGCACAGATTTTGAAGACGCCATTCACGAGCAATTATCGGCTAGCAAAAACGCAAAAGTCTGTCGAGTGACATTAACGATAAACACTCTGACTGATATATTCGAAGTCAAATTCACTCACATGTCTTCAGAAGGTAGAACTGTACCGATTAATCAGTCGAAACTCGTTACAACATTTACGTTAAGTGCTACAAATTCATCAACACATATTGAATTAATATATGTTTGTGATGCAAAAGATAATTGTGATGTAGATTTTACTTTCAGCAGATATTTATTAATGATCAATCAAAATTATAACGATTTACAAAGAAAACTGACTCGATTAATTGGCAAACAAAATAAACCGTCGAAGTTTGAATGTGTTAAACAAGCTCCTCAATCGGAAAGCATTTCATGCACAAATGGAGCATGTAAAACAACTTTGGAAATATATCAATTTAGTACAAAGAAAAAGTTTGGCGGTTGTGAGAGTAAAAAAGTCGAACAACCTTTTGTCTCAATTAAAACTTCAGCCAACTTTACAAATAATACTCTCACACATGCTGTTGCTTATACATGTATGACTACTCGATGTAATACTGAATCAACAACAAACACTATAATTCATCTTATACAAACATTATATGATGCTTCGAGCATTCTTTATGGATTAGAAAAAAATATTTCAACAAATGAAATCATAACTACAACATCATCATCATTAGAAACAGAACACCTAGTGGAGAATATTCAATCATCTCTATCGACAACAGAACACCTAGTAGAGAATATCCAATCATCTCTATCGACAACAGAACATCTATTAGAGAATATACAGTTGTCTCTGGCCGCAATAGAATCTATTGATACAACTGATACATCACGAACAGTTTCATCAATACTATCGAGTCACGTCGAATCAACAGCATTCATGAATACTAACACGGCCACCGTCAGGTACTGCAAATTATCAATTCTGTCAAAATTTTTCTTTTTATTTGCTTTTCTTTTATCATGAAAATGCTTTTCTCTGCTTTATCAAAATATCAATAAAAACTAGCTATTACATTCGCACATATTGATCAATTTTGAATCATCTTTTGATATAATAATTGTTGTAATCGTCGTATTATACTGTAAGACTTTTGCAATGCATTGTATTCCTTCATTTTCAATATCATTGAAAGCCATGTTTAGTATTTTCAATGTCTAATTGAGAATAAAGAATATAAACATTTCTTTGAATAGAATAACAATTCAATACTTGATTATGTCTTAATGTTTCGCAGAGATATTTTATTCCATCCAATCCAATATGATTTCCTCGAAGATTAAGTGTTGTTAATTTCTATTAACGTCGAAAATATGAGAACAAAAAAAAAGGATTTTCTTATAAATATAAAAAAACGAACGGTATTTGTCTTTAATGCATCAGTCAGATATTTGATTCCCCAATATCCAATTTGATTATAAGCAATGTTCAATGAACACAATGTCTGGAATATAGTGATGATAGATCGAGATAGAAGCTAAAAGAAAAATGGAGTATAGCTACTGTATTTTGTTGTAGTGCATTGGCGAGAAATTGAACACCTTGAAATCCAAGTTGATTATTTTCCAAATTGAGTTCGATTAAACTCTGAATAAAACAAGAAATAGAAAATAAATGAAATTGAACTAAAGACAAAAATGTTTGACTTGATTGATTTTTAATGCTTCACCAAGATATTCTGCGCCTATGTTCGTAATTTTATTGTCTTGAAGACTAAGTACTTGTAAAGTTTCGTTTTGTTTGAATGCATCTGCAATGAACTTAATTCCATTATCATTAATCGCATTTTTATCAATATGTAAAGTCTTCAAAGTCTGAAAAAAAACAACCGTATTTTAAATAAGAAAAACTTTTGACAATTCGAATTGTATTTTAACATGATTTGTTTTGATCATATAAGCAATGCATTCAAGTGATTTTAATCCGATTTGATTTTGTTTGAATTTGATTGTTGTTAAATTCTATATGAAGATTTCCGAATTTCTTGTCGATTCAAATATAGATTCTCACGTCATTGTTTTGCAAGACTTTTGTTAAACATCGAATTCCGTTTTTATCAATGACATTGTCTTCGAGAGAAAACATTGTTTGAATATGCTGGAAACCATTTATGATTAAGTTGATTGCATATGAAGACAGTTCGTTTTTTCGTAATACAAGTGATGTTATTCTCTATAGAGAAAAAAAATTAGAATAAAGAAACGAAAATACAGGCAAATAAACATGTTTGTACTGGATTTGTTGACAAAATATGATTAAGATAATAAGCGCCTGTATTGAAAATAGATATATTTGAGATTTCAAGTTTATCTGTAATCTAAATCAAAACAGACGGACTTTCTTCTTATAAAGTTCTCTGAGTGATGATCGTCACCTCTTTTTCGAGATAATGATTTGATGATGATCGAGATCGAGTAAATATAGAATATTGTTCAACAGGTAAGGTTAAACTGTCTTTAATAATAATTTCAAAATCAATAATTTCTTCGAATTTGCTCGTATAAACTCTGGTTTTATTTAATGTTAAACTATATTCACATTGAACATGACGATGCATTTCTTCTAACCAAAATTGTGTTTGAAATGAAGTAAGAATTGAATGGAAAGATGGTAGATCGATACTTCGTTGAGAACCATAAACAAATTCAAAGTCAAATGTTTGAAGTGATTGTAAATGTATTCGAACAAAGTTCTCCCATCGATTTCCATCTGATATTCTTGCAAATTCATTTCCTTCATATTTCAGTTCAAGTTTTGTTAGAAATGGTGTTAATTGTAAAACAAAATGTAATTCGTCAACTGATAGAGAGCGACTGAATAATGACAGACATGTCAGTTGAGAGATTGATGAGAATTTAGTCACTCGATCTATACCAGTAAAAGAACATGATTTCATAATCAAAGTTTGTAAATGAGGAAAGTTTGTAAGTATTTGTTTGTATTCATTATAGTGACAATTGTCTATTGTCAATTGTTGCAAAATATGTTGAAATGGTTGTATGAGATTGTATAAAATAACTTGTTGAGTTGTAGAAATATCTAACAGTAAAATCGTCACATTAGTCTGACCAATAATTTGTGATAAACTTTTCAAAAGATGCGAAGTTCGTTGTAGATTTTGACAACATGTTTTTATCGAAAGTTTTTTCAAACGAATTGTATTATTCAACGATTGTAAATTAATAAATCGAGAGAATTCAGCTGATGTTTCTTGACAATTGCCAAGTATTGTCAATGAAATAATGTTTTCAGCTGGAATCGATTTCGTAATTTTCGTTAAATCAGAAATTGGAATCGATTCGAGTCGAAGTCTATTATACGATCGAATTGCTTCACGTAAATATTTACACGTAATACCAATTGAACAAATCAATGTTCGACTATCGAGATAATCAAAAATTTGATGAAGAGGTACATATGGCAGTTCGTTGAGTAACATTTGCACGTGAGATTCTCTCTTTCATAGAACAAGAAAAAATAAATCAAGTTATTTCCATCATTTTTTTATTTTCTGTGCCTCAATCGTTGCCTAGGTGTTTCGTTCGACTCATTTTAAAATGTGCGAAGAGGTATGTCAATGATAAGAGTAAAGAACGAAAAGAAACAGAAAAGTCGATCGATAATTGCGATTATCTTTTTTTTTGCGATTTCGAATAATAGTTTTATTAAATAAATAAAAGTAATTGCACACCTTTCGATTATAATATATTTATCTATTTATGGTTGATTGAGAATGATATATATTATAGAAAAAAAAATCACAAATGTGATATTTATTCTAATAAACGAAATATGCGTCCAAACAAATCGGCACTTGCTAATGGAAGTAAATCTTATTCACATTTGACAGTTCGATTTAACGAAGCAGAAGATGAAAAGGATGAAATCGATCAAAATCTTCAGCAAACATTTTTACATCGACAAATTCGATCATGGTCATATTTTGTTGATCAATCGTCAATAAATAATCACGATAAATATCATCATACAAAACTAACATGGCGTTGTTTATTCGGCACAATGTTCTATTTACATCAAAAGTTAAACAATTCTCGAAGATTATTTCTTTTTATTTTTCTTGATTCATGTTTTCGTGGAATTGGACAAGTTGTATTTGCTAATAATCCTTTATCAGGCATTGTGAGTTAATAATTCCCCCCCAAAAAAAAGCCAAGATTTCGATAGACTTACGTATTTCAATAGATAATAACAATTGGATTGTTTATTGGTAATTGGCAAATGACTTTATTTGCGCTATTGGGAACGATGATTTCAACATTGACAGCACATGTCTTAGGACTAAAGATCGAAACAATTCGAACAGGTCTCTATGGATGTAACGGTTGTTTGACAGGTTTGATTATTTATCATTATTCATCGGAATTTTTCCCTTCGTGGAAATTAATTTATCCCGTTGTAATGATGAGTATTTGTTCGACGATATTTTTTATTAGTTTTTGTCAAATATTTATCAAACGATTTCGTGTTTTACCATTGACAATCAGTTGTCAATTATGTTCATATTTATGGTTTTTATGTCAATCGAAATTGACAACAAAATTTTTCCTCGATGAAAATCTTTTTCAAACAAATTTGACATTGGAATTTCTTACTAATGAAACGAATCAAACTGTTTTCTTTCCAAAACTAATTTTCGGCTTATTTACAAGTATCAGTCAAATATATTTCTTCGATAGTATTCTCGTTGGTGTTCTTATTTTACTTGGTATTTTCATTTGTTCGCCAATTCTCTCCTTTTTAACTCTTTTCGGTTCATTAATCAGTCAATTATTTGCTGCCTATATGTTTCGAATTCCTTTCGAAGAACTTCAACACGGTTCGTGGGGTTCAAATTCCGTGTTAACATGTGAAACACTCGGCGGAATGTTGTTCGTTTTAAATGGTTTTTCCATATGGTTTTATCTTGTATTTGCATCGATAATTACAATTCTAATTCAAGTTGCATTTTCAAAGATGTCTTTGGTTTGTTTATTTTTCCCATCGATTATTGTTTGTTGGTTGTTCGGTTTGATCAATCAAATTGATTCGAATTTGATTTCAATTGAAATCGAATTGATAAGTATTCCTGAAGAACATTTAAGATATCGTCGATTGAGTAAAGTAGCTCGAACACATTTTCAATTTGTTAAATATCTTTCGAAAATTCTCGATAAACTTCAATCCGATGAACAAAATTTAGCAACAATTGAAATGCAATTAGCGCCTATACTTCTTTGTTCATATGCTCAACAAAATGATATGAAAAATGTGAAAAATTTAATTTATACCGGCGCAAATGTCAATTGGAAAGATTACGACAATCGGAGTGCTTTACATTTAGCAGCTTGTCACGGTCATACTGATCTATGTTTATTATTAATCGAAAAATTTCATGTAAATGTAAATGAAATCGATAATTTCGGTGGCACACCGTTGTATGATGCATTTTGTCATGGACATTTTCATTTAATTCCGTTGCTGTATGCACACGGTGCACGAATGCCAATTGACAAAAGTAAAGAATTAACTTTTTATCTATGTGCATTTGCGTTCGAAGGAGATTTCGAAGCTGTTCAATATTTAATTGCTTGTGGAGTCAATCCGAATTTAACGGATTACGATGGACGAACACCTTTGCATTTAGCTGTTTGCGGAAATCATTTTCCAATTGTGAAATTTCTCGTTGAAATTGCAAATGCATCAACAACAATTACGGATTATTATGGTCAAACACCGATTGATAACGCTGTCACTTTGTCGTTGACTCAAATTTCGACGTATCTTCAACGAACAAATCAATCGTCGTCTCCATCGAACTCGACGACGACGACGAATAAAATACGTATCGATCAACTTTCACAAGGAGTTGATACGGATTATATTGATGAATTTTCGACGGATCGATCCATCGAAATCGATATTTATCAAACTATTATTTCAGCTTTATTTTCAATGGCATCAGCTGATGGAAATATCGAACAAATGTCGAATATTCTTGAAAATTTTCCTAATTTTCAAATTGATACTGTTGATTATGATTATCGGTCGGCTGCTCATATAGCAGCTGCACATGGTCAATTAAAATCAATTGAATTTCTCTATAATTATTCTTGTTCGAAAAAAGATAAAAATCTCAATTGGATTTATCAACAAGATCGATGGGGAGTAACACCGATTGCTGAAGCTTTTAAAAATCAACATTATCAACTTGCTAATTATCTCAAAGAAAAACAAACGATTCATTCGAGAACATTTTCTTTAATTGACACGAATTCAATTATTAATTTAATTAATAAATGGAGAAAGATTCTTTATTTTACAAGTTTAGCTGCCAATAATGAAGTGAAATTACTCGACGGTTTACTTTCGAGTGGAATTTATTCATCTTCACAATTTTATGTTGATTATGATGGACGAACACCAATGCATTTGGCTGCGGCCAATGGCCATGTGGAAATTGTTAAATTATTACAATTCTATGGAGATAATGGAAGAACTCATCGAGATCGATGGGGGAATTCAGCTTTGGATGAAGCAAAACGAAAACAATTTCATACAATTGTCGATATTTTACTTGATGATATTGTTTAAACTATTTTTCTTTTACAAAAAAAATAAATAAAATTATACTATTGCATTTTCTAATTCACATATATTTGACTATCAGTGACTCAGTTGGTTTTAAATAACCAATTGTTTTCCAAAAATAATTTATCCAAACTAAATTAATTAAAAGAGAAAATCTAATTTCAATCGAATATTGAAACATATCTTGATGAAATTGCCAAAAACAATTTGTTGAAACAGAAATCAATTCGATTATTTCAATATTTCGATGTGCATATGTCAATTTCTCTTTTTCTTCTGTTGATTTGAACAAAATTTATTTTGAAAATAGTGAATAACAACGCCCTTGTTTGAGACGAATCAAAATAATGGTAAAGCAATCAAAGAATTAATGAATGTCTTAAAATAAAATACACTATATACATTTCGTCTTCGACATTTTTCAATAGACTATAACACACATTTACATGCTCGACGAAATCAAATCTGAAATGAAGGAATCAAACATATTATCAATATTTTGAAAGAAAATAAAGTAACTTTCTTTGGAAATTTTCTTTTCAATTTTCTCTCTTAGATATTACAAGTATTTTATTTGGAATTGAATGATATAACGAAAAAATGAATGTGTCTAAATTCCATTCGATCTATTTTTAATAGAAAAAAGAAATTTTGACTGGTAATCTTTTTTCGAAATTTCGTTCGATAATATCGAAACAATGTTTTCATCAGTGAAGAGCGCAATAGCTGTCATACACATCAGCTCGACAGAACACGCACGTGTTGATTCTTTATTCACTTTTTATCGATCGAACGTGTGCACAAAAAAAAATTAATTTTCGAGAGAAAATTTCGAAGAAAAAAATGGAATAAGTTCGATGAATAGTTCGAATAACGAAATCAATTAATGAACTGATTGATGTCAAAATAAAAAGAAAAAAATCTTTGAATAAAAATTTCGAAGAAAAAAAAAGGATCGAACGAAAGAGAAAAAGTTCATGTGTTCGATCGTAAGTCAATTATTTTGATGTTTAATTTCATGGTGTACCTGATGCTTCACTTGTTGGACTCCAGACGTTCACAGACATTTCACTTGCTGCTTCATTTGTTGCGACTCCTGATGTTTCACTTGACATTCGACCAGAGACGTTGGCTGAAGCGTCGCTTAAGCTCTCGTCCTGGTCCTGGTTGATATCATCCTGGTTGATGTCTTGTTGTTGATTATCTTCAGCTGCTTCGATACCTTCGAAATTTTAAAAATATTAATATTTTAGTTTATTTAAATTATATAATAATATCTTTTTACCGAGTAGACGATCGATACAGCTGAGAGCGTCTTGAACATCTTCGAGTACTTCTTCATCAGAACTGTTTAATTCTGCGTAATTTTCCATATTAGCTAGTAGATCTGCTTTTTTTTCTTCGGCAGCATTAGCAAGCTATTAGAAAATATACAAACACAATAATGTAAATACAGTGATGGACAAGGACAAAATTAAAAGATGCAGGAAATACAAAATGCAGTAGGTTTTTTTTTTCTTTTTTTGGGATGCTTATATAGAGCTTGACAAGTTGAGTAAGAATGCATATCTTAAAAGTTTTATTGAGTCGATTTCGCTTCTCAAAAAAAAAAGAAATTTTATCATTGTCTCAAAAATACATTTTTTTTATCTATTAATGATCTTTAACCGATATATTCGGATTCACCGCGAAAAACTGCATCGATTCATCCTATTATCGGCCAGTTTAAAAAGATATTCAATAATGATATAATCATCAAATAAATGGGTCTTTCTCCAGAAAAAAAGGACGTTCAAACACTTTTTTCCATTATTTCTTTATGCTTCTCTTTCCACATAAAATATCTTTAAATCAAATTTATTCTCAAACATAGACTTTATTGTGCTCTTCGGAATATGATATACCATATTCTGAAATAGAGGCAGAAAGAATTAATGAAAAAAAATTGTTTTTATAATTTTCTCCATCATTGTAATGTATTGATCTGTATACCTTAATAAGAAAATCGGGGTTGTAGTTGCTTTCGGCCATATTCGCACTGACTTTTTTCGGTATAACTGCAGTTTCAAACACTGCGTGCGCTTCTTATATATAAAAAATGGAATTGAAGCGTTGTTTTCAAAATTCCAGTGAATCATCAGTATATTAGTTTCTTAAATATCTCCACGTTTTTTATAAGATACATGTGTCCTTCTCTTATTCAAAAAAATATTAAGAAAAAATGAATCTCATGTTTATTTTGGATAAAATTGCTCATGACCTATGACTACATATTAATGCTATGAAAAATTTCAGTTTCAACTGAATATTTGTGAAAACTTAATTAATTCATAAGAATGACTGGAGGGATCTTCGTATATTTTTTGAAATTATCGAAAAAATTTTCAATTTTCACATATTTTCAAAAAATCGTAGCGTCTTCTGTATTCGAAGAAAAATTTTTGTCTGTTTTACAGAAGTTCCTTCAAAAATTTGTTAATTTCAAATAATTATCTGAATTATATACTTTGTTTTTGACTTCAAAATGAATAAAGAAAATCTTGAACTGTTAAATATAATATAAAGAGTTTTTAAATTAAATAATGAAGTTTCATTTACTATCATCATAGAGAAAATGGCATCATGAAAGTCCTCAAATATATCTAATTACGTATAAACTAAACTTTCTTAAAATGGTCATTAAATTCAAAAAATATTTAGTCAGAATTCCCAAACCTGAGTTATACGAAAACTTCTACTTCGAATTCGAAATAACCTCTGTTATTTCATTTAGCTTTTTATAGGTGTTTTTCTATCGCATGTAGGTACTGTTTTATTTCTTCGCGGTTTTCATATACTGTGATATCAAATGCGTTAATATTGATTTAAAAGACGTAGTACATCATTTAAGTTTGTCTGTATTCATGCATATAGCTACTCGTATTCATCACATCACATTTCATTTAAAACAACGTTATCTAAATAACATTTTTTTTTCTTTTTTTCTCTCATCTCTCTATCAACGTGCCTGTGTTCTTTATGAATTACAATGGATTTTAGAAAGGCATACGTTAAACTCACTTTTTAAAGTCTTTTTTTTCTTCTTCTAATGATAAGATATTGAATATTCTGTCGTTGTAGACAAGCTTTATACGTTGGTACATATCTTAAGGAATATTTGTTCAACTGTTTAATTATTTCTTTTGAATTGAATTTCCTCTCTGATTAAATTTGAAAAAGACTATATCAATTATTTGAGCGAACCATTATTAAATTCAATTGTTTCAATAGTCTCTTTTGGACCAAGTTCTGATCTAAAAAAAAACATCATGAAATATTTCAATGATTTTACTAACATCTACTGACAAGTAATTTTGTATTCCAATAAGAATGCAGAAAAATTATTTTCTGTTTTGGATATCGAATTAAATCCAATGACTAAATGCATTAATCGAAGATACCTTAGAAAGGTTAATCTTTTAAGCGATATTTTCCAAGAACCAGATCAATAACACAAACAGATCTAATAGAATGATCTCAATCTTCTTGCGTCACAAGGAGCATATGATGAGAAAAAGATCTTTGAAACATTCAAAGAACGACTATCTCTAAAGATAATCTCTCTTGAAACGATTTTTTTATCTTTCACTTTGATCAAGTATCACAAAACAAAGAAGCAACTGAGTTTATTATTTTCCTGCAATAAAAAGTTGAACGATCATCTTTATTTCGCATTTGAATTTATCAACAAAGAAGGAAAATAATGATGAAAATGTTGTGGATATACAATAGCTTCTTGGCATCGAAGTTCTTTTAGTTGACTACAATTAATTCTTGTTGCCGGAGAACTAAAATTGTTTGTAACAGTAATTAGTTTCTCATATTGTATTTCGAGTACATTTAATTGCGGAACATATGCTTTTGTATGACATAAGATTTGATAAACATAATCAATATTTGCTTGAAAAACTCTTAATCGAGTTAGATGATTGTATGAAATACATGTTTTCTTTCCCATTGAACCATATTCGTTTTGTTTGAGTTGTGGTGTTGAAATCTCAATTGTTAAATACTTGAGTCGTGGAACAGCTTTCGACATCCATTCGAAAAAATCATGTTCAAATGGACGAGTATCATACAATATTAATGTAATGACAAATTGGAAATATTGATTTTGATTGCGAATGGTATTTGTAAGATACATAAAATGAGTCATTTTATATGGAATTGAATAAATATGACAATAAGCCAATCCATTTGAGAAATGGTCGACACTACAATTAACTTGAGAATATTTCCAATGAATAAATGTATTTTCAAGATCTTTTGTTGATAACGAAGATTTTGTTCGACAGGATGGTAGAATTGTACAAATGTCAAATACAAACGTTTGTAAACTTGATAAATAAGGAAGGATTTTTTCGTTGAGATCAACTCCATCAATCACCGTGAATCGTACCGCATTAAAAGATAATGTCAGGTTTTTTAAATTGATCATTCGATGAAGAAGTCGTACAATTCGGCAATCATAAGCAAGTGTTAAACGATAGCATGTTAAAGAAAATTCTTTCAAATTGACCAAATTCTTCTAAAAATGAAATCATTATCTAATTGCACATATCCATAGCAGTTTACTTACTTTGCTATCCTTAACTGTTGATAATTTATCAATGAAAAATATACGTACTGTTAATGACGACAAATTCTTTAAACGACCATCAAGTAAACACAGACAATCATCAAATGTTTGGACATGAACGAATAATCTTCGCAGATGTGACGAATAAAACATCTTTCGAGAGATATCTTTCAAAGAAAGTTTCGAACATTTAATTATGCCTAATTGATCCATATCCAAACAAATACATTTTTTACAGACAGAAAGAATACATTCACAAACGTTTGTATACATATCATTATTGAATGTTCCATTTCGAATTTTGACAGTCACAGATCGAATCTGTTCTTTTAGTAGACGAGTAATTGATGATTCATCTAATCACAAATTAAAATTTAAGTTTTCGTACAAACGAAATTTATTTACTTACTTGTGAAATAATACAAAAGAACATCGGGTGAAAATCCAACGAAAACAATACTATTCAGATTTGGAAATTGAGCAGCAAAAAGAATACGTTCAATACTACCACTTTCAAGAGTCATTACTTGAATACGATCATGTATTTGAGGCAATAATTCAACACAAAATCGATGAATTTTATTAGAATCAATTGCAGACAAGTTGATCGCTTTCGTGTAATCAAGACTTCTTGCAATTTGATCAAGTCGTTGAGTACTATTCAACAATGAATAGACAACATCTGCTGATCCAAGTTTATTGAAAATAATTAGCAACAATTCGTCTGGTAAATCCAATAGATTAACAGTTCGACAATTCATATTCAATAGATATTCTATAACTTTTGTCGGTCATCATTAAATGACACATTATATATATATATATATACCTATATTGCCCGCTGACTGTTCGAATGAATAGACAATTTTATACGACTCCTCTATTACATAGCCGACTAAAATCTGGACGGCTTGATAAGGAAATATCGAAAAGGAAGAACGTAAAAGGAAGTACACAGAAAGAGACGAAATTCAATAAAAGAAAAACTATTCCAAATAAATAGTTGCTTAATGGAAAATAGACAATAAAGTAAAAACCTTTGTGTTTGTGTAGTGTTGATAGATGAACATATAGAGTAATTACTTCACTAATCACAAATCAGAGTATCTTTCATATCAGAGCTCAACAAAACTATAATTTGTTGTTGAGCGAAACTAATTCACCTAGTTCTCAAGTTTTACAAACTTTTCATTGATTGTTCGATTGAATTATTGTTTGATAGTTGTAGAACTACGATAAGAAACTATTGTTAGTATCAAAAATCCACCAATTAAAAATCACAAATAGATGGCGATAATATTTCAGAATTATTCTCTCATCAAGATGCGCAGTTTAAAGTCGACGTGAATGAGTATTCCGTTCCGTTAGAACATTTATGTATTCAAGATCAAGTATTGACTAAAGAACTGGAAGTTTGTTGAGTGGAATTAAGGATAAAAACTATAGAACATAAATTCGAAGTACAACTTGACCAAATAACTTGAGAAAGTAAATATATGTCTGTTAATCATCCAAAACTTATTACAACATTTACCTTAAATGTTAAAAATTCATCAACAGTTAGTGAACTAACACACAGTGTTCGATAAAAGGTAATTACGATAGAGATTTTATTTTCAATTGATATTTATTGATGATAAATCAAAATCATAATTTTTACAACATCAATTTATGGAGTTAATTGTCAAACAGCAAAGTGTTGAATTTGATTATGTTGAGTGTGTTTCTCAATCCAATGTAGTTCCATATACAACTGGAGTATATAGGAGTACCTTTAAGATCTATCGATCGAACCAATTCAACACAGATAAATTTGTTAACAATTATGCGAATTAAAAGAATAAATTACCTTTTGTGAAAATCGATACAACAATAGATTTTACAAATGATACTCGTATACATGATGTTTCTTATATTTATATGAATATTCTGTATAACAATCAATCAAGAACAAATACGATAGTTTATCTCATACAAACATCATTCAATGTTCCCAATATTCTCTATGGATCAGACAGTCAAATCAATACTAGTTCATCAACAACAATATCACCACTGAGACCATCAGTGACAAGACAACAAACATCATATACAATAAACAGACAATAGTGATCATAACATCGATAACGATGACAATCACGGAATCAGTGCTACTTAATTATCTCAAAGAAAAACAAATAATTCATTCAAAAACATTTTCTTTAATTCATACTAATTCAATTATTAATTTAATAAATAAATGGAAAAAAATTCATTATTTTACAAGTTTAGCTTCGAATAATGAAGTTAAATTACTTGAAGGTTTATTATCAAGTGGAATTTATTCATCTTCACAATTTTATGTTGATTATGATGGACGAACACCAATGCATTTGGCTGCGGCCAATGGCCATGTGGAAATTGTTAAATTATTACAATTCTATGGAGATGATGGAAGAACTCATCGAGATCGATGGGGGAATTCAGCTTTGGATGAAGCAAAACGAAAACAATTTCATAAAATTGTCGACATTTTACTTGATGATATTGTTTAAATTTCTTTTCTTTCACAGTAAATAAAACTATACTATTGGATTTTCATGGGATGATTTATCTTTTTTATTCAAACAAAAAATTCAAAAAAAGTGGCGTTCATTTTAATGTTATTTTCGTGCTACAAATTGTTTCATTAATTTGTTTTTTTGTCTTGCTTCGGCAGCAATTCGACTTGGATTGAATTGTTGATTTATTTTAATGAAAACAGTAAACATTCCTATGAAATGAATTGGGACTATTGTCATCATTGATAGAACTGTGGCGATAGCTAATGGCTGTTTACAAGCTTCTTCCAAATCTTTCGGAGTCATAACAGATACCGATGGTGCTGCTGTTGTTGTTGACGCCGTTGTTGCAGCTATTCAATAAATTTAGTTCGAATTAATAATAAAAAATAAATGACAAACTTGTGACTGTTGTTGATTCAGTAGTAGTTGTTGTTGTTTGTGTGGTGGTTGTGGTTATTTGAGGTGTTGTTAATACAATACCTGTTGTCGTTAAATTTGGTATTGGTGTTGTTGTAGCCATCGGCTAGAAATCATTTTCGATTTATCGATATAGAATTCAGTTTCAATCTTACTCTTGTTGTCACAGTACCAGTTGTTGGAGGTGTTGATGTTGTTGATGTTGTACTTGAAAGACCTGGATCCCAAATATCAAATTGCCAAAATGTTGGATCTGTTATTGGAGTTGATTCAGCATCTATTCATTTTATTGCGAAGAAATCAAATCATTTCGTTTCCTTTGAAAATAAAATAAACTTACGACAAAAATCATTTCCACTTGATGCACCACTATCTAAAGTCACATAATATCTGTGACCATAAGTCCAAGTAATTGTTGTATAGATAATAATTGTATTTCCTGTATAAATAACATTTGGTGACCAACCGCAATCATATTGAACAGCAATCGATCCATTGAGAGTTGCATCATGAAAACTAATATATGTTCCATTATGACCTGGACGATTGACATAAACACCATTTTTACTTTGAATAGAGAAAATCGATTGATTTGCAAAAACAGTTCCGAGTGGTGATGCACTTCCTTGAACAAACAATGGTTCCTGTAAATTAGGAGCACTAAATCCAACTAGAAAAGTAATACACCATGGATCTGATTGAACATTAGAACTATCAATAGCTCCAGCACAAAAGCCTTGTGGACCATATTGATCATTTGTGGGAATGAATAATAAATTGATCGTGTAAATGCCTAATCATATACGATAGGTAATGTGATTTATTTTCTAGAAAAAAAAACCTGTGCTTGGATTTGCGATTGCTGTTTTAATTAAACCAGTTGGAGAACTTGTTGTAAATTCTTTTATAGTTTTATTCGAACAACCAACTTGTGCGATTACTGTTTCATTAGTCAAAATACCTATTGGTGTTCCGATACAAGCTAAATAGTAAAGAAAAAAAAATACAAATTTATATTTTTCAAATACATATTTTGAAATTGTTAAAATCTAACCTAAATTAGGTCGAACTCCAGTTATAGATGGAGGTGTGGAACAACCTGTTGGAGGAGTAATTCCATAGAAAAGAAATTGAATAGGAACTGAACTCATTGGAGTCGTTATTGTTGAATTATAGAAATCTTCAATCTGTAAAGCCACAGCATAATAACCAGTACTAGTTAACTTATAAGTGAGTGTACAATTATCTGGATAAAGTGAAAATGTTGGTAATGTTGGTGAACAAACAGAACCACATTCATCATAGTTATTTGTATTTGCTGGTGAATTGTTTGTTGACCATCGACAACGAAGAGTATCTGTCGAATCTGCATCGCTCATTTGAATAACATGAACTAGTTGAACATTAATTGTTCGATAGATAACTGGAAGTGTTGATGTCACTGGAGATGTATTCAGAATTCCATCGGGTCGAATTTTCAAATCTATTTTCCCTGTAACTATCCAATCACCTCCTCCTTTTAAGTTCAAAGATAACCAAGCAGAACTCGTATATCCAATAACATATGTCTGATTCAATAATAATGAGTATTTTGTAAATCGTTCTCCTAAAGAATAATCGGTTGATGCACTGAAGTCCGTACAATACACATCAGCTGTGATATCCGAGAAATTGGCACATTTACTTCCAGTAAAACACGTGCAATCACCAGTATTGCTGCCAACTAGATCCCCATTTGCAATGCTTGTATCCCTACAAGGACCGAAAGGATAAGAACTGCCATTGAAAAAACTACGACGCCAAGCATAACGTTGATGAATTAAAATTTGAGCTGTTAAACCCGATGGAGTTGTATTCACAGCTCGCCTTTTGTTAAAAAAACTAAATACGATTTTAGAAAGAAAAGTGAATTTACCAAGTGATAATTCCACCACGAAAATGCGATCCATCAATCGGATCTAGTTGAATTGTGAAAATTAAAATAATTAAACTGACGTAAAACATCTTTATGAAATGAATTCAAATTTTCGTTAATGCATTCAGTTATATACAATCGAAGGCAAATCATTCTTTAAACAAAATGGGTCACCTGTATTTTGTTTATTTTGTAACAAAGTGACGAAAAACAACTTCAGGATTTATACTAACACAGATTAAAAATAGGAAAAAAAACAAATTATCCACTCATAATCGGACATCTTGAAAAAGTGCGTTGAAACGCTTCTTAATGGTGTGGCACTTATTTGAAAAAACAGAAACGGAATTTTTTCAAAATTCTCATTCAGCAGAGGCGAATCATGATCAAGTCAAAACAATCGATTGTATAGAGCAATGTCAATGTTGAGCTTGTAATGAGATCTCCATGACAAACGTTTTTATGAAAAATACTATTTATTCGTAAATTGTTTAAAATTCAATGGTAATGTGTAAATAAATATCGTTGGATGATCAATCTTCTTTTTGTGGAAGGGATATTCGATATGAAAAGCAAATTGATTATTTAATAAAACTTGATTTTTAATTTCTTCAAGACGATCTTGTAATCCTAATCCAATTGGTATATAGACATTAAACGAATCAAATGTGTTTTTATATCTCTGAATTGTTGACCACATATTCTCATTGAATCGGATACCATGGAATTCTAGAGTGATTTTTTTAAGAATTGTCTTATCTGGACAACAATTATCGATGAACAGTTGCACTTGATAGAATGGAAAACATGGGTTGCAAGTGAATTCTACAAGATCATTCACTGTAGTCAAACGAATTGAATTCAAATGAGACAGTCGTTGAAACTGTGTAGTAAAATTTTTAAACTCTTCGTGGTGAGCGTCAGTATATTTGCCGTAAGTATCGAAATTCTTCATAAAATGAGCCGAAATATGTTGAATATTTGGTGTTTGTTCGATCATTTCCATTAAAAGGGAAATTCCACCAATATACACGTTGAGATGAGTAATATTTTCATGAAGACATTCTTCAAGAAACAAACCATTTGATGAAAATCGTTTGAGTGTTAGAGGAAATAATGATCTATAGTTCCTTCCACAATTCAAAATTCTATCGTTCAAAGAACTATGAGTATCACCATGAAACCAAATCTTCAAATTTATCAATGTCAATCTCATACGGGTCAATATTTTGTGTACATCAATTATATTGATAAGATAAAGTGAATGAAGTCGAGGAAATTCGTAACTCATGAATAAACTAAGACTACGTTTATTTACTTTTGCCGATTCAATCGATTGATAAATGTGTTCCAATTCTGATTGATAAATCTGCAAATCATCGGTCAGATCGATGTGTTTTACGTGACATTGAATGATATCTCGAAATCGATAATTCAGTTGGCCAAATGCTTTCAAAATATGAGATGTTGTCAAAAAATCAAAGATACAAAAGAGAATTTCATTTGGAATTGTTTCAAACGAAGTTTTTTCTTTCGACATGTTGTTGTGTAAGATTAGGATAACAACAACAAAAAGTGAAATGACTCTTTATTATCAAAAGAAAGAAGATAAGAATCACAAAATGATGTGTCATGACAAGTTTTAAATAAAAAATCGTAAAGAAATTTTCATTGTTTCATTTTGAGAAAAATATTACACAACAAAGAAGGAAAATAATTATGAAAATGTTGTGGATATACAGTGGTTTCTTTGAATCGAAGTTCTTTCAGTTGATTACAATTGATTCTTGTTGCAGGAGAACTAAAATTGTTTGTAACGATGAATAATTTCTCGATATTGTATTTTGATTACATTTAACTATGGAACATATGCTTTTGTATGACATAAGAATTGATAGATATGATTAATATTTGTTGTAACAACTCTTAATCGAGTTAAATGATTGTAATTAAATAGAAATTACAACAATTTGAAATCGTTTTTTTAAATTTAGTTTATTAAGAGAAACGATTTTCAATGAACAAACAAAGTTTTCTATTTTTCTCTTCCAAAAGAATATTTATTAAACTTTTGCCTTTATGTTACTTTTCTAGTGACATCAATCTTGTCAAACTCGTTGCATGTAGGCGTTTTATATAAACGAAAAACGAGAGTTTACTCATCATTCATTTTCTAGTATGAATCAGGTTTTGTATAGATTGAAACTTATTCAAATGAATAATATATGTTTTTATTTTACCCATGATCCGTTATGACGAAGTATATATAAAGAAAGAGAAAACGTGTATTTATTTTACAGAAAAAACAAGTAAAGAGCACACGAATGGTTTGCTGTGTATCGATTAAAATAATTTCATTCTTCCTTATATTTGTATCAATAATGATTGGATCAATCGGAACTGCATTCTACGTCTCAGATAAACATGGGGAATTAGTTTACAAACCGACAATGTGTTTTGTTAAAAGTTATGCAACTATCATTGAAACATGTTCGCAACAAAACTGCAATCGTGAACTCGGCACATCAGTATGTACAACCGACTACTATCCGTGTAGTAAATCAATGTATACAGTAGCTTATAATGTATCAGACGGAAGAGAAGTAATATCAACAATTATAAGCACGGATGGTCCTGGAGCAGACTCAGTAAGTCCGATGATTGATAATGATTGCGAGCACTTATTTCATTGATCTTAGTTAAACATATTTCTAAAAACTATATACGTATTTATGAATATTATCTTATGTATGGTTCTATAAACATTTTAGGTTAACAAAGCATTTAAATGCTACTATGACAGTACAAAAGAAACGTCGGTTAGATGGTCATGGTTTAATTCACACAAATATTTAATTTTGATGTGTGTAGGATGGTCTATTACTGGTTTCAGCATATTGGTACTCACTGGAAGTATCATTTTTTTCTATGTGGAACAGACATCGGACAAACAAAGCATAGGTAAATGTGATCTTCTTCTTAGCAAATCAACTATACGACTCTTGTGAAATTATTTTTTTTATTAAGTGTTTTCTTGATGTTATAAATATTTCAGAATTTTTATTTAAAAGATATACTCGATCAAAACTTTTCAATAGTCACGATATAAACTGTATATATGGACGAAAAATAGATTCATATTCTTTAAAAAAAATACTCAATAGAAAAGTTGGCTTAGTTAAATTATTCGTATCAATGTGCAAAGCGCGAGGATCTGCCCCGACTGTAAAATTATTTGCTAATGTAATTGCATTTTGGTTCCACGTGGAATTCGAAGTCAATGTCGATTGATTATACAATTGACCTATGGAGAACAAAAGTTTTTTTTTTTCAAAAATGAAAATTTTTATGAATAAACGAGTTAACTTTGAATTTGTCGAACGAACATAAAAATGGAGAAAAGTGAACATAACTGATAAAGATCATCGTAAAGAAAAAGAAATGTTTTTGAAAAGATTTGAATTGTTTAAATAAGTCTTTAATGTTGATGTCACAGGATCAATTTAAATATTCCAAATATTTTAGGATGATTTTAAACTGTCCTGTACGTAACATTGATTTTGACGACAATTATTTCTTCGTAAGTCGAAGACAAACGTTTATTCGATTTTCTAATAAAAACATTGAAGTTGGCAATAATTTAAACAAGTAATCAAAAGACAATTGAATTCTGTGACTTCCAGGAAAAAAGATATGATTTCTTCAAAATATACCCACGCGTTTATTATTTACTATCTTTTAATCGATCGAACAATACGTATCTTGAGAGTGTCGAGTTGTTTTATTCGAAAAACTTTGTTTTCATTCTCTAGTTCCATTCAATATTCTATATGCACTTTAATCCAGTTACAGATCTTTCGTTGTTTATTATTTGGTGCTGAATCGCGAAAGAGCGATGGAATAATTTAGCTTTAGATGAAACAAAACGACAACACTATTTTATCAAACTGTCGATCTTTTACTTGAAGCATATTGTTTCACTTGTTTTCTTTCACAAAAAAAATAAATAAAAACGATACTATTGCACTTTCTAATTCACATATATTTGACTGTCATTGACTCAATTGGTTTTAAATACCATTGTTCAATTGGTAATTCACCTAAATGATGAATTGTTTTCGAAAAACAATTTATCCAAACTAAACCAATTAAAAGACAAAATCCAACTTCAATTGGATATGCCAATGTTTTTGGTAAATATTCAGCTGTATAAAAGATAAATGTCGATGATAAACTATAACCTAGATTGGATATTGTTGCTAATAATGTCATATATGTTCCAGCTATACGTGGTTCACTTATTCGAGCACAGAAACCCATCCGAGATGCAACCATTATAAACACCATTGTTTCATTTAAACAAAGAACTAAGATTAACATTGGATAATAATAGGATTTATCAATGAATAATGGAGTTTTATGAACATAAATCGCTAAGATTAAACAACCGAATAATTGAGGAAGATAGATTCGAGAAAACCATCGTAACGGATGTCGAATATTACTCATACATAACGGAACAAGAATATTGACACAGATTAAAGGAAGATTTAATAGAGAAAGTGTATCACGTGTAAGACCATTATCAATAAGAGTTAACATTGTCATATGACTTGTTGCAGCAAAACCAAAACCAAATGTAAATAAAATCCAAGCTAATTGTCGAACAGATTTCTTTTGAAATAATTTATAAATTGATAAATATGTTTCCATGACAACAAATTTCTTTCGTTTCGAATTCACTGAATCATGATTCGATGATTTTCTTGTTAAAATGATGAGTACAAGGATAAAACTAACGAAAAGAAAAATCAATCCGATCGAATAAGTAAATTGTTCGAGAGTAAATAATCCTGATGAATGTTCACAAAGAGACAACGGTCGTCGAATAAATCGATTAGTGAAATTAGCTGATTCAAATGTTAATAAAAATGTTGAACCAAAAAATGTTCCAATAACTTGACCTATGATTTGACATGTCGATGACCATTGAAGATTTGAATCCGAAAATAATAAAATTGACCAACCATCAACAACAATATCTTGACTTGCAATTAGAAAATAAATTACAAAAAATATCGATGTTAGCGAGTAGATTTCTAAATTCTTCAATAGAGATTCAATGTAATACGATAAAACTATCAAAAGCAATCCAATTGATACTTGAATTGGAATTAACCAAGTTAAATGAGGACCCAAACGATTCACATAGATCGAATCGAGAATTGGAGCCCAGAGAATTTTTATACTAAACGGATATAAAACCCAACTGAATGTTCCTTGTTCTTGCCAAGATGCTTTATACGAGGCTAAGTACAATGGAATCGATGTTTTTAAACCACTGAGAAAACCTTGTAAAGTATAGAGACTTGTAATTAGCAAAATACGACTCAATAACATCACACTTTTCTTTCTTTTTTCTCAAAAATAAAGAATCAAAATCAAAAAGAAAGAAACCGATGAGAAACTATTATTGGTATCAATCGTCAACCAATTGTGTTTATTTTTACTAAACAGATGGCGATAAATGTACTTAACATGTTTACTTTTCGATACAAATCGATACATGTCAAACGAAATTCTTTTCGAAATGTTCGTGATACCAATGTATAAATGAAAAATGTCAACTAAAATCACAAAAAAACACATTTTTTTCCGAGAAATTTTGAAGAAAAACGAACTGAAGCGTAAGTTGAAAGACGAATAACACCAATTGTTCCGAGAGAAATATAATAAGTCGACAGATACTTGATCAGCTGTTTTTGTTTGGGAATCGAGTAGAAATATGTCGATCGGATAATACGATACAATCATACAAAGAAATATATAACAGCAGATTTGACTAATTCAGATTTTAACTAATTGAATTTGATAGCGACGATGATGAATATTTCGTAGAGTTAAGTATGACAAAAGAAACGAACGAACAAATCGAAAATAGAATCGCATAGAACAACGAATACATCGATCCAGGAACTAAAGAGCAACCACGGTCGAACGAGACTTCAAACCCAATGAATGCATGAAGACTATACAACAACCAAAATACAACATTTACAAATATCAATCGACGAACAAAAACCATTGAACTATAACGATGAATTTGAAAATTTTGATTTGTGACAATCCAACGATCGATTGAAATTAAACATAAACATTGACGCATCAAGCCAATACTCAATACGTACAAATATACACGACATTTACAGAAAATAGTATTATTTCCATCTGACTCATAACCAGTTGTATAATTGATTATTCGAGGTAATGATAAACTATTTAAAATAATCATTTGACTTATCGAGAGAACGAAAAAATATCAACAAATTTAAACTATTCCCAAGATTTCCAATTAGATAAACAGGTAATAAAAAACTAACCAATTTGTTGTTCTTCTTTTCTGCGAATATAATCTGTAATTAATTTATTTGTCTCCCTTTTCACTTCTCAATTTACTAAACAATGCCTTTTCATTTGCTTTCTGCTGAGTTAAAAAGAAAAGACTTTTATTGACGAAATCGATTATGAAATGAGCTTAAAGCAATAGCAAATGCTTGAAGAGCAGTAAAAGGAAAACGATAATCCAATGCAAATGTATTTTCATCAATACGACCGAATTGCATGACGATGTTGTTTTCAGCTACAAAACAAAGAACTTAGCAAAATGCCTTTTTTGTTTTCTTTGACAGTTTAATTTACAATTATCATTGGAGTTGATCAATTGGAAGTTTTTATGTGATGGTTGTTTAACTCGACTTCCTTTCATATCGAGTGTGTAGATTTGAGATTCTATAAGAGAAACGAAAGACTTTTTTCTTTCAAAATTAAAAGCAAACAACGAACTTTCGTTGAACGTTGGCGATTGATTTTTAATTTCGATAAGTCCTTCGAAATTTCCCAATTTCCAATGATCAATAATTGTTTCATTTTCCTTTTCGAATTTCAACGAATCTTTTTCTTGATCCGGTAATAAAATAACTAATTTTCTCGGTCCTTTCTCTCCAAGCGAATGATCATCCTAAATCAATAAATTTCGATATTGTTAATTATTTTCAATTTCGATTTACATAAACAATCGCAATTGATTGTTGATTTTTGTTCGAAGAATTTTGATGATCATAGAGAATATATTGTGTACTTGTTAAGTTCATTGCTCTCAATTTGCCAATTGAATTCGTTTCATTGAGATCTGCTGAATTGTCTTGATTGATTCCGATGAAATATTCCGAATGACCACCGATTGTCAAATGTTTTCGAGCATTTAACAAAAATGTCTTCGAAAAAAAATGAAAAATGAGCTTTTTTGTTTTGAAAGGAAAAACAAACTCACAGCATTTTGTTCATTTTGTCCATCGAAAAATAGTGAAAACATTGTTGATAAACCTTGTCGACGTCGTTCGACATGACAACGAACAAATGATAAACAATCTTTTGGAATAATTTCATTGACAAATTTGATTCGGTCGGTTTTTATGAAATTTTCTGCATCGAAATTCGATTGATCCGTTGTTGATTTTTGATGTTCATTCGCGACGATCTTTTGCTGTGAATTTGTTTGATCATTATCTTCATCATCGGATAAACTAGATGATTTCAAAACAAAATCTACGCAAACATATTCGAATCTACTCAACGAACTTTGCATTTTGCGACGACATATTCGTAAAAAAGAAAATTTGAAAATAAAAGAGGTTTCAGTCGATGCATTTCTAATTTTAGTTAAATATTCTTTTTTTATTTGAATAAGGAAAAAAAGGTGTTTACAGAGCGTCATTGTTGCCAATCTGAATTGAATCCGTGTCGTTCATGAACTTGTTGATCGTGAGAACAAATCGAAAAATGAGACGCAATTGTAAACGATGTTTTTTCTTGTTCAGATGAATTGTCATTGGATGGAATCAATTGGGATTCTGAAAGCAATCGTAAAGGTTGTTTTTCTTTCGATATAAAATAACAAAATGAAACCCGTACTGTTGTGTCTTTGTTTGAGAGTCATGTGAATCACGGTTTTTTTCTTTTTTTTATCTTTTGTAATTTGTTGAATTGTAAATGAAACTCCTGGAAAGAGAAGAACTTCGTTTTCATCGGGATAAACTGAAAGATCTTTGAGTTGAGCTGTAAATGCCAATCGAATATCCATAACAAATAGAACGTTACCGAAATTGTCAGCAAACGATTGATTTTCAGTACAAGATACAAATGATTGAAAACTATACCAACATTTACCAGATTTGTTCAGATCATTTTCAAGTTCTAATAAAACGTCAGGTGATAAATCAGCTCCTCGATAAAGAAACAGTTTCTCTGTTTGATTCACTTGAAAATTATTCGGATTTTCCCAAAGAAGCAAAGCAAAAGGACCTAAAGTTGGAATTTGATTTCTCCATGTTTGTTCGTATTCGTCAATTCCGATTAATCTCATTGTTTCATTTAAACTTTTATATAAAAAACTTTCTAATGAATAAAGAAATACGCAACATTTCCAAACAGAATCGATGTCTGCATTTTGATTTTCTCGTAAAATTTTTGCCAAAAATTCCGATTGACGAAGTTTATTTATTAATTTTCCGTATTCAATTAAACCTGCTGCTGCTTTTTCAACAAAAATCGAAAGTGTTCGACTGTTTTTCAATGGTAGAGTATCTTTTGTTAAATGGAAATATTTAACAATTTCTCGAATAAATATTGGAGTGAAACTAAATCGATCGTTCGATGAACCGACAACGATTGGATTCGGTGTAAATCTTTCGATTCGAAATGAATCTTTCCAAATATCAGTTCGTCGAACAGGTCGTTGTTTGTTCGAATCTTGATAAGAAACTTGAACGTAGTTGGTTAAATCAATGTAATAACCGTCTAATAATGCTCGATTCTCTTCATTTGCATAAGCTTGTTCAATAATTAAATTTTCAATGTCCGAATAGGAACGCCAGTCAATAGATTTTGTTTTACCAAATGGATCTTTGTTTGCGTTCCACTGCCAACGGGATTTGATCGAATATTTTTTTATGGTTGATTCACAAGAAGAAGCCATTTTGTCTCGAGTAAAATGTAAGAGTAAACATTTCGTTGTAGGAGGTTTTCTTTTACGTTTCACCGAAAGAGAAATATTTTTCTTAAAAGAGAATTTCTTTTAAATAAAAAATGTCAATGAATAGCGGCACGAATACGAGCGTTCGACTTGCGAGTCACGATTTGAATCAAGTTCATGTTTGTATTATTGGAGATAAGAATGCGTCAGCATCAATTCAACATTCGAGAAAATTATTCGAACCGTTTCAATATAAATTCGATAGATTTCAAATGATTTCCGATTTAATTCGAGATACGTTCAAACTCAATGATCGATTATCCGTTTGTGCTTTACATCGAAATACATTCTTGAATGATAACTCAAAACTTTATGAACAAGATTTTCATGATCAATCCGTTCTTTATTTACTTTTAATTCCTTCTTCGTCATCAATCAGAGATTTAAGAAGTAAAGAAAAAACCTACTGAATTCTTTCGAAATTTGAAAAGAATGTTTGTCAATTTTTGAGATTCTTTGAAATACTACGAAGTTCCCAATCTGTCCGAAAGTAACAATTCGATTTACATTCGAGTTACTGATTGTAATGTCAAATCAAACAATCGAAATTTCGATATAATTCCAATACTAAATGTCAAACCTGGAACAACAATTCGTGAATTGATTCATCACGCGTTGACTCAATTGAAACTCAATGAAAATGTGCACCAATCTCGAATGTTTTACTACGGATACGAATTAGATCGTGACATGTGTCCTCTCTCATCGAACGATTTATGTTGGATTATCAGTCAGAATAAAATGCCAATTATTTTCGATTTAATTTTATCTCCATTGAAAACACCCGAACTGAAATCAAACAAAGATTTAGTTGCTCAACATGCGTCGGGCTTGGTTTCTGTCGAGGGAAATCCGTTGCTTTCTCAAATATCGTTGAACATTGGTCAAGAACTGCGGTCAGTTGTGAGCAACAATCAAGACAGTTCAATTAAAAATAATCTCGTTCAATTCTATGGAAACTTCGCATTTATTTTATATATTCGATTGAGAATTATCGCGAAGATTAATCAAAAGTTTGAATTGAAATCGAATTAAAATGAATTGAAAGTATTTTCATTTAGATCTGTACTCGATAGTTTTTCTGATAATCTGGTTTATAAATATGTCGAAGAGAGAATCGAACAAAATCAATTGAAAGAAGCTCTAGCTAATTTATTTGTCTTTTGTGATAAAGATAAATCGAATGAACTCAATGAAAATGAATCAACAATTGCTCTTTTGATTTTGTTCAATTATTTAAATCGACATGGTGAACAAGACAAAAAACTTCATTTGAATTATTCGAGTCTTCTTCCGATATTCTACGGATATTATCAACAAATTGATAAACGTTGTTATCACGAGAAAGATTTCGAAACATTAGTGATCGATATTCTCACTGAACATATTCGAATTCATTCGTTTCAATCACCGATTTATCTTGAATTCGATGAAACTCATAATCATAATGATTTAATCGATGGATTTTGTGATTCAATTGAAACTGTTCTAACTAAACAATTGAAACCAACAATTGATGTACAACATGAAAGTCCATTTACAGTTCCAAGATTAATTGTGTACATCGGATTATTGCTTTTAAGTATCATTATGCTTCCAATTACGTCGATTTTATTATATTTCAAAGCTCGTCCGAAGAAATATCTTTTCGTTAAAATTATTTTGATGATTTTCGTCACTTTACTGGCGTATTTTATCATCATAAACGTTATATTTTTTCATGTTTTCTACGAAGAAAATATTCTCTGGCGAGTCAATTCGCTTGAAGTCTATTGGCCATTTGCATTGATGATATTTTTCTACGTATTAATATTTCGTTATATTCATGAAGAATATCTTCAAACTCAAAATGAAATCGATCAAGACAATTTTCAAGACAGTCAAGAATATGCTGAAACTGAAATGCTCAAACATCGAGCGATGATAACAACCAAAGATCGACAACGAATGACCGTTCATCAATATGAATCAATAACAAAAACGAATTCTCATGAAAATTCAACAACAAAATCATTTTCACTTTCCCAAATCAAAGAAAATCATTTTACAATTGATAAAAAAGAATCAAGCGGCATGCAATATGTCGCGATCATTGGTAAAATCGTTTTATTAATCGTGGTTTTTTTAATCACAATGACACATCCATTTATTCCAATGATCTATCGAAATCATTTCAGTAATAAAACCGATCCGGACACAATCAAACCATTTCAAATTGATATTATTCAAATCTCTTATATTGTCTTGAGTTTACCGTTTTATTTTCTCTTTATTTTCATGATTATCTATGCAGTTTATCAATACAATAATTTCTATTCGGCACTCGTTGATATATTTAAAAAAATAGCCAATGAAAGCGATTACACAAATAGTCATCATGATTTCTATCTCAATCTTAAATTTCGAGATAATTTAGATTTATTCTTATGTTTAATTAGAAATCAATATAAGAAACATGATAATCTTTCATATCAAGTAAAAAATCATTTTCATTCCACCAAAAACATATTTGCGATTGTGTTTGAATAAATAGATCGCCTATTGGACAATCGTCGGTGCATTGCTGTTTGGTTTGATTCTTGCTGGTGTTGCGTTTATTCGATTGCTTTATTATGGTTTTGGTGGAATGAATACATTGACAAGTGCTTTTATTTTAATTGATATTATTATTTTAACTATTCTTGTTTCGATATTTCTTATTGGTTTGGTTTTAATCAACGAATTAACGACGAACACACTTCTTCAATTACTTTTACGAACGAAAAAAGAAGCATTGAGTGATCAATTTCGAAAGAATTCTCTTGATAAACAATGGAATATTCACTATCTCAGTGCAACAGCTGAATATCTCAAAGAAAATCAAGATTTATATACAATTAAAATATGTGGATTCATAATCAATCGAGAACTTGCAGTTAAAGTTATAACGCCATTGCTCGGAGGTGTTTTTACGGCTTTTGGCGTATTTGTTAAAAAACGATTAGGTATCGCTGAATAAGAAATAATGACACGTGACTTTGCTTTTTTTCCTTGCGCTTCGATGAATAAAATATCGATACAAAACATAAATACAGTCTAATTGAAGGACAAATAAATCTATGGATAGCTTAACTAGTAAACTAACTGAAGCACAAACGAATTATTCGAGAGAATTTGATGTGGCAAGTATCATTGAATCATTGAGTGAATCAGATGGAACTAAACCATCAATTCATAATACAAGTTCGATTTATTATTATAGTCAAACAATATTGACAGATATATTTCTATTTTGTTGAATATAGTTGATGATCGTCTTCGTGAATTAGCATTTAAATATGAAATTAAAGAAAGTTTAGCTGAACGTCTTCGAATTCTTGAAGATTATGAAATTATTGTTCTATGCGATGATTCAGGTTCAATGAAAACCAAAATCGATAATAATCAACGAACGAGATGGGACGAACTCAAAGGATTCGTCGAAATTATCTTAGAAATCGGAACAATCTTCGATGAAACCGGTGTTGACATTTATTTTCTCAATCGACGTCCCATTCTCAATGTTATCGATCCAAAGACAATCGATGGCGCTTTTCTTGTTCCGCCACGTGGTTATACGCCGATTGTCACGGCTTTGAAGCATATTTTTAGTTTACCGGCGACACAACGAGGTTACGATAAAAAAGCTTTGATTTTCATCGCAACAGACGGAGCACCTACCGATGAGAAAGGAAATATTAATGTCAAAGAACTTGAACATCTTATGAATTATGAAAGAAATATTGAAACAACTTATGTTATGTTTTTAATTTGTACAGATGATCCAACTTGTGTCGAATATTTATATCGATGGGATACAACGATGACTCATGTCGATGTTACAGATGAATTTCGAAAAGAACGAGACAAGATTCGACAATGTCAAGGACGAGACTATCCATTCTCCAAGGGAGATTATCTTGTCAAAGCGTTGATCGGTGCAATTGATCCATTTATTGACAATCTCAATGAACCCATTAGCCAATAAACATATTTTTTTATTTTATAAATATTTACTAACAAAAAACAAAAGTCTAATCATTGACCATGTAAGTTTGTACTTTAAATGAAGTAATATTATCAAGATCAGTCACATGATTTCCCTGATAAGCTAACGGTGGATCCATCCAAAATGCTTGTAATGTTGGCGATGCAGGAAAGAAACTATTTTGCATGAAATCTGATGGCCAAAAATCATTTTTCGTTGCTTTGATTTGATAAACTAGAGCTTCAGCTGAACATGACGTCAACAGATACGCATGTGTACATCGAGATGGATTCGATTTTTGCGTTGAAAAGACCGGCGGTGGATTGATTAAATTACTTTGAAAATCACGACCACGAAAATTAAAACAAACACCAACGACAATCATTGGATTTTGATTGATTCGTTCATCGTTGGAGATATGTTGACCAGTTGGTTTCACACACGAACCATTCAAACGTAGAATTCCACTTGAAAGACCTGCATAGATCATTCGAGTAAATTTCTCTTTAAAAAAAGGCACAAATAGAGCGTCATCTTCGAGAATCAATCCTAATCGAACGTTTTTCTCGGCCATTTCATACCAAACATCGGCATGTTTCATTGCCAATGAACATTTCCGTTTTTGATCATCGGCGAGAGGTTTATCTTTTAGATTTAATCGTTCATAAACATAATCATGCGTTTCATTAGCATTACAAGTTGTATAATTCCATTTCAATCGCCATTGTAATGTTTCATTATTGATTCCTTGATTTCGAAGTGCTTTTATTAGATTCGTATGACGTTCAGTTAAACGTTGATCGGTCATGACATAGATTGCATCGACAAATGGTAGTTTTGTCATTACAACTGGTGAGATATCATCATGTGTTAACGAACTACTTTGATTTAATTCGAATGGTAATGGCCATTTTTTCCAATTTGGAGGAGCTTCACTTCGATTGAAATCATTTTGAGAATAATAATCATAAACAATACCATTGTGATGATATTGCCGATGATTTGTGATATTTAAATTGACTAAGATTTTATCTAATATCCATATAAATGGTTTTGGTGTTGATGTTGTTGTGCTTGTTTGCGATAGATCAGTCAGATTTGTCGATCGATATTTACTGAGTTTAGATATGAACGAATGAACAGACGGAGAAAATGAAACTAAAATTTAAAATCAATAAAAATAGATTCTATCGAGAAAAACCACTTGCTATTTATGGTAACAACATAATTAAATAGTAAGAATATCACAAGAATCACAATAGAAATTATTAATACCACGTGACTATTCGATGATTTACGAAGTTCTACCGATTCCATGTTTACCTAAATCAAACTTCAGTGAATTTCCATTTTTTTAATGTTCCATTACAAAGATGTGATAATAATTAATATGTGAGAGTAAAATTTCATTGGAAATCTTTTTCTTGACACGTAAAATCAACTCAATGCCCAAGTCTAATAAAGAGACGCCGAGAAAAGAAGAAAATAAAAGAATGTCGATTTTTTTCTCTTTGAAGAAAAAATATAATTTGTTTTAAAAACGTGACAGAATGTTTTAGAAGAAAAAAAAATTCCAATTCTCGACAAAATTTGATTGAATTTAAATTCCATGGAAAATGAATTAACCTTCATGATAAAGAAGTGAAATGTTTAAGAGCTTGTTCAGAATGTTTCCTTGTTGTGTTTTGATCGATCAAACAAACGTGAACTTACTTCATATATCGTGACAAACACAATTTCTACTGATTCTCTTCTCTTTTGATGTTTGTTTGAATAGAAAAAGATCGTAACTATCGAGACAAAAAGGGCTTTTTTTCATTCTATACTCACTAGAAATTCAACTGCATCATGGGCACCCAGGTGACTTTTTAGGTTATGTCATGATTAAGAATTCTTGGCAGAGAAAGTTTTCTTTTTCTATGTGAATAAATTTAATAGAAAAAAAAGGAGGAAGAATATTTTTTACGCGATTTCAGAAATAAAAATGTCAATAGAAAAAAAAAAGAGTTCATGGTTGATTTTTTCTGAACAAATACAATCTTATTGGATTGGAGAAGTTTATTTGAATTGGATCGTGTTGCGAACTCGAAAGGATTTGAATTAATTTTGATTTTAATGTGTTTAATGTTTGCTGATAAATTACTTCGCCGTTTTGTCGACGAAATGTTTGACAAGCTGATCCAGTTTCAACAAAACCAATAAAAGCCTCGGGTGACATTTGTATATGTCGTTCGATGGTGAATTGTTTCATCGTTGTATTAAAAGGTAATTGCGGTAGAAATGATTCATAAAAATCTTCGACTAAATGTTGTTTTTCATTCCAATAGGGAAATAAAGTTTTATAGAAAAATTCATGAATGATTTCATTCGCTTGTGGATTTTCTAATTGAGCATAACGATATGTCCAAATAGCTAAGACACCTGTTGACGGTTTAAGAACACGTTTCACTTCACGAACAAATTCATCGATGTTTATCCAATGTAATGCTGTTGCAACAGTGATTAAATCAATGGAATTCGACGAGGCAAATGACAGATCTTCGCCTTTTATGCAACGATATTCAACGTTGTCTTTTGGAATTGCATTTGTGATTTGATTTTGACTGACATCAGTACCAATAACATGATCACAAAATCTTTTCAAACGAAAAAATTCTAAGTCGTGTATAGTTCTTTTATAATTGAACAGTGAATTTTACTTGCTAAGATCAACTGTTGCTTGGCCACTTCCACATCCGACATCAATTGCTAATGGAATTTTCTCTTCGTTTGTTTTCTGTCCATTAAAATAATAATTAAGAATTTCATCATAAAGTTCATCGGGATAATTCGGACGAAAATTTCGATATTTTTCTGTATGATCTTCGCTTGTAAATAAACATTCCGTCATGTTGTTGATTATATCTTCTTCGAAAAAGTAAACGAGAAGCAAAACAATTCGAATGGTAGATTTATTTTGAAAGAAAAAAAAAACAACGATATAGATGTCATAAGTTGATGTTTTAATCAAAATAATTATTATACAAAACAAAAAAAGATTATCAAAGACACACGCATGCATAAGTACTTCTGTTCTTAACAATTTCCTAATTAAAATCTTGTTTTTCATTTCTTTGTTGTTAGGACATGAATCGACATGTGAATCGTATTATGATAAGAATCAAAATCCTTATCTCACCCTAGTTATTTAATTCACCGTATGGGAAAAATCTCACGTTCTTCAATCAAACAAAAGAAAAGAAAAGAAAAGAAAACGAACGAACATCACTCAGTTTTCTCCTATCTTCTTCACGCAATTTATTCTAATGAATGAAAACGAACGTCGATTAAGTGTGATATTAATTGTTTTCTATTGTATAAATGTGTATCATAGTTTTGATTCTCGTCATTTTTCTATTGACAATTTACCTCTATGGCCAAAGGAGATTCCATTGATTGAAATGCATTCGGGACATTTACCCGTTGATGTCGAAGAAAATGAACTTTTATTTTTCTGGCATTTTGCAAGTAAATATTCGATCGATCAAAATCGAACAGTGATTTGGTTGAATGGTGGACCTGGTTGTAGTAGTCTCGTTGGAGCGTGGATGGAAATTGGTCCATTACGTTTTCAAAATGAAGAAACTCTCGTGGCAAATCCCGGTTCTTGGCATTCAGTAGCTAATCTTTTGTTTATCGATCAACCGATTGGAACGGGTTTTTCCTATTCAAAGAAAAATCTTCATGTTGGAAATTTAACTCAATTAACCAATCAATTATTTCAATTTCTTCGTCGATATGTTCGAATATTTCCTCAACTGATTGACAATGAAATTTATCTCGCTGGAGAATCATTTGCTGGTCAATATATTCCTTATCTCAGTAAAATGCTTCTTGAACAATGGCCAGACTTTCGTTTACGTGGTGTTTTACTCGGTAGTGCGTATATCGATCCATTGAATGTCTACCAATCCTATTTGCCATTTGCTATTGAAAATAAATTTATTGAAAAAGATTCTCGAATATTCGACGGATTATCTGAACTTGCTCGTAATTGTATTAAATATCTTTCTGAACGAATGATTTTGTTTCAAGATGATTGTGCATCGATTGTCGATGTTATTCTTCGTGTCGGTGCCAAAAACGACAATTATGAAATTAATAAAAATACAAAATGTGTAAACATGTACAATACCAAATCCGTTGATTCATATCCAAGTTGTGGCAAAAATGCGTTTCCTGATATGAAATATATGTCGAATTATTTTCAACGAGCTGATGTTCTTTCTCAATTACATATTTCAAATAAAACAATTCTCTGGACACCTTGTTCCGATCCCGTTTTCGATCAATTTTCTCAAATTGAATTCGAAGCATCGGTTCATTTGTTACCTTACATTCTCGAACGTATTCCCATTGTTCTTTACAATGGTCAACATGATTTTGTTTGTAATTATTTATCCATTGAAAATATGTTGACAAATTTAACTTGGAATCGACAAATTGGTTTCAATCAATCGAATGCCAACAAACAATCGTGGATAGTTCACGGGCAAATTCAAGGTTATTTTCTTTCGGCAAGAAATTTAACTTATATTCTGTATTATGATGCTGGTCATCTTATTCCCTATGAATTTCCTGAGAAAACACTTTTTATGTTCGAACAATTTCTTCAACGAAATTTTAGTTCGATTTCATTGAATCAAACGTCGAAACGATTCGCTTTCTTCTATCAATATATCGAGTTAATTTTAACAACATTTCTGCTGTTTATTTGTGTTTTGATTTGGTCGTTTATTTGTCTTTGTAAAATGAAACGTTATCAACACAATGATGAAAATGTCGAACGAACTTCTTTTATTAACAAAGATAACGAAAATATTCAGTTATCAGTTGTTTAACTTCGTTTCATTTCGTTTTTCTTTTCTTAATAAAAATAATGTCGAATGTTAGTAAAACAACGGAAAGTTTAATCGGACACAATGAACAATTTGAAAAGCAAAGTCTCGAGATTTTTTCATTTTTTAAAAAATAGATTTCATTCTATTTGATTTCTTCTTGTAAAACTTTAGTTCTGACTGTTCTACCTGGAATTCATTGTGCAATTGGATATGGTTTAGCCAATTCTATGTTAATCGAAGGTGATCAAGGAAATATTCTCATTGATACATTAGAATCAGCTGAAAGTGCTTCGGAATTGAAAAAAGATTTCGAACAGATTTCATCGAAACCAATTGTTGCCATTATCTACACGCATAATCATGCTGATCATGTCCATGGTACTCGAATATTTGCACAAGACAATTTCGAACAAATTCAAATTTATTCACATGAAAAATTAGTCGATATTATCGATAATACAATGAGTCTTGTTCAACCGATTACATTTCAACGAGCATCGAGACAATTTGGAATTTATTTAACACGAGAAAGTGGACATATCAATGCAGGAATCGGTTCTCTACTTAAATATAATCAGAATAGTACGAGAGCTTTCGTTTATCCAACAGAAACATTTAATACATCATCGAAATTGTTGACAATTGCTGGACGAGATTTGATTTTGTATTTTGCACCGGGTGAAACCGATGATCAAATTGTGATTTATATGCCCAACGAACGAGTTCTTTTTGCTGCTGATAATATTTACAAAGCTTTTCCGAATATTTATGCTATTCGAGGAACAACAGCACGTGATGCTCGACAATGGATTTCATCGTTAGATTTAATGAGAAATCTACATTCGGAATATTTAATTCCATCACATACAAAACCAATTCAAGGCAAACGAGAAATTTTCGATATTTTAACTAAATATCGAGATGCTATTCAATTTGCTCATGATCAAACTGTTCGATTTATGAATCAAGGTTTAACACCCGATGAAATCATTGGCAATCAATTAATTCAATTGCCTGAACAATTACGAACTCATCCGTATCTTCAAGAATTCTATGGCACACTTAATTGGAGTATTCGTGCTATTTTCGATCGATATATGGGTTGGTTTAGTGGAAAAACATCGGATTTAAATCCCGATTCACCGAAGACTCGTGCTGAAAATTTAATAAAACTTGGCGGTGGAAGTCAACAAGTTTTTGATAAAGCACAACAAGCTTTTCAACAAAATCAATTTCAATGGGTTTTAGAATTAACTGAAGCTTTACTTGTTAATCCTCAGGATGTTCAATTAGCTGAAGTTAAACAACTGCAATGTCAAACTCTGAAACAATTAGCTTTACAACAAACATCAGCCAATGGACGAAATTGGTATCTGACGAAAATTGTTGAACTTGAAAAATCCATTGAAATTAAACCTTCGGATGAACAAAAACAACAAACTATTTTAAATTCATCGATTAAACAATGTTTCTTCTTATTACCGGTTTATTTTAATTATGGTAAAGTTGAAGATATCACAAAGAATCAATTGTTTTTATTTGCTTTCGATGATTCCAATGAGAAATTTTCCATTGAAATTCGAAATGGAATTGTTGAAATTCATAATCAATGGTCTCAACTAGATTCGGCTCAAATTATCGTTCAAATTAAATCAGAACTCATTTGGAAACAAATCATTGCTAAATTGAAGACACCAATCGAAGCTTTCGAAGACGAATCAATTGTTATCAAAGATAAAAATCAACAAGATTATCCCGAAGGAATTGTTAATTTTCTTCAATTTTTAGTTCTTTTTACTCCATAATTAATTATTTGTTAATTTTAGACGATAAAAGAATTTAAAACTAGAAATAAAAATAGAATGTCGAGAAATCCATTTGCGTATATAATGAGAATAACATGTTAGACTGTTTAATCATTTATTTTTTTGAACACTCGAATCGCATCATCACACAATGTTAACTAACACAATTAGATTTTGGGTGTATTTAGTCTTTCTTGTTCCTTCATTTATTTGTCTGGTCTTTGTTCTTGGTCAATTCTTTTTCAAGCGAACATTACGTTCATCTTTAAATAATCATTGTATTATTTTACTTCTTTTGATGAGTTTCATTTGTGAAGTAACTATTTATCCGTCTATGCTTTATTATTATCAATTTAAAGGCATATGGAGACGAGCACAAATCTTCTGTGCTATTTGGGATTTTCTTGATTGGGGTTTATATGTAACGCAAACGATGCTTTTTGCTTGGATTACTATTGAACGACATATTTTGATTTTTCATGACAGATTGGTATCAACATGGAAAAAACGACTTTTCTTTCATTATAGTCCACCTATTCTTATTTGTCTCTACACGATCGTTTTATACATATTTGTCTATTTTTTCCCACCTTGTCGCAATTATTTCAGTAATTCGTCAATGAGATGTATCGATGCGTGTCTTTTCTACAATAATATTTATTCAATGTGGGAAATGATTGTCAATCAAATTCTTCCCGCTTTAATGATTCTTATATTTACTATTGCTTTACTTGTACGTATTCTATGGCAAAAACATAGAATAAATCAACCAGTTCAATGGCGAAAACATCGTAAAATGGTCATACAAGTTGTATCAATTTCAATTTTGTATATCGGTTGTTTTTTGCCATATGCTTTATACAATTTGATGCTCACATATAATGTTTCTTATCGTTTAATTAAAGAATTTGGTACATATTCGGAATTTCTCGCTTATTTGATGTCGCTTCTCCTACCTTTTATTTGTGCTTTTTCAATACCAGAAACACGCAAAACAATTCTCAAGATTCTATATTTAAAAATGAGAAAAACACTCATTACTCTTGTAACCTTTCAAGCAACTCATACGTAGACAAATAATAAACTGAGTACTACGCTTCACTGACAGTATCCGTGTTTTTAATTAAATAAGATTCTATCAGAGAAAGAAAACTAAAATAAATGTTTATTGAATAATAATTGAATAATCATCTGTTCGAAGACGATCAAATCCTCCACCAACAAATGTCGGTTTAAGAATGGATTTTGGTCCATCTTTAAAACGTGTGACTGTTAGAATTTGTTTTTCATAAAAATTTCGACTATTAAAATATATAGTTGCTGGTTCCCATGTCAAACAATCAGCACATTGATCTGCATTCCATTGAATACTAACAGTATCATTTCCATTGATAATATGTGGTGGTGTTCGAAGCCAAACTTGAATTTGCGCACTTTGAAATAAACTTACTGGTAATGATTGAGGATTATACAAAACTTGAAGCATTTCATCGATACAAATTGATGACCAATTCTTTGGAATTGTATCGAAATATGTTTGATTCACTTTTCCAATGGATAGAACTTGAAAATTGATTGTACTTGGATAACTTGCTGATTGTTGTTGAGTAGCTCGAACAAGACGGAGAGGTATTTCGGTATTTTTTTGAAAATAAATTTGTTCACAAGGATATTGACTTCCGTTATTTAGATGACAGACGTCAGTTGAATACCAATAATCTTCACCCGTAGGAGCATCTTTTGAATGAATCATTGTTGAATTAAATTGAACATAATTTTGAATTTCGAATGAAGTTTCATTTTTCAACCAATGTGATGGAAATATATTAAATGTATTTCCACCATATTGCCAATATGTTCCATAAAAACAAGCATTTATTGGAAATATATAACTTAATTGAACATAAACTTTCGATTGAGGAGAATCAGGAATTGCATAAGGAAAATGTTTCATCACATAATTATATCGTATTAATGGTTGTTGCATATGAAATACTACCAATGCTTGTTGATTAATTTCGTCAATTGCAAAGAATGCTCCGTTTGCCGAAAAGACTATTTGTGATGGAAAATATGGTTGAATACTAACGACGAAACCATTGAAAAATAATAACGAAAGTAAATAAAAACAGATTTGCATTGTTTTTTTTTGTGTATTAAGTTGAAAGAAAATGTTTGGTTTATATAACCAAAGATATTAGGACTTTTTTTTTGTTGTTGTTCTTTCGACCCTTAGGTGTCCCTAAGAATCTATCTAAGAGAGAGATTAGTTTTCTTGTCTTCGAAGAGACAAACAAAAGACAATTACTCATGATTTTAAGTTGAGTACTTTTCATTGATAAACTTACACATTGTTGAAATGATGACATTTTTACGAAAGAATTTCATTTTCTAATTGTTCATAACCGTGTTTTATTTCTTGAAAATCCTTTTCTACATGAAAAGATTGATTCGTTTTGTTCGATTGTTCGATAATCAATCGGCAAAGATGTAATGCAGTTGATGTTTCATTGGTTAACATTAAAATTTGTCTATCAGTAAGTGCGAGATCTGAATAGTCATTGAAAATCAATGGACAATGATGATCAATACCAGATCGCAATTCAACTAATGATTGTTCAGAACATTGAAAGTTTTGTTTTAAACGTAGAATAAGTTTTTGTCCGATTTCTTTTGGAATTATATTTTGACCACGAAAAAGTAAACAAGCAGCAGAGAAGTAGTTGTTTTGGATTGAGTCGATCAATAAAACAAGAAGAATCTGGTTGAATTAATGATGGTATACACATATCATAGACTGATGGACATTTAAAATCAACAGTTCGGCTAAATGAATATGGAATTCATGGTGATCAATAGAACGTTACCAATTTTAATGAAGGAAATGGGATTAGTGATGTTTGAAATTTATGTAAGTTTGATAATAAACATCCGTCGAATCTCATCAAACAAGTCATAGAATTGAGACATGTTGCAATTAATCGATTTAAATTTTGTTGACATAGATTATTAATCCTTTGATTTTCCATTGATATGATAGCATCAGTATAATTTATCTAACTCGAAATCTGATTGAGATCAATCGATGAGTCAAAGATTGAATTTGTTAAAAGACATTCCTTTGAATATTAAGACTTGAGATTCATCAAAAGTTTAGAAAATAGATTCGAATATTGTCCAAATGTTGAATGAGAAATAATAAAACCTTGAAAGAATTCATATTTTTCAATTTGTTTTCGAATTCCATTCGACTTGTTTTTTATTTTCTCGATTGATGATGAATCACAATCGATAAACAAAGTATGAGGACGATATTTGAAATTTTCTTGTGAGAAAAATGATTTCGAAGGAATCTCATTTTGCAAATATCCATCAACATTTAAATTATGTTCTAAACAATATAATTGCCAACAGTAATTACCAATTTCGATTCCTGTTGATCCGATATTAATTTGAAGAATTTCTTGTTCAATTTCTTCTATTTTATGCGTCATATTTATTCGTATATTTACGAATATTAATAATCAACCGAGATATTTCAAAACTTGTCTTCGTTCTGTTTCTTTTCACGATTTTCTGCGTGTCAAATCATAGACAAATAGAATTTCACAAGAAATAGAAATTCAATTCATGAAATAGCCGTGTTATGAAAAGAATTGATAGATGTCGATGTTGCTAGCAGACACGTCAACGATTTTCATTTGACCATTGTCACTGGGAAAAAATCTGATGAAGTTATGATAAAAATTTTAACTTGACAGTGCTTGATGAGCTGATGATAGGATTTTATAGAAATTCACTCGTGTATTCTTTTATTTTTATGATATTATCCAAAACTATGCATATGCATTTATTTAGATAGAAAAATAAAACAACATTATTAAATCGGTGTGAATTATCATGAATCCTCTTTGGTCTTCAAGTTACTATTTAGGATTAGCTTACACCGGAATTGTAAGTTTGGTTTCTACATTAAGTGGTTGGGTGATACCAGCGACTATTTTGTCAGTAAAATTCAATCCTAACAATTTTTATCAATTCGCTGGTTTTGCGTTATCATGTGTGTTTAGCATAGTTGGAATTGTACTCATGGGTGTAACATTAGTCCGAGCATATAGACAATTCATGGAGGCACTTATTACTCGTGATGATCGTCGAGTACAGATCATGGCATTTGTTTCATTTGTGTTAGTCGTATGGATAATTCATTCAATTATCTCATTTTTACAAAACATAGCTCAGTATTCGCTAGAAGGTATGTTTTATAGTACCGACAATAAAAGAGCAAGTATTGGAAATCAAAATGGAATAATTGGTCGCATCTGGTAATATCACAAATACGATGAAATTATACGACTCTATCAATTATGTTAATCGTTTAAACTATTTGCGCCTTATCTTAGTTATCTCCATTTGCTGTATTCACTTTGTGTCGTGTTGTTTTTCTACAAAAATATAAATATTTTATCATCTCGAGATATCTCTAATGTTGTTTTTAAGATCTTTCGGACACTTTGGTGATATTTTATTCAATGAAATTTATATGATAAGTGTATATATTAATCTTAGAAAAAGCCACGATTTGTTAATTCACTACGTAATTGAATACCAACACAGAACGGACACCAAAGAACAGCACATGCATCATTGAATGAATTACCCTTATCGAATTACACACAAGAAGTCAAAATAGGAGTCGTAAAATAGAAAAAAAATGTACTTGTATTTTAAAAATAGTTCGAACTTTCATACAATAAGCACCGAGAATATTATTTCCGAAACAAAAACATGCATACACTGGTTCATTTATGCTCTCGGGCAATGAACTTATAAAACAGCACCAACAAAAATATGCATAACAACCTACAAAAACAATGTGTGTGAAACTATATTATATATTCAGTATCTGTCACTTACATAGACGAAAGATCGCTACAACAATCAGAGAGACCAACTGTCCATTGTTGATTACAATCGCGGAATGGATCGATCTCTGTTTGTTTCGGTTGTTGTATGATAACAGTACTATCATATGTGGAATTATAATATTCCATTAAAGACTTTTCGTATGTTGTTTTGATTTATCTACAAAAGCATTCAAATAGGCCTATACAGAATAATTCTTGTTCTGACTTCCTGTTGATTAAGAATTCAATTCTGTATTAGATAGAAATCGATTTGTAGCGCAAAAATTCATTTGATCAGTAATATTTCATAAATGTCTTACTAACAACAACTATGCATAGTATACTAATGTTAAAAACAATTCGTGTGCAAATAAACGGAAGCAAATACAATTTTTACGTTAAATAAATCAGTCAATATTAGCTTATTATAATATTTGACAAGTTTTGACACCGCACACTGCTAATTGAATCCAAGATTATTGAAGAAATACTCAGATAGGAAATCATGAGTTTGACGTAGATAAGAATAACAAAACCCGACAAGTGGTCCCTTTCGTTGAGATGCCTAATGTTTTCGATTGATAAAAATTGTCAAAAAGACGAGGGTGAAACCGTTAACTGATAACGTTTTTCTGAGAAATTTCACTCTAATAAATTTTTATTGACATCCGTTGAAAGACATATATAAAAGGTATTTGCTTTCTTCGAAAATACAACGGTTGCAATCATGATGAAACTAAAAGCATTTCTTCAAATTATATCAATTTCTATAGGTAAAAGTGTACATCAAGAAGATTATTGTTCATAAATAAACCTTTTTCTTTTACAGTAATAAATCATATTAGCACTCTCAGATGTAATTACTGCGATAATTGTGAAAGTCCATCACCTGCAACGAATGGCAATTCATACGTAGCTTGTGTTGTAAGATTCATTTTCTTTGTCAATATATTGTTTACATTGTGATTTCATTATAGACGGATACAGCAATATGTCCAAAAGATGATTATACTGTAGTCGATACCAATTTGTACGGTAGTCTCGCATCTACATCTTTTTGTGGCGATAATACTATATCTGAAAGTGGTTGTAATATTACATATTCATGTTGCTTTACAGATTTCTGCAACGTTTGTCCGAGTCAAGGATGCTCATATAAGATAGGATACGAACCACCATCATCAACTGGAAAAATAGTTGGCATTGTCGTTGGTGTTATTGTTGGCGTTTTAGTTCTTATTTGTTGTTGTTGTTATTGCTTTGTTAGTAGCAGTAAATCTTCTACGAGTGATTCTGTCAGTGGTGGTCATTTCGAATGGTGGCGAGTGTGGATACCACATAGAAAATAAGACAACATCTTTTTCTTTTCTTTTGTCTTAAAAATCGTGACTATTATACACATATATCGAAAATTATCTCTCTTATGAGAATCAAATCGAAAAAAAACGATGTGCATTGTGCACAAAAATATATGACTCTACAGGTGGTGGAAAAAGATTCTGAGAAAAAGAAAAATGATATATAACTGATGAGTCATTGGAAATATGACGAAAGCAACAGCATGCATAACTTTGCAATTGAGTCATTTCAATTTGATTGTTTTCGTTTTCAAAACTAAATTTATTTTGTGAATTCTTATCTTTTATTTATAATTATAGTTTTAGATCAAACGCTTTCTTATAATTGATCAGATTCGATTGTTAGTGATAACCACGTCCAGAACAGGTGTGACATGTTTTTTCGGCTGTTTCACGACCTGTGCCATTACATGAACAAGACGCTTTGTATTTGTACATAGCTTTCGTATTGTAATCCCGACATCTATAACATTGTGATTCGATATAAACTCTGCCGGAGCCATTGCATGGATAACATCGTTCTTGTTCGCGTCGATTTGTTTCATAGTTACTGTAGTGTCCGTAACTGTTATGGCTTGATTCAGAGCCCATTTCTTTTCAGGAATATATACAAACTGGGTGATTCAGCGTAGCTAAAGACTTTTGTGGAAAAGAAGAATGAATGAATGAATGAGCTCGCAAACATCGATCCCATATGTACGTATATATGGGGAAAAAACCGAGCGAAAGAATGGAAAAAAAACCTACGCGTCGTATACACGTGATAGAAGGAGACAAAAATAATAATGCACTAAATCTGCATCAAATCAGGATGCATCACGATGACTCACAAATGATCTCAAAAGGATTAGTTCCAAAACTATAAAAGTCAGAACAATCCAAGGGGGTAACAATCTTTCGTGATTCTAGTGACTCATTTTTATAAATTCAAACACTTCACCATGTACATTATCGTTTCATAATATTGAATACGATTTCGGAAAGTTTTTACTTGAGGAATGAATGATATCAAGGGTAAAATAGAAGAAAAAAAATGTTGTTTATTAAAATCCATCAGGTTGCGGTAAATTGACTCTATGATTTATTCGGTAGAAAAGATTTTCGACAAACGAACGACAAAATCGAGTCAAATAAATTCTTCAAGTACTTGGGTAGAAAGATGTGCACAAATAAGAAGAGATACTGAACTATCACGAGGTCTATCGGCCAGTGAAAGAAAAAGAACTTGTATCGAAATAGAATTAGTTCTTCAACAAAAGATACTCTTTTATTGGTATTGTTTTCTTGAGTGTTTTTTTTTCATGTAATGTTCATATTGTTGGTGTTTGGATCAGCTATTTGCTTTTTAATTTCAGCATTTGCTACGTCATCCGGTAAAAGATAATCGAGTAAAAAGACTACGTAAAAAAAGTATTTTTATTTTAATTCGAAATACACTATAACATCTGTTCTTCTAATATTCATCTTCGTGGTAATGATGATCTTTAACGGTAGTATTATTCGATTATCGAATCGATGTACATGATAAACAAATCACTAATGGATCTCGGGAAGAATTTCTTTGGTCTAAGAATTATTCCGTTTGTTGTATTTCTTATAGTTATCTATTTTAATAAATTGCTTAGTTTGTGAGTGAGAGAAAAAATCAACATTTATAAGATCAAAAATAATTGTAGAAACTTTCGAACAGATGCGCTTCTTATGTTCAAAATCAGTTATTTAGTCAAGGAAATACGTCAAACAACTAGAGATTTGAACAAAGATAAAATAACTTTTATCGACTCCTCTTCATTTTAACTTGTATTTAACGTTAGTAAATCATTACAGTGAAATAAAAAAAATGTTTCTTGTTAGTTTGATCTTCTTACATTTGATCAATGCTCATCCTCAATTTAATCTTTATTATACTGATGAAGTATACGAAGATGAAAATGGATTTTATCATGACTGTTTACGCGTAGTTGGAATGACGGACTCCGCTGAGAAAAAATTGGATATGGAAAATTTCTTCTATTGTCTTAGTGAATCTCCATCACAGTTTCATATTAATATTGATAAAACTATTTCAAAGTTAACATTTGATGAACTTAAAGAGAGGAATATCTCTGTTCAACAGTTGTTTCATTGGTCAGCATCTATTGATCTTATTGAAAATTATCAAATTTATTTAAACAATATTTCATTAACACTTGTAAATCAAACTTTTTATAATTGTTCTTTACCGAGATTTGGACCACGATGTCAATATGAATTAGTCTTTTATCCGTTTAATTATGACGAATTAACATTATACGATATAATTCAAAAATTTCCTCTTTTGATTGACGGATATACACAGATGTCGAACTGTTATGTTCATTTACAATGTGATTATGGTACAACATCAATTTGTTTAGATTGGACAGATATTTGTAATGGACAGATTAATTGTTTGAATAATGGAATCGATGAAAAAGATTGTTGGCAACTCGAAGTAAATCAATGTAATGATCGTGAATATCGATGTACAAATGGAATGTGTATACCAAACATCTTTTATGAAGATCAGACACATACTTCTGATTGTCTAGACGCGAGCGATTATCTCTATGCTCTTCCATCGACGACATATAGATGCGGAGGTAGTTACTATGCAGGATTTATATGTCCTGATAGAATTTGTGATAATGAATATTTTACAGATTCTTGCGAGAAAGATCGAGATAAATTAATGTATGACATTCAACATCTACAGTTAGTTTCTTCGAATACAACATCTGATTATTGTTGGTTAGCTGTCGTATGTTTCATTAATAAACCGAAATCAACTGATTCATTTTGTCAAAGATTTTGTCAACATAATTCATGTTTAGATATTATTCAAACCAATTGTTCTGATTTCATATTTTATCCTAATTTTCCAGTTTTATTTGGAAATATTTATCTTGCTTATAACAAAATTGATGCGCCTCAGTGGAATAATATGTCTTCTAAATTTGTTTATATGTGTTATCAGACGAATGATTATGATTCATTTTTTATGAATATACAAAAAATATCATTTCGAAATACAATTTGTGTTCATATTCAACAAATTATATCAATTGATAGTTGCCAGTCTACTCTATCAAGACAATCGTTGCATGATTGTATTTTACCTCAATTAAAAAGTTTGTTAAAACAATATCATCATCCTTTTAAATACAACAGTGAGATTTGTAATCGAACTCAAGTATATCAATGTATGAATTCTTCGAAATGTATTTCAATTTATCGTCTATTCGACAAAAACAATGATTGTCCTTATATGGATGATGAAAATTTAAATATCATTCGAAGTACAAATACAAATATTATGAATATCTTAAATAAAACACATTACAAATGTCCCGGGAAGGATAAATACGTTTTGTATCGTCCACAGGGTTTTGCCGAATATCAATGCGATGGTGATACGCATTTTATTTTCGAACGAGAACAGAATAGATTGATTAGTTATCTTGAGACTAATATAGTGTTTGAACGTATTTGTGATGGATATTCTGAATTCTTGCCCATCTCGATTGGCGATCAAAATTATACTGATGAAACTGAATGTCAATATTGGCCATGTAATAATGTTTACACTCGATGTAACAATGAATGGAACTGTCCTACAACTGAAGATGAAATTGGTTGTTCTTATTCAATGTTAAAACCAATGAACTTTAATTGTTCATCTCCGAAGCTTTTATGTGTTTCAAAGAAAACATATCAAGTTAATTGTTTATCCAGTAATCAAATCAACGATCGTCATATTGATTGTCTTGGTGCTACAGATGAATT
>Ga0209960_1000178_pt1 | contig 189571 bp, 181 predicted proteins | sample ThiBiot_500_plan_2_FD_183947 | JGI IMG/M metagenome (GOLD analysis project Ga0209960, IMG submission 183947) | Wastewater bioreactor microbial communities from Cape Town, South Africa - Thiocy_expt_500_plan (SPAdes) | ecosystem: Engineered > Bioreactor > Thiocyanate-remediating >... | reverse complement strand
AGCGATGAACCAATTTGCGATCCTCTACGAGGACCGATTTACCAGATCGCGCCAGTAAGATCACCAAGCCGCCTCACGATTGAGTGACGGATTCAACAGCCTCACACACAGAAATCCTGACACTCCCCAATATGCCGTCATCGCAGTCAGTTCTGTGGTGCCCAAATCTTCAGCTGCGCTGGAATTTTCAGCCGGCCTCACCCCCGTCTTGATCAGCTCAAAGAAGCAGACTGCCTATACGTACAACCGCCCCTTTGGGAAGTTCGGCATCGGCCACTGCCTGAACCACCGATATCTGCGCAGGAGACAACGGCCCATCGTCGGGTTCGCAGTCCTGGCTCGCACTCGTCGCAGACCCGCCTCGCGGTACTTCACGCACAGTAGTCTCTAGAGAATTGATACGACGATCGGAGGATAGGTTTGCAATGACGATCCAATCAATCAATGGAATTGACGCAGTAGTTGATGTGATCCCACCCTACGTCTAACTGCCATGGAGGGCTGGCGAGAGCATTGAGACATCAGGTCGCCAAAGCGCTATCACCCACAGTCCACTGCAACTCATCCACCACCCTGCGCATGATCCACACGCATTGAGCATCGGTACACCATCGCTTGGCCAGCAGCCCCTTCAGCGCAGCCTTCACTGTCGCCTCCTGGTTGCCTTCGTAGGTGGCGAGTTTTCTCTGGCAGTACGCGACCATCTGCGAGACCAGATCGTCACACATCTGGAAGGCCGCCATGACTTCGCCTGGCGACGTGCCCGGGGCATAGAACTTCCCACCTTCCTCAACCAGGTTCATCTTGGGCTGGGCACCCGCAATGGCAGACGGTACTGCCGTCACCGGAAAGTCTTCCGGCACCCCGGGATAGTTGGCACGGTCCATCGACATATCGACTCCTTGCTGGCTGATGCACCATACAACCGGTAGCCGGTGCGGTGCAATCGAATTGCTTCAAAACGGCGCAGGCGACTCCACCAGCGCCACAGGCCCGGGCCCCTCATACAGCACCTCTCCAGAGTGCTTCACCGTCACCCGCCAGATCTCACCCTCCTGCGTGACCGCATACGCCTCCGCCTCCAGCGGCAGCACGGTCTCCGTTGGGAACACACCACCGGCTCTGCCCGGTGGCGTGCGCATCAAGGTCGGGTAGTTCCAGGGCGCGTTGATCGGCATGGTGTGTCCTCATGCGAATCACCGCCCTCACACCAGCCGCACTTCAAAATACGCCCCCTCCCCTTCCCCCAGGTCTCTGAATCCGGCTTGCCTGGCCGCCGCGCTGGCCTTGCCCCAGGCCTTGAGCAAGGTGAGATCGCCAGGCGACACCACCTCGGGTGGCGACTCTTCCAGGCTGTGCATGGTGTCCAGCGCGGCGGCCACCTGTTCGGGGCCACCGAGCTGCTTTTCGAGGGCTTGGGCATACCGGGTTTCTGCGGCAATGCGCTCCTTGGCAGGGATCTCTTCGGGGTAGTCGCGCAGGGTGACGACATAGGTGGATTCGATGACTTGCATGGCGCTGCTTCTCCTGTGGTTGAATACTGGATAAATATACAGCTTTTGTCACAAGGGCGCATGTAGGATGAACCCAAGGAGGCCTCCCCATGGAGCACTCTTTCGCCCCCCACAGTCATGGCTTCAATCCCTTGGTCGGGACTGCCTCCTGGTCGGACAAGACCTTGCTCGATTGCGGCAAGTTCTATCCGCCCACCGCCAAGACACCCGAAGCCCGGCTGCGCTTTTATGCCTCGCAGTTCAACCTGGTGGAGGTGGATACCAGCTACTACGCCATCCCTGCAGTCACCACCGCCCAGCACTGGGCAGAACGTACCCCGCCGGGGTTCGTGTTCAACGTGAAGGCCTTCAGCCTGTTCACCGGGCAATGGACCAGTACCGATGTCTTACCCAAGGACATCAAGGAGGCTCTCGGGCCTGGGCGGCGCATGGTCTACAAGGACATGCCAGCGGAGTTTCGGGAGGAGCTGTGGAAGCGCTTTGTGGCCTGCCTGGTGCCCTTACGGGTCAACGGCAAGCTGGGCCTGGTGCATTTTCAGTTCTCACCCAAGGTGGTGCGCCACCCAGCCGCTGTGGCCCACATCGAGCACTGCGTGGAGCATCTTCCCGGTCACACCTTGAGCATCGAGTTCCGGCATCCGAGTTGGTGGGAGAACGATGCCGTGACGGCAGACACCTTGGGCCTACTCAGGAGCCTGGGCCTGGTCCACACCATCGTGGATGGGCCACAGGGATCGCCGCACAGCGTTCCGGCGATCTGGGAGACCACCCATCCCGACCATGCACTGCTCAGGCTGCATGGGCGCAATGAAGTGGCGTACGGGATGCCTGCCAAGTCAGCAGCGGAGCGGTTTGACTATGCGTACACCTCCGCAGAGCTGCAAGCACTGGCCCATCGGTACAGCCCGATTGCGCGCTCGGTGCGGTATCCGCATGCGGTGTTCAACAACTGCATGGAGGACAAGAGCCAGCTCAATGCGCGGGAGTTTTTGGAAGCTTTGAAGGCGTGCTGAGGGAGTGCTGAATGAGAAGCGAAGGCGCTGAGAAACGGCGTGGGAAGGTTCCGGAAGATTGTTTTCAATACTGGAACAGTTAGTTTGCGACTGGGTGGTTTTTCCTTGAACACCATCGGCGTACAGTTCATCCCATCGATGAGCCGAACCCGCAAGGCGACTCACCGAACCCGGTTCAGGAATGGTTTTTGACCCGGCTTTTTTGAGACGCTTTTTTAGCTTTTAAGGATTTTCATCATGAACAAGACCGCCCGTTTCCTCTCCGTCGCTGCTGTTGCCGCTTTCGCTTCTTTTGGCGCCCATGCTGACGAAGCCGACAGCTCGCAATTCGCCCTGAAGTTCGAAACGAACCGCACCCGCGCTGAAGTGCAAGCCGAAGCCGTAGTGGAAGCCAAGACCCACAGCATGGAACCCGCAGGCTCGCGCGTCGTGACCTACAAGTCCAACGCCGACCGCGCCGCCGTGCGCGCCCAGGCTGCCGAAGCCGTGCGTACCGGCCAGATCCCCCACGGCGAATTCAGCGCCATGTAATTGGTAGACCAACTGCTTGAGTTGGATTGAAGCAGTTGCGGGACTTCCCATGGTGGTGGCACTTTGCATTTGCAGGTGCTGCTGCCATGGGGAGTGTTAACTGAACCGCAGGGGCGGGCAGGCAGATCAGGCTCCCTTTGGGAGCCCTTTCTGTTTATGGACCACATCTGTGCTAGCAGCTGTAAAACCCTGCGGGATCCGAGCATTCGGGCCAGAAGCGAGAGGTGAACGGTGCTCCAATCGGGCTCCCTTTTGTTCGACCCGATTGCTCCTTCTGTGAATCGTTTGTTCTCTTGGCCAGACCGTGTGCGTCTGGCAGCTGTGCTGGCCCTGTCTCTTGCCGGCGCTGCTCTTCCGAATCTTTCCTGGGCGCGGTTTCCGCAGTTCGACAGTGCGGCGCTGCTCACGCCCGAGCCCACCAGCTTTGCGCAATGCCCGCAGTTCTTTGCGAACGGCACACCACCCGCCATCACACCCCGGCCGCAGTTGCGCGAGCTTTGCTATGAAGCGTTTGCAGTGCTGCACTCCGGGACCACCAAGACGCCCGTGTTCGTAGCCCAGCGGTTGAACCGCAAGCTCATCGAGGATGCCGACGAGAAACGGGCCAAGCGCTTCTTTGCAGATGCACGACTACCGAGTGGCGAACGGGCGGAGCTGGAGGACTACAAGAACTCAGGCTACAGCCGGGGTCACATGGCGCCTGCAGGAGACATGCCAACGCCAACGGCCATGGCGCAAAGCTTCAGTCTGGCAAACATGGTCCCTCAGAATGCCCAGCACAACGGGGGCGCGTGGAACAAGATCGAGCAGGACACGCGGCACTATGTGAAGCGGGCCAAGGGGGATGTGTTTGTGATCACGGGGCCAGTGTTTACGGATGCGGGGCCACGTATCGGAGCCAACGGGGTGAAGGTGCCAACCTATCTGTACAAACTGGTGTACGACGCGACTACCCAGCGGGCCTGGGCGCATTGGCAAGAAAACCGTGAGGGCGAGACGGTGGGGCGGCCGATCAGTTATCAGGAGTTGGTGAAGCGCACGGGAGTGGAGTTTTTGCCAAGAAGTGCACTGCAACATTGAGTCGCAGCAAGGACCGTGTCAGCGGCGGGGTTATAAATCAGTCCTTTCCAACCTCTACACGTGAGCATCCATGAACCGCGCAGAACTCGTTGAAATCCTGGCTTCCAAGAATGAACTTTCCAAGACCGCGGCCAATGCGGTGCTGGAAACGCTGATCGATACCATCCAAACAGCAGTGAAGAAGGGCGATGCCGTGCAGCTGGTGGGTTTTGGTACCTTCAAGTCCGCCAAGCGTGCAGCACGCACGGGCAAGAACCCATCCACCGGTGCAGCACTGAAAATCCCCGCAAGCACGGTGCCGAAGTTTGTGGCGGGTGCGAAGTTCAAGGCGGTGGTGGACCCCAAGGCAGCCAAGCGCAAGGCGGATAAGGCTGGGAAGTAAGTACCGCTCGTTCGATCTCCACTGGTACAAACCGCCATGGGCTTAGGCCTCTGGCGGTTTTGTTTTTTTGAGGGGGCGAAGAAGGAGTGCAAAACCCACTGAGCACCAGCCCCTAAGTGCGCGATAAGCGGCGAAAGTTACCATTGGTCGTATGAATACGTTTTCCAATGCTTTTCGCGCTGAAGTGGTTCGCATGGCTCGCAAGGAGCTCAAGCCTGAACTCCAGGGTATGCGCAAGGCGATCACCAGCCATCGTTCCGAGATCGCGGCACTGAAGCGGGAAGTGAAGAGCCTCACTTCGCAGCTGAAGTCGGCTCGGCGCCAGACCAAGGTTGGGGGCATGGCTGCGCCATCTGATCAACCCAAAGTTTCGAAACGCGCCGAGCGCGAGGATTTCGTGTTCGCCCCGGAGATGCTGACCCAGATGCGCCAAGCACTGGAGGCGACGCAACTTCAGATGGCTGCGTTGCTGGCCGTCTCTCCACTCACGTACTCGCGGTGGGAGAAGGGGCAGGCCCAGCCCCGGACCAAACAGCTGGCGAAGATTGAGGAACTGGTGAACATGGGGCCAGCCAAGGCCGAGAAGAAGATGCGTCAGGCTGCGAAGACCTGAGGTCCAGCTGCGCGGCATGCGCTGTGGACCGCCACGAAGGATTTAGGCGAAGCTGCCTTTCTGGATTTGCAGGAGCGTTGCTTGGATCAACGCCAGCCCTTCGGGTTCTTGCAGTACATCCCACGGGCGGCGGTTTCCGAAGGCGGGAAGTGGCGTCGCTAGCCACTCCTGCAGCCAAGCCTCTGCGTTGAAGCCTTCAGGATTGCCAGACTCCATCACGATCTGTTGGACCAGGTCCGTCAGAACTTGTGGGGGATGTACGTCGTTGGGGTGGGCCATGCTGCATTCTGGTCTCGTGCTCCGGCACTCGCAACCCTGGGGCTGGGCCCCAGTGTGAAGACTTCGCCCCGCGTGTTTGCCTACCACGCGCGTGTTAGATAACATGGCCATGTTACTAACGCTGCCGCCATGCCCACCCCCAAGTCATCCCAACGAACCGCGCAAGCCTTGCAGCGCGTGGCTGGGCTGTTCGAATCCAAAGATTGGAAGGCCCAGGCCAGTGAACCCGGCAGCACCGGGCTGGACCTTGTCGTTCGGCGGCGGGGTAAGCGATACGGGGTGGTACTCAAAGCCACATCAGAGGGGCGAGCCGACCGGGTGATTCCTCTGTTGTCCCAAGCTGTACTTGAGGCCCGGGCATATGCCCTTCAGTCACGTGGATCCATGCCCATGGCCGTGGTGCACGTGGACCATGCGCCGAGAGCGCTCGTTGCCAATGTGATGGCTTTTGCGCAGGAGTTTGCGGCGGAGGTGGCCGTGGGCTTCGTCTCTGCAGAGGGAGCGAGTGAGTTTCTGGGGGAGGGATTAGAGGGTCTCAACGTCTCCGCGCCCTTCAGACCACGACAGGTCAAGGGCACGCTGATTCGCACGGACAACCTGTTTTCTGATCTGAACCAGTGGATGTTGAAGGTCTTGTTGGCGCCGGAGTTACCAGAGGGGATGTTGAACGCTCCCCGGGGCCAGTACCGCAATGGGGTGGAGCTTGCGCGGGCGGCGCAGGTTTCCGCAATGACCGCCTCCAGGTTCTTGCAGCAGCTGCGGCGCGAGAGATTCCTGCTGGAGTCTCAAGAATTCCTCACGCTGGTGCAGAGAGAGGAGCTGTTCGAACGCTGGAGTTCTGTCGCGCCGTACGGCACAGCAGACCTACCTGCCCGGTTCTTGGCCAACATTCAAATTGAAGATTGTGTTCGAGAGCTTTTGAACAAAGTCGAAGGCGATGCCTGCCTGGGGCTGTTTGCGGCAGCGGATGGGCTGCGCGTGGGACATGTGAGCGGCGTTCCCAGGTACATCTGCGTTCGTCACATGCCTCGGTTCAACCTGGCGACTCCGGGAGGCAATCCATGGAATGCCCTCCAGCCGTTTCCGAAGGAAGCGCCGCACGTGTTGCTGCGGGTGGCGAGGTTTCCGGAATCGACGTTTCGTGGGGCTGTACGACGGGATGGGGCGATGGTGGCCGATGTGATTCAGGTCTGGCTGGATGTGTTGAATCACCCGACGCGGGGGCGGGAGCAGGCGGAGCACATTTTTAGGAAGGTGCTGCGGCCTTTGGTTTGAAGCGACTGTCGTGCACATCGCGAAACACAGGATGGACCCAAAGTTGCCCAATGGCCCATCGAGTTTCGCCGGTACGGTGGTTTACCCCTTCGCTGATTTCGTCGAATCACTCATATTCACTACTTACCTCTCTCGAATCAATTGATGGCTATCGCCGCGCCACAAACTATCGCCGTGTTCTCCTCGGGAAGAAATCAGTGAAATCGTTATGGAGATCTGCTGTTGTGACAGAGTCAGCGCCAGACTCGAAAGCACGCCCCGAAACATACAGCCGCGCGATACAGAATTCAATTCCACTTGACCATAGCAAACCTCCATAATTGCCAACAAAGGGAGGGAAGAGAATGCCGGTTGAACTTGGTGTTTGGCGAGTTGATCACGGGCTGCAAGCTGTCTTGCATCAGCCCATGGCTAACGAAAAGAAGCTAGAAGACCTGATTGAGGCGAACATCGCGGTGGTTGCGCCGCATCTCATGGTCATCGGCCGGCAAGTCCAGACCAGCTATGGGAAGTATGTCGATCTTCTGGCGATTGACCGGGCCGGAAACCTGGCAATCATTGAACTAAAGCGCGACATGACTCCGCGCGATGTAGTAGCCCAGGTGTTGGACTACGGCTCTTGGGTCATTGGCCTGCAGAGCGATCAGATCGCGTCCATCTGGGGTAACTACGTCGAGAAGTACCGCCCCAGCGACAAAGGCATGAGCCTGGATCAGGCGTTTTGCAAACGGTTCGGTTTGAAGGAAATGCTTGATGAGCTGAACACCGAGCATGAGCTGATCATTGTCGCCAGTGCCTTGGATGACAGTACTGAACGAATCGTGGAGTACCTTGCTGGCTACCACGGCATCAACATCAATGCTGTTTTCTTTCGGATGTTCAAGGACGGTGATCGTGAGTACCTCACACGCGCCTGGCTGCGTGACCCTACGGAAGATGCGTCCGACTCACCCGATGCGCCAGCCAACAGTCATTGGAACGGTGAGTACTACGTGTCCTATGCTGGCGAGAATCGCGAGTGGCATGAGGCCCAGAAGTACGGGTTTATTGCTGGCGGAGGCGGGACCTGGTACAGCAACACCCTACAGATGCTGTCTCCCGGAAATCGTGTTTGGGTGAACATCCCGGGCACGGGATATGTCGGCGTTGGAGAGGTGACAGGTTTGCGGGTGCCTGTAGATGACTTCACGTTTGACGAGAACGGGTACACCAAAAAGATCACTGACACCGATGCCGTCATCGCCACCCGGACCAAGTACGCGGAAAGTCCGGAGAACGCGGAGTACCTGGTGCCTGTAAAGTGGATCGAGACTGTGCCTGTCGCCAACGCGATCAAGGAAAAGGGCTTCTTCGGGAACCAGAACACCGTCGCGAGGCCAACCTCACCCAAATGGGTACATACCGTGGCGCGGCTCAAAGAACGCTTCCAAATCGACTAGACCCCGTAAGAGACTGCACTTTGACTGGATCTTCTTCAGCTCCACAAGACTCTCTTTGCGACGATCCCATACTGGCGCTCGCAGATCGATCCGACGAGTTCGAGGACGCCATACTGGACTGCTTCCCCTCGACAGGTGTGGTCCTGGCCATTGAGTCCGAACAAAACCAGTTGGCCTTGAGCGCATGCCACCTGTGTATTGAGCATTCCAGGGTAGTAAGAACTGCATTTGCCATTGACGCTCCAAGCTCAGCATGCGGAGTCCTGCGCCTTCAATACGAAGCCTTGCTGAGGGCTTCGTGGCTCCTTTTCGCGGCAACTCCAGCGCAGATCGAAAAGCTAGGCAGAGAACTGACGCCGGAAGCCGAGCTTGCAGCCAAAAATCTCCCGACTGCTGGTGAGATGCTCTCTAAGGTGTTGGCAGCAGCCCCGGCAGGGTTGACTGCGCATCTGGCGGAGTTCAACGAGTATTCACGACACGCCTTGAACTCGTATGTCCACAGCGGGATTCACCCGCTTCGCCGTGTGCGTGAGGGATTTCCGGTGGAGATGGCAATGAATCTGATTCGAATCTCCAATGGGCTCATGCACATGGCTTACCGAATGCTTGCCAATCTCATGGGATCACAGCGCCGAATGGACAAGGTGACGCACTTGTATAAACAATTCACCGATTGCTGCCCCATGGCCCCCTCGGGTGAAGCGTCCGCAAAAAGCTAGTTCGCGGGAGCCTGTTTCCGGGCTGTATTTGGATATGTCTCAGGGCATCCCAGCGACCCATATTCAATCAGTCATACAGTGTCCGCCCGCTCGTCGAGAACAGGCATCAACCGCATGCCCTAGAGCGTTGAATTCAGTTCAGAAATGGCCTTCACCCCCTGACTGCCAGCTTTACCTGGAAATTGACACTCAAAGCATCCATCCTGAAACTAAATCTTCCTTCCTGTTCAGAATGGAGATTCACCATGGAAAAGCGCTGGTGCAATGCGTGCGGAGAGTCGTTTGAACCCCGGCCTCAAACCCCTCACCAGTTGTACTGCGCAAAGCCAGAGTGTCAGCAGTCACGCAAACGCTTGTGGCAAAAGACAAAGCGCAAGACTGACGATGACTACCACGAGAACCAGGCTCAGGCCCAGTCTAGTTGGCGCAGGGATCATCCAGATTACTGGCGCCGTTACCGGGAATCACACCCCGAATACACAGCTGCCAATCGGCAACGTCAGAAGCAACGCAACGCTCGGCGCACCGCTTCTTTGCACGCGTCCCCAATTGCAAACAGTGACTCGTCACCACAAGCCTTGCCCGTATTGGGCATCTTCAAACTCATTGCAATCGCCCCAGCTACGTTGGCAGGACAACACGAGTGGATTGTCCAAATCAGCTTGGCGCCTTGATTCAATTCGGAGACGTGTGATTGCAAAGAGAGGACTTCATCGCCAACAGATGATGACGCTGGTAGTGTGGTGTTGCCGTTGCTGACCAGGGAGATGTTTCCAGGTAGCCGATGACCTCGTGGCGCAGCACCACGAGTCCGTTGAGGAGCTGCACGATGGATAAAGGCGATCTACCACTGCCACAGAAAGGGCAATCGAACTTCCGCGCGGCCGAGTACGTGCGGATGTCGACCGAGCACCAGCAATACTCCACGCACAACCAAGTCGCCCGCATTCGGGAGTACGCCCAACAACGCGGCATCGAGGTGGTGAAAACCTATGCCGACGAAGGCAAGAGCGGGCTTCGGATTGCCGGACGGCTCGCCTTACAACAGCTCATTGAGGACGTGGAATCGGGTGCGGCGGACTTCTCCATGGTGCTCGTCTACGACGTTAGCCGTTGGGGACGCTTCCAGGATGCGGATGAGAGCGCGTACTACGAATATCGATGCAAGCGCGCGGGCATTCAGGTGGTCTACTGCGCGGAACAGTTTGAGAACGATGGCTCGCCCATCTCAACCATCGTCAAGGGCGTGAAGCGAACCATGGCTGGCGAGTACAGCCGGGAGTTGTCGACGAAAGTGTTTGCAGGCCAGTGTCGGCTGATCGAGTTAGGTTATCGGCAAGGAGGGCCTGCGGGCTTTGGATTGCGCCGACTACTGGTTGATCAGACGGGGGCGAGCAAGGCCGAATTGGCACGAGGTGAGCACAAAAGTTTGCAGACCGACCGAGTCGTTTTGGTGCCTGGCCCCCAGGAAGAGGTGCAGGTGGTTCAAAGCATCTACCGTTGGTTCGTCAATGACGGCTTGTCTGAGACGGAGATCGCCTCGCGACTGAACTGCTCTGGCATCCGCACCGATCTGGGTCGCGAATGGAACAGAGCCACTGTTCACGAGGTCCTCATCAACGAGAAGTACATCGGCAGCAACGTCTACAACCGGGTGTCCTTCAAGCTGCGCAAGCTGAGAGTGGTCAATCCTTCAGACATGTGGATTCGCAAGGAGGACGCCTTCCCAGCCATCGTCGCCAAAGAGGACTTCTATACCGCGCAAGGCATCATCCGCGCGCGCTCGCGCCGCTATTCAGACGAAGAATTGATTGAGCGACTGCGCAACCTCTATCAGCACCGCCAAGCGCTGTCTGGTCTCATCATCAATTCAACCGAGGGCATGCCATCCTCTTCGGTCTACGCCCATCGCTTCGGCAGTTTGGTACGTGCGTACCAACTTGTTGGCTTCGTCCCGTCGCGCGATTTTCAGTACGTCGAAATTAACCGGCATCTGCGCCGGATGCATCCCGCCATCGTCGTGCAGACCGAGGAGAAGATGGCGGCGCTGGGCGGTAGCGTAAGACGCGATCCGCTCACCGATCTCTTGTATGTCAACGAGGAGTTCAGCGTCTCTATCGTTCTGGCTCGTTGTCGGCGCCGCGAGTCAGGACAATTGTCCTGGAAGATGCGGTTCGACACTGGCCTTGCGCCCGATCTCACGGTAGCGGTACGTCTGGATCTCTCCAACCAGTCTGCTCTGGACTACTACTTGTGGCCAAGACTGGACTTCGGCAATCCCCGCATCAGTTTGGGAGAACGCAATCCGGTGGAACTGGAGAACTACCGGTTCGACAACCTGGACTACTTCTATGGAATGGCAGCGCGAACCCGGCTGCGGAGAGCGGCATGACCGAGCCGCTTTCGCTGCCCGAGCTGCGCATGATCCCGATGGACCGCATTGAGATCCTGAATCCCCGTGAACGCAACCAGCGCAAATTCAGCGCGATTGTGGAAAACATCGGAGCAGTTGGTCTGAAGAAGCCTGTGACAGTCACACCGCGTCCAGGCGAGGACGGTGCAGAGCGCTACGTACTGGTGTGCGGCGAAGGGCGATTCAAGGCATTCCAACAACTGGGGGAGAAGCGCATTCCAGCGCTTGTGGTCATGGTCTCCGACGAAGATGCGTTCGTCATGAGCCTCGCGGAGAATGTCGCGCGGAGACGGCATCAACCACTGGAGCTGCTGCGCGGCATCACGTTGCTGCGCGACAAAGGCCATTCCGTCCAAGACATCGCGCGCAAAACCAACCTGCACGAGTCCTATGTGCGGCACATTCTTGAGTTGGTCGACAAGGGGGAAGAGCGACTTTTGGTTGCCGTCGAGCGCGGCAAGATGCCGATTACCGTGGCCATTCTCATCGTTGGTGCCGGCAACGACGACAAGGCAGTGCAGATGGCAATGCAAGAAGCCTACGAATCTGGCGAGTTACGTGGCCCGCAGCTGATGTACGCCAAGAAGCTGGTGGAGCGGCGCCAGTTTCTAGGACGCTCCATCGCGCGTTCCACGCCTCGGAAGCCTGTCGACATCACCTCGTCTAGCTTGGTGCGTGCCTACAAGACAGAGGTTGAGCGCCAGCGCATCATGATCCGCAAGTCGTCTCTCGTCCAGCAGCGACTTTTCTTTGTATACGGCGCACTGAGAAAGATGTTGGGCGACGAGAACCTGGTCAACATCCTTCGACTGGAGGGGCTGGACACCTTGCCCAAGTACCTCGCGGAACGCGTTTCCCGCAGTGGAGGCTCTGTATGACATCCACGACCCTTGGGTTTCTGCCCAAACCGCTCATGATTGAGGTCGACCGAATTCTTCCATCGGTCAAACTCGACCAAAAGATCACAGCGACGTACAAGTTCCGGCAGATCAAGGAATCCATCGCCGAGATCGGTCTCATTGAGCCCCTGGTGGTCACAGCGGTCGACCGCAAGACCTCACGGCATCTCATCCTGGACGGGCATTTGCGCTTAATGGCCATGAAAGAGCTGGAGCTCAACGAGATTCCCTGCCTGGTCTCCACCGACGACGAGTCTTTCACGTACAACAACCAGCTGAACCGCCTGTCGACTATCCAAGAGCACATCATGATCCGCCGCGCGATGGATCGGGGCATTTCTGCAGCGAAGCTAGCCAAGGGGTTGTGCATTGATGTGAGCTTGCTGCAAAAGAAGCGCAGCCTGCTCGACGGGATTTGTGATGAGGTGGCCAGGATTCTGAAAGACCACCAATTCTCGACAGAAGTGACCGCAGTGTTGCGACGTATGAAGCCCACTCGTCAGGTCGAGTGCGCCGAACTGATGGTGGCCGCCAACACGGTGACTGCCAGCTACGCCCGTGCGATGCTCGCGGCGACACCAGAAGAAATGCTGGTCGGCGGTAAGAAGACGGTTCGCAGCGCCGCGATGTCGCAAGAGCAGGTGGCTCGGATGGAAAACGAGATGACCAACCTGCTGGGGCAGTACAAGCTGGCCGAGCAATCGCACAGCGAGGACATGCTGAACTTGATGATCGCCCGAGGCTACATCGTCAAGCTCGTAGACAACGCGCGCGTGCTGCGGTACATGCAGACCCACTTCCCCGAGGTCTTGGAAGAATTCGCCAAGATCGTGGAGATGACGACCGTAGAAACGTGAGCGCGTTTCAGCTCCATATGTATATGAGGGCAGCGGATCCAGCTTTGGTAGCACTGAACATCACTACCTAACCGCCGAACCCCTTCCGAAACAGCCGACTCTGGCGCTGACGGTGACGGTGACGGTGACGGTGACGCGAGTTATGCCTTGCGTTTCTCTTGGGCTCAAGAGCCTTCACAATCAGCGTATTTCACCTTCCCACCCCAAGAGATCGACTTGCAGGGAGCCACTAGTCATGGGTTGGGGCAATCCACCACCCATCATCAACACCGTGTGGAATACCCCAAGGGGTAAACTTGGGAGGAAAGTGCGTCCAAGGGGGTGCGCTCCCTGGTGTCACCGGTGGTATGTAGGATCTTTGCAGGTTTGTGGGAATGATTTCTAGAGCCGTTCCCATTGGAACTGCAAATGTGATTGGTTTGCAAGGCCCTGGGTTTGCAGGTTCAGTGAGAACCTACAGATCGATCACTTGATCGTCACGGCTGCCCTCTGCCGCCGCCAGCGTATTCGGAAGGCCACCCTCGGGTGGCCTTTGTGCCCTTTGCCTGAGCTTCTTCGCATGACCCAACTCGCCATCCGCCCTGCCACCATTGACGACACCGACCTGATCCTGCACTTCGTGCGGGAACTGGCGATCTATGAGAAGGCTGAGCAGGAGGCGCTGGCCACCCCCGCGCATGTACACCGCACGCTGTTCTGCGCCAATCCCAAGGTGCATGGTCTGATCTGCGAGGACGGCGATACCCCCGTGGGCTTCGCGGTGTACTTCTTCAACTATTCGACCTGGCAGGGCCGCCACGGTCTGTATCTGGAAGACCTGTACGTGTCGCCAGAGCACCGCGGCAAAGGCGCGGGCATGGCGCTGCTCAGGCAACTCGCACGCGTCGCCGTGGACAACGACTGCGGGCGCTTCGAGTGGAGTGTGCTGGACTGGAATACACCTTCCATCGCGCTGTATGACAGCCTGGGTGCCCGCCCGCAGAGCGAGTGGATCCGTTACCGCCTCACAGGCGACGAGTTGCATGCGCTGGCGGCGCAGGCGCAGCCGCTGGACTTGCAACTGTCCAAGCCCACGCCATGAGATCCCCCATCGCCATCGTTGACGTAGATCGCCTGGACACCTGGACCCGCTACCGCGCAGGTCTGTGCGACAGCTGCGCGGCCAACTGCTGCACGATGCCGCTGGAGGTGCAGCTGTCGGACCTGGTACGGCTTGAACTGGTGGACCCGTTTGAGGCCGAGCATGAAGAGATTCGCCACATTGCCAAGCGGCTGCAGAAGGCGCGGCTGATTGACCACTTCAACCACAAGAACGCCATCTTCACGATGGCGCGGCGGGCGAGTGGGGACTGCAACTTTCTCGACCCCAAGACCCGGCTGTGCACAGTGTATGACAAGCGGCCCGAGACCTGCCGCCTGCACCCGCAGAAGAAGAGCCCTAAGCCGGGTTACTGCGCCTATGGGGCGCGGGATTTGCAGCGGCGGGGCTGATGACAGACACGCGCTGAGGTGGCTCGCATCTCTCATCTGCCCGAGTCCCCCACCTCTGAAACCGCCGCTCCCAGCGCTCAGGCCATATCGCGCAATTCGCGGCGCAGGATCTTGCCGACGCTGGACTTGGGCAGGGCCTCCAAAAACACGATCTGCCGGGGCACCTTGTAGGGGGTGAGTGCGGCGCGGCAGTGGGCTGCAATGTGGTCTGCATCCACCGGTGGTGCCGTGCCCGCCGCGCGCACCACATACAGCCGCAGCGCCTCGCCCGTCTTCTCGTCCGACACGCCAATGCAGGCGCATTCCAGCACGCCGGGGCAGGCGGTGGCCACGGCTTCGACTTCGTTGGGAAAGACGTTGAAGCCTGAGACGATGACCATGTCCTTCTTGCGGTCCACGATCTTGAGAAAGCCGCGCTCGTCCAGCTGGCCGATGTCGCCAGTGCGGAAGTAGCCGTCGGGCGTGAAGGCGGCGGCGTTGGCCTCGGGCTGCTGCCAGTAGCCGCCCATGACCTGGGGGCCTTTCACGCAGACCTCGCCGGGCTGGCCCAGGGGCACGGGGTGGCCCTGGTCGTCCAGCAGCAGTACATCGGTGGAAGGCATGGGCAGGCCGGTGCTGCCACTGAAGGCAGTGACCCATGCGGGGTTGAAGGCCACCACGGGGCTGGTCTCGCTCAGGCCGTAGCCTTCGCGGATGAACTGGCCGGTGATAGCCTGCCAGCGGGCGGATACCGAGGGGAGGATGGCGGCACCACCGCCACCCGCCAGCCGCAGGTTGGAGAAGTCCACGCCCTGCGTGCCGGGGTGCGCCGCCAGCCCGGCGTACAGCGTGTTGACCCCCATGAATACGCTGGGGCGCGCAGCCTTCAACACGTCGATCAACCCATCCAAGTCGCGCGGGTTGGGCACCAGCCAGTTGCGTGCGCCCACCGCAAAGTAGCTGATCAGGTTCACCATCAGCGCGAAGATGTGATACAGCGGAATGGCGGTGACAATGACTTCTTGCGCGGGGCGCAGGGCATCGGGTACGAAGGCCTTGAACTGCTCCACATTGGCCACCAGGTTGCGGTGCGTGAGCATGGCGCCCTTGGACAGGCCTGTGGTGCCCCCGGTGTACTGCAGGAACAGCAGGTCGCTCCCCTCCAGCACGGGCGGCGCAAAGGGCAGGGTGGCGCCTTCGGCCAGGGCGCGCGCCAACGAGGTGGTGGTGTGCAGATGGGCATCCACCGGCGGCCCAGGCAGGTCGGCTGCGGTGCCGTCGCCAGGCGCCACGGTGATGATGCTGTGCAGTTCCACCCGATCCTGGATGGCGGCCAGGGTGGCGGTAGACCCGGCATAGATCACCATCACCCTCGCTCCTGCGTCCTGTAGCTGATGCTCAAGCTCCCGCGGGGTGTACAGCGGATTCACGTTCACCTGCACACAGCCCGCGCGCGCAATGCCGAGCATGGCGATGGGAAACGCCATCAGGTTGGGGCACATCACGGCAATGCGGTCGCCCTTGCGCACGCGCAGCACGTTCTGCAGGTAGGCCGCAAACGCGCGGGATTGCTGGTCCACATGTGCATAGGTCAGCGTCTGGCCCAGGCAGGTGAATGCGGGCCGGTGCGCATAACGCTGCATGGCGGTACACAGCAGGTGCACGATGCTGGGATGGCTGTCGGGATCGATGTGTGCAGGGATGGCGCCATAGCTGGCCAGCCAGGGTTGGGGGGACATGGTGAAACGGTCCTCGTGGGGGGTGGAGCAACAGCGTGCGGGCAGGCTCAGCGTACGGCCTTGGCCAGTGCGGCAAAGGCCTGCCGGTCCAGCGCGTGGGTGAAGGCGGTGTTGGGCACGGGGTGCGTGGAGAACTTCACCACCACCAACTCGGCCGCCGGGTTGATGTGGATGTGCTGGCCCATCAGGCCCTTGGCTTCAAAGGTGCCATCGGCATCGTGGGGTATCCACCACTGGTTGTGGTACGAGTAGCCCGCGCGCATGGCCGTGCCGGGGGCCTTGCTGAACTGGGCGGGGTCGGCCCCTTTGCGCAGCTCGGCAATGGTGGCGGGCGAGACGATCTGCTGGCCGTTGAAGCGGCCGTTGGATCGCAGCATCTCGCCCAGACGGCCCAGGTCACGCAAGGTGGCGTTCACGCCCACGCTGGTGGCCTGGCCGCCGTTGGCGTCGGCAAACACATACGCGTCCTCCTGCGTGCCCAGCTTGGACCAGATGCGCTCGGACAACAGCGTGGCGTAGCTCTTGCCAGTGACGCGCTGCAGCAGCCAGCCCAGCACTTCCGTGTCCACCGACTTGTAGGCAAACGCGGTGCCGTGCTCGCCGTCCTTCTGCACGGTGGGCAGGTGCTCGGCCATGCTCTTGGCCCCATTGCTGCCGGGGCGCGCAGGCTGCAGGCCCGCAGCGGCCAGGTACTGAAAGACACCGGAGGTGGGGTCCGCAAAGTCTTCGGCGTATTTCACGCTGGTGGTCATGTCCAGGGTCTGCTGCACGGTGGCATCGGCCCAGGCGCTGTTGGCCAGCTCGGGCAGGTAACGCACGATGCGCGCACTGGCATCGATGGCGCCTTCCTGGATGAGCTCCGTCACCAGCAGCCCCACCAGCGATTTGCTCATGGACCACAGCACATGCGGCTGCTGCGGCTGCATGCCGATGTGATAACGCTCGTACACCACACGGCCCCGGTGCAACACCAGCAAGGCGTCGGTATAGGTGGCCTTCTGCCAGTCGGCCAGCGTGGTGGTGGCGCCCTTGTCGTCGGCAAACGCCAGGGTATCGGGCAAGGCGCGCGGCGCGGCGGGCAGTGCGCTGGGCGCTGCTGCACCGCGCCAGATGGTGGCTGTGGGGCCCAGTTCGCGCAGGTGCTGCGCGGCCCAGCGCACGTTGGGGTACTTGAGGATGTTGGCCAGCCGCACGATCTTGTCGGGCGCCGGAGGGAAGCCCTGCATCAGCTGCAGGGTCACGGGGTTGGTGGCGTCTGGCGGCGGCAGCTGCGGAGCCTGGGCCTGGCTGGCAGGCGCAAACCCCAGCAGGGCACAAGCCAGGGCGACGGCGGTGAAAGAGGAGGTGATGTGGCGATGAAAAGAGCGCATGGTGAAAGGACCTCGGTCAAGAAACGTGGGGTGGGGAAGAACAAAAAAGGAAACGGAATCGGTCGGGCCGATCAGCCGCGCGCGGCCAGCAAGGTGCGGATCACGCCCTCGGTGCGCTCGTACTCACCTTCGCCAAAGTGCTTGTAGCGAATGCGGCCTTGCGCATCGATGAGGTAGGTGGCGGGCCAGTACTGGTTGCTGTAGGCCTTCCAGGTGCCGTAGCGGTTGTCCTGTGCCACGGGGTGCTTTATGCCGTGGCGGCGCATGGCGGCTTCCAAGTTGGCGGTCGGGCGCTCAAACGGAAACTCTGGCGTGTGCACGCCCACCACGGTGAGCCCCTGGGGCGTGTACTGCTCGGCCCAGCGGTTCACATGGGGCAGGGTGCGGATGCAGTTGATGCAGGCGTACGTCCAGAAATCCACCAGCACCACGCGGCCGCGCAACTGCGCCAGGCTCAGCGGTTCGGAATTGAGCCAGCGCTCGATGCCGGTGAACTCGGGCGCAGCGCCCAAGTCGGGCAACGCTGCGGCGGGGCTGGCGGGGCCGGCTGCATACACCAAGCCGGGGGCCGCCAGTGCAGCGGCCATCGACGCCAGGAAAGCGCGGCGCTCGGAAAAGCGTGGGGAAGAGGGGTGCAATGTCATGGTGAAAGCTCCTTGCAATCGGGTGGGGTGTCGCCCCTTACAGGCCGCCCCAGCCCGAGGGATAAAACTGCGTGAGCCAGGCGGTGATCTGCCCATCCACCTCCCACAGCATGGCCAGCGCGACGGCAATGACCACCACGCCAAACACCTGCTGCACGCGGTGCGCATGGCGGGCAATGCGACGCACATGGGTGGCAGCAGCCTGGCCGCCGTAGGCAATCGCCAGCATGGGCAGCGCGGCACCGGAGGAATAAGCGAGCAGCAGCACGGCGGTACCTACGCCTGCAGGCTCCGTGGCGATGAGGGTGAGGATGGAGGCGAGCACTGGGCCGGCGCAGGGTGTCCAGACCGCGCCCAGGCTCAGGCCCAGCAGCAGCCCGCCCCAGTTGCCGCCCCCGCTGCCCATGCCCAGGCTGGCCATGCGGTTGAGCACGCCACCCGCATGTTGGCTGAGCCACTGGAACGGCCGGGGCCACACGGTGAGCACGCCAAACACCAGCAGCATCACGGCGGCAAAGCGGCGCAGGCCTTCTTGCGACATACCCAGCACCTGCGTGAAGCTGCTGAACAACAGCGCCACGGCCGCGAACGACAGTGCAAAGCCCAGGGCAATAAACAGCGGGCGTGTGCGCTGCGCTGAGTCGGTACCGCTCACCGAGGCCCCCAGCACCACGGGCAGCATGGGCAACACGCAGGGCGCTCCCACCGTGAGCATGCCGGCGGCCACGGCCAGCCAGGGCGAGGTGGTGGCCACGGTCATTGCCCGCTCCCCTGCTCGGCCGCTGGGCGGCGCCACACCTGGGTCTTGCCGAACAGCGGAATGCCCACGTACGCGTGCACCAGCAGTTGCTCCGGCTCGGCTGGCGTCAGGTTGACGCGGTAGGTCTTGGCGTTCTCGCGGTTGTAGATTTCGCCCTGGTACTCGCTGCTGCCGCCCTCCGCCGGGCGCAGGCCCGACAGCAGCGTCATGCCCAGTGCAGGCCGCGCGTCGGCCGCCGCCATGTCAGCGCCCGGCGCGCTCATGGAGCGGTTGGCCAGCACCCGCACCACCTTGCCGCACAGGGCGTTGCCACCGGCGGGGTTGCAGGGGGCGATGTTCACTTCCAGATTGCCGCTCTCGGTGATCCAGCGGCCCAAGGGGGCTTTAGGATGGGTTGCACCCGGTGCAGGCGCCACAGCGGCTGGCGGCGCTGCCGCAGCCTCTTGCGCGCTGGCTGCCTGCGCCAGGCCCAGGGTCAGCAGCGCGGTCACGGCGATGAATGGTTTCATGGCAAGGTCCTCGTGAAGTTCAGGAAGACCGCATTGAAGCCAGCGCAGGTATCGGCGATTTGTCTGGCCAGGGGCTTTTGGTATGCGCGCTTGTCGGCGCGCCGGGCAGACAAGTTCAGATACATACGGGCCCGAAGTCGCCCCACCGCACGCACGCCAAAGCCCGGACAATGGCCGCCATGACGACGCACCCACCCGACCACATCCTGATCGTCGATGACGACGCCGGCATCCGCGAGCTGGCCGCCGAATACCTGCAGCGCCAGGGCCTGCAGGTGAGCGTGGCCGCCGACGGGCGGCAGATGCGCGAGGTGCTGGCCACCCAGCGCATCGACCTGCTGGTGCTGGACCTGATGCTGCCGGGTACCGACGGCATCACCCTGTGCCGTGAGCTGCGCAGCCCCGGCGCGCCGCCGCTGCCCATCATCATGCTCACCGCGCGCAGCGACGAGGCGGACCGCATCCTGGGCCTGGAGTTGGGTGCAGACGACTACCTGACCAAACCCTTTGCCGCGCGCGAGCTGCTGGCGCGCATCCACGCCGTGCTAAGGCGCACGCGCATGCTGCCGCCCAACCTGGCCGTGGCAGAGCCCGCGCGCCACCTTGCGTTTGGCGACTGGCGGCTGGACACCACGGCACGCCATCTGCTCGATGCCACGGGCGCGGTGGTAGCGCTGTCGGGCGCCGAGTACCGGCTGCTGCGCGTGCTGCTGGACCACCCGCAGCGCATCCTCACACGCGACCAGCTGCTGCAGCTCACGCAGGGGCGCGATGCCGATGTGTTCGACCGCTCCATCGACCTGCTGGTGAGCCGCGTCCGCCAGCGGTTGGGCGATGGCGCACGCGGCTCGCGCTACATCAAGACCGTGCGCAACGAGGGCTATGTGTTCTGCGCCGATGTGCAAGCTGCGGCAGCACCCGCAGGAGCCGCGCCATGACGCTGCGCTGGTGGCCGCGCTCTTTGTTTGGGCGCATCTTGCTGGTGATGGCACTGGGCCTGGCGTTGGCGCATGCGCTGACGTTTGTGCTGGCGTTCACCGAGCGCAGCATGACCATGCGGCGGGCCATGGTGTCGTATTTCGCCAGCGACGTGGCCAGCTCGGTCGCCATGCTGGAACGCCTGCCTGCCACCGAGCGCGCGCAGTGGGTGGACCGGCTGGCGCGCCGCAACTACCGCTTTGCACTGGCCGAACCGCTGGACGCCCCCGCAGATACATCCCAACTCGCACGTCTGGTCGCCAGCGCCGTGGCAGCCACACTGCCTGCCGACCGGGCCGTGCAGGTGATCGACCCCCATGTGCCGGGCACCGAGCTGCGGCTGCAGCTGCGCCTGACCGACGGTACGCCCCTGGCCGTGGACATGGACGAGCCCCGGCTGCAGATATCGCCCTGGGTGCTGGGCGCGCTGGCACTGCAGCTGGCGCTGCTGGTGGGCCTGTGCGCGTGGGCCGTGCGTGCAGCCACGCGGCCCCTGAGCACGCTGGCCGATGCGGCCGATGCGCTGGGCGCCGACCGCCCCACCGTGCCGCTGGCTGAAGACGGCCCGCGCGAAGTGGTGCGCGCCGCCGTTGCCTTCAACCACATGCAGCAGCGCATCCAGGCGCATCTTCAGGAACGCATGCAGATCCTGGCCGCCGTCTCGCACGACCTGCAAACACCCATCACCCGGCTGCGCCTGCGCGCGGATCTGCTGGACGACACCACGCTGCGCGACAAGCTGCACGCCGACTTGGCCGAAATGCAGTCGCTGGTGGAAGAGGGCATTGCCTACGCGCGCTCATCGCAGGCCGTGCGCGAGCCCCCGCAGCGCGTGGACCTGCGCGCTCTGGTGGAGAGCATTGCGCGCGACTACGCCGATGCCGGCCTGCCGGTACAAGTGCTGCAGGCAGTGGATGTGACCTGCGACACCCGCCCCCAGGCCCTGCGCCGCCTGCTCTGCAACCTGGTGGACAACGCGCTCAAGTTTGCGGGTGCCGCCGAGCTGACGCTGGAGGCACCAAGGCCGGGCCAGTGGCTGGTGCGCGTGCTGGATCGCGGGCCCGGCATCCCCCAGGCCGACCTCGCCACCGTGCTGCAGCCCTATGTGCGGCTGGAAGATTCGCGCAACCGGGGTACCGGTGGCACGGGCCTGGGCCTGGCCATTGCCAGCGAGCTGGCCAAGGCCCTGGGCGGGCGGCTGGTACTGGGGCAGCGTGCAGATGGCACGCAAGGACTAGAGGCGCGGGTGGAGTTGCCAGAGGCGCTCCCGGCATAGGCATGTGCACCAGCGCCGCTGCTACAGTGACCGCTCCGTGGACTCTCAAAAGGGCAACGCCGTGGACACACCTGTCAGCACCCCGCAGAGCGAGATGAGCGCCAGCAAACCACGCATCCGCGTCGGCATCGGCGGCTGGACCTTCGAGCCCTGGCGCGGCAGCTTCTACCCCGCTGGGCTGGCGCACAGCAAGGAGCTGCAATACGCCAGCCGACAGCTCACGGCGATCGAGGTCAACGGCACCTACTACAGCACCTTCAAACCGCCCACCTTTGCCAAGTGGCGCGATGAAACGCCCGAAGGCTTTGTGTTCTCACTCAAGGCCAACCGCTTTGCGACCCACCGCCGTGTGCTGGCAGACGCGGGCGATTCGATCGCGCGGTTTGTCGACAGTGGCATCTCGGAACTGAAGGGCAAGCTCGGGCCCATCGTGTGGCAGTTCATGCCCACCAAGGCGTTTGAGCCGGGCGACTTCGAGGCCTTTCTGGCCCTGCTGCCGCAGCAGGTGGAGGGCCTGCACTTGCACCACGCGCTGGATGTGCGCCACCCGAGTTTTGCGACGCCAGCGTTTGTGGCGCTGGCGCGCCGGTATGGCTGCGTGCCTGTGTACACCGACTCCGACCAATTTCCGGCCATCGCAGATGCAGAGGCCGACTTTGCCTATCTGCGGCTGATGCGCAGCCAGGCCGATGTGCCCACGGGCTACACGCCCGAGGCGATTGCCCAGTGGGCGCAGGGCGTGCGCAGCTGGACCAGCGGCCAGCGGCCGCGCGATGTGTTTGTGTACTTCATCAACGGCGCCAAGGAGCGAGCGCCTGCCGGGGCGATGGAGTTGCTGCGGCAGCTGGGCACTACACCGTCTCGCGCTGCATGAAGCCCTGCGGCGCCTCGCCACCATCGGGCACATTGCCCACCACCACGCGGTCCACCCGCGCATGCTCCGGCCCCCGGTGCGCCCAGTCAATGAGCGCCAGCACGGCGGGTTCCGAGCCCCAGGCGCAGGCCTCCACGCGGCCATCCTCGCGGTTGCGCACCCAGCCCGTCACGCCCAGGCGTTCAGCGGCCTGCACCATGGACCAGCGGTAGCCCACGCCCTGCACATGGCCGGTGATCAACAGATGGCGGGTGACGATGGAGTTGGGTTCTGCATTCATGGGGGCACTGTAGCGCGCGCCTTGTGGGGAGCCCGCTCCAGGGGCACACTGCCAGCACCACCGCACCACATGACCACCACCACCCCCAAGGCCCTGCCCACCATCGACCCCCAGCGCTGCACCGGCTGCGGCTGGTGCATTGCGGTGTGCCCGCCGCATGTGCTGTCGCTGCAGGTGTTGGGCACGGGGCCCTGGGGGCCCAAGTGCTCCACCCTGCACGATGCGCCCGGCTGCACCGGGTGCGCGCTGTGTGCGGTGCGCTGCCCATTCGATGCGATCCGCATGGTGCGGGTGGCGGCCACCCAGGCGCGGTGAGGCCGTTGCGCCACAAGCCAACAAAGGCGCGTAAGGCGGGTTGACAGGCCCTGGCCCGCATCCGGTACACTGCGCCCTTCATGTCGTTCACCTCCCTCCCCATCACCACCGCACGCGCCGCTGCCTTCCAAGGCATGGGCATGATGCCGCCCGCCTCCACGCGGGCCAATGGTGAACAGCGGGCACTGGGTGCACGAATGATTACCACCATTACCACCGCGGCCACCTGAGCACGCGCAGGTGGCCGTTTCGGCAGCCACCTGGTGATCGCTCTCTTCTCCCCCAAGATGAATGCACGAAACCCAGCTCTGGCAGCTGGGTTTTTTTGTTTGTTCGTTAGCCGGAGAAGTCCATGTACCGCGATCCCGTCCAGTCCCTTGAAGCCCCGTTGTTGCCGTCGTCTACCACGGCCATGCGCCCCCTGCGCGTGGGCATGATTGGCATTGGCACCGTGGGCGCAGGCACCTTCCGCGTGCTGGCGCGCAACCAGGCGCTGATTGCGGGCCGTGCGGGCCGGGGCATCAAGCTGGTGGTGGTCTGCGCCCGCAGCCTGGCCCGCGCCATGAGCGTGGTGGGCAAGGACGTGGCGCTGACCAACGACCCCATGCAGGTCGCCACGCACCCCGACGTGGATGTGCTGGTGGAGGCCGCTGGCGGCACCGGCCCCGCACGCGACTGGGTGCTGGCCGCCATCCGTGCGGGCAAACATGTGGTCACGGCCAACAAGGCGCTGCTGGCCGAGCATGGCAACGAGATCTTTGCCGCCGCGCGCCAGCACGGCGTGGCCGTGGCCTACGAAGGCGCGGTGGCGGTGAGCATCCCCATCGTGAAGGCGCTGCGCGAGGGCCTCACGGCCAACCGCATCGAGTGGGTGGCGGGCATCATCAACGGCACCACCAACTTCATCCTGAGCAAGATGCGCGATGAAGGCGTGGGCTTTGCCGAAGCGCTGGCGCAGGCCCAGGCGCTGGGCTATGCCGAGGCCGATCCGACGTTTGACATCGAAGGCATGGACGCAGCGCACAAGATCTCGCTGCTGGCAGCCAATGCGTTTGGCATGCCGGTGCGCTTTGCCGATGCGCAGGTGGAGGGCATCACCGCGTTGCAGGGCCTGGACGTGGCCTGCGCCGAGCAACTGGGCTTTCGCATCAAGCTGCTGGGCGTGGCCAAGCGGCGCAAGGATGGCGAGGTGGACGGCGTGGAGCTGCGCGTGCAGCCCGCGCTGGTGCCCGCCACGCATTTGCTGGCGCATGTAAACGGGTCGATGAACGCCGTGATGGTCAAGGGCGATGCGTCGGGCGTGACGATGTACTACGGCGCGGGTGCGGGGTCGGAGCAGACGGCCTCGGCCGTGATTGCGGACCTGGTGGATGTGGCGCGGCTCGATGGCACCCATGCGGCGCAGCGCGTGCCGCACCTGGGCTTCCAGCCCCAGGCCGTGGACGAGCAACTGGCAGTACTGCCCAGCGCGGCCGTGCACACCCGCCACTACCTGCGCGTGCCGGTGCACAGCGCGCAGCAGATCGAGGCCGTGGGCGCCTGGCTGGCTGCGCAGCAGGTGCCGGTGCTGCAGGTGGCACTGGCGCATGACAAGGCCTTGCCCCCCGGCAGCGGCCCTCAGGCGCTGGTGCTGACCGATGCCGTCGCGCAGTCCACCGTGGACTTGGCCGTGTTTGCACTGGCAGCGCACCCTGCGGTGGCGGGGCCGGTGGTCACGCTGCGGGTGGAGACGCTGGAAGGGTGAAGGGCGCCTGAAAACGCTTTAGCACGAGGTTTTGGCACCAAAACGGGCTGTAGCGCTAGTGCATCATGCCTGAGACGCTATCAATTTTGATAGTCCCTTTCGGTCGCAGCCATCACGCCATCAACCGGCCCAGCACCAGCGCCGCCATGTCCTCGGCCGCGCTGGTGCCCTCCGCCATCAGGCCCTGCACCACACCGGCGCGGTCGGTGTCGGTGCGGTTCTGGCTCACCTTCCAGATGCCCTCCCAGCGCTCCACCGCCAGCTCGATGCCCACGATGGCGCGCAGCAGCTTGTCGATGTAGTCGGGCGGTGCATCGTCAATGCGCCAGGGGTCGGCGCGGTGGGCCTCGTGCTGCTCGCTCAGGGTGTGCAGGATGCCGCGCAGACGCGCGGGGTCGTCAAACGCGCTCAGTGCGCCGTGGGCATGCACGGTGGCGTAGTTCCAGGTGGGCACCTGCTTGCCGTCCAGGGCCTTCGACGGATACCACGAGGGCGACACATAGGCCTGCGGGCCGTGGAACACCGCCACCGCCTGCTGGGGCAACAGCGGCCACAGCGCGTTGGCGCGCGCCACATGGCCGATGAGCGTGCCCTGCGGGCCACGCGCCGGGTCCAGGTACAGCGGGATGTGATTGACGTGTTGCGCGCCTTCGTGCGCAATGACCAGCGTGGCCAAAGGCTGGGCACGTACCAGGGCTTGCTGGGCGGCGGCATCGGCCACCTGAAATTGCCGGTTGGGGTTGGCCATGTCAGCCCCCTTCCACTTCAAGCACCGGGGCGCAGTCGATCTGCGTCTTGACCGAGTTGGCCAGAAAGCAGGATGTGTGGGCGCGGTGGTGCAGCTCGTCCAGCTGTGCAGCGCTGGGCGCGTGCGCCGCGTCAAAGCGCGTGACGGGCCTCAGCTGCACATGGGTGACCACCAACTGGCCCTCCGCGTTCTTGGCCATGGTGCCCACGGCCGCGTCGGTGTAGTGGTTGAGCCGATAGCCCGCGCGGCTGGCAAAGTCCATGAACCACAGCATGTGGCAACTCGACAGCGCGGCGACATAGGCTTCTTCCGGGTCCACCGCCGCCGCGTCGGAGTATGGCAGCGGCACCACATGGGGCGATGACGATGCGGCCACGGTGGCGCCGCCGTCAAACTGCCAGGTGTGGGAACGGTGATAGCGCTTGTCCAGAAAGTCGTCGTTGCCACGGGACCAGGTGATGGTGGCGGTGTGCTCGGCCATGGGGTGCTTTCAAGAGGATCAGGCCGGCAAGCTGCGGCCTGGGTTTTTACAATGGTTCTTCAGTTTATGAGTGCGTCACCCCATTGAAAGGGCCAATTCGTGCCCAGCCCCGGAGCCAATCGAACCACCGCCACCCTGCGCCAGCAGGTGTACGCGCAACTGCGCCGCGCCATCGAGCAGGGGAGCCTGCGCGCGGGCACCCGCCTGCCGCCCTCGCGCGAGCATGCGGCCAGCCTGGGCGTGTCGCGCAACACCGTACTGTGGGCCGTGCAGCGCCTGCAGGCCGAGGGCTATGTGGAGGCCCGGGTGGGCGACGGCACCTATGTGTCGCAGGCCGTGGCCGCCACACTGCCCGCCGCGCAAGGCCTGGTGGCGCCACCCCGGGGTCTGTCGCGCCGGGGGCAATTGATCGCCGACACGGCGGCGCGCTGGCGCCTGCCCCTGGCGGCGGCCCAGGCGTTTCGCATTGGCGCGCCCGAGGTCGCCACCTTTCCGTTTGCGCTGTGGGACCGCCTGACCCGCCAGGCCAGCACGGGCCAGCGCAGCCACCGCGCGCAGTACCTGGACCCGGCCGGCGACCCCGACCTGCGCCAGGCCGTGGCGCAGTGGCTGTGGGCGTCGCGCGGCATCCGCTGCGATGCGGCGCAGGTGGTGGTGTGCTCGGGCTCGCAGCAGGGCATTGACCTGATTGCGCGGCTGCTGCTGGACGTGGGCGACGAGGTGCTGGTGGAAGACCCCGGCTACCCCGGCATCCGCGCCAGCCTGCTGGGCCACGGTGCGCTGGCGCGGCCGGTGGACATGGATGGAGACGGCCTGCGCATCGACACCGCTGCGGCGCAGTGGCCGCATGCCCGCATGGCCGTCGTCACGCCCACGCACCAGTTCCCCACCGGCGTGTGCATGAATCTCGTGCGGCGGCAGGCGCTGCTGCAGTGGGCGCGCACGCACGACGCCTGGGTGGTCGAGGACGACTACGACGGCGAGTTCCAGTACGGCAGTGCTGCGCAGCGGGTACCCGCGCTGTGCAGCCTGCCGGGCTCGGAGCGCGTGCTGTACGTGGGCACTTTCAGCAAGACGTTGCACCCCGGCCTGCGCCTGGGCTTTGTGGTGGTGCCGCCCGCGCTGGTGGACGCCTTTGCCATGGCCCGTGCCATTACCGACCGGCATGCACCCGGCGACGCGCAAGCGGTGCTAGCGCGCTTCATTGCCGAAGGTCATCTGCTGCGCCACCTGCGGCAGATGCGCGAGCTGTACCTGCAGCGGCAACACACGCTGCGCGCCGCACTGGCCGAGGCCAGCAACGGCGCCTGGCAACTGGCCACCAGCGATCGTGGCATGCACCTGCTGCACGAGGTAGCACCCGGCACCGACGACGAAACCCTGAGCCGCCAGGCGCTGGCGGCGGGCGTGATGCTGGCGCCGCTGTCGCGCTATGCGATGCAGTCGGCGCGCCGGGGCTGGCTGCTGGGCTATGCGGGGTTTGACGATGCAGAGATCCGCGCGGCCGCTCGCGTGGTGGGCGGCCTCGTGCGTCAGCGGTGATGCGGGCGCTGGTGCTTCACCACGCGCCGGGCTGCGGGGCCAGGGCCGTGCCAAGGCCCTCCGTCTGAACCACAGCCTGCGGCTCCACCTTGCGCCACCAGTGCGTGGACAGCGCGGGCGCGCGGATGTCCAGCCGCTCGCCCATGATGGGCGCCACCAGCGGCACCTGCGCTGCCGCCGCGAGGGCGGTGATGCGCTCGAACGGCTCCACCCACGGGTGCAGCGACAGGTCGAACGTGCCGTTGTGGATGGGGAACAGATGGCGCCCCTTCACGTCCAGATGGGCCTGCAGGCTCTCCTCGGGGTGCATGTGGATGTCGGGCCAGTCGGCGTTGTAGGCGCCCGTTTCGATCAGGGTCAGATCGAACGGGCCGAACCGCTCGCCAATCGCCTTGAAGCCGTCGAAGTAGCCCGTGTCGCCACTGAAGAAGACGCGGACTTGGTCAGCGCCTTGACCCGCGATCAACACCCACGAAGCCCACAGCGTGCTGTTGCCGTCGGACAGGCCCCGGCCCGAGAAATGCTGCGCAGGCGTGGCCACCAGCTGCAGCCCGCCGATGGTGATGCCCTGCCACCAGTCGAACTGCTGCACCTTGTCCGCAGGCACGCCCCAGCCGATGAGCCGGTCGCCCACGCCCAACGGGGTGAGGAAGTGCTCTACCTTGGGCGCGAGCTTCTGGATGGCGGCGTAGTCTAGGTGATCGTAATGGTCGTGCGACAGGATCACGCCGGTGATGGGCGGCAGCTCGTCGATGGTGATGGGCGGCGCATGAAAACGCTTGGGCCCCAGGAACTGGAAGGGCGAGGCGCGCTCGGAAAACACCGGGTCGGTCAGCCAGAACTGGCCGTTGATCTTGAAGAGCAGGGTGGAGTGCCCCAGGCGCCACAGGCTCAGGTCGGGCGCGGCGAGCAAATCCGACCGCATCACGGCATACACCGGCACGGGCTCTCGCGGCACGGAGTCGTCAGGCTTGCCGGTGGCAAAGCGCCACATCACCTGCAGCGTCTTGAGGGCACCCAGCGCATGGCGCGGCGCCGCGTTGCGAAACTTGCCACCCGCGAACTGCGGCGACTGTTCATAAGCGGCCGCCGGCTGGGCGGCGCGGGAAAAGAGGCTGTAGGCCATGGCGATCAGTACAACGAGGGCGACACAAACTGCCGGGAGCAGACGGCGGCGATGGGCGAAAGGGAAGGGCACCGGATCTGCGACATAGAGATTACACTGCACAGTGTAGTTCACTTTTTAGAAAAGTAAACTACCCGGTGTAAAATTTGCGCATGACCGCCCCCCAGCCCACCCCTCGCCTGACCGACCGCAAGCGCGATGCCATCGTGCAGGCCGCCATCGGCGAGTTCCGCGAACACGGCTTCAACGGCACCAGCATGGACCGCGTGGCGGCAGCGGCGGATGTGTCCAAGCGCACGGTCTACAACCACTTCCCCAGCAAGGAAGAGCTGTTCGAGGCCATCCTGCTGCTGATGTGGGAGCGCAGCCAGTCGCCGGACGAACTGGCCTACACACCCGCGCGCCCGCTGCGCGACCAGCTGCTGGAGCTGCTGGCGCAAAAGATGCGCCTGCTCAACGACGCGAGCTTCATCGACCTGAGCCGCGTGGCCATGGCCGACATGATGCACACCCCCGAGCGCGCGCGCGGCATCACCGCCAAGCTCTCGGCCAAGGAAGAGGGCCTGCCGCGCTGGCTGCGCGCGGCCCAGCAGGATGGCCGCCTGCGCGCCACCATGGATGTGCCCTACGCCGCGCAGCAACTGCAGGGCATGGTCAAGGCCTTCGCGTTCTGGCCCCAGCTGGCCATGGGCCAGCCACCCTTGAGCGCCGCACAGCAAGCGCAAGTGGTGGGGGATGCGGTGGACATGTTCCTGGGGTTCTACGCCGCGCCCACCCAGAAGGCCAAGGCCCCCGTAAAAAAATCCCAGGCTGGAAGCACGGGCAAGGCAGCGACAGCCCCTGTTGCAACCTCTGCGAAACCTGCCCCTCGCCGCGCCCCAGCGCGCTGACCCACGCCACCACCCTGGCCAGCAAGCCAGCGTGAGGAGCGATTTGCACTACGCTCGCCCGTTCTTTCCACGCAGCCTGACACCAAGATGCCCCTCGCTCCCTACCTCGACACTGCCCCGGTCCTGGACACCGGCGTTTTCGTCCACGACTCTGCCCAGGTCATCGGCGACGTCACGCTGGGCCGCGACAGCTCGGTGTGGTGCAACGCCGTGCTGCGCGGCGATGTGAACCGCATCACCGTGGGCGTGTGCAGCAACGTGCAAGACCTGACCATGGGCCATGTCTCGCACCGCAACGCCAGCAAGCCCGAAGGCTCGCCGCTGGTCATCGGCGACTACGTCACGGTGGGCCATTCGGTGATCCTGCACGGCTGCCGCATCGGCAACGAATGCCTCGTCGGCATGGGCTCCATCGTGATGGATGACGCCATCATCGAAGACCGCGTGATGCTGGGTGCGGGCAGCCTGGTCTCGCCCGGCAAGGTGCTGGAGAGCGGGTACCTCTACATCGGCCGCCCGGCGGTGCGCCGGCGCGCACTGACCGACGCAGAGATTGCGTACCTCAAGTATTCGGCCGAGCACTATGTTCGGGTAAAGAACAATTACTTGGCGGGCACGCCCCAAGGGGCTCCGGTACCACCTGCGCCCCCAGCCCACCAGGGATAAAGCCGGGCCGGGATAATCGGGGGTTCCACGACCCCTGCGGCGGCACCGCATCGCCCCATTGCCTGTTTCCACCATGTCTGCCGTCGCCCCCGCTTCCACTGCCCAGCGCGTGCTCTCCGTCATCCCCCCGATGACGCAGCTGAACACGCCGTACCCTTCCACCGCCTACCTCACGGGTTTTCTGCGCTCGCGCGGCGTGACGGCGGTGCAGGAGGATCTAGCACTGGCCCTGGTGCTGCGCCTGCTGTCGCCCGAAGGGCTCAAGGCCGTGGCCGCCAAGGTGGACGCGCTGCCCGCCAAAAAGCAGAGCCCTGCCGTGCAAAGTTTTGCGGCGCAAAAGGACCGCTACCTCGCCACCATAGGCCCGGCCATTGCCTTCCTGCAAGGCCGCGACAGCACGCTGGCTCACCGCATCGTGGGCCGCAACTACCTGCCCGAGGGGCCGCGTTTTGCCACACTCGACGTGTACGTGGACGACGAAGGCGGCGACCCGCTGGGCTGGGCCTTTGGTGCGCTGGGCCTGACGGACAAGGCCAAGCACCTGGCCACGCTGTACCTGAACGATCTGGCCGATGTGCTGCGCGACGCGGTGGACGAGCGCTTCGAGTTTGTGCGCTACGCCGAATCACTGGCGGGCAGCCAGCCCACGTTCGACCCGCTCGCCAACGCGCTGGCTGCGCCGCCCACGTTGGTCGATGAAATGCTGGAGCAGCTCACGCACGAGGCCATCGCCAAGCACCAGCCCACCGTGGTGCTGCTGTCCGTGCCGTTCCCGGGGTCCGTGTATGCGGCGTTCCGCATTGCCCAGGCCATCAAGGCGCGGCACCCGCACATCGCCACCGTGCTGGGCGGCGGCTTTGTGAACACCGAGCTGCGCGAACTGGCCGACCCGCGTGTGTTCGACTTCTTTGATTACGTAACGCTGGACGCGGGCGAACGCCCATTGCTGGCGCTGCTGGAACACCTGCGCGGCGAGCGCGGCCGCCAGCGCTTGGTGCGCACCTTCGTGCGCGGTGACGATGGAGCGGTGCAGTACATCAACATGATGGAAGCCGACATCGCCTTTGCCGAGGTGGGAACACCCACCTGGGACGGCCTGCCGCTGGACCGCTATCTGTCGCTCCTGGACATGCTCAACCCCATGCACCGCCTGTGGAGCGACGGGCGCTGGAACAAGCTCACCGTGGCGCATGGCTGCTACTGGAAGAAGTGCAGCTTTTGCGACGTGAGCCTGGACTACATCAGCCGCTACGAAGGCGCCAGCGCCGCCGTGCTGGCCGACCGCATCGAGCAGATCGTGCGCGAGACGGGGCAGACCGGCTTTCACTTTGTGGACGAAGCCGCACCGCCCAAGGCACTCAAGGCGCTAGCCACAGAGCTGATCGCGCGCAACGCAGGCATCAGCTGGTGGGGCAATGTGCGGTTTGAAAAAACCTTTACCCCCGACCTGGCCGAGCTGCTGGCCGACAGCGGCTGCATTGCGATCTCGGGCGGGCTCGAAGTCGCGTCAGACCGGCTGCTCAACCTGATGAAAAAAGGTGTGTCGGTAGACCAGGTGGCCCGCGTGACCAAGGCCTTCACCGACGCCGGCATCCTGGTGCATGCGTACCTCATGTACGGCTTCCCGACCCAGACGGTGCAGGACACGGTGGACGCGCTCGAATACGTGCGCCAGCTGTTTGCCAATGGCTGCATCCAGAGTGGTTTCTTCCACCGCTTTGCCTGCACCGTGCATTCACCCGTGGGCCAAAACCCCGAGGAATACGGCGTGACGCTGGCGCCCCTGCCACCGGGCGACTTTGCCAAGAACGACGTGGCCTTCATCGACCCCACGGGCGTGGACCACGACGCGCTGGGCGCGGGCCTGAAGAAGGCCATCTACAACTACATGCACGGCATCGGTCTGGAAGAGGACGTGCGCATGTGGTTCCCGTTCAAGGTGCCCAAGACGACGGTGCGGCGGGACCGGATCGAGCGGGCGCTGCGCGAGCGGGGATGAACACAACGGGCGATGCAGCGGCTGCTTTCAAGCAAAAATAGCCGATAGCGCCGGTTAAATATGCGCCGTCAGCTATCAAAAGTGAAGCAACCAGAAGCCGATCAACGCTTTTGCTTCTGGTAAGCCTTGTCGGCCGGCGGCCCCCGGTCGGTGTCTTGCAACCCCCGCTGCACATCGCGGTAGGCCTGCTCGATGTGAGCGTCGGGTTTGCCATGGGTCATGTCCACCGACTCGTCACGCTCATGGGGCAGCTTGGGCTTTTCTTCCTTGGCGGCCGCAGGGCCCGCTTTCAACGGCCCCTGCGTGTGGGGGCCGGGGGCCTGGCGCTTGGTGGTGTCGACCGAAGGTTCGGGTCCGGTAGGGGTCGAAGTGGGCTCGTCGGGGTTTGTGTTGCGGGGCATGGGGGTCTCCTTGGGTTGGGACCACAGCGGGTCACATTCCATGGATCGTAAAAACGGCCCCGTCACCGTCTTGTAGGCCCACAGGCCATCTACCCGACGGGCGATGGAGATGGCGTGCACACGCCTTTGGAGCGATGGGCCCTCCAAGCCATGCGACACTACTGTATGTCTCAACAGGTGTGGGCCGCGCAGGCCCTTGAATCTTTCGATGCGGTGGTGCAGGCCACCGAGGGGTTTCGCAGCCGCGCAGGCCAGCGGCTGATGGCGCAGCAGGTGGCGCGTACGTTCAGCAGTGCCACGCTGGGCAAGGTGGATGAAGAAAGCGGCGAGGCCGCGCCCACGCGGTCCATTGCCGTCATTCAGGCGGGCACGGGGGTGGGCAAGTCGCTGGCGTATTGCGCGCCCGCCATTGCGCTGGCGCTGGCGCGGGGCACGCGGGTGCTGATCTCCACGGCCACGGTGGCACTGCAGGAGCAACTGGTCAACAAAGACCTGCCCGCGCTGGCCGCGCTGATGCCGCAGCCCTTCAAATTTGCGCTGGCCAAGGGGCGTGGGCGCTATGTGTGCAAGCTCAAGCTGGACCGCCTGGCGGGCACGGGCGAGGCCGAGGAAGAGGCCGACGACGACCTGTTTGCCGAAGAAGAAGCCGCCGCCCGCGCCAAGCGCCCCCGGCATGAGACCGAGGCGCGCATCCAGTTCTATTCCACGATGGCGCAGACGCTGTCGAAAGGCGCGTGGGATGGTGACCGCGACAGCCTCGACACCCCGCCCGAGCCCGAGGTGTGGAGCCCTGTGGCGGCCGAAGGCGCCTCGTGCACCGGCAAGCACTGCCCGGCCTTCAGCCAGTGCACCTACTACGACAAACGCAAGGAGCTGGTGGGCGCGCAGGTGATCGTGGCCAACCATGATTTGCTGCTGTCGTCCCTGGGCGCACGCGTGCTGCCCGAGCTGGACAACTGCCTCTTGGTGCTGGACGAAGCCCACCACCTGCCTGCCACGGCACTGGATCAATTCGCGTGCAGCATGGACCTGTCGCGCATCACCTGGATCGAGCGCCTGTCCAGCCGGGGCCTGCGCATTGGCGCACTGCTGGAGGTTGAAGAGATTGCCGACATCCCCAAGCACTCGGCCCAGCTGCGGCAAACGCTGCAGGACCTGGCGCGCATCGTGATGGATGTGTACGGCGAGCAGCTCAAGGGATTCTCTGGACGAATCGAGCGGCAAGTGGGCGCTGCGGATCGGGATGGGCTGCAAGGCGCAAAGCACAGCCATAGCGGGCGCTATGGCGAGCATTTGCAACGCGGCAGACCGCCCGAGCCCGCAGATGCCCACGGCGCGAGGACTCGTGCAGAGAATCCCCTGCGCCAGCCCAGCGCCTGGGGTCCGGCGCGTGTGCGCGTGCCACGGGGCGAGCTGCCTGAACAGCTCATTGCGCCGCTGGGCCTGCTGGCCGCCAGTGCCGAGGGCTTTCTCGACGCCCTGCGCGCCATCAGCAAAGCCCTGCGCGCCGAGATGCGCGACAAGCCCGATGAGGCCAAGCGCCTGTCCACGCTGTATGCACAAATCGGCATGCTGGCCCCGCGCCTGGAAGAGCTGCACGCCACGGCCCAGTTGCTGCTGCAGGATGCGCCAGAAGGCGCGGTGCCGGCAGCCAAATGGTTCACGCTGGAGGTGGATGGCGATTTCATCGTCGTGAAGGCCCACGCCAGCCCCATCCTGCCCGGCACCACGCTGCGCAACCACCTGTGGAGCGCGGTGCGCGGCGCGGTGCTGACATCGGCCACGCTCACCAGCTGCGGGCACTTTGATTTCTTTCTACGCGAGGCGGGCCTGCATGGCGACGAGGCCACCACCACGCTCGAAGTGCCCAGCCCCTTCAACTACGCCGCGCAGGGTACGCTGATTGCGGCCGAGACGCGCGCCGACCCCAAGAACGCCGCCCAGTTCACGACCGAGATGGTCGATGCACTGCTGCACGACATTGCCCGCGTGGAATACGGCGCGCTGGTGCTGTTCACCTCGCGCGAGCAGATGCGCCAGGCCGTGGATGCATTGCCCACCGCCATGCGCAGCGTGGTGCTGGTGCAGAACGCGCTGCCGCGCACGCAGCTGCTGCGGCGCCATCGCGAGCGGGTGGAGAACGGCGAGCCCTCGGTCATCTTTGGCATGCAGTCGTTTGGCGAGGGGCTGGATCTGCCGGGGCGGCTGTGCGAATCGGTCTTCATCACCAAGCTACCCTTTGCCCCGCCCGACGACCCCGTGGGCGAGGCCCGCGCCGAATGGCTGCGCGCCGTGGGGCGCGACCCCTTCAGCGAACTGGTGGTGCCCGCCACCGCCATCCGCCTCGCGCAATGGGTGGGCCGCGCGATCCGCACCGAGGAAGACATGGCGCATGTGTACTGCTACGACAAGCGCCTGACGCGCACCAGCTACGGGCAGCGCCTGCTCAAAGGGCTGCCGCCGTTTGCGCTGGAGCAACGTGCGCCGCTGTGAAGCGGTGACACTTTGCCCCCTTCGATTCCATAACCACTACAACAACCCCAGAGAGGACCCCCATGCCCCACACCGTACCTGCCTGCCCCCAATGTGGCCTGGAAAACACCTACCCCGATGGCAGCAACTACGTGTGCCCCGACTGCGCGTTTGAATGGCCGCAAGTGGCCGATGCAGCAGACGCCGACGCCGATGCAGGCGACGGCATCGCGCGCGACGCCGTACGCGATGCCAATGGCAACCCGCTGGCCGATGGCGATGCGGTGATTTTGGTGAAAGACCTCAAGGTCAAGGGCTCGTCGTCCACCCTCAAAAAGGGCACCAAGATCAAAAGCATCCGCCTGGTGGATGGTGCCGACGGCCACAACGTGGACTGCAAGACGGACCTGGGCAGCATGCTGCTCAAGTCAGAGTTTCTCAAGAAGGCCTGAGCGGCGCGGAGCGCAGCGCCCCGTGTCAGACAAGCACCCACAGGCATCGGCGCTGCACGCCGACGCCGGGGCGCAGGGAGGGTGCCTAGAGTGCATGGATGGCCGCGCGAACACCCGAATGCCGCGGACCCTTTCGACTCCCCACCCCCTGCTGGAGGCCCCATGCACACTGAATCCCCCGCCCACGAGACCCTGTGGAAGCTCATCAAGGACATCCGCTTTGGCATGCTCACGCACCGCACGTCCACGGGCATGCTGCACGCGCACCCGCTGACCACCCAGAACCGGCAGCTGGATGAGCAGGCCGAGCTGTACTTCTTCATCTCCCAGTCGGGCGAGCTGTACGAGCGCCTGTTGACCGACGGCGAAGTGAACGTGTCGTATGCCGACCCGGACGAAGACAGCTATGTGTCCGTGTCCGGCCAGGCACGGTTTGTGGAGGACCGCGCGCTGAAGGAAGCCCTGTGGTCACCCATGGCCAAGGCTTGGTTTCCGGGCGGCGTGTCCGACCCCGACCTGGCGCTGCTCGCAGTGCGCATCCGCCATGCCGAGTACTGGAATGTGGACGAAAGCAAGATGGTGCAACTGTTCCAGATGGCCAAGGCCGCGATCACCGGGGAGCCCCCGCGGCACCTGGGCGAGCACAAGGAACTGACCTTGTCCTGAGCGGCGCGGAGCGACAGTGTGGGACCTGGAACGCCGGGCCACACGCACCGGTGCCTACACAGGACTTATCAAGCAAATCGGCCCGTAGCGCTAGTGCGTCATCCCCTGGCAGCTACACAATCAGTAGCCACCCATTGACCGAAAGGCGCAACCAGCGTCATCGCGGCGCATTGCGCGCCTTGTGATAGCGCCGGGTGGCCTCGGCCAGCATTGCGTCCTTGGGTAACAGCTGGGTGCCGCCCACCCACAGCTCGGTCGGCGTGCCGCTGGCGTCGCGCACGCGGCGCACCGGCTGGCCCGGGCTGGCGTAGGCCGAGGCTTTCTGCACCACACCGGTGTCGCGGCCGGTGACGACCAGCTCGGTGGTGGCCGCGTTGAAGGGCACGAACATGGCGGGCGCCACCTGGCACACCACCTTGCCCATGGGCACCAGGTCGCTGGCGCCCCACAGGCTCCACCAGCGCCCCGCCCACGCGGCTTCCTTTTTGCCCGGCGCACCATGCTGCTGGAACGCAAACAGGATGCTGGCAATGCCTTCCACCCATTCGGTGGACAAGCCGTCCTGCGCGTTGGTGAGCACCGTCACCGTGAGGTCGAGCGCGGGGTAGCGCGCTGTGCGCGACAGGAACCCTTGCAGGCTGCCGGTGTGGCCCGTCCATTCGCGCGGTCCCGGCGCGCTGAGCATGGCGCCCAGCCCATAGTGGGACTCGAACAGGTTGCAGGGGTCGCGCCAGCGGCGCTGCGCCATCTCGCGGCGGCTGGCGGGCGAGAGGATGCTCTGCGGGCTGTCTGGCGCCAGCTGCGAAAAGAAGCGGGCCACGTCCGACGCGGTGGACACAAACCCGGCTGCCGGGGCCATGGCATCGCACGGGTTGTGGCCCGGCACGATCAGCCGCTGGCCGAACGGAAACTCGCTGCTGTGGCCCACGGCCAGGGGCACGCGCCGGGGCAGGTGGGGCATGTCGGGCGCGGTCTCTTCCAGGCCGGCGGCGGCAATCACGTGGCGCTGCATCCAGGTGGCGTAGTCCGTGCCGGTCACCTGCTCCATCATCAGCCCCAGCAGGCCGTAGCCGTGGTTGGAATACTTGAGCTGCACACCCGCCTCCAGCGGTGGCTTGGCGCGCAAGTCCGCCAGCAGCTCGGCGCGCGAGAGAAACGGCCGCCGGTCCAGGAACTGGCCGGCATCCGGGCCGTCGCGCGTCACGCCCGCGCTGTGCGACAGCAGCTCGCCAATGCGGGCGCGGGCCAGGTCCTTGTGCAGGCCATCGACATAGCGGCCAATGGGGTCGTCCAGCCCGACTTGGCCCTGCTCGCGCAGCAGCAGGACGCCCGCTGCCGTAAAGGTCTTGGAGTGCGATGCAATGCGCAGGCGGTGCCGGGGCAAGAACCTGTTCAAGGTCTTTTTGGAGATTGCATTGAAGTGCAATCGGGATGAGTGGATGCTTCGGATGCGCCGCATGGGCTCATGCCCATGCAAGCAGCCGGGGCGTCCAATCGCCCGATTTCACTCCAACCCTTCGGGCAAGTGCCTTGCCGGGCGGTCTGCGGCGTTGCGGCGCTTGTTGATAGCCGTGCTATCAACTGCGCACCGCGCCTTGCATCCCATCCCGGCAAGGTACTTGTGCAACTCCAAAAAGACCTTGAACAGGTTCTAGTGTTTGTGGGTGCGCATGTCGGACACGCCCAGCGCCAGCTCTGCCACGATCTCACCGCCGCGCGCAATGGCCACGGAACACCCGGGCTGACGATAGCGCTCCAGTTGCAAGTCCAGCCATTGCGGGAGGTAGTCCAGCGCGGCGCGCAGCCAGGCCGGTGAGGTGGCGTTTTTCTTCATGGTGTGCTCGGCTACATGCATCCAGAAAAGGAGTGGGGCAGTGTAGGCCACGCACTGGATAGGCACGGTGACACACAGACACCCTGGGCGCACAGGATGGCCTGCGGGGCGGCGGCACAATCCTTCCTTTTCGCACGCAAGCCCATGTCCCCCATCGCCGTCATCGACTTTGAAACCACCGGCGTCTCGCCCGGCCAGGGCGCGCGTGCGACCGAGGTGGCCATCGTGCTGCTGGAGGGCGGCCAGGTGGTGGACCGGTTCCAGAGCCTGATGAAGACCGGGGTGTGGATTCCGTCCTTCATCACCCAACTCACCGGCATCACCAACGCGATGGTGAACGCCGCACCCGACGCAGCGCAGGTGATGCAGGACGCCGCGCGCTTTGTGGGCGATGCGCCCATGGTGGCGCACAACGCGTCGTTCGACAGCAAGTTCTGGCAGGCCGAACTGGCCCTGGCGGGGCTGCCCGCACCGCAGCCGTTTGCGTGCACGGTGCTGCTGTCGCGGCGCCTGTACCCCGAGGCGCCCAGCCACCAACTGGGCACGCTGGTGGACTACCACGGCCTGCCGCGCACGGGCCAGGCCCACCGGGCGCTGGCCGACGCCGAGATGGCCGCTGCGCTGCTGGCCCGCATGCAGCACGACCTGCGCACCCGCTGGCGGGTGGCCGAGCCCAGCTATACGCTGCTGCAAACGCTGCAGCGCTGCGCCAAGCCCAAGATAGGGGCGCTGCTGGCGCAGCATGCGGGCGCCTGATCCGACCTGCCCGCTGGGATGCCACCGCACTTTACTATTGAATTGATAGCTGTCAGCGCATAATTCACTAGCGCTTGCGGCACTTTTGACTCGAATCCAGGGCTGACGACCGTTCTCCATAGCATGCGTCTGCAGGGGCCGCGCAAGTCCCTCCGCGGCGGTTGTACTGGCCTGCTCTGCCGATAATCGATCGGGGCTTGCACGACGGAGCGGTGCCACCGATGGCACAGACCCGCCTTCGTCCTCATAACCTGTTCACGACGACAACATGAAAGGCTTGGCCATGGGGTATCTGGTACTGGGACTGGTGCTGTTTCTGGGCGTGCACTCGGTGCGCATCGTGGCCGATGGCTGGCGCACGCAAACGTTGGCACGCATGGGTGAGATGCCGTGGAAAGGGCTGTATTCGCTGGTGTCGGCCGTGGGCCTGGCGCTCATCGTCTGGGGTTATGGCCTGGCGCGGCAGCAGCCCGTGGTGGTGTGGGCGCCGCCCATCGGCATGCGGCACGCCGCAGCGCTGCTGACGCTGATTGCCTTTGTGCTGCTGGCCGCCACCTATGTGCCGCGCAATGTCATCAAGGCCCGGCTGCACCACCCGATGGTGCTGGGCGTGAAGGTGTGGGCGCTGGCGCATCTGATGTCCAACGGCAACCTGGCCGATGTGCTGCTGTTTGGCAGCTTCTTGCTGTGGGCCGTGCTGAGCTTTCGCGCCGCGCGCCAGCGCGACCGGGCGCAGGGCACCGTGTACGCAACGGGCAGCGCTGCGGGCACGGCAGCGACTGTGGTGGTGGGCGCCGTGGCCTGGGCGGGCTTTGCGTTCTGGGGCCATGCGTGGCTGATCGGCGTGGCGCCTCTGGGGCGATGATCGAACGCCGGGAAGAACCGCAGCGCAAATGCCGGAGAATCCGCGCTTTGCGTTTTCTCCTTTCTCGCTGAGACCTCTATGACCGAAGCCACCACCCCCAACACCCCCGCCCAGCCGCCCCTGCCCGATCACCTGTCGGTCAACCCCCGCAGCCCGCACCATGTGGCCGCCGTGTTCGAGCACGACATCGGCATCCGCCTGAACGGCAAGGAGCGTTTTGATGTGGAGGAATACTGCATCAGCGAAGGCTGGGTGAAGGTGCCCGCCGGCAAGACGGTGGACCGCAAGGGCCAGCCGCTGCTCATCAAGATCAAGGGCAAAGTCGAAGCGTTCTACAAGTGACCGCTGCACGGGCGTCCGCGCCGCTCGCTCCTGGTACCTGGGTAATCCACTGTGATGGCAGTGCCTGGCCCAACCCCGGGCGCATGGGCCTCGGGGCGGTGCTGACGGGCCCCGACGGCACCGTGCAGCACCAGATCTCCGAAGCGACCACCTTCACCGGCTGCAACAACGAGGCCGAGTTGCGCGCGCTGATGTTGGCGCTGCAGTGGCTGGCGCAGCAGGGCATCGCAAGCTCAACCCCGGTGCACGTGTTCAGCGACAACAGCGTGCTGGTGGAGCAGTTGGGCGGCCACCCCAAGGCACCGATTGACCGGCTGGCAACGCTGTTTGACGAAGCACGCGAGGCACTGTGGCAGTTCCCACAAGCCGAGGTCCTGTGGATTCCCCGCCACCGCAATGGCGCGGCCGATACGCTGGCGCGTGCCGCGTTGGGGCTGGCACCCAAGGCCCCCACTCCGCAGGGGCAGACATTCAGAAAACGCCGCAGGCGGTGAGCCCCCGCTCTGCACACGCCATCAGGCCGGGTCGAGCCCCGCCGCCGCACGGTAGGCCTGGATGCGCGGCAACACCGCCTGGCGACGGGCGATGCTTTGCGCGGGCCACAACCCCTCGCGTTCGTAATATGCCGCCACGGCGGGTATCCCCGGCGGCAGCACCACCCAGGGCTGTTTGGAGGCCGTGAAGATGTGGATGTCGGGCGGCAGGTGGTCCGGCACATCCAGCGTGCCCACGCGCACAAACGCCATGACGGGCCCCGCGCCTGCGTAGTGGCTCCAGACCGCCACCTGGCAGTGTGGGCAACGTGCAATCTGCTGGCCCAGGCCGCTTTCTGACGGGGTGTGCACCATCGCCGGGATGCCAGCGAGCAGTTCCAGGCGGTCGGCCTCGATCATCGCGTTCAGCGCAAAGGCCGCGCCGCTTTCGCGCTGGCACCAGCGGCAGTGGCAGCAGTGCACAAACAGCGGGGGCGTGAGCAGGCGGTAGCGCACCTGGCGGCAGGTGCAGCCGCCTTCCAGTGGATATTCAGGGGCAGCGTGCAGCATGGCGATGGTGTCCTTGAAACGTGGGGAGGGTGGGCGCAACACCGGCGCCTTCAGCCGCAGGCACGGGCCAGCAGCAGCGCCTTTTCCTGCGCGTTGCGGGTGAGGCTGGCTGCGCGCTCGAACTCGGCCCGCGCTTCATCTCCTCGGCCCAGCTTCGCCAGCAGGTCCCCGCGCACGCTGGGCAGCCAGTGGTAGTGACGCAGCAGGGGGTCGCTGGCCAGGGCATCGACCAGCGCCAGCGCGGCTGCGGGCCCTTCGGCCATGCCCACGGCCACGGCGCGGTTGAGCGCTACGACGGGCGAGGGCGCCACCTGCAGCAGTGCGTCGTACAGCGCCACGATGTGGGGCCAGTCCGTGTCTTGCGCCTGCCGGGCGCGTGCGTGGCAGGCCGCGATGGCGCCCTGCAGGGCGTAGGGTCCCCAGGGCTTGCCAGCGCGTGCCAACTGCTCGGCCTTGTCCAGCGCGGCCAGACCCCGGCGCACCAGGAGGTGGTCCCAGCGCGCGCGGTCCTGGTCCATGAGCAGCACGGGCTGGCCCTGTGCATCGGTGCGTGCGGGCAGGCGCGAGGCCTGGATTTCGAGCAGGGCTACCAGGCCTTGCACCTCGGGCTCGTCGGGCGCCAGGCTGGCCAGCACCCGCGCCAGGCGCTGGGCCTCGCCGCACAGCGCGGGGCGCATCCAGTCGTCACCCGCCGTGGCGGCATAGCCTTCGTTGAAGATGAGGTAGATCACCTCCAGCACCGAGGCCAGGCGCGGCGCGCGCTCGGCCGCGCCGGGCACTTCAAACGGCACCTGCGCGGCCGTGAGGCTGCGCTTGGCACGCACGATGCGCTGGGCCACGGTGGGCTCGGGCACCAGAAAGGCGCGCGCGATTTCGGCCGTGGTGAGGCCGCCCAACAGCCGCAAGGTGAGGGCCACGCGCGCCTCGGTGGGCAGCACGGGGTGGCACGCGGTGAAGATGAGGCGCAGCAGGTCGTCGCCGATGTCGTCCTGCTCAGCGTGCATGAGGGTGTCCACCACATCGGGCGCGTACTGCGCCTGCAGCGCGTCGAGGTCGTGGCCCAGTGCCTCGTGCTCGCGCAGGTGCAGCGCCTGCTGGCGCAGGTGGTCAATGGCGCGGCGCTTGGCGGTGGTCATGAGCCACGCGGCCGGGTTGGCGGGCAGGCCGGTGGCGGGCCAGTGTTCCAGCGCGGCCACCAGGGCGTCTTGCGCCAGCTCCTCGGCCCGGCCCACGTCGCGGGTCATGCGCGCCACGCAGGCAATGATGCGCGCGGCCTCGATGCGCCACACCGAGTCGATGCTGCGGTGCAGAGCGTCACGGTCGGGCAGGGCGGGCGCGCTCACCGGCCGTCAGCCCAGGGCTTGGCTGGCGTCCACCATGTGCACAAACTCCCAGGTGTGGCCGTCCAGGTCGTCAAAGCTGCGCGAGTACATGAAACCCAGGTCCTGTGCCGGGCGCGGCGTGGTGGCGCCTGCGGCCACGGCCTTGTCCACCAGGGCATCGACCTCTTCCCGGCTGCTGCACGAGAAGCACACCAGCACCTCCGACGTGGTGCGCGCGTCGGCAATGGTTTTGTCGGTGAAGGTTTGGTAGAAGCTCTTGATGAGCAGCATCACGAAGAGGTTCTCGCCCACCACCAGGCAGGCGCCCTGGTCGTTGGTGAACTGGGGGTTGAACTCGTAGCCCAGCGCGCGGAAAAACGCCTGCGAGCGGGCCATGTTGTCGATGGGCAGGTTCACGAAAATCTGTGCATGCATGACGACTCTCCAGAAGAGTGATGACGGTAAAGGGAAACGATGGGTTTGGCAAAGGGGAAGCAGCGGTGGCGCGCGTTCATGGGGCAGGCTTCTGCGCCACGGCCTGCAGGTTGGCCAGGCCCTCCTCAAAGTCCTGCCCCACCATGCGGTCCATGTTGAACACCAGGTGGGCGATCTTGGCCAGGTAGGGCACGGGGCCTTGCATGGCCCAGGTCACGCGCGTGGCCCCTGCACCTTCGGGCTGCAGGGTGAATTCCACCTGGTTGTGTGCTTCAAAGGGCTTCACAAAGTCAAGCTTCATGCCCACGCGGCGGGGCGCAGTGGCTTCGACGATCTCCATGCTGCCCACGCCCACCTTGTCGCTCTGCCAGGCGTAGCGAGCACCGGGGCCGCTGGTGGCGGCGCTGTACTGGCCCTGGATGGCCGGGTCCTTGCGTTCGTACGGGTTCCAGGTGTTGAACTGGCGCAGGTCGTGGAGGAGGCCGAATACGCGCTCGGGCGGCGCCGAAATGACGCGGCTGCGTTCCACGCGAAAGGTGTCGGGGCGGGTGGCGGCAAATGCCAGCAGCAGCGCCAGGGCTGCCAGCAGCACGAGGGCAATGGTTTTGACCATAGGGATGTCCTTCACGCCGCGCATCAGCCGCGCAGGGTTTCGAGGTCGCGGAACTGCTCGACGCCATCCACGCCGGCAAAGTCTTCCATTTCGTACAGCTGTCGCACCTCGATCTCGGCCTCCAGGCCCTCGCCGCGCGGATTGGGAAAGCGGCGGGTCCATTCCAGCGCCTCGTCGCGGCTGCGCACCTGGATGAGGGTGTAGCCCGCGATCAGCTCCTTGGTCTCGGTGAAAGGGCCATCGGTGACGGTGCGCGTGCCGCTGGCGCTGTAACCCACGCGCCAGCCTTTGGCGGACGGCTGCAGGCCGCTGGCGTCCAGCAACACACCGGCGCGTGCCAGTTCTTCGTGGTAGCGGGCCATCGCGGTCATCAGGGCTGCGGTCGGCATGCAGCCTTGTTCGGATTCGGTGGTGGCCTGGATGATGATCATGAAGCGCATGGGGTTCTCCTCGGGGTAGTTAAAAAATTCGGAAGCGCCAACGGTCCTTGCCAGGTGCTTCACTGTGACGACGAATGGGAGCGCCCGAAATCGACATCCCGATGGGCAAGCCCACGTAAAACAAGGGTTAACACCTATCCCGGGCGGTGGGCGCGCGGGGCGGGCGAGGGGCCGCCATAGGGAGACTACTGAGCGCCCGCACTGGGTTTTGCAACCCCTGGTCGATACAATTTGTAAAGATTGATTCATCGATCTTGAGACTTCGCCTTCCCTTGCCCCTGCCAGCGGAGTCCCCAAGGGGGACCACCGCCAGCCCCACGCAGTGCCTTTGCCATGAAACGAGGATCGACCGGTCGACGACGGCCGTACCGCCCAGGGGTGGTCTTGGGCCTGTGCGCTGGCATGGCGGCAGCCCACGCGCAGTCCGACATCGCTGCCATGGCCGACCTGCCGCTGGAGCAACTCATGCAGATGCAGGTCACCACGGCCAGCCGCTATGAGCAGACAGCCTTGGAGGCCCCGGCGGCCGTGAGCGTAGTGACCGCCGATGACATCCAGCTGTTTGGCTACCGCACGCTGGCCGACGTGCTGGCCAGCATGCGCGGGCTGTATGTGTCGTACGACCGCAGCTACCACTACCTGGGCACACGGGGTTTTGCCACGCCAGGCGACTACAACACGCGGGTGCTGCTGCTGGTCAACGGTGTGCGCTTCAACGACAACGTCTATGACCAGGCAAGCATCGGCACGGACTTTCCCATCGACCTGGACCTGGTGGAACGGGTGGAGTTTGTGCCGGGCCCCGGGTCGGCGGTGTATGGGGCCAATGCTTTTTTTGGCGTGATCAACGTCATCACCCGCGACGGTCGCCAGCTGGGTAGGCCCCAGGTGAGCACCGAGGTCGGCAGCCATGGCTACGCCAAGCTGCGCTTCTCTGTCGGCGCTACGGATGCACAGGGAGGGGACTGGCTGATCGCAGCCACACGCTCCACCGCACGGGGTGCCGACCAGTACTACCCCGCGTTCGATGCGCCCGCCAGCCACCAGGGCGTGGCGCACGGCCTGGACTATGACCGCAGCACGCAGCTGTTCGCCCGCATGCGGCGCGATGGGCTGACGCTGACACTGGCCCACGGCGAGCGCACCAAGGGCATCCCGACCGCAGCGTTTTCGCAGGTTTTCAACGACCCACGCTCGCGGTACATCGACACCAGCACGCGCATGGCTGCCGAATACGCCGCGCAATGGCAGCCCACCCTGGCCTTCACTGCGCGCCTGCATGCAGGGCGCTACCAGTACGTGGGCGACTACGTGTACGACTACCCGCCCGTGACGGTGAACCGCGACGTCGGCACCGGCCAGTGGTGGGGCACAGAGTGGCAGTGGGTGAGCACGGCCCTCGCGCAGCACAAGCTGTCCTGGGGGCTGGACTACCGGCGCGATACCCGCATCGCACAGCGCAATGACGACCTGGACCCACCGGCGCAGTACCTCGATACACGCCGCAACGGCAATGTGCTGGGGGTCTATGTGCAGGATGAGTTTGCGCTGCGCCCCAACCTCACGCTGCACACCGGCCTGCGCTGGGGACAGCAGTCGGGCAGCGCGGGCGCCTTGCACCCCCGCTTGGGGCTGGTGTACTGGTGGGACGCTGCCACCGCCGTCAAGCTGCTGCACGGCACCGCCTACCGCCCGGCCAATGCCTACGAGCGCGACTACCGCGTGAACCTGCCCGGCGGTGTGGTGGATACCACCAACATCCGGTCCGAGCGTGTGCGCACCACCGAACTGGCCGTGGAGCATGCACCGACCGGGGCCACGCGCCTGCTGCTGACGGCGTTCCGGTCGGGGGTGAGCGACCTGATCTCGCTGGACAGCCTGGGCCACTCGGACCGCCTCACGTTCAACAACACCCGCACCGTCAAAGTGCATGGCCTGGAGGCCGAGGCCGAACAACGCTGGGCGGGCGGACGGCGCCTGCGAGTGGCCTACGGATGGCAAAAGGCGCGGGACCCGTCAACGGACGCAGCGCTGACCAACTCGCCCCGGCACCTGCTCAAGCTGCAATGGTCCGACGTGCTGCACGCGCCTGCGGGCTGGGGCTGGAACCCGGGCCGCTACGCCATCGAGGCCATCGGCATCGGCCCGCGCAACACTGTGCTCAACGCCCGCCTGCCCGGGCATGTACTGACCCACGTGACCTATTCCACGCGGATCGCGGACGTGGATGTATCGCTGGGGGTGTACAACTTGTTCAACCGCCGATATTCCGACCCCGCTTCGTTTGAGGTGCGGGAAGACGCGCTCCGGCAGGACGGGCGCACGTATCGCGTCAAGCTGACCTACGCGTTCTGAGCCATGGCCAACACCCAGCGATGGCATGCACTGCTGGCGATCTGCCTGTGGTGGGTGTGCGGGTTGGGCACCAGTGCAGCGCATGCCAATGAGCCCGTGGCCGACCTGGACCTCAAGGCCGCCTATATCTTCAACTTCATCCAGTTCATCGACTGGCCCGATAGCGATGGTGCGCCCGGCAATGACGTCACGGTGTGTGTGTCTGCGTTCAGCCCGCTCAAGCGCGCCTTGACCGCCCTTGATGGCAAACAGGCCACCAAGGGCCGCACCGTCCGCGTGCGCTTGCTGGATCTGCCGGCGATTCGTGGCTGCCGTGTGCTCATCGTCCACAACGCCGAAGTGGAACCTGTTCTGCGGCTGCTGCGGACCCTGCCTCCATCCCACGGCATCCTCACGGTGTCGGACGAAATCACCTTTGTGAATCCCGAAATCGTCATCGCCCTGGCCCAGCAGGAAGGACGTGTGGTGTTCGGCATCAGCCCCGACGCCGCCAACAAGGCCGGCCTCGTCATCAGCTCACGGCTGCTGCGGCTGGCCAGGGGAGGCCGGTGAAAACACGCCCCTCTGAAGCCGGCACCGCAGCGCCCGCAAGCCCGGCGACACATCGCCTGCTGTCATCGCGCCTGGTGGTCACCGGCATCCTTGCCGCAGGCATGGCGCTACTGACCGTGGTGCTGGCGCTCACCGGCGTGGACTACTGGAGCACCCGCGCGTCCATGCTGCAAGACAGCCGGGTGGAAGCTGCCATCGTGGCCGACAACATCTCTGCGGCCGTGGTGTTCCGCGACACCAGCACCGCCAACGAAATGCTGGGCGCGCTGCGGTCATCGTCCATGGTGATCAGCGCCACGGTGTACGACAAGGATGGCGTGCTGTTCGCCCACTACGCGCGCGACCGCGACCCGGACTTTCCCACCACGCTGCGTGCCACGGGCTTGGATGGCGCCGCAGAGCGCGCAGGCTGGCACATGCTGGAGATTGCCAGGCCCATCGAGGCGTCTGGCACCACCTGGGGCACGCTATACATCCGAAAGTCGATGGCGGCCTTGTACATGCGCCTGGGCATCCGGTTTGGCACTGCCTTGCTGATCGCCATCTGCGTGATGGCCATGGCCACCGCCATGGTGCTGCGCAGCCGCGCCGCAGTGCGCGATGCCGAAAACCGCCTGCATGAGCTGGCCCACACCGACGCGGTCACCGGCATGGGCAACCGGCATGCATTCAACGAGAAACTGGCCGCCGAGCTGCAGGGCGCACGTGGCGCAGGCTACCGGGTGGCGCTGGTGTACATCGACCTGGACAACTTCAAAACAGTCAACGACACCTTCGGCCATGCGGCGGGAGACGGGCTGCTGCGCCAGGTGGCCAAGCGCCTGCAATCTGTGGTGCGCAGCACCGACACCATCTCGCGCCTGGGCGGGGACGAATTTGCGCTCATCCTGCGGCTGGACATGGATGATGCAGCGCTGGAGAAATACGCACAACGCATCGTCAGCGTTTTCCAGGCCGCTTACACCGAGGTCGGCCAGCAGGTGAATGTGACCTGCAGCGCAGGCATTGCCACGTTTCCGGACGATGCGATGGACATGGACGCGCTGGTGAGCAATGCCGACACCGCCATGTACCGCGCCAAGGAGATGGGCAAGAACCGCTGCGTGCGGTTTGATGCGTCGATGAACCTGGCGGTGGTGCGGCGCCAGGCCATTGAGCAGGCGCTGCGAGCCGAGCTGGAGCAGGGCACCGGTTTGGCACTGCACTACCAGCCCGTGTTCGCCGCCAATGACCAATCAATGGTGGGCGCGGAGGCGCTGCTGCGGTGGACGCACGCGGAGCTGGGGTCCGTGTCGCCGCTCGAAGCCGTGTCGGTGGCCGAAGACTGCGGCCTCATTGCCCCGCTGGGCTACTGGGTGATGCGCACCGCCTGCCGCGACGCCGCGCAGTGGAAGGGTGGCAAGTCTCTCCGCGTGGCCGTGAACATCTCGGCACGGCAGCTGGGCGACCCGCAGTTTCTGGAACGCGTGATGGACATCCTGCGTGAAGAAGGCCTGCCCGCGCACCTGCTGGAGATCGAGCTGACCGAAACCGTGCTGATGGAAAACATGGAGGCCGGCGCCCACACGCTGCACCGGTTGAGCCAGTTGGGTATTCACCTGGCCATCGATGACTTCGGCACCGGCTACTCATCACTGGCGTACCTGCGCCAGTTGCCCATGCGGCGCTTGAAGATCGACCGCAGCTTTGTCAAAGATTTGCCAGGGCAGGAGCACAGCCGCGCCATCGTCACAGCCATCGTCGCACTGGCACACAGCCTGGGTCTGCAGGTGACCGCCGAGGGCGTGGAAACGCAGGAGCAGGCCGACTACCTGGTGCGGCAAGGCTGCGATGTGCTGCAGGGCTATGTGTTTGCACGCCCCATGCCTGCGCCGCAGTTTCTGGCGCTGCAGGCGAGTGCATCGGCTTGATTCAGTCCACAGCGCCGTGGTAGCAGGGCGCCAGCTCGCGCACCTCTACCGTAGCCCACTCGGCGGCTGGGCATTCGCGGGCGATGGCAACGGCTTCTTCGCGCGTGGCGCAGTCGATGAGAAAGAAGCCGCCCACCATTTCCTTGGTCTCGGCAAACGGCCCGTCGGTCAGGCGGGTCTGCCCATCGCGCACCTGCAGCCTCACGGCCTGTTCGGTCGAGGCCAGTGACTCGCTGGCGCGCAACAGGCCACGGGCCTGCAATCCTGCCCCAAAACGCTGCATGCGGGCATAGGCCTCCTGACCACCGGCCAGGCCCCGCTCGGCACGCTGGCCGTGGGGTTCCATGATGAGCAACAGGTAAGGCATGGGGTCTCCTGAATCGGGGCCGGTCGTGCCCACCCGCACGGACTGCGCCATCGGTGGGGACTGCAAAGGCGCCATGCTAACAGCCTCATTTGCTATATTTTCAATAGCTAATAGGGCAGGTGCGACCAGCGCCATCAGCAGATTTCATGCAGAGGGTTGCGCGCTGCAGCAGGGCTGTGCTATCTTCGTCCCCCTATGCAACGCAGCACGCTCCTATCCACCCTATCGCTAGGTCTAGTGCCTGGCCGGGGTCTGCCTGCGTTCGCCACCCTCGTTGCCTGATTCGCTCAGCGCAACACCTGATCTCCCCCTGACCCCGGCCCGCGAACCAGCCTTTGCATACGCAAAGGGCTGCAGGGGATGTCATTCGTTTTGATTTCTTTCGATTCCGATTGACCCGTGCACCGTGCTGCTTGTTTTGCACACCGCACACACCGTTCGTGGAGCCCCTCATGATTGCCAAGCCCGCCACCAAGTACCAGCCCATCGCCCCCATTGCGCTCGCCGACCGCCAATGGCCCAACCGCAGCATCACCCGCGCCCCCGTGTGGCTCTCCACCGACCTGCGCGACGGCAACCAGGCCTTGTTCGAGCCCATGAACGGCGAGCGCAAGATGAAGCTCTTTCACGAGCTGGTGCGCATCGGCTTCAAGGAGATCGAGGTCGGCTTTCCGGCCGCGTCGCAAATCGACTTTGACTTTGTGCGCCGCCTCATCGACGAGAACCTGATCCCCGATGACGTGACCATCATGGTCATGACCCAGTCGCGCGAGGACCTGATTGCCCGCACGGTGGAAGCGGTGAAAGGCGCACCCCGCGCCATCGTGCACCTCTACAACGCCACCGCGCCCGCCTGGCGGCGCATCGTGTTCGGCATGAACGTGACGCAGGTGATGCAGCTCATCAGCCACCACGTGGGCTACCTCAAGCAGCTCACCGACGCGCAGCCCGAAACGCAGTGGACCTTGCAGTACTCGCCCGAGACCTTCAGCGCCACCGAGCTCAGCGTGTCGCTCAAGGCCTGCCAGACCGCCATAGCCACCTGGGGCGCAGGCCCCGGCCGCTCCATCATCATCAACCTGCCCACCACGGTGGAGAACGCCACACCCAACGTGTTTGCCGACCAGATCGAGTGGATGGACCGCCAGCTCAGCCCCCGCGAGCACATCGTGCTCTCGGTGCACCCGCACAACGACCGGGGCACGGGCGTGGCGGCGGCGGAACTCGCGATGATGGCCGGTGCCGACCGCGTGGAAGGCTGCCTCTTCGGCAACGGCGAGCGCTGCGGCAATGTGGACATCGTGACGCTGGCGCTCAACATGTACACGCAGGGCGTACACCCGGGCCTCGACTTCTCGGACATCACCTCGGTCGCGCGCATTGCCGAGGAATGCACGGCCTTGCCCGTGCACCCTCGCCACCCCTACGCAGGCGACCTGGTGTTCACCGCGTTCTCAGGCTCGCACCAGGACGCGATCAAGAAGGGCTTTGCGGCGCAAGACCCGAACGCCTTATGGGAAGTGCCGTACCTGCCCATCGACCCCGCCGACCTCGGCCGCACCTACGACAGCGTGATCCGCGTGAACAGCCAGTCCGGCAAGGGCGGCATCGCCTTCTTGCTCGAACGCGAACACGGCGTGGTGATGCCGCGCCGCATGCAGGTGGAGTTCAGCGCCGTGGTGCAGCGCCAGACCGACGCGAGCGAAGGCGAGATGACGGGCGATGCGCTGTGGGCACTTTTCCAGGGCACTTATCTGCAGGCCCCAGCACAGGCCGCCATCACCTGCCACAGCCACCGCATCGATGAAGACGGCCAGGGTATCGAGCTGGACGTGACCATCGACGGCACGCGCCAGACCCTGCGCGGCCAGGGCAACGGGCCGATTGCCGCGACGGTGGACGCGCTCGGCCTGCCACTGCGCGTAGACCACTACGAAGAACGCGCCACCGGAACGGGCGCCAATGCCCAGGCGCTGGCGATTGTGGAAGCGGCCATGGACGGCGTGGCGGGCTCCACCTTTGGCGCAGGCGCCAGCCACAACATCGTGACCGCCTCGGTGAACGCCATCGTGAGCGTGGCCAACCGGCTGATGGCACGGCGCACGGCGCCCCAAGCCGTGGTCGTGGCGTAAGCGACAGCCATATTAAAACGATAGCTGCTGGCGCTTGATGGACAAGCGCTGGCGGCACTTTGGGCCAATATCCCCTGGCGGCTGGTGGGGTAGGGCGCTATGTGCCGCCCCATCCGTTACCCTTCGGCCCATGCGTGCTTTTCACCCCCTGGGCCTTGCCGCCGCCTGCACCGCCGCCCTGCTGGTGCTGGCCGGTTGCGGCACATCGCGGCCTCCGTCCCCTTCTTTCCCTCCATCGGCCTCGGCCCCTTCCCGCACCACGCCACCGCTCACCCCCGAGCAGGCACACGACATCGCCATCCACGCGCTGGGCCTGGTGGGCACGCCGTACCGCTATGGCGGCAATACGCCCGACTCGGGTTTTGACTGCAGCGGACTCATCGGCTACGTGTACCGCAACCAGGTGGGCACACCACCGCCGCGCACGGTGGCGCAGCTCAACACCTGGGGCTATCCCATCGACGGCAGCGAGCTGCGCGCAGGCGACCTGGTGGTGTTCGGCACGGGCCGCCAGCCCAGCCATGCGGGCATCTATGTGGGTGAAGGGCGGTTTGTGCATGCGCCGTCTACGGGCGGCACGGTGCGCATGGACCACCTGCAGTCGCGCCACTGGGCGCGGCAGAATGCGGCGTTCCGCAGGCCGTAGCTAGTTCCCCCCTGAGGCGCTGCGCGCCTTCCCCCCAAGGGGACGACGCACTCGCTGCGGGGCGGCCCTTGCTCTGCGTCTCTCGCGCTGGGCCGCGCCAGTGGTGACGGCCATGCCCTGGTTCTATCACCAAAAGGGGGCCGGAATCCAGCTCCGCGACAATCGGGGCCACCATGACCCACGCACACCGCTCCGCCACCCCCATCTCCACCCACGACACCACCCGCATTGATGACACGCGCATCAAGGCCGTGCGCCCATTGATCACGCCTGCGCTGCTGCAAGAGTGGCTGCCCACGCCCGATGCGGCGCTGACCCTGGTCGAATCCAGCCGCGCTGCGATTTCGCGCATCCTGCACGGGCAGGACGACCGGCTGATCGTGGTGGTGGGGCCTTGCTCCATCCACGACCATGGCCAGGCCATGGACTATGCGCGCCAGCTCAAGGCGCAGGCCGATGCGCTGCAGGACGACCTGCTCATCGTGATGCGGGTGTACTTTGAAAAGCCGCGCACCACGGTGGGCTGGAAGGGCTACATCAACGACCCACACCTCGATGGCAGCTTTGCCATCAACGAAGGGCTGGAGATGGCGCGTGCGCTGCTGCTGGATGTGCTGGCGCTGGGGCTGCCGGTGGGCACCGAATTTTTGGACCTGCTCTCGCCGCAGTTCATCAGTGACCTGGTGAGCTGGGGCGCCATCGGCGCGCGCACCACCGAGAGCCAGAGCCACCGCCAGCTGGCCAGCGGGTTGAGCTGCCCCGTGGGCTTCAAGAACGGCACCGACGGCGGCGTGAAGGTGGCGAGCGACGCCATCCTGGCGGCCAGTGCCGCGCACGCCTTCATGGGCATGACCAAGATGGGCCAGGCCGCGATTTTTGAAACGCGCGGCAACCAGGACTGCCATGTGATCCTGCGTGGCGGCAAGCAGCCCAACTACAGCGCTGCCGATGTGGATGCGACCTGCGCCGTGCTCAAGGCCGCCGGCCTGCGCGAGCAGGTGATGATCGACGTGAGCCATGCCAACAGCAGCAAGCAGCACCAGCGCCAGATCACCGTGGCCGCAGAAGTGGCGCAGCAGATTGCCGCAGGCGACGCACGCATCACCGGCCTGATGATCGAGAGCCACCTGCAGGAAGGCCGCCAGGACATCGTGCCCGGTCAGCCGCTGGCGCAAGGCGTGTCGGTGACCGATGCCTGCATCAGCATGGCGCAGACCGTGCCGGTGCTCGAAGGGCTGGCGGCAGCGGTGCGGGCGCGGCGCCAGAAGGCCTGACGGCTGCTGTGAAGCGATCAGCCCTGGGGTGGGCGTGCCGCCCCCAGGTCAATATTGCGGGCAGTGGCGAGCAGCGTGGCGCACAGCCGCTCCTGCCCTGCGGAATCCACGGCCCACACGTCGGCGGCACAGACGGTGAGCAGGCGCCCCGCATCCACCACGCGGCCCCGCGCCCGCAGGCACTCGCCCTGGGCAGGGGCCACAATTTTCAGGGTGGTGTCCACCGTGGCATTGGTCCAGCCGGGCGGCAACACACTGCCTGCTGCCGCCACCGCCGCAAAGTCGGCCACCGCAAACACCGCTGTGGCCTGCAACTGGCCGGGGCGAAAACTGAAAGCCTCGCTCACCGGTATCTCCACCTCCACCCGGCCGGGCTCGGCATGGACAAAGCGCAGCCCCAGCGTGCGGGCCATCGGCATGGCCAGCACCACGGCCCGCAGGGTTTCCATGGTGCTGCGGGGTGCGCTGGACAAAGCATCGCGGGGCGCGGGTGTGAGTGGGGCTGTCATGGTGGGGGTCTCCAGGAGGTGGGGGTGTTTGGGTGCTGCGAGGGGTCTAGGGCTTGCGGGCCGACTGGGCACGCACACGCGGCCAGGGCTTGGTAGATGCAGTGGCTGCGCCCGAGGGTGTTTGCCGACCCTGGGTTTTTGATCGCTGCTTTGTGAGCAACTGGCCACGCAACCAGGCCTGGTGCGCCTGCACCGTGGATTTTTGGGACTGCAGCGCAGCGATCTGTTGGTCGATGGCGTCCACACGTTCCTGCAAGGCCTGCACCATGTCATCAATGCCCAGGGTACCGGCGCGGTATTCGTCCAGGCGCAGCGCTATCTGCGGCAGGCTGAAGCCCAGCTGCCGCGACATGGCAATGAACACCACCTCGCGCCGCATGCGGGCCGGGTAGTCGCGATAGCCGTTGGCCCGGCGGTCTGGGCGGATGAGGCCCAGCCGCTCGTAGTGGCGCAGCGCGTGGACGGACACCGAGGCCTGTTGTGCGAGTTCGGAAATCTGCATGGTGCCACGTTAGCAAGCCTCGCGTTGCGCGAAGGTTGCCTGGGTGACTGCGCAAGGTCAGAACACTGTGTTTTTTTGGGGCAAACCCCCATGGGCGCAGATCGCCAGCAAGGGCTGTGCGGTGTAGCATTCACACTCTTTGCCGCAGTGCCTGTGGCGCTGTGACCCTGAGCGCGCGGTGCAGCCGCATTGCACGCTCCCTCTACTGCCCGATTGCCTTGCCGACGCTACTCCGCCCCGCCACCCATGGCCTGGTCGCACTGACCAGGCTGGGCAGCTGCGTGCGCAGCGGCGCCACGGTGGACTGACCATGCCACCAGCGCAAGCCACCGCAGAGGCCGCACGGCTCCAGGCGCTGCAGTCTTACGCGATCCTCGACACCCCGACGGAAGACAGCTTTGACCAGCTGGCCACCCTGGCCGCGCGCGTGTGCCAGTGCCCTATGGCGGTGGTCAACTTCGTGGACAGCGACCGGCAGTGGTTCAAGGCCGCAGTCGGTGTGCCGTTCAGGGAGACCGAGCGCGCGATAGCGTTCTGCGCACATGCGCTGAGCGGCAGTCGCGAGCCGACGGTGGTCAACGACACGCACAAGCACCCGGTTTTTGCCCACAACCCGCTGGTCACGCAGGACCCCCATGTGCGCTTTTATGCCTGCGTGCCGCTGGTCACGCCCGAAGGGCAGGCGCTGGGCACGCTGGCGGTGTTGGACTCCATCCCCCGGCACATCGAGGCCGAGCAGCTGGAGGGCCTGCGCATACTGGCCGAGCAGGCCATGGTGCAGCTGGAACTGCGCCGCCAGAAGCAGGTGCTGGCCGACCTGGTGCAGCAGCGCGACAAGATGCACGCCGAGTTGCTGGCCCAGAGCGAGACCCTGCGCGTGGCCGGGCAGATGGCCCGCATTGGCGGCTGGATTGTGGAGCTGCCCAGCCTGCAGCTGAACTGGTCGCAGGAGATCGCCGCCGCCTTCGGCATTGCGGGGCGTGTGGGCTCGGTGGAACAGATCATGGAGCTGTACCTGCCCCCGCACCGGCAGGCCATGCAGGCAGCGTTTGAGAGCTGTATCCGCCACGGCACACCGTTTGACCTGGAAGCCGAACTCGTCACACCGGCAGGGCGGCATTTCTGGGTGCGCACCACCGGGCAGGCGGTGCGCGACGCTGACGGCCAAATCATGCGGGTTCAGGGGGCGTTTCAGGACATCTCGGCCCAGCACCAGGCCCGGCAGGCCCGCCGTGAAAGCGAAGAGCGCTTTCACCTAGTCTCACGCGCCACGGCCGACGCGGTGTGGGACTGGAACCTGCACACCGATGCCATGTGGTGGAACGAGGGCATGCAGACCCTGTTCGGCGTGCCGCTCGACCAGTTGCCGCCGGACAGCACCTCGTGGACCTTGCGGCTGCACCCCGATGACAGCGAAGAAGTGCTTGAAGGTATCCATGCCGCCATCGACGGCACGGCCAACCACTGGTCGGATGAGTACCGCTTTCGCCGCCAGGATGGCAGCTATGCCTGGGTGCTGGACCGGGGCTTCCTGATCCGCGACCTGCAGGGTAAGGCCGTGCGCATGGTGGGCGGCATGACCGACATCAGCGCGCAAAAGCTGGCCGACCTGGACGCCCAGCGCGACGCACAGAACCATGCCGAGCTGCTGCAGGTGCAGCAGCGCATCTCGTCGCTGGACATGCCGCTGCCTGAGGTGCTGCAGCTGGTGGCCAGCACCGTGCTGCGCCAGACCGAAGCGCGCGGCGCCATGGTGGAGCTGCTGCAAGGCCGACAGCTGGTGGCGCAGGCGTCGGCCGGTGACCATGTGCGCCCGGTGGGCAACCTGCTGGCGGTGGACCAGAGCCTGCTCTGGCCCGCGCTCAGCAAGGGCCAGACCGTGGTGTGCAACGACACCGAGGCCGAGGGCTGGGACATGGCGTCGATGCCCCACCGCCACGGCGTGCGGTCGGTGATGGCGGTGCCGCTGCGCAGTGGCGACGCCATCGTCGGGTCGCTCAAGGTCACATCGGACAAGGTCAATGCGTTTTCACGCCGCGATGTGGCGCACCTGGAGATCCTGACCGAGTCGCTGGGTGCCATGGTGCAGCTGCGGCATGTGGCCGGGCAACTGCATGCGTCCGAGCAGCAATACCGCATGCTGTTTGACGAGCACCCGCATCCCATGTGGGTGTACGACCGCGAAACCCTGCAGCTGCAGGCCGTGAACCGATCGATGGAGCGCCACTACGGCTACACCGAGTCCGAGCTGCTGACCATGTCGATGCTGGATCTGTGGCCCGCTGACCGGCGCCCCAACGTCGAGGCCAACATCCGCGCCGTTCCGATGGACCAGCGCAACAAGCCCGTCATCAGCCGCCACATCAAGAAGGACGGCAGCTTCATGGATGTGGAGATCACGGCGGGCAGCATCAGCTTCAACGGGCGCCCGGCCCGCCAGGTGCTGGCCACCGACGTGACCGAACGCCTGCGCACCGAGCGCGAGCTGGCACGCATGGGTCGCGCCCAGCGCCTGCTGAGCGCGTGCAACGAGACCCTGGTGCGCGCCACGTCCGAGACCGCACTGCTGCAGGCCATCTGCCAGATTGCGGTGGACATCGGTGGCTACCGCATGGGCTGGGTGGGGTTTGCCATGGACGACGAGCGCAAATCCATCCGCCCGGTGGCCCATGCGGGCTACAACCAGAACTACCTGGAAAACCTGCACCTGAGCTGGTCGGCCGACGATCCCTATGGCCGGGGCCCAGCGGGCATTGCGGTGCGCACCGGCAAGCCGGTGATCGTGCAGGACATCCGCACCGAAGGGGACTTTGCCGATTGGACCGAGCGCATGCTGGAGCATGGCTTTCACGGCGTGATCTGCCTGCCGCTGCGCGAGCATGCGCGCGACCATGCACAAGAGCGCAGCTTTGGCCTGCTGTACCTGTACGCCCCCGACGTGCTGCAGATCAGCCCCGAAGAGGCCGCGCTGCTGCAGGAGTTGTCCAACGACCTGGCCATCGGCATCACCAGCCTGCGCGCGCACAAGGCGCAGCAGCGGCTGCAGGCCTCGGTGCTCAAGGTGGCGGCCGCGGTGTCGGCCAGCACGGGCACCGAATTTTTTGTGCAGCTGGTGCGCAACATGGCCGATGCGCTGGATGCGCAGGGCGGCTGCGTGGTGCGGCTGCTGCCGCAGTCGCAAGACCAGGCGCCCCGGGTGGTCACGCTGGCCGCCGTGCTCGACGGCCAGATGCTGCCCAACGACGAATACAGCCTGGATGGCACACCGAGCCTGTTGCTGATGTCGCAACGCACCCATGTGGTGACCGACAAGGTGCAGCAGCTGTACCCCGAAGCCCCCGTGCTGCGCGCGGTGGGTGCCCAGGCCTATGTGGGCCAGCAGCTGTGCAATGCCGACGGCGAGGTGGTGGGCATCGTCTTCGTGCTGTTCCGCCACACGATTGCGGACACGGACTTCATCACCTCCACGCTGCAGATCTTCGCCTCGCGTGCGTCGGCCGAGATCGAGCGGCAGCTGGCCGACATCCGCATCCGCCACCAGGCCTCGCTGCTGGACAAGGCGCAGGACGCCATCCTGGTGCGCGACCTGGACCACCGCATCATCTTCTGGAACAAGAGCGCGGAGCGCCTGTACGGCTGGTCGCAGCTGCAGGCGCTGGGGCAGTCCATCGAGACGCTGCTGTACGAAGACCCCACGCACTTCCGGCACGCCACGCAGACGGTGCTGGAGCAGGGCGAGTGGACGGGCGAGATCGTGCAGCGCCACCGCGATGGCAGCACCATCGAGGTGGAAGGCCGCTGGACGCTGGTGCGGGGCGACGACGGCCAGCCGCAGTCCATCCTTGCCATCAACACCGATATCCGCCAGCGCAAGGCCAGCGAGCGCGAGATCCAGCGCCTGGCGTTCTACGACGCGCTCACCGGCCTGCCCAACCGCATGCTGCTCATGGACCGCATGCACCAGGCCCTGGCCACCGCGCAGCGGCGCCAGCAGGGCGGGGCGCTGCTGTTCATCGACCTCGACAACTTCAAGACCCTGAACGACACCCTGGGCCACGACCAGGGGGACCTGCTGCTGCAACAGGTGGCGCAGCGCCTGAACACCTGCGTGCGCAGCGTGGACACGGTGGCCCGGCTGGGGGGCGACGAGTTTGTGGTCATGCTGGAAGAACTCAGCCCCAAGCCGCACGAGCTGGCGCTGCACGCCCGGGGCGTGGGTGAAAAGATCCTGGCCATGCTGGCCGTGCCCTATGCGCTGCAGGGCTACCAGTACCGCAGCACGCCCAGCATCGGCATTGCGCCCTTCACCGGCGAGCACACCACGGTGGGCGAGCTGCTCAAGCAGGCCGACCTGGCCATGTACCAGGCCAAGACGGCGGGCCGCAACACGCTGCGCTTTTTTGACCCCGACATGCAGGCCGTGGTCACGGCGCGCGCAGGGCTGGAAACCGACCTGCGCTCGGCGCTGATGCAGGAAGAGTTTTTGCTGCACTTCCAGCCGCAGATCCACCAGTCGGGCCGCTGTGTGGGGGTGGAAGCGCTGGTGCGCTGGGCCCACCCGCAGCGCGGCATGGTGTCGCCCGCGCAGTTCATTCCGCTGGCCGAAGAAACGGGCCTGATCCTGCCACTGGGCCGCTGGGTGCTGCACACCGCATGCAAGCTGCTGGCCAGCTGGCAGAGCGACCCGGCCCTGTCGCATCTGACCATGGCCGTCAATGTGAGTTCGCGCCAGTTCCGTCATGCCAGCTTTGTGGACGACGTGGCCCGCGTGCTCGCCATCACCGGCGCACCCTCGGCCCAGCTCAAGCTGGAGCTGACCGAAAGCCTGCTGGTGGAAGACATGGAAACCACCATCGCCACCATGACCGCGCTGCGGTCGTATGGAGTGGGCTTCTCGCTGGATGACTTTGGTACGGGTTACTCCAGCCTGAGTTACTTGAAGCGCATGCCGCTCGACCAGCTCAAGATCGATCAGAGTTTTGTGCGCGACCTGCTGACCGACCCCAACGACGCCGCCATTGTGGACACCATCATCGGCCTGTCGCGCAGCCTGGGGCTGGAAGTGATCGCCGAAGGCGTGGAAACGCCCGAGCAATGCGCGCTGCTGGCCCGCGCCGGCTGCCAGCTCTACCAGGGCTACCTGTTCAGCAAGGCGCTGTCGGTGGACGTTCTGGACAGCTTCCTGCGCACCTCGCAGGCGTAAGCGGCGCCCGCCGGGTGTTCCCGGCGCTTGTCCACATCCCAAGCCTCTTAACCCCCTAACTCCCTTCTGAGGGCCTCAGGAGGCCCGTGAGCGGCCTGTGGGTCTGTTTCGGCCCCCTGGGCCTGCTTTTGCGCCCAAGGCCCTCCACGGCCTTCTGGGCGGTTCCAGATCGCATCTTTCATCTTCGGCAGAGCGGGTTCGTCCGGCAGGTGAATGCCGCCTTCATCTACCCCCGTCGTGTGCGTGGCCCCAGTTGTCCTCTGTCTTCTTCTTATGTCTTTTATAAATACATAGTCGTAGTAGTAGAGGGCGGCTCGGCGTGTGGACAACTGCATTTTTGCCAGCGCTGGCGCGCACTTAGCCCGCTGCCAACCCTGTGCACCCCGCCCTGCTCCCGTTGTCTCCCGAGCGGGGACAAAAGCGATGTCACGCAGTTTTCTGTGGATAAGCACCCGGTTGTGCCAAAACTATCCCCAGTTTTACGCACCGAGCGTATCGGTGGCAGGAAATGAGCCCAAAACGAAGGGGAGCGCTACAGCTTCATGCCCTGAATGCTCATTGATTGATAGCAAATGTGTGGAAACCATGCTCCTTCTCCTTGGCTGCAAGGGTTCGGGCCAAGCCGGTGGGACAGGGGCATCCCCTCTGGCTGAGGGCGGATGGAGTGCCCCAGGTGGCTGGGGCATTGCATCCGCTGGTGCGGCGTGAAAGGCATCGGACCCCACCAGCAACTTCTTTTTGCAGCCTCCAACGGAGTGAGCGATTCACCGGACAGGACCGCACAGGCTGAACCGTTACTGCCCCATTCCGGCATCAACCGCCTGTCTGTCAGGTTGTCCAGTCGGCCGATGGACCGGTCACCGGCGGTGGACAGGTGCCCGGATTGGGGGTTCTGGTTATTCTTTAAAGGCTTTATATATAAATAGCAGTAGTAGTAGAGAACGCCTGTTTGTGTGGACAAGCGCTTTTTCTTCAACGCTGGCGCGCACTTGCGTCGCTGCAAAGTATGTGGGGCGGCGCGCGCAAAGTGCGGGGCTCGCCGACAACAACTTTCGGGCGGCGGCGTTTTGTGTGGATAACTGCCTGGTTGTGCCAAAAATGTGCCCAGGGTTATCCACAGCCGCATGGGTTTGCGCTCCCTGGCTCGTCTCATGGCCCTGTACGGCACCCTCCGAAGCGGGACCGTCCAAGAAAAAACCCGGCGTTCTACAAAGAACGCCGGGTTGGCGGGGGAGGAATGGCGGAGGGGCTTGAAACAGTCCCTGGGTGACCACAGGCTCCAGCGCCTGTCGCCCCAGTTCAGGGCTATGCCTTACTTGGCGGGCGCAGGCGTGGGGGCAAGGCCCGGACGGCCTTCGCCTCCGCGCATGCCGCCATGGTGGTCGCCATGCCCGTGGCGGCCCTCACCGCCCCGCATGCCACCCATGGGGCGGCCGCGGTGGGTCTGGTCATCAAAGGTCTTTTGCTGCTCGGGCGTGAGCGTGGCGTAGAAGGCCTTGGTGGCCTCGCCACGGCGGTCGGCTTCGGCGGCATGCTGGGCGCGCATTGCGCGCATGCGGTCGATGCGTTCCGGGGTGGTCAGCTTGTCCATGTCCTGGCGGTCCAGGCGCGCGGGGCGCTCGCCGGGCTGCATGGCCGTGGTGAAGGTGGTCCAGGCGGATTCCTGGGCAGGGGTCAGCTTGAGCTGGGCTTTCAGGTCTGCCAGCCGCTTAGCATGGCGCTGTGCTATGTCGCCGTGGTGGCGTTCATGGCGGCCATCAGCAGCCTTGGCGGGCGCGGTGGGTGCAGCAGGCGCTGCAGGGGGTTGCTGGGCCAGCACAGGCAATGCCATGGCGGCGAGCAGGGCAGTGGCAGCAATACGGTGGGAGAGGGGGTGAGAGAAACGGGAGGCCATGGTGGAAGTCCTTTCGCGGTGGTGAACTCGCTGCAACGACCGTTTCAGCGATTGGAGTCCAGTGTCTGTCGCCCACGTATCGCCACCGTGCGCGTTGGGTGAGGCTGTGTAAAGTTGCGGCGAACGCTTGCAAAGCCGCCTCCAGAATCATTTGGAGCAAATAGCGGGCGTTGTGCTGGTGCCATATGTGCTGATTGCTATTGATTGTGTAGCGTTTTCAGTCCCCCAAGGGCTGTCCGTGCCCCAGCGGCCCGGCGCCGGGGTGGCGACCGCCGACAATGGCGGGTTCCGTGTCCGTGTCGTTGTTCGCAGCGACCCCAACCAAAGGTTTTCCGTGTTCAAGAACATGATCGTGTACCGCATTGCTCCGCAATGGCAGGTCGAGTTGACGCAAGTGGAAGAAGCGCTGGCCAAGGCCCCTTTCCAGGAATGTGGCGCCACGCAGGAGAAGTCGCTGGGCTGGGTGCCCCCCCGGGGTGAATTGCATGGCCCCCTGGTCGAATCGGTGGGTGGGCAGTGGATCCTGCGCTTTATGGTCGAGACCAAGGTGCTGCCCGGCAGCGTGCTGGCGCGCAAGGTCAAGGAAAAGGCCGAACGCATCGAAAAGGAAACCGGCCGCAAGCCCGGCAAGAAGGAAAGCAAGGAGCTCAAAGACGAGGCCAAGCTGGACCTGCTGCCCATGGCCTTCACCAAGCAAGGCTCGATGTGGATCTGGATCGATACGGCCTCGCGCCTGCTGGTGCTGGACACGTCCAGCCAGGGCCGCGCCGATGAAGTGGTGACCCTGCTGGTCGAATCGCTGCCCGGCCTGTCGGTGTCGCTGCTCGACACCCAGACCAGCCCCCAGGCCGCCATGGCCCACTGGCTTAAGGAGCAGGAGCCGCCCGTGGGCTTCACGGTGGACCGCGAGTGCGAACTCAAAAGCGCCAACGAAGAAAAAGCCGTGGTGCGCTACGCCCGCCACCCGCTCGACATCGAAGAGGTGCAGGCCCACATCGACGCTGGCAAGCTGCCCACTAAGCTGGCACTCACCTGGGACGACCGCGTGAGCTTCATGCTCACCGAAGGCCTGCAGATCAAGAAAGTGTCGTTTCTCGACACCGTGTTTGAAGGCACCAAGGCGGACGACGGCGGGTTTGACACCGACGTGGCGATCGCCACCGGCGAACTGGTCAAGCTGATTCCGGACCTGATCGATGCGCTGGGAGGGGAGTCGGAGAGTGGGGTGGCGAGTGCAGCGCAGGCCGTGGCCAGCGACCGGGCGGAAACCGCTCCAGCGGCATCACGGCCACCGATGGCCGCAGAAGTACCCTCTGCCCCGGCGCGCAAAGTGGCTGGGGGTGGGGTGGTGACTGGTCCCCGCGAAGTGCCCGTCGATACCGACCCGGAATCGGCACCGTTCTGACACCGTGGCCCGCCGGGCCATGGTGGCTTCACCGGCTGCGGCCGCAGGCGGCATCCACCAACGCCGCCAGCTCACGTACATAGGTGTCTTCAATGCCCAGCACCTCGCACTGCTGCACCAGCTGCTCCAGATAGTCCCGGTTGCTGCCAATGCGCCCGCAGGCGGTGGCAATGGTTGCGGCCGTGGCCTGCAGGGACAGGTCGCCCCGGTAATGGGTGTGGGCCGTGTTGGCGACCAGCACCAGCGCCTGCACCTCGCCCTGGGGCGTTGGCAGGGGCAGCAGTTGCGGGCAGTAGGCACCCGTGATCATCTCGCGTCGCCACAGCATGCGGGACTCGTCCTCCACCAGCGGTGCCGGAATGCGGAATGCGAGGCCCTCGCAGCCCTGTGGATCTTCGTCGCCCGTGCGCTGCAAGGTCAGCACCAGGCCCGGGCAATCAGGGGTGCCCCGGCCGATGGTGGTGCTCAGCGCAAAGCGGCGTGCAAAGCCGGGCAGGCAGGCGCGGCGCACTTCGCCAAAGTGAAAGCCCGGGTTCCACATCAGCGAGCCATAGGCAAACACCCACAGATCCTGCTGCTGGGCCGTGATGGTGGAAAGCACCTCGCGGCGGGATTGCTCAACCTCGTGGTCTGGCAGGCGCCAGTGGGCGGGCAGGCCCTGACAGCGCGCCTGGGCGTCCCACTCGGCCAGCACCTCGTCGGTGAGGCGCAGGCCTGAGGCATGGGCAGGGGTCAGCCGGCCTTGCAGCTCGGGCAGGTGAAGGAAGGCGTTGTCGGGGGTCATGGGGGCAGTTCCGTGCGCTGGTGTTGGGCGTCAGGTGTCTTAACGCCGCGCCAGGTCAAACACCAGCACCTCGGCGTGGTGGCCGTCGTGCAGGGTCAGCGTGTTTTCGCCGTCCAGCAAGGCGCCATCGCCACCAGACAGTGCGATGCCGTTGACTTGCAGCGCGCCCCGCGCCACGTGCACATACGCCAGGCGTTCAGGATTCAGCACTTGGGTGGCAGTTTCGCTGCCGTCCAGCAGGCCTGCCCAGATGGAGGCATCGGCGTTCATGGTCACCGAGCCGTCCTCTCCCCGGCGCGAGGCAATGCGCACCAGGCGGCCCCGGCGGTCTGCGGGCGGGAAGTGTTTTTGCGCGTAGCTGGGGCGTATGCCGGTGAACAGGGGCTTGATCCAGATCTGCAGGAAATGGGTGGGCTGGTCGGGCAGCGCATTGAATTCGCTGTGGCGCACGCCCCAGCCTGCGCTCATGCGCTGTACGTCGCCCGGGTGCAGGATGCCAGTGGGGGCCTCTGCCGGATCAGCCCCTGGTGCGCCCGAGGCCGCCGGGCCGCCAGGTTGTTGGCCGGTGCGTTCGTGCAGGTTGTCCTGGTGGCCCAGGGCGCCGTCGAGCACATAGCTCACGATCTCCATGTCGCGGTGCCCGTGCGTGCCAAAGCCTTTGCCGGGCGCCACCGTGTCATCGTTGAACACCAGCAGGTTGCCATGGCCCTGGTGGCGCAGGTCAAAGTAGTCGCCAAACGAAAAGCTGTGGGCGCTGTGTAGCCAGCCGGTGGAGGACCGGCCCCGTTCGGAGGAGGGGCGGACGGTGATCATGGGGATTTGTCTTTTTCGCACCCAGTGGTGACACTGCGTGAACTGTAGACGGCCTCGGCGCCGGCATAAACCCGGAGCAGGCAAACGGAGTGTTCTGGAATCGTGACCAATGCCTGCGAAGGGCGGCCGTGGTGCAACAGGGGTTATGGAGGAGAAGTGCCGGACTACCGCCCCACAAACTGCGGGCTCTGGCGCCGGTGAAACGCCTCCACCCCTGCGCGGAAGTCTTCGGTGCCCGCGCAGTGGACAAAGGCGTCTTTTTCAGCGGCCAGTTGTTCGGGCAGGGTGTGGTCCATCGACGCGCGCATCAGGCGCTTCATGGCGCCGTAGGCCAGCGTGGGGCCGTTGGCCAGGCGCTGGGCGAGGGCGGCGGTGGCGCTGTCCAGCTCGGCGCTGGGCACCACGCGGTTGACAAGGCCCAGGCGCAGCGCGTCGTCGGCCGTGAAGGCCTCGCCCAGCAGCGCGATCTCCAGCGCCTGGCGCACGCCCACGATGCGTGGCAGCGCCCACGAGGCGCCCACGTCGCAGCTGGTGCCCAGGTTGATGTAGGCCAGGTTGAAGCGCGTGCCTTCGGCAGCGATCACGTAGTCGGCCATCAGCACCAGGCTCAGGCCGGCACCGGCAGCGGCGCCATGCACCTGGGCAATGACCGGCGCGTTCATCTGCGCGAGCAACTGCAGCGCGGCATTGAGTGGCGTGAGGATGTCGATGGCGCCCTGCACCGGGTCGGCGCGCAGCGTGGCCAGGTCGCCCCCGGCCATGAAGCCCCGTCCGTTGCCACACAGCACCACGGCGCGCACACCGGGGTCGGCAGCGAGGGACTGTACGGCGGTGAGGAAGGCGTTGGCCATGGGCACGTCGATGGCGTTGAGCGCGTCGGGCCGGTTGAAGCGCAGCGTGGCGATGGCGCCGTTGCGCTCCAGCAGCAGGGGCTGCTGTGGGGCGGGCGCGGACGGTGCATTGGAGGATGCTGCAGGGTCTGTGGCGGTATTCTTCATGTCCAATCCGCTTCAAGCGCTTGTGGATATTGCGCTATCAGCTCCTGTTTTGATAGTGAATAGGTCCCCATGCGCTGAGCCCTGGGCTATTGGTACAGCGCCTCGATCTCGGCCGCGTAGGTCTTGTAGATGCTTGCGCGGCGCACCTTCATGGTGGCGGTCACTTCGCCGTCGTCGTGGTCCAGCTCCTTGGTGAGCAGGTGGAACTTGCGGATCTGCGAGACTTGCGCGAGGCGCTGGTTGCCCTGGTTGATTTCGGCGTCAATGAGGCCACGCACCTCGGGGTGCTCCACCAGCGAGCGAAAGTGCGTGAACGGAATGCGCCGCGCCTCAGCCCACTTGCCCACGGTCTCGTAGTCGATCATCACCAGCGCGCCGACAAACTTGCGCGCCTCGGCCACGATGATGCATTCCTTGATGAAGGGGCTGCCCTTCATGGTGTTCTCGATTTCGGACGGCGTGAGGTTTTTGCCGCCGGCCGTGATCATGATGTCCTTGAGGCGGTCCACGATCTTGATCTGGCCTTGCTCTTCGCGCACCACGTCGCCCGTGTGCAACCAGCCGTCCACGATGCTGCTGGCCGTGGCTTCGGGGTTCTTGTAGTAGCCCGCAAACACCATGTCGCCTTTGAGTTGCAGCTCACCGTTGTCGGCAATGCGGTGCTCCACGCCCAGTGTGGGCACGCCCACGGTGCCCACCACCACATGATCGAGCCGGTGGCCCGTGACCATGCCGGTGGATTCGGTCAGGCCATACACCTCGATGATTGGCACGCCCAGCACGCGGAAAAAGCGCACCACATCGGGCGGAATGGGGGCGGCTCCTGTGAGCGCGACGTGTGCATTGCGCAGGCCGATGAAGTTCTGCAGCGCGCGGAACACCAGCCAGTAGCTCGCGGCATAGGTGAGCTTGTCGCCCACGCTCCAGGCACTGCGTGGCTTCTCGGCCAAAGGCTTGCAGGCGTTGTATGCCTTGTGGAACAGCGCGCGGCGCAGGCCGCCCGTTTCCTGCAGCTTGATGTGAATGGCGGCATGCAGCTTTTCCCAGATGCGCGGCACGCCCAGGAACATGGTGGGTGCGACCTCGCGCAGGTCTTCCTGCACGGTGCGTATGGATTCGCCAAAGTTCACCTGCGAGCCGATGTACACGGGCACAAAGCTGGTCAGCATTTGCTCGGCCACGTGGCACAGCGGCAGGTACGACAGGTGGGTGGTGCTTTGCGACAGCTCCAGCCGGTCCACGATGCCGGGCACCACGCCCCGGATGTTGCGGTACGAAATCATCGCGCCCTTGGGCTTGCCGGTGGAGCCCGAGGTGTAGATCATCAGGCCCACGTCATCCAGCCGCTGGCGTGCGAGGGCGTCGTCGATGAACGCCTGTTGGCCCGATGCCGCGCCCAGTTGCTCCACCTCGTCAAAGGTGGCGATGAACCGCCGCACCTCGGGCGCAAAGCTGCGCAGGCCCTTGGTCTCCATGACCACGATCTTTTTCAGGCGCGGCAAATCGGGCAGTGCGGCCAGCAGCTTGTCGGTCTGCTCCTGGTCCTCGCAGACCATGATCTCGATGTCGGCATGGCCGACCACGTAGGCCACCTCGTTGGTGGGGCTAGTGGGGTACACACCCACGGTCACCGCGCCCACCAGGCCTGCGCCCATCTGGGCCAGCACCCATTCAATGCGGTTTTCGGAGATCACGCCCACATGGCCGCCCGCAGGCAGGCCCAGTGCACGCAGGCCCAAGCCGAAGTGGCTGGCGCGCTGGTGGTACTGCGCCCAGGTGAAGGGCTTCCAGATGCCGAAGTCCTTTTGCCGGATGGCGATGCGCTGCGCATCGCTGCGTGCGCGGTCGCGCAGCATCTGGGGCAGGGTGAGGTCGGGAAGTGTGCTCATGACAACCAGCGTTTGCGACGCTTGTAGTGCTTGATGTCCTTGAAGCTTTTCGCCTCGCCGCCACCGCCCATACCCAGGTAAAACTCGCGCACATCGGGGTCGTTGGCCAGGCGTTCTGCCGTGCCGTCGATCACGATCTTGCCGTTCTCCATGATGTAGCCCCGGTGCGCCACGGCCAGGGCCACGGTGGCGTTCTGCTCCACCAGCAGCATGCTGGTGCCCCGCTCGGCGTTGATGCGCGCGATGATGGTGAAGATGTCTTCGACGAGCTTGGGAGACAAGCCGAGCGAGGGCTCGTCAAGCAGGATGAGCTGGGGCTGCGCGATGAGTGCGCGGCCGATCGCCAGCATCTGTTGCTCACCGCCCGACAGGTACCCGGCCAGGCCCTTGCGCCGCTCGTGCAGGCGCGGGAAGTAGCTGTAGACCAGATCGAAATCCGGCGTTGCGCCGCTGCGCCCGGTGAGCGCATAGGTCGCTGCCACCAGGTTCTCTTCGACCGTGAGGTCTTCGAACACGCGGCGGCCTTCCATCACATGGCTCAGGCCGTTGCGCACCAGCTGCTGCGGGGCCACGGCGGCTGTGGGCTGGCCGTTGAAGTGGATGCTGCCGCTTTCGACCACACCATCCTCCAGCGCCAGCAGGCCCGAGATCGCCTTGAGCGTGGTGCTCTTGCCCGCCCCGTTGCTGCCCAGCAGCGCCACGATCTGCCCCCGCGGCACGGCCAGCGACAGGCCGCGCAGGGCCTGTACCACCTTGTTGTAGATGACCTCGATGTTGTTGACTTCGAGGACGTGGGCCGGGGTTGGCTGGGTCATGGCAACAGCAGGGTCAGAGCTTGATCCAGTCGGAGGCGGCCACCATCTTCTGGGCCTTCATGTCGGCGCGGTACACGCGGCCTACGGGGATCGAATTGCCGCTGATGGTGATCGGCACACCAATCAGGCCACCCGTGTCGAAGTCCTTGATGGAGTTGAGCGCAGCCTTGAGGTTGGTACCGGTGAGCGGCTTGCCCGCATCCAGGCAGCGCTTGGCCGATTCGGTGAACAGCATGGCCGCCAGGAAGCCCTGGATGTAGGCCGTGCTCTGGTACTCGGGGCGCATGGCACGGATCTTCTCCAGCATGGGCGCCTTCTCGGTGTCGTAGTAGTAGCGGTAGGGCATCACGCCCATGAAGCCGTCGGCGGCTTCGCCCATCTTCATCACGGTGGAGCTGTCCATGGTCCAGAAGGTGCCCATCCACTTGCTGGTCATGCCCTGTTGCTTGCCCTGGGTGATGAACTCAGGGATGGGCGCGAGGATGTAGCCGTGGAAGATGGTGTAGTCCGGCGCTGCGCGGCGCAGCTTGATGACCTCGCCCGACACGTCCACGCTGCCCGCAGGCGTCATGATCTTGATCGGTACCGACAGGCCGAGCTTCTTGGCCTCGGCCTCGCTTTTCTCGATGGGGTCGCGGCCGAATTCTGAATCGGAATAGACGAAGGCCACCTTGGCGCCGGGCTTTTCCTTGGCGATGTGCTTGAGCAGGATGCCGAACATTTCGGTGTAGTCGGGGCCCACAAGGAACTGGTTGGGGTACTTCTTGGGGTCGTTGAGTTCGGTGGCAAACGACGCGCCCGCCATCAGGATGTTGCCGTTGCGGTCCAGCTCGGGGTTGATGGTCTTGGAGAAGCCCGTGGAGTCGCCGTAGTACAGGTTGACCTTGTTCTGGCTGGTGATCTTCTTGAACGCCGCCACCGACACATCGACCTTGTAGCCCGTGTCTTCGGGCACGTACTTGACCTTGCGGCCCTTGATGCCGCCCGCGTCGTTGAGCATCTTCACGTAGTCGCCCATGCCCGCGTTGATGCCCACGCCCGCAAACGCGAACACGCCGGTGAGCGGGATGGAGCCGCCGATCACGATCTCTTCAGCGCCTTGGGCCAGCACCGACAGCGGGCTAGTGAGGGCTGCGGCGCCTGCGGCTCCGAGCAAGAGTTGGCGGCGCTGGATGGAAGTGCGTAGTGTGTCCATAGTTGTCTCCATTTGATTTAGTTGCGGAAGGGCCAGAGATGGAAGAAACGGCGGACGCGCCGCCACACTTCGGCCAGGCCATGGGGCTCGAAGACGAGAAAACCGATGATGAGCAGACCAAAGATGACCGTGCGCACGGGCGAGAGGAACACCGTGAGTTCGCTGCCGCCGGGCATCAGGTCCACCACGAGCTTGAGCAGCTCGGGCACCATGGTCATGAACACGGCGCCCAGGATGCCGCCCAGGATGGAGCCCATGCCGCCGACGATGATGGCCGCGAGGAAAAAGATGGACATCAGCAGCGGAAAACTCTCGGGCGTGACCACGCGAAAGAAGTACGCCCACAGCCCGCCCGCCACGCCTGCGTAGAACGACGACAGGCCAAATGACAGCAGCTTGTAGCGCAGCAGCGGAATGCCCAGCACCTCGGCCGAGATGTCGCGGTCGCGGATGGCGATGAAGGCACGGCCCACGCGGGTGCGGAACAGGTTGGCCGCGCCCAGCAGCATGAGGAGGGTGACCGGCACGATGAGCCAGTACAGGCGGAATGAGGTGTCGAGCGCCATGCCGAACATCTTGGCGGGCGGCACGCTCAGGCCACCTGTGCCGCCGGTGAACTTCCAGTTGGCAAAGATGAAGTGCGCGATGAACGATGCGGCAATGGTGGCAATCGCCAGGTACAGCCCCTTCACGCGCAGCGAAGGGATGCCCACCACGATGCCACCCAGCATCGCGACAAAGCCACCGGCCAGCAGGTTGAGCACAAAGGGCGTGCCCACCTTGGTTTCCAGCACGGCCACGGTGTAGGCCCCCAGGCCCATGAAGGCCGCCTGCCCCAGGCTGACGAGACCCGTGTAGCCCGTGAGGATGTTGAGCCCCGTGGCGCTGGCCACATTGATGCTGACCAGGCAGGCCAGGTACAGCCAGTAGTCGCTGGCCATGAAGGGGAACAGCACCAGCAGCGCAGCGCCCACGGCCAGCCACACCTTTTGCGTGCGCGAGTCGAACAGCGCCGCGTCGGCGATGTAGGTTTCCTTGAGGGTTCCGATGCGCATGGGTCCGGCCTTAGAGTCTCTCGATTTCGTGGGTGCCGAACAGGCCGTACGGCCGCACCAGCAGCACCGCGACCAGCACGATGAAGGTGGCCAGCAGCTTGTATTCGCCGCCCAGGTAGGCCCCGGCCAGCGCCTCGATCAGGCCGATGAGAATGCCGCCGACGAGCGCGCCCAGCACGCTGTCGAGCCCGCCCACGATGACGACCACCAGCACCGACAGCCCGAACACGCCCATGCTGGACGAGATGCCGCCAATCGAGCCGACGATGATCCCGGAGATGGCCGCCAGCATGGCCGAGGCCACCCAGGCCAGCGAGAACACACGCGGCACGTTGATGCCCACCGAATACGCGGCGGCTTGGTCGCTGGCCGTGGCACGCAGGGCCACGCCGCCGCGCCAGAAGCGGAACACCACCAGCACTGCTGCGATGAAAACGACGGCAATCACTGCACCCCAGAACACCTTGGGCGCGAGGAACGCGTCACCCACCATGATGGGCTGCGTGGGCATGAAGTCGGGCAGGCGGCGCTGGTCGGCCGTCCAGATCATCTCCACCAGGCCCACCAGCACCGAGGCCAGGCCCACGGTGACCATGAACACGGAGATCGGCGGCTCGCCCAGCAGCGGGCGGATCATGGTGCGCTCGATCACCGCGCCCAGCAGGCCCGTGCCCAGCACGGCGGCGGGGATGGCCAGCCACAGCGGCAACGCAAACATCGATGCGAAGGTGAAGAACAGGTAGGCGCCCACCATCAGCAGCTCGCCAATGGCGATGTTGACCACGCGGGTGGCCTTGTAGACCATGACGAAAGCCAGTGCGGCCAGTGCGTAGAGACCGCCCCCGGCGATGCCGGTGAGGCTGATCTCAAACAGGTAGGCCCAGTCCATCATGCGGCTCCCTGCGGGTTGGTGGAGTGGCTGCTGGCCCGCAGCCTGGCGCGCAGGTCGCCCACATCGCCAGCGCCCAGGTAGGCGCGGATGACCTCGGGGTCCGCCTGCACCTGCGCGGGCGTGCCCTGCGCGATGACCTGGCCGAAGTTGAGCACCACCACGTGGTCCGACAGGTCCATCACCATGCCCATGTCGTGTTCGACCATGAGCACCGTCACTCCCCATTCTTCGCGCACATCGAGGATGAAGCGCGCCATGTCTTCGGTCTCTTCACGGTTCATGCCAGCCACGGGTTCGTCCAGCATCAGGATCTGCGGCTGCATGGCGAGTGCCCGTGCCATCTCCACGCGCTTTTGCAGGCCGTAGGGCAGGGCCGAGACGGGTGCGTGGCGGATGTGGTCGATTTCGAGAAAGTCGATGATGCGCTCCTCGATGTCGCGGCGCAGTTCGGCCTCTTCGCGTCGGGCGCGGCCGAAGTACAGCAGCGCGTCGAGCACGTTGGTTTTGAGGTGCGCGTGGCGGCCCAGCTTGATGTTGTCGAGCACCGTCATGCCGCGAAACAGCGCGATGTTCTGAAAGCTGCGGCCCAGGCCCAGCTTGGCGCGCTGGGGCGCGGGCACGCGGGTGATGTCCTGCCCCTGAAAGCGGATGGAACCCTGGCTGGGCCGGTAAAAGCCCGAGATGGTGTTGAACAGCGAGGTCTTGCCCGCACCGTTGGGGCCAATGACGGCGGTGATGGAGCCGGGCTGCACGTCAAAGCCTACGCCGGTCAGCGCCTTCACGCCACCGAACGCCAGGGTCACGCCCTGCACCTGCAGCAGGGGCGTGGCAGCAGCGGGGCCGGAAGGGGTTGTCTCCATTGGCTTTCTAATACGGGTTGACTGCAGCTTTTGACAGAAATTTCGATGGAACCCAGCGCAAATTTCCTACTTGTGCGTAAACTGTTTACTCGCAAGTAGATTCTGGAAGCCGCGACCCTCATCAGCATCCGTACTTTCCCGAGGAACTGCCATCCATGCCCCACGCCAAAGTGGCACCCCGCCGCCGCAGCGCCACCGCCACCGCCGCAGCCCCGTCTTCGCCACCCGCTGCCAAGCGAGCCACGCCGGTCAAAGCGGCCAAGCAGGCCAAGGCCACGCCCGCCCAGGCCGCAGCCGCTTCTCCCTGGCCCCCGGTGTCGCACCGCGAGCGCCAGCGCGAGGCCAAGCGCAATGCCGTGCTGCAGGCAGCGGCCCAGCTGTTCAACGAACGCGGCTTTCACGCCACCTCGCTCGACGACATCGCCGCGCGCCTGAACGTGACCAAGCCCACGCTGTACTACTACGTGAAGAACAAGGACGAGATCCTGCTGCAGTGCGTGAGCAAGGGGCTCACGATGATGCTGGAGGGGATTGATGCCTCGCGCGCAGCGGGTGGCAAGGCCATTGACCAGCTCATGACCTGCATGCAGGTGTATGCGCGCATCGTCACCATGGACTTCGGCATGTGCCTGATCCGCGTAGGGGACGAGCAGCTGCCCCCCGAAAGCCGCAAGGAGCTGCGCCGCCTCAAGTCCGCCATCGACCAGGAGTTCCGCCGCCTCGTGGCCGAGGGCGTGGCCGAAGGATCGCTGCAGCCCTGCGACCCGAAGATGACGGCCTTTGTGATTGCCGGAGCGCTCAGCTGGATCGGCCGCTGGTACCAGCCCGATGGCGAATACACGCCCGAGCAGGTGGCGCAGCAGTGCATTGCGACGCTGTGTGATGGGGTGTTGCGGCGGCCTGCGCAGACTCCGGTGTCAACGGCCGAGGCGGGGACTGCGCCTGCGTTGCCAGCACGCCGGAAGGCGGCCGTTGGCAAAGCCAAACCCCCTGCGCGGTCGGCGGGCGCCTGAAGGGCCTGGCAGCGCAGGTTTCAAGCAAAAACTGCCCCAAGCGCTAGTGGAATATGCCCAAACAGCTATTGATTTGGTAGCGTTTTGCGCAAGGCCCGGGGTGCGTGTTGCTCTGCCTGCCCGGAGGCCAGATCGTCCAGGATGGGGCAGTCCGGCCGGTCGTTGCCCTGGCAGCAGGACACCAGCGTTTGCAGGCTGCGCTGCATGGCCTGCATCTGGGCGATGCGTTCGCTCAGATCGTCGATGTGCTGTTGCGCGATGCGCTTGACCTGGCTGCTGGCGCGGCTGCGGTCGTGCCACAGGCCCAGCAGCTCGGCGATTTCTTCCATCGAGAAGCCCAGGTCGCGGCTGCGGCGGATGAAGTGCAGGGCGTGCACATCGGCCTCGGTGTACTGGCGGTAGCCGCTGTCGGTGCGGGCCACGCCGCTGATGAGGCCCAGCGATTCGTAGTGCCGCACCATGCGCGCCGAGATGCCGGCGCGCCGGGCTGCGACACCGATGGGCACAGGCCAGGCGATGGCGCGGGGCGCTGCGGCCTTGGTGCGCGCGGTCGGCGCGGTATTGACGGACTGGGGCGTTGTCATGGTGTGGCCCTCGTTGGGGTGTGTGGTGGCGCGGCGCTCAGAGGCAGAAGACTCTCGGCCTCTCAGGCCGCGACGGTGTAGCCTTCTTCGGCAATGGCGGCGGCCAGGGCTTCGCGGGGGGCGGTGCTGTCCACGTCCACCTTGCCGCTGGCGCGGTCGATGCGCACCTGGGCGTTAGGGTCTACCTGCTGCACGGCCTGGGTGACGGCGCGTTCGCAGTGGCCGCAGGTCATGCCCTGTACTTGGAAAGTCGTGGTGGTGGTTGCCATGGGGTGTCCTTGTTGGGTTTGGAAATGTGGCCGTGGATGCGACCGAAGCGAATGTTGAAGCTTGACATCGTGGCAGAGTCAAACGCCGTTCAAGACACTCATGATGTGAGGGTTGATCAATATCAATGCTTGACCTTGCCATCACGTCAAGGATCAGCATCCCGGCCATGAACACCATCACCACCCCCCCCAACTCCGCGCCCGGGTCTGTGCACTCGCTGGACCTGGGCATTTCTGGCATGACCTGCGCAAGCTGCGTGGGCCGTGTGGAGCGCGCGCTGCGCAAGGTGCCGGGCGTGCAGGAGGCCTCGGTCAACCTGGCGACCGAGTCTGCGCGCATTGCCTTTGTCACGCAGGTGGGCGCTGATGCCGCCGCCATGGAGGCGGTGCTGCGCCGCGCGGTGCGCAATGCGGGCTACGAGCCGCGTGCGGCGGGGCAGGACGATGCGGTGGAAGACCTGTCACCCTGGGCGGGGTTCCTGCCCGTGGGCATTGGCCTGCTGCTGTCGGCGCCGTTGGTGCTGCCGATGATTGGCGACCTGTTCGGCCAGCACTGGATGCTGCCTGCCTGGATGCAGTTTGTGCTGGCCACGCCGGTGCAGTTCATTCTGGGGGCGCGGTTTTACAAGGCGGGCTGGCATGCGGCCAAGGCGCTGAGCGGCAACATGGACTTGCTGGTGGCGCTGGGTACCAGCGCGGGCTGGGGCCTGTCGATGTGGCTGTGGCTCACGGCCCCTACAGACCACCCGGGGCATGTGCCGCACCTGTACTTCGAGGCGTCGGCCGTGGTGGTCACGCTGGTGCTGCTGGGCAAGTGGCTGGAGGCGCGCGCCAAGCGCCAGACCACGGCGGCCATCCGTGCGCTGCATGCGCTGCGGCCCGATGTGGTGCATTTGCTCACCAAGCAGGGCGAGGTGGATGTGCCGGTGTCGGAAGTGTTGGTGGGCGACCAGCTGGTGGTGCGGCCCGGCGAGCGCATCCCTGTGGACGGCACGGTGCACGAGGGCCACACGCAGGTGGATGAATCGATGCTGACCGGCGAGCCCCTGCCGGTGGCGCGCGACGTGGGCGCGGCGCTGACGGGTGGCTCGATCAACGGCGATGGCCGCATCGTGATGGCGGTGACGGCCGTGGGCGCCGAGACGGTGCTGGCCCAGATCATCCGGCTGGTGGAAGACGCCCAGGCCGCCAAGGCGCCCATCCAGCGGCTGGTGGACCAGGTGTCGGCCATTTTTGTGCCGGTGGTGCTGGTGGTGGCGCTGGTGACCCTGGCGGGCTGGCTGGCCATGGGTGCGGGGCTGGAGGCGGCGATGATCCACGCCGTGGCCGTGATGGTGATTGCCTGCCCCTGTGCGCTGGGGCTGGCCACGCCCGCGGCCATCATGGCGGGTACGGGCGTGGCGGCCAAACACGGCATCCTGATCAAGGACGTGCAGGCGCTGGAGCTCGCCCACAAGGTGGACACGGTGGCCTTTGACAAGACCGGCACGCTGACCGTGGGCCAGCCCCGGCTCACGGCGTTTGAGGTGGTGCCGGGTCTTCATGAGGCGGCAGTGATGGCGGCCGTGGCGGCGGTGCAAAGCGGCAGCGAACACCCGCTGGCGCGCGCGGTGGTGGCGGCTGCGGGCGAGCGGCAGATTAACGTGGCCACCGCGCAGGACGTGCGCGCCGTGCCGGGGCGCGGCACCGAGGGCGAGGTGGACGGCCAGAGCTACCTGGTGGGCAGCCTGCGCTGGATGCAGGAGCTGGGTGTGGGCCTGGGCCCGTTGTCAGACCGCGCGGAAGCGTTGCAACGCGAAGGCGCCACGGTGTCCGCCGTGGCCCAGCGGGTCACGGAAGGGTTGGCGCTGCGGGCATTGATGGCCTTTGGCGACGAACCCAAGCCGGGTGCGCGCGAAGCGCTGGCGGCGCTGAAGGCGCGCGGCATTCGCACGGTGATGGTGTCGGGCGACAACCGGGGCGCGGCCGAGGCCATGGCCCGGCGCCTGGGGCTGGACCCGGCGGCGGGCGAGGTGATGGCCGAGGTGCTTCCGGGCGACAAGGCCGCCAAGGTGGCGGCGCTGCAACAGGGCAGCGATGGCAAGCACCATGAGCGCCGCCGGGCCGCCCCAAGGCGCGAAAGCCCCCTCGGGGGGCAGCGACCCAGCGCAGCGGCGGAGCGTGGGGGCCATATTGTGGCGATGGTGGGCGACGGCGTTAACGATGCCCCGGCATTGGCTGCGGCCGATGTGGGTATGGCGATGGGTAACGGGACTGATGTGGCCATGCACGCAGCGGGCATCACGCTGATGCGCGGCGACCCCATGCTGGTGGCGGCGGCGCTGGATATTTCGCACCGCACGGTGATGAAGATCCGCCAGAACCTGTTCTGGGCGTTTGCATACAACGTGGCGGGCATTCCGCTGGCGGCGCTGGGTTACCTGAACCCGGTGGTGGCGGGGGCGGCCATGGCGCTCAGCTCGGTCAGCGTGATGGCGAATGCCCTCTTACTCAAGCGGTGGCGCATGTGATAAATACGTACAGCACGGTCATCGATGTCTGGCAAACTGCAACGATTTGTTGCGAATCCGTGGCCTCGGGGGAGGTGCGGTCACCGCATCGGCATAGCTATATCAAGGACGACAGATCATGAATCTCTTCTCGCTCATGCGGCAGTTCACCATACGTTTGCGCATGCTGGGCGCCATTGGCGTGGTGCTGGGCCTGCTGGGGCTGCTGGGGGGCGCGGGCATGCTGGGCATGTTCCGCATCAACGACATGAGCCAGAACTTCATGGACCACTCGTTCGCCAAGGTGAGCAGCATGGCCGAGCTGCGGGGCGAGATGGGGGCCATCCGCCAGTACGAGAAGGACATGATCATTGGCTACGAAAAGCCCGAAGCCGTGAAGGCCGCCCATGCCAAGTGGGTGGAGAGCCAGGACAAGGCCAAGAAGATTGCCAACAAGTTCCTGGAAGGCGGGGAAGACTCTGACAACGCGGTGGTGCGCAACATCGTCAAGCGCCTGGACAGCTACCGCGAGCTGTTTGCGCACGTGGCACGCCAGCTGGAGGCGGGCGGCTACGACACCGCCACCATTGCCAACCGCATGAGTGGCAAGGCCGTGGCCGAGTTTGCCGAGGCCGACAAGCTGATGGCCGAGCTGGACTCGGTGCTGCGCGCCGAGGTGTCCAAGTCGGTGGCGCAGCAGAGCGAGGTGTCCAACCAGACCAAGTGGCTGTTTGTGCTGGCGGTGCTGATCACCGTGGTGGTGGTGGTGCCCACCACGCTGATGAACATGAACTCCATCTGCAAGCCCCTCGAAGAAGCACGCAAGATGGCCCAGGCCATTGCGGGCGGCGACCTGTCGCAGCACATTGCTGCCGAGGGCAAGGACGAAGTGGCCGACCTGCAGCGCGCGCTGCGCGACATGCAGCAAGGCCTGAGCGCATTGGTGGCGCAGGTGCGGGATGCCAGCGGCAACATCGCCACGGCCAGCCAGGAGATCGCCACGGGCAACCAGGACCTGTCGCAACGTACCGAGCAGACGGCCAGCAACGCGCAAGAAGCTGTGTCTTCGCTGTCGCAGCTCACGTCCACGGTGCAACAGACGGCGTCGTCGTCGCAGATGGCGAACCAGCTGGCCGCGTCGGCCTCGCAGATGGCCACACATGGTGGCGGTGTGGTGCAGCAGGCCGTGGCCAGCATGCATGAGATTTCGACATCGAGTCGCAAGATCGGCGACATCATTGGCCTGATCGACTCCATCGCGTTCCAGACCAACATCCTGGCGCTGAACGCGGCCGTGGAAGCGGCCCGTGCGGGCGAGCAGGGCCGGGGCTTTGCAGTGGTGGCCAGCGAGGTGCGCAGCCTGGCGCAGCGCAGTGCGGCGGCAGCCAGCGACATCAAGGGCCTGATCCAGAGCAGCGTGACGGCCGTGGACGGCGGCGTGCGCCACGTGGAAGAAGCCGGCACGGCCATGAAGGACATCGTGAGCAGCGTGCAGCGCGTGGGCGACATCATTGGCGAGATCACGGCCGCAGCGTCCGAGCAATCGGCCGGCATCGGCCAGGTGAACAGCTCGGTGGGCGAGATCGACCGCATGACGCAGCAGAACGCGGCGCTGGTGGAAGAGTCCGCCGCCGCTGCCGAGTCGCTGCGCGAGCAGGCCGCGCGCCTGTCGCACGTGGTGCAGCAGTTCCGTCTGGCCGAATCGGCCGGTGGCTATGGCCACGGCGGCGCAGTGGCTGCCCCCTATGCAGATCAGGCGCCCCAGGCGCTGGCTGCAGGCCCTGCGCAGGCACGCCTGACGCACTGACCGCACCAGGCCTTTTGTTTCGACGAGCCCCGCTGGCCTGGTCTGCGGGGCTTTTTTGTGGGCGGTGCTGCCCGGCGGTTTATTGACCTGCGTCATGGGCGCACCGGGGAGCGCGTGGCACCCTTGGGGCCTTGTTGAACCTGGGGAGTGCGCCATGCCGTCGATCAGTCTGCGAACCATTCGCGAGGAGCATGCGTCGCTCGCAGCGGTGCTGCACTCGCTGCGCCTGATGCTGGACCAGGGCCCAGGTGACGAGCCCGCTGCGTTCTTTGACGTGATGCGGGCCATGCTGTTCTACATCGACGAGTTTCCCGAGCGGCAGCACCACCCCAAGGAGTCGCAGTGGCTGTTCCCCAAGGTGGCCGAGCGCTCACCCCAGGCGGCCGAGGCCATCGCCCAGCTGGAGCGAGACCATGCAGGCGGCGAGGCTGCAGTGCGCGAACTGCAGCACCTGCTGCTGGGCTGGGAGCTGATGGGCGATGCGCGCCGCGAGGCGTTTGCGCTGGCGCTGGAGCGCTACATCCGCTTTTACCTGGAGCACATGCGCTTAGAGGAATCCGTAGTGCTGCCTGCCGCGCAGGAGGCCCTGCAGCCGGGCGACTGGACCGCCATCGACGCGGCCTTTGCCAGCAACACCAACCCGCTGGCCCCCGGCAAGCCGCGCGACGCGGCGTATGACCGGCTGTTCACCCGCATCGTGATGCGGGCGCCGAGCCCGATCGGGCTCGGTTCACCCTCCTGAGCGGCTGCGCCGCTCGGTGGGGACTCAGGCGCTGAGCGCCGGGTAGTCCGTGTACCCCTCGGCCCCGCCGCCGTACAGCGTGGCGCGGTTCACTTCGTTGAGCGGGGCGTTGGCTTTCAGGCGCGCCACCAGGTCGGGGTTGGCGATGAAGGGGCGGCCAAAGGCCACGATGTCGGCGCCCTTGGCCAGGGCGGCATCGGCCAGCTCGCGGGTGTAGGCGTTGTTGACCATCCACGCACCCTTGCCGCCCGCTGCACGGTAGGCGGCCTTGAGCGCGGCGTAGTCGAAGGGGCGGCCTTCCACCTCGCGCGGGCCGCCGGTGGCGCCTTCGATCACGTGGATGTAGGCCAGGCCCAGCGGGCCCAGGTGGCGCACCACGTGGTCGAACAGCGGCTGTGGATCGGCGTCCACGATGTCGTTGGCGGGGGTGACGGGCGACAGGCGGATGCCCGTGCGGCCGCCGCCGATTTCCTCGACGATGGCGCGGGTCACTTCCAGCAGCAGGCGCGCGCGGTTGGCGATGCTGCCGCCGTAGTCGTCGGTGCGCTGGTTGGCGCCGGTCTTGAGGAACTGGTCGATCAGGTAGCCGTTGGCTGCGTGGATTTCGACACCGTCAAAGCCCGACGCAATCGCGTTGCGTGCGGCGTGGCGGTAGTCCTGCACGATGCCGGGGATCTCTTCGGCATCAAGCGCGCGGGGCATGGAGGTGGGGGTGAAGGTGGGCACGCCGTCCTTGATGAGCACGGTCTTGGTGTTGGCCTGCACGGCCGAGGGTGCGACGGGGGCGGCGTTGCCTGGCTGCAGGTCGGTGTGCGAGACACGGCCCACATGCCACAGCTGCACCACGATCTTGCCGCCGGAATCGTGCACGGCGCGGGTCACCTTCTTCCAGCCGTCCAGCTGCTCGGTGCCGTACAGACCGGGCACATCGGCATAGCCCTGGGCTTGCGGGCTGATGGCTGTGGCCTCGGAAATGATGAGACCGGCACTGGCGCGCTGCGCGTAGTAGGTGGCGACCAGGTCGGTGGGGATGGCCTCGGGCGAGCGGTTGCGCGTGAGCGGCGCCATGGCGATGCGGTTGGCCAGCTGGAGGTCGCCCGCGCGGGTGTGTTCAAACAAAGAGGTCATGGTGAGAAGTCCTGGAGAAAGGCGATGTGCCAAAAAAGCAGGCCTGCAGCTTAATGCTGCAACGCAAAACGTGCAGCACACTGGCGTCAACAAGGGCTCCGGTTTTGTGTTAACCCCGTGCTGTCCCGGCGGCGCAAGCGGCGCGGGTGCGGTTGCATGAGAATGGACCGCCATGCCTTCGCCACCGCCACTCGCATCCCTTTCCATCTCTCCGTTGCGCAGCCTGTGGCTCGCCGTGGCCCTGTCGATGGGAGCCGCCATTTCTCTGGGCATCACGCGGTTTGCCTATGCCTTGCTGTTGCCTCCCATGCGGGAAGACCTGGGCTGGTCGTACACGCTGGCAGGGGGCATGAACACGGCGAATGCGCTGGGCTATTTGCTCGGTGCTCTGGCCACGCCCTGGCTGTTGCGGCGCGCAGCCCCTGGCGCAGTGCTGTTGGTGGGCGCCGTGATGGCCACGGTGTTCATGGGCCTGAGCGGGTTTTTCACGCAGGCAACGCCCTTGCTGGCGCAGCGCCTGCTGGCCGGTGGGGCCAGTGCGCTGGTGTTCATTGCCGGGGGCTTGCTCGCGGCGCGGCTGGGTGCGCAGGTGCCAGGGCGCAGCGGATTGCTGCTGGGCCTGTACTACGGCGGCACGGGTTGGGGCATCAGTCTGTCGGCGCTGCTGGTGCCTGCGGTGCTCGCAGCGGCCCCAGCACCGCACAGCTGGACCTGGGCCTGGTGGGCTTTGGCGCTGGCCTGTGTGGCGGCCACGGCAGCGCTGCTGTGGCCGGCGCGGGTGTTGCACGGGCTGGCTGCACCTGTGGCTGCAGCACCCGGGACCCCACCGGCGGCTGCGGTGCCCGACCGCGTGCGCTGGCGGGCGCTGGCCCCTGCGCTGCTGGGTTACGGCCTGTTTGGCGTGGGCTACATCGGCTACATGACCTTTGTGGTGGCGCTGCTGCGCGAGCAGGGACGGGGTGCGGGCGAGGTGACGCTGTTCTACGCCCTGCTGGGGCTGGCCGTTGTGCTGTCGTCGCGCATCTGGGCCGGGCTGCTGGACCGCAGCCGGGGCGGTGAGGCGCTGGCGCGCCTGAATGCGCTGCTGGGCGTGGCCACCATCCTGCCCGCCATCACGGGCGCGTGGCCGGTGGTGCTGGCCTCGGGGCTGCTGTTTGGCGGGGTGTTTTTGTCGGTGGTGGCATCGACCACGGCGCTGGTGCGGCACAACCTGCCGCAGTCGCTGTGGGCCAGCGGCATCAGCGCGTTCACCATCGTGTTTGCGGCCGGGCAGATCGTGGGGCCCACGGTGGTGGGCTGGATCGCCGATGGGCCTGGAGGCCTGGCGCGCGGGCTGGTGTTCTCGGCCTGCGCGCTGTGGGTGGGGGCGCTGGTGGCGTGGCGGCAGCGCCCCTTGTAGCCCCAGCCTTACTTCAGCAAGCCCTCGGCCTTCATGGCCGCCTGCACTGCGGGGCGGGCACCCACGCGTTCGCGGTAGGCCGCCAGGTTGGCCAGGCCGGAGATGTCGAGCTTGGTGGGTTGCGTCCAGTTGGTCACGGTGAACAGGTAGCCGTCGGCCACGGTGAACTGGTCGCCCATCAGGTACTGCTTGCCGGCGAGCTGGCTGTCCACCCACTGCAGGCGCTGCAGCAGGCGTTCGCGCACCATGGGCTTGTATTCCTCGGGGGTGGCGGGGTTGAACAGGGGGCTGAAGCCCTTGTGCAGCTCGGTGCCGATGAAGGTCAGCCACTCTTGCAGGCGGTAGCGCGCGAGGGTGCCGTTGGCGGGGGCTAGCTGCTTGTCAGGCACCTGGTCGGCAATGTATTGCACGATGGCCGGGCCTTCGCGCAGGCGCTCGCCGTTGTCAAGCTCCAGCACGGGCACGTAGCCCAGCGCATTGATGGTGTAGTAGTCGGTGCCGTCTTGCAGCTTATGGCTCTTGGTGCTGGCCAGCACGGGGGTGTAGGCCAGGCCGGCCTCTTGCAGGGCGATGTGGGGGGACAGGGAGCAGGCGCCGGGGGAGTAGTAAAGCTTCATGGATCGGTCCTTGAAAACGGTAGGGAACCGCCGATCCTATGCGCTGCGCCGGATTCTTGCAGGCGTCGGTGCGCAACCCCGGCGCCCGCTGCGTGGTGCAGCGGGGACGGGTTGCGTCAGCTGTCGTATCCAGGCAGGTCGCGCTGCACCTTGCGCAGCAGCGCGGGCCAGGCAAAGGCACCGCCCAGGCCGCCGGTCTGCACGCGCATGGCCTGGGCCACGCCGCTCACGATCTGCGGGTTCACCTGCGTCAGCTCGCCGCCCGCTTGGGCATCGATCTGGATGCGGCAGGTGTTCTCGAAGGTGTACATCGACAGGAAGGCGTCGGCAATGGTCTTGCCCACCGTCAGCAGCCCGTGGTTGCGCAGCATGAGGAAATTGGCGTTGCCCAGGTCGGCCTGCAGGCGCGGCTTTTCTTCGTCGCGGAAGGCCACGCCTTCGTACTCGTGGTACGCCAGCGAGCCCAGTACAAAGGTGCTTTGCTGGCTGATGGGCAGCACGCCGCCCTTTTGCGCGCTCACGGCCACGCCAGCGCGGGTGTGGGTGTGCAGCACGCAGCCCGCCTCGGGCCGGGCTTCATGCACGGCGCTGTGGATCACGAACCCGGCAGGGTTCACGGGGAAGGGCGATTCGTGCAGCTTGTTGCACTGCATGTCCACCTTGATCAGGCTCGACGCCGTGATCTCGTCGAACATGAGGCCGTAGGGGTTGATGAGGAAATGGTGTTCGCCCGGGCCCGACACCGACTCAGGCAGCTTGGCGCTGATGTGAGTGAAAACCAGGTCGCTCCAGCCATACAGCGCGACGAGCCGGTAGCAGGCGGCCAGGTCGCAGCGCAGCTGCCATTCGTCAGGGCTGACGCTGCCCTGCAGCGAGGGGATGTTGAGCATGGGTGGGTGTCTCCGGTGTTGTGGGTGGGAAGACACCACTGTAGGGCGAGGCAGTGGCCGGGTCTGTCAGGCAGGCTACACCCGTGGCCATGTGTGGGGTGTTTTATGCTTCACTATTGATAGCAATGAAGGCATGATCTACTAGCGCTACCAGCCTTTTCTCCCCGATTTTTGGTGTCTGTCGTCTTAGGCAGGCTCCACGGGCCGATGTGTATTCCACCGGCCCGTACCCCTCATCTGCCAGCGCTCAGCCGGCCTGCGGGATCGGTGCGCGCATGCCCGCGTTCAGCAGGTTCCAGGCGTTGATGGTGGCGATGGCAAAGCCCAGGTCGGAAATCTCGGCGTCGGAGAACAGGGCCTTCAGCTTGGCGTATTCGTCATCGCTTGCGTCGCTGTGGGGCGTGGCGGTAATGATCTCGGCCCAGCGGAAGGCGGCGCGTTCGCGTTCGCTGAAGAACGGGGCCTCCCGCCAGCCGGCCACGGCGTTGAGGTGGCGCGGGTCGGCGCCGTCCTTGACGAGCGCGCTCCAGTGCATGTCCATGCAGTAGGCGCAGCCGTTGATCTGCGAGATGCGCAGGAACACCAGCTCGGCCAGCCGGGTGCCCAGCGGGCCTTTCTTGATGGTTTCAGAGACGTTGACCAGGCCCATGAAGGCCTTGGACGACAGTTGGTGGTAGGGCAGGCGGGCGCTGTGTTGCGACATGGAAATCTCCTGGGTGATGGCAAAGGGTTAGTGATGACGGTCGTGAAAGACGGCGCTGGTGCGGGGCCTTGTGGCGATGTCGCCATGTGGCTGCATTGCCGTCTTCCATACCCATCAAGACGCTGCGCCGTGCCGGGTTGTGACAGGAGGCCTGCTCTTTTTCTGCCCTGGCGCGCTTGCCGGGGCCGCCTGCGCAGCGGTTCGCACGAACAGCGCTGTCTCCGTGTCTTTACAGCGGTAGCGTGGCCGGGATGCCTGCCAGCTTGTCCGGGTTGCGCACGGCGTAGATGGCCATGATGCGCTCGCCATCGGTCACAAACGCCTGGGCCGACTCGATGCGCCCGTCCACATAGCGCAGCAGGCCCGGCTCGCCGTTGATGAGCGCCATGCGGTAGACCACCTGTGCGCCCAGGCGCCGGAACAGCGCCCAGTACAGGTTGGTGATGCGAAACGGCCCCACCAGCGGCTTGGGGAACGATGGCACCACACCGCCGCCGTCGCCGATGAGCTGGGCGTCTTCGCTCAGCAGCGCCTCGATGGCGTGGCGGTCACCGCTCTGGGCGGCTTTCATGAAGCGTTGCAGCAACTGGTGGTGCACCGCCTGCGGCACCTCGAAGCGGGTGCGCGCCTGCTGCACACGCTCGCTGGCGCGGTGCACCATCTGGCGGCAGCTGGCCTCGGTCTTGCCCAGCTGGGCGGCGATCTCGGGGTAGTCGTAGTCGAACACCTGGCGCAGCAAAAAGGCCGCGCGCTCCTCGGGCCCCAGCCGCTCCAGCACGTACAGAAAGGCCACCGACAGCTCGCCTGCCAGCTCGGCGGCCGACTCGGGCGTGTGGGCGTCCAGCTCCACCAGCGGCTCGGGCAGCCACCAGCCCACATAGGCCTCGCGCTCGGCCTTGAGCGCGCGCAGCCGGTCGATGGACAGCCGCGTGACGATGGTCACCAGCCAGGCCTCGGCCGACTGCAGGGTGCTGGCGTCGGTGCGGCTCCAGCGCAGCCAGGCGTCCTGCAGCACATCCTCGGCATCGGCCCGCACGCCCAGCATGCGGTAGGCAATGCCAAAGAGGCGAGGGCGCAGGGTGGTGAAGGGATCGGTGGTGGTCATGGCAATGGCGGCGGTGGAGTGCTTCAGTGAAGCACAGACGGCGCACACCGGTGGTTTGTGACAGCCTCGCTTGCAAACTACTATTTTGATAGCTGTTGGCGCATGTGGCACTAGCGCTTGGGGTCACTTTGGGGCTTGAAATACCTGCAATGCTTCTCGGGGCCCCGCAAGACCGGCTATGGGCGCGGGGCCGGTTGCGTGAGCGATTCCAGCTGCGATAGGTAGTGCAGGGCCTGCGCCTGGTTGCTGCCACACATCTCGGCAGAGGGCATCAGCCCTGCGCACACCGCCGGGCGCTCGGGTTGGCCAAAGATGCGGCAGCGCGCATCGTCCCCCAGCTGAATGCATCGCACCCCCGCCGGCTTGCCCAGCGGCATGCCGGGGATGGGCGAGCTGATGGAGGGGGCAGTGCAGCAGGCACCGCAGCCGGGGCGGCAGTCCACGGGCGGGCCGCCTTATTGACCGCCAGCAGGCTGCAGGCGGCTGGCACCCCACAGCACTTGGTCCACCACGGCACGCACGCGGTCGCGGTGGGCTGGCTGGATGAGGTTGCCGCTGTCGTCAAACGCGCTGCCTGCGGAGCCCAGGGCAAACGCCTTGGGTGCGAGCCAGCATTCAGCATTGATCAGCAGGGGCGCCAGATGGCTCTGCGAGCGCAGGCCGCCCAGTGCGCCGGGCGAGGCGCTCAGCATGCCCACGACCTTGCCGCGAAAGCTCTTGCCGCCGTCTTGCCAGTCCGGGTTGCCCTTGACGGGGCTGGAGGCCCAGTCGATGGTGTTCTTGAGCAGGGCGGTGTAGCTGCCGTTGTACTCGGGCGAGCAGATGATCCAGGCCGGGTGTTGCCAGAGGATTTCCTTGAGGCGGATCACATCGGCGGGCGTGCCCTGGGCTTCAAGGTCGGCGTTGTACAGCGGGATGTTGAAGTCCGACAGCTCCATCAGCGTGACGCTGGCCCCCGCATCGCGCGCGATGGCGGCAGTGGCGTGGGCCAGTTTGCGGTTAAAGGACTGTTGGCGGGTGCTGCCCGCGAAGATGAGAAGTTGGGTGGTCATGCGAGCCATTGGAGCACAAAGCCGGGGCAGGAATACTGCAAGCTGCCGCTCTCCGTCGCGTGGGGGTGGGTGCTTGTTTCACGTGGAACATCTGCCCCAGGCAGCGGTGGCCATCCGCACTGCGGACGGTTGGTGCCGCCGCTGTGCCCAGGGCTTTGCACAAAAAGCATGCAAAGGTGGGAAAATCGCGGGTTTCCCCTTGCACCCTTGCCGCCCCGATGGCTGGCGGTGGCGCAGCCCGCCGCCGTGCGACCCGCTCTTGTGGGGCCGTCGCAGGACGGCAGACGGTTTTGAATGTCGGGCCCACCGTGGCCCCGGAGTGTTCCCCATGTTGTACCCCCAGGAATTTGATGTGATCGTTGTCGGCGGTGGCCATGCTGGCACCGAGGCCGCGCTGGCCGCCGCGCGCATGGGCAGCAAAACGCTGCTGCTGACCCACAACATCGAGACGCTGGGGCAGATGAGCTGCAACCCCAGCATCGGCGGCATCGGCAAGGGCCACCTGGTGAAGGAAGTGGATGCGCTGGGCGGCGCCATGGCGCTGGCCACGGACGAGGGCGGCATCCAGTTCCGCATTCTCAACAGCAGCAAGGGCCCGGCTGTGCGGGCCACGCGGGCGCAGGCGGACCGGATTCTGTACAAGGCCGCCATCCGCCGCATGCTGGAGAACCAGCCCAACCTCTGGCTGTTCCAGCAGGCGGTGGACGACCTGATGGTGGAAGGTGACCGGGTGGTGGGCGCGGTGACGCAGGTGGGCATCCGCTTCCGCTCGCGCACCGTGGTGCTGACAGCGGGCACCTTTCTGGACGGCAAGATCCATGTTGGCCTGAACAACTACGCTGCGGGCCGGGCAGGGGACCCGCCGGCGGTTTCGCTGTCGGCGCGCCTCAAGGAGCTGAAGCTGCCGCAAGGGCGCCTCAAAACCGGCACGCCGCCCCGCATCGACGGGCGCAGCATCGACTTCTCGAAGTGTACCGAACAGCCCGGAGACGGCATGCCCGGCGGCGTGAACGAGGGCACGGTGCCTGTGTTCAGCTTCATGGGCAATGCACAAATGCACCCCCAGCAGGTGCCCTGCTGGATCACCCACACCAACGAGCGCACGCACGAGATCATCCGCAGCGGCTTCGACCGCAGCCCCATGTTCACCGGCAAGATTGAGGGCGTGGGCCCGCGCTACTGCCCGAGCGTGGAAGACAAGATCAACCGCTTTGCGGACAAGGACAGCCACCAGATCTTTCTGGAGCCCGAAGGTCTGACCACGCACGAGTTCTACCCCAACGGCATCAGCACCAGCCTGCCGTTCGACATCCAGTACGACCTGGTGCGCAGCATGCCCGGGCTGGAGAACGCGCACATCCTGCGCCCCGGCTATGCCATCGAGTACGACTACTTCGACCCCCGCTCGCTCAAGAGCAGCTTCGAGACACGGCAGATCCAGGGGCTGTTCTTTGCCGGGCAGATCAACGGCACCACCGGCTACGAGGAGGCGGCAGCCCAGGGCCTGTTCGCGGGCATCAACGCCGCGCTGCAGTGCCGGGGCGATGCGCCCTGGCTGCCCGGCCGGGACGAGGCCTACCTGGGCGTGCTGGTGGATGACCTGATCACCAAGGGCGTGACCGAGCCCTACCGCATGTTCACCAGCCGCGCCGAGTTCCGCCTGCAGCTGCGCGAGGACAATGCGGACATGCGCCTGACGGAAGTGGGGCGCCGGATGGGCCTGGTGGATGACGCGCGCTGGGATGCTTTCAGCCGCAAGCGCGATGCGGTTTCACGTGAAACAGAACGCCTGAAGGCCACTTGGGTGAACCCGCGCAACCTGCCTGCGGCGGAATCTGAGCGCGTGCTGGGCAAGAGCATTGAGCACGAGTACAACCTGTTCGAGTTGCTGCGCCGCCCCGATGTGAGCTACTCCAACTTGATGTCCATGGACGGCGGCAAGTACGCATCGGCCGATGTTTCACGTGAAACCCTGGGCGACCTGAGCGAGCCGGTGGTGGAGCAGGTGGAGATTGCCGCCAAGTACGCGGGTTACATCAACCGCCAGAAGGACGAGGTGGAGCGTGCCGCCCATTTCGAGAAGCTGCGCCTGCCGCCCGACCTGGACTACATGCAGGTCACGGCCCTGAGCATCGAGGCCCGCCAGGTACTCAACCGCCACCGGCCCGAAACCCTGGGCCATGCTTCGCGCATCACGGGCATCACGCCCGCGTCGATTTCGCTGCTGATGGTGCACTTGAAGAAGGGCGGGTTCAAGGAGTTCGCCGTGACCCCGGCAGCGCCCGCCAAGGCAGAAGGCGAAGTGGCGGCATGACGATGGCGGTGAACAACAACCACGACAGCCTGCACCAACAATTGCAAGCCGGGGTCGACGCTCTGGCGCTGGGCCTGAGCGATGCGCAGGTTTCCCTGCTGATGGACTTCCTGGCGCTGCTGCAGAAGTGGAACAAGGTCTACAACCTGACCGCCGTGCGTGACCCGCAGGAGATGATGACGCACCACCTGCTGGACAGCCTGGCCGCCGTGGCGCCGTTGCGACGACATGTGGCAGGCCTGCAGCAGGGCGGCGTAGCAGCGGTGAAGCTGCTGGATGTGGGGTCGGGCGGCGGCCTGCCCGGCGTGGTGTTTGCCATCTGCTGCCCCGACGTGGATGTGAGTTGCGTGGATACTGTGGGCAAGAAGGCCGCGTTCATCCAGCAGGCAGCGGTGGCGCTCAAGCTGCGCAACCTGCACGGCGTGCACGCACGGGTCGAGACGCTGAGCACGCCGTTCGATGTCATCAGCTGCCGTGCGTTTGCCTCGTTGCCAGACTTTGTGACCTGGTCGCGCAGCGCACTGGCCGCACCCCATGGCGCGTGGCTGGCCATGAAGGGCAAGCACCCCGAGGACGAAATCGCCGCCCTGCCTGCGGATGTGGCGGTGTTTCACGTGGAACAGCTCACGGTGCCGGGTCTGGACGCGGAGCGCTGCATCATTTGGATGAAGCCCGCCTGATGGCTCTGTCCTCAGTGCGCTGACTTTTCGGCGGGTGGGGCAGGGGGCTCGCGTAAACTCGGCTCCTCACCCGGGTGCATCTTCCCCTCGCACCCTCCCCGCGCACCAGGAGAAACCATGTTCGGCATCGCAGACTACGGCGCCTTTGTCGCTGCCATTGTGTTGTTCCTGCTCATCCCAGGCCCTGGCAATCTGGCGCTCATCACTTCCACCAGCAAGGGCGGTATTCGCGGCGGCATGGCGGCCACCATGGGCGTGATTGCAGGCGACCAGGTGCTGATGTGGGCGGCAGTGGCCGGTGTGGCTGCGTTGCTCGCCACCTACCCCACGGCCTTCCACGCGGTGCAGTGGCTGGGGGCCGCCTATCTGGCGTGGCTGGGTTTCAAGATGGTCACGGCCAAGCCGGGCGCCCAGCCCATCCTGAACATTGAGCCACGCCACTATTTCAAGCAGGCCGGGCTCATCACCTTGCTCAACCCCAAGGCCATCGTTTTCTATATGGCGTTCTTTCCGCTGTTCGTCGATCCTGCACGCCACCAGGGCATGCTGACCTTTGGCGTGATGGCGGCCACGGTGGCCGCGTTGACGTTTCTCTATGGTTTGGTCGCCGTGCTGCTCACGCACCACCTGGCCGAGCGCATGCGCGCCAACCCGCGCATCGGCCGCGCGCTGGAAAAGATCGCGGGCGTCTTCCTGATCGGCTTTGGCATCAAGCTGGCCATCTCCAAATAACACCACACGAACTGCAGCACCCACATGGCCAAGATTTTTTGCGTTGCCAATCAAAAGGGTGGGGTGGGCAAGACCACCACCACCGTCAACCTCGCCGCCGGTCTGGCCAAGATTGGCCAGCGCGTGCTGATGGTGGACCTGGACCCGCAGGGCAACGCCACCATGGGCTCGGGCGTGGACAAGCGCAGCCTCGACCTCACGGTGTACGACGTGCTGCTCGAATCCGCCTCGGTGAAAGAGGCGGCCGTGCTGTCGGACAAGTGTGGCTACTGGGTGCTGGGCGCCAACCGCGAACTGGCCGGGGCCGAGGTGGAGCTGGTAACTTTGGAGCACCGCGAAAAGCGCCTCAAATCCGCGCTGGCGGAGGCCGATGGTGACTACGACTTCGTGCTGATCGACTGCCCTCCGTCGCTGTCGATGCTCACTCTCAACGGCCTGTGCAGCGCCCACGGCGTGATCGTGCCCATGCAGTGCGAGTACTTCGCGCTGGAAGGCCTGACCGACTTGGTCAACACCATCAAGCAGGTGCACGCCAACCTCAATGCCGACCTGCAGATCATCGGCCTGCTGCGCGTGATGTTCGACCCGCGCATCACCTTGCAGCAGCAGGTGAGCGACCAGCTCAAGGGCCACTTTGGCGACAAGGTGTTCAACAGCGTGATCCCGCGCAACGTGCGCCTGGCCGAGGCGCCCAGCTACGGGCTGCCCGGTGTGGTGTTCGACCCGGCCGCCAAGGGCAGCCAGGCCTTTGTGGAGTTTGCCGAGGAGATGGTTGCGCGTGTGAAAACCATGCCCCCAGCCGCAGCCTCCATGGCCAAAATGGCCGCAGGCGCTTGAATGATATGCGCTGCTAGCTATTAAATTGATAGTAATGAAAGCCTCCAACATCCTGCTGCTGCCCGGCTGGCAGAACTCTGGCCCCGACCACTGGCAAAGCCGCTGGGAGGCCGCGCACGGCTACCAGCGCGTGGAGCAGCACGACTGGATGCGCCCGCTGCGCGGCGACTGGTCCGCGCGCCTGGAAGAGACCGTGGCCGATGCCGACGGCCCAGTGGTATTGGCGGCGCACAGCTTGGGCTGCATCCTGACGGCCTGGTGGGCAGCACACACCCGCCATGCGGCCAAGGTGCGCGGCGCGCTGCTGGTGGCCCCGGGCGATGTGGAGCGGCCCGACCTGGCCGCGCAGATCCACGGCTGGGCGCCCATTGCGCGCCAGCCGCTGCCATTCCCGGCCGTGCTGGTGGGCAGCCGCAACGACCCGTACTGCAGCTTCGAGCGTGCCGAGGGGCTGGCGCAGGCCTGGGGTGCGCGGTGGGTGGACTATGGCGAGCGCGGGCACATCAATGCCGAATCCGGGCTGGGCGACTGGGACGAGGGGCAGGGCTGGCTGCTGCAGCTCGCCACCCCGGCATGAGCCGCTGGGTTTTTTGGCGCAAGCGCCCGCCGGTGATGGCGGACGGCGCTGTCCCTCCACCTCGGCGGGTCACGGCTGACTTCTACTGGCTTGGCGATGCCTTACAGGTGGTGCTGGCCTGGCTGCTGCCCAGCAGCGCGGTGGTGGTGGGCGCGCTGGGGCAGTTCATGCTGGCCCTCGTGCTGCTCGCGGTGGCCTTCGGTGTGTGGTTGCGCCTGTGGCGCAGTCGCAAGCGGCGCCGCGTGGCGAGCCGCTCCGCACTGTGACGTTTTGAACCCTGGCCAACGACCCATGACCAAGATCAGCCTGTCTGCCCTTGCCGACCAACTGCCCCGCGCCTGGAACTCCACGGTGGTGGGCCGCGCTGCGGGTGCCAACCTCAAGGTGCTGCGCATGGATGACGCGGCCTACCCCGACGAGTCGCACGACTTTGACGAAGCCCTGCTGGTGCTGGACGGCTGCATGCGCCTGGACCTGCAAGGGCAGGTCACCGAGGTGAACGCGGGCGAGGTGTTCATCGTGCCCGCAGGCGTGCCCCACGCCGTGGCGCCCGGCAGCCGCGGCACGCTGGTCATCATCGACCGCTGATTCTTCCCCCTTTCCTTTTTCCTTTCGCGAGACGCATTTCATGGTCACCAAAAAACCCAAGGGCCTCGGCCGAGGCCTGGAAGCCCTGCTGGGCCCCAAGGTCGAAGACAAAGTGGAACAGGCCCAGGCCGCCGAAGCGGGCCTGCCCAGCAGCCTGCCGCTGTCCGAACTGGTGCCGGGGGTGTACCAGCCGCGCACGCGCATGGACGAGGGCGCGCTGTACGAGCTGGCCGAGTCCATCAAGGCCCAGGGCATCATGCAGCCCATCCTGGTGCGGCGCCTCACGGGCGGGGAGCACGCCGGCAAGTACGAAATCATCGCGGGCGAGCGGCGCTTTCGCGCCTCGCGCCTGGCGGGCTTGGCCGAGGTGCCGGTGCTGGTGCGCGATGTGCCCGACGAGTCGGCAGCCGCCATGGCGCTCATCGAAAACATCCAGCGCGAAGACCTCAACCCGCTCGAAGAAGCCCAGGGCCTGCAGCGCCTGATCCGCGAGTTCGGCCTCACGCACGAGCTGGCCGCGCAGGCGGTGGGCCGCTCGCGCAGCGCCGCCAGCAACCTGCTGCGCCTGTTGAACCTGGCCGAGCCGGTGCAGACCATGCTGATGGCGGGCGACATCGACATGGGCCATGCGCGTGCGCTGCTGTCGCTGGACCGCGCCGCGCAGATCACGGCGGGCAACCAGATTGCTGCCAAGAAGCTGTCGGTGCGCGAGGCCGAGGCGCTGGTCAAGAAGATCGGTGCCGAGTTCAGTCTGGTGCCGCAAAAGCCGCAGAAGGAAAAGTCGCGCGACTTGAAGCGTGTAGAAGAAGAGCTGTCGGACCTGCTCATGGCCGAGGTGGAGGTGCGCGTCAAAAAGCGCGTCAAGCGCAACGGCCGGGTGGAGGACATGGGCGAGCTGGCGATCCAGTTCGGGTCGCTGGAGGCGCTCAACGGGCTGATCGACCGCCTGCGCGGCTGACCCGCTCGTCGCTCCGGGGCGCGGCGTTGTCGCCGCGCAAGATGGCGTGAAATAGCGCACAGAAACGGTTTCCACAAGTAACTTGCACGGGCAAAATGCGTCCTTGCGGGGCCTACACTGCGCTGCGTTCACCACACCCGGGTTGACCGCAAGGCCTCTTCACAGGGCGGCGACGAAGCCGCTTTGCGGCCCACGATGGTTTGCCGGGTGATCCACGTATCTCCTGGAGCAGACCCGATGACAACCCCTTTGCGCTATCTGACCCCCGCCTGCCTTGCCGCCGGCCTGTGCATTGCCAGCCTGGGCGCCCAGGCCCAAAACACCAAGGCCCCCAAGGTGCAGCTGTGGATGGACCTGTCCACCGGCACCATGGCTGGCATGCCCGAGATGGACAGCCTGCCCGGTGGCGGCGGCATGCTCGGGGGCCTCATGGGGGGCATGGGCGGCGGCGCAGCGCCGGGCATGGGGGGCGGCAGCAACACCTCGTACGGCAACGCACGCGCCATGTCCATCATGCCGCCGCGTGTCATCGACATCGCTTTGCACAACAGCCTGCGCCCCGGCGTAGAAGCCAGCCAGTCCATCCCGCCCGGCATGCGCATGGGCGAGTCCCTGCCTCTGATCCCCCCGCGCGCCCAGCCCACCCAGACCGAGCCAGGCGAAGTGCCCCGTGAGTACCAGCAACAGCAGCCCAAGGGCCGCATCCTGCTGTACTGGGGCTGCGGTAGCGCGGTGCGTGCGGGCCAGCCCCGCATCATCGATCTGGCGCGTGCCAAGCCCTCCGACTACGCCCAGGCCTTTGCAGGCCGTGCTGTGCCCGACCGGGGCCCGCGCGTGGGCCCGGCCTATGCGCTGTACCCCAACGAACGCAACCAGGTCAGCCTGTCGCGGGACAGCTCGGTGGTGGGCGAGCACCAGGTGCGGGGCGACGGCGTGCCAGCCTCGATGAAGTTCACGCTGGGCGCGGCGCAGGACCTGATGCCCGCTATCGACCTGCGCACCACCGGCAAGCCGCAGGACAGCATGGGCACCAGCTGGCAGCCGGTGCGCAATGCGCGCGCCTACTACCTGCACGCCATGTCGCAAAGCGGGGACGACCTCATCATGTGGTCCAGCGCCGAGACGCCCGACACCGGCATGGGCCTGTTCGACTACCTCTCGCCCGCCACCATCGACCGCTGGCTCAAGGAGCGCGTGCTGCTGCAGCCCGAGACCACGCAATGCGCGATTCCCCAAGGCATCTTTGCGGGCGGCGGGCGCGACGCCACACCCATGCTGCGCATGATGGCCTACGGTGGCGAAAGCCACATCGTGTACCCACCCCGCCCGGCCGACCCCAAGGCCGCGTGGGAGCCTGAATGGTCGGTGCGCGTGCGGGTGAAGTCGCACACCATGGCCATGCTGGGCGAGGAGATGCAGGGGCGCCGTGGCGGCATGGGCGCAGCACCCGCTGCACCGTCGGGCGGCACAGGCGCTTATTCCAGCGGCATGGGCGGTGCGCCCGCAGGCCAGCCACCGGCAGGCGACGGCGGCACGGACGCGGGCAACGTGGTCAACCCCGTCAATCTGCTGCGCGGCATTTTTGGCCGCTGAGAACGGAGAACCATGTTCGCCCTGCGCATGCCCTGGCCCCTGCCCGCATTGGCGGCGTGGGCGTGCGCGTGGCTGATCTTTGTTGCGCTGCAGCGCGCGGTTCCACCGGTGGCTGCCTTGCTGGTGGCCTGCCTGCTGGGCACGGCTGCCAGTGTGCTGGGCGACAGCTGGTGGCGGCGCGGGCTGATTGCCGCCGGGTTCCCTCTGTCGCTGGCGCTGCTGGGGGCGGCCAGCCTGCCCACGTGGGCGTGGCTGGTGCCGCTGTCGTTGTTGTTGCTGGTCTACCCGCTCAATGCGTGGCGCGATGCGCCCCTGTTTCCCACACCGCGCCACGCGCTGCAGTCTCTGGCCGTGCAGGCGCCGCTGCCGCTGGGCGCGCGCGTGCTCGATGCAGGCTGTGGTTTGGGCGATGGCCTCAAGGCGCTGCGCCATGCCTACCCCGCTGCCCAGCTCGACGGGCTGGAGTGGAGCTGGCCGCTGCGCCTGCTGTGTGCCTTGCGCTGCCCTTGGGCCCGGGTGCAGCGTGCCGACATGTGGAAGGCCGACTGGAGCGCCTACCAGATGGTGTACCTGTTCCAGCGGCCCGAAAGCATGGCCCGCGCGGCCGCCAAGGCCCAGGCCGAACTGGCGCCCGGCGCCTGGCTGGTGAGCCTGGAGTTTGCGGTGCCCGGCTGGCTACCCAGTGCCCAGCTGCGTGCACCCGGTGGGCGGGTGGTGTGGCTGTACCGGATGCCGCGCCAGCCGCAGGAGAGATGACATGCCCACCATGCAATCCATGCGCCCGCACCTGTGTCCGTCTGTGTCGACGGCCCCACACCGTTACATAAAAGATACAAGCTTTTGCTACATTGTGCGGCTGGCTACAACCCCATACACAAAAACCAAGAAACTCACAGCCAGAGGGGGCAGCACACAGCACGTATCCGCACCGGGAGGGGGCGCACGGGCTGCCAGCACCCGCCTTGACCGGACTTCCACCACGCACGCCGTATTCACAGCACCCTCCCTTCGGAGGGCTGCTGCGCGGCTGCGCGCGGGGAGTGCGGGGTGTTTCTGGTGAGCAACTGACCGATCTGCAAGGAGCATCCATGACCGCCCATCCATCCCGTTTCCGTCCGCGCCTGCTATGGGCGCTGGCGCTGAGCGCGGCCCTCACCGGCTGCGCCACCATGCAGAGCCACGACAAAACGGCCACCGACATGCAGACCGCCGGGCGCAGTGGCGGCATCCCCGCCGCGCTGGCCAGCCTGGAGAGCACGGCCAAGACCGAAGAAGAAAAAACGGCGCTGCTCTTCAACATGGAGCGCGGCGAGCTGCTGCGCATGGACCGCCGGTACCCCGACAGCACCAACGCCTTCCTGCTGGCCGACAACAAGGTCAAGGAATGGGAAGAAACCGCCAAGACCAACCCCTCCAAGCTGATGGGCACCGTGGGCGCGGCCCTGGTGAGCGAGCGCCTGAAGGTCTACGAAGGCCAGGACTATGAAAAGGTGTGGCTGACCACGCGCCTGGCGCTCAACCGCATGGCCGTGGGCGATTTTGAAAACGCCCGTGTGGACATCAAGCGCACGCACGAGCGCGAAGCCATCATTGCCGAGTTCCGCGCCAAGGAAACCCTGGCGGCCGAAGAAGAGGCCAAGTCCAAGGGCGCCACCTCGGGCGGCAAGGAGCTGAATGGCTACCCGGTCGAAACGCTCAACGACCCCGAAGTGCTGGCCCTCAAGAACGGCTACTCCAACGCGCTGTCCCACTACCTGGCTGGCTTCCTGTACGAAATGCTCAACGAGCCTGGCCTGGCTGCGCCCGGCTACCGCAAGGCCATCGAGCTCAAGCCTGACACCCCCGTGCTGGAAGAAGGCCTGCGCGGCCTGGATAACCGCACCGGCTTCACCTGGAAGCGCCGCCAGCGCATGACCGACGTGCTCTTTATCGTCGAGGCCGGTGACGCACCTGCACGCAAGCCAAAGGCCTTCACTATTCCCGTGCCCACCGGCCGGGGCATGGTCACCGCCAGCATTTCGTACCCCGTGATCGAACCGTCCAAGGACGCCCCACTGACGGTGGTGTCGGCCGCCGGCACCGACCTCAAGCTCGAAAAAGTGGTGGATGTGAACGTGATGGCCCGCCGTGCGCTCAAGGACGAAATGCCTGGCATGGTGCTGCGCGGCTTCACCCGCGCCGTGGCCAAGGGCGTGCTGCAGAACGAGCTGCAAAAGCGTGGCGGCCTCATCGGCGGCCTGATTGGCGCCGCAGCCTCGGTGGCCACCGAGCAGGCCGACGATCGCATGTGGCGCATGCTGCCCGGCCGCGTGTATGTGGCCCGTGGCTACCTGCCCCCTGGCGAGCACACTGTCTCCATCAACGGCCGCCAGTTGCCCCAGCCGATCAAGATCGACGGCCAGTACGCCCTGGTGCCCCTGCGCATGTATGACAACAGCGTGCTGATCGGCGACGTGGCCATGCTGGGCCAGCTGCCCACGGTGGCGGCGGCACCCCAGCCGGCCCCTGCAGCCGCGGCTGCGGCGCCTGCCGCCCCGGTGCGCACCACCAACAACAACCGCGCCCGCACCGTGCCTTCGTCCACCGTCAAGCCCACGGCCGCCCAGCCCGCTGCAGCCGCCAAGAACTGACCCCTGTTTCTGATCCCATTCAAGGAGCCTCTGGCATGAGAACCCGTTTTGTCCCCGCCGCGATCCCCGCCGTGCTGTGCGCGGCCCTGATGACCCTGGCTGGCAGCGCCAGCGCCCAGCTGCATGACCCCGCCACACCGCTGGCCGTGGCAGCCAAGGTGGCCCTGCGCGGCGAAGCCAACAGCATCGCCGTGCGCGAAATGCGCATCGTGCGCAAGAACGACATCCTGGTGGTGCAGGCCGATATGGCCAACATGGGCCGCACTGACCGCACCGTGTTCTACCGCTTCAAGTGGCTGGACAACGTGGGCAACCAGGTGGGCGACGGCGAGTCCTGGAAGCAGATGACCGTGCTGGGCCTGGGCCAGCAGACCGTCAAGAGCGTGGCCCCCACCAGCGCCGCCGTGGACCTGCGCCTGGAAATGAATGTGGAGCCGCGCTGATCGCGCCGCGCCAATCCCTGTTTGAGTGAGGAGTAAAACCATGACAACCAAGAACCGCATCCAGCGCAGCGCGCTGATCCTGGCCTTTGCGGCCAGCACCCTGGCCCTGTCGGCCTGCCAGAACCTGTCGTCGCCCACCGTGCGTTTTGATCGCCAAGTCAATTACGGTGATGCCAAGGCCGTCGAGCTGGTGACCAACGAATTCGGCTCCACCGACCTGCAGATGATTGCCGAGAAGATGACTGGCGGCTTGCTCGAAACCGGCATCTTCCAGGGCCGCCCCACGGTGACCATTTCCACCGTCAAGAACAAGACCAGCGAGTACATCGACACCACCAACGTGATGAACTCCATCCAGACCGCGCTGGTCAAGTCGGGCAAGGTGCGTTTTGTGCGCTCCATCAACGAGATGCAGGCCGGTGTGGACGAGCTGCAGCGCCAGAACCAGAGCGGCCTGTACAAGCAGGGCACCACCGCCAAGGTCGGCCAGATGACCGCCGCCAAGTACAGCATGGAAGGCGAGCTGACCAGCATCGTCAAGCAGAACAACACGACCAAGGACGTGTACTACAAGTTCACGCTGAAGCTGTTTGATGTGCAGGAAGGCACGATCGAGTGGCAGGACGAGAAAGAAATCAGAAAGACCAGCAAGCGCTGATCTGCCCCAAGGAGCACACCATGCAACGCAGAATCACCCTCCACACGGCCCTGGCCGTGATCGCGGCCACCACGCTGGCCTGGGGAACGGGCGCGCAGGCGCAGCAGCCCGGCGCCGCACCCAAGATCGCCGTGACCGATCTGGCCTACGCCCAGCGCGTGTCCGAATACTTCATGGCCGGCACCTACCAGCGCAGCAGCCAGATGAGCGCGCAGGGCAGCCAAGGCGGCAGCCACAGCCACGGCATGTACGGTGGCGGGGGCTCGTACTCCGGCCAGCAGTCCATGCAGGCGTCCGAGCAGGCGTCCGAGCAGGCCAGCGGCACCTATGTGGCCGGCCGCTACAGCTACATCGAACAGCGCGAGCTGGGTGGCTACACCAACGACATCAAGGGCGCCATCCTGCAGGGCACATACTTCCGCCTGGTGCAGGGCAAGGGCTTTGATGCGGGCAAGCCCCAGCCCAGCAAGGCCGAGCAGGTGCTCAACCAGGTGCAGGGCGGCAAGATGGCCACGCCCCAGGTGCAGCCCCAGGTCAACGACGTGATCACCCGCATCAAGAAGGGTGAGTTCAACGGCGCCGACTACGTGCTGTTTGGCGTGGTGTCCAGCATCGAGTTCACCGACGCGCTCTCGCCCCTGCAGGGCACCACCAGCGCCACGCGCCAGTACGGCCTGCAACTGCTGGCCGACTTCTCGCTCATCAACACCAAGACCTACGAGATCAAGGCCGCGTTCTCCGCCCAGGGCGAAGGCAACGACACCAAGATCCTCTCGATCCGTGGCGACATTGCGCCTCCCAACCGGGCCAAGGTGATGCGTGAAACCTCGCTGTCGCTGGCGCAGGACGTGTACCAGCAGCTCGCGGTGCAACTGGGCTACACCGACGCCAACCTGGCGCGTGGCGTGCGCCCACCGGTGGTTTACCAGCAAGGCGGCCAGCCCATGCCCGTGCCGCAACCGCAGCAGCCTGAGCAGGTGCTGATCCTCAAGTAAGCCGCAGTGCGCCCCACCGTGCACCCGCAGCCCTCGCGGGCCCCGGCCCGTGCTGTGCCTGCCCTCCCCAAGGCCAGCCCCGCGCTGGCCTTTTTTGCGTCTGCCGTCCTGGCCTTGACGCTGACGGGTTGCGTGGCCCCGCACGCACATGGGGGCGCGAGTGCGGCACAGCCGGACCCTGTGATGCCCGCCATAGGACAGGGCCCGGCGCCGGGCGCTGGGTTCCTCCAGCGGGCCGTGCCGGGTGCGGGCGGCGCCGTGCTCCAGACCCTGCAGCGCGCGGAGCGCACCGCGCCGCTGCGCTACCGCGTGATCGTCATCCCCGGCTCGGGCTGCGCGGGCATGGGGCCCATTGCGGACCGTTACTTTGCCGGCCTGCTGCACGCGCAGGTGCTGGTGCTGCACAAGCCGGGCGTAGACCCCGGAGCTCGCACCGCCCCCGCCGACTGCCCGCACAGCTTTGTCTCGCTGGACCGGCATTCCACTTGGCTCGCACACGCCCGTGCGGCCCTGCGTGCCGATGCCCTGTTGCGCCCGGGGCAGCCCGCGCTGCCGCAGCTGCTGGTGGGCATCTCTGAAGGGGCCGAGCTGCTACCTGCGCTGGCCCGCGAGGTGCCGCACCTGGCCGGGCTAGTGCTCATTGGCGCCAGCGGCCTAGACCCGCAGGAGGCGGGGGCACTGCAGGCTCGCCGCGTGGGCGCAGAGAGCGACTGGACCGCGCTGGGGCAGCTGGTGGCGGGTGCCCCGCACGACAGCGTGGTGGTGCAGGGGCGCAGCCTGGGTTACTGGCGCGACCTGTCGAACTGGCCCGTGGCGCAGCCGCTCATCGACGGCCCCTGGCCGGTGTTGCAGGTGTGGGGCGGGGACGATGCGCTGGTGCCTGCCCAGGCCTACGAACGGTTTGCGCAACGGGCAGCTCCGCGTTCACCCGCCGGGTGGTGCGCGCGCCGCATGGAGGGCGCAGACCATGGCCTGCAGCAGCCTGCGGCGAGCGGTGAACCTCGGAGGGACGGTCTGCAGCAGGTATGGGCCTGGCTGGAACAGTGGGCACGCGCGCCCCAGGGCGGGCTGTGTGCACCGCTGCAGCGCTGAGCGCCCGGAGCTCACCGGGGCCGGTACATCCTGAACAACTGCTCCGGCCCCACCGTGAAATAGTCCGCCGGGCCGCCGCCGCGCAGGATGTGCCCCGCATTGGCGGTGTCGTAAACACCGTCTTTCAGCAGCGCCTGATCGATGTGCACGGCCACCACCTCGCCCAGCACCAGCCAGGTGTCCACCGGGGCCCCGTCCACCCCCTGCAGCTGCAGGATCTGCGTGCTGCGGCATTCAAAGGTGACCGGGCTTTCGGCCACGCGCGGCGGGCGCACGCGCGTGGAGGGCAGGGGGGTGAGGCCGGTCAGGTCGAACTCGCTCACTTCAGGTGGCACAGCGGCGCAGCTCTGGTTCATCACCTCGGCCAGGTCGCGGGTGGCCAGGTTCCACACAAACTCGCTCGTGGCCTGCACGTTGCGCACCGTGTCTTTGTACCCAATGCTGGCAAAGCCCACGATGGGCGGCACGTAGTTGAAGGCATTGAAGAAGCTGTAGGGCGCCAGGTTGGTGGCGCCCGTGGCGCTTTGCGTGGAAATCCAGCCAATGGGGCGCGGCCCCACAATGGCGTTGAACGGGTCGTGCGGCAGGCCGTGGCCCTGGCGGGGTTCGTAGCTGTGGAAGGTGCGTGCGGGCGGTGGGGTGGTCATGGACTCGGCAGGGTGGGGCGATAACAGACCGCAACCTTAACGGCAGTTGCGGCGCACTGCAGCCACTGGGACATCAGAATGCTCATTTTTTGATAGCTGTCCAGGCATGTGGTTCTATTGCATAGCGGCAATATGAGCCAATATGAGGCAAGCATGGGCCTGCAAAGCCTGTACAGAACCTGGCGCATGAGGCCCGGCGCCTTGGCTGCACGAAACGCACGGGGCTACGGGACCACGGCCGCCGGCTGCTGCTGCCCCAGAAACCGCCCCGGCGGCTGCCCCACCGACTTGCGCACCATGGCGCTGAAGGCGCTGGGGCTGTAGCCCAGTTCGGCGGCGATCTGGCCCATGGGCATGCGGCCGGCGGCCAGCGACACGGCCTTGGCCAGGATGACCTGCTGGCGCCATTGGGTAAAGGTGCTGCCCAGCTCGGAGCGGAACAGCCGCGCCACGGTGCGGGGGCTGGCACCCGTGTCCTGCGCCCAGTCGGCCAGGGTGTCGTGGCGCGTGGGGTCGGCCAGCACGGCTTCGCAGAGGTGGCGCAGGCGCTTGTCCTGGGGCAGGTCCACGCCCAGCTTCACGGCGGCGGCGCGGGCCAGTTCGTCCCTGACCAGGGCGCTCAAATGCTGTTCGCGCCGCAGGTCGGCGGGGCTGATCGCGGGGCCGCCGTCGGGCGCGGTGGGCATCTCGCGCACCAGGGCGCGCAGCAGGTCGGACACCTCCAGCACGCGGCACTGGCGCCAGGCGTCTTCCTGGTCGCGCGGCACGCCTGGGCCGCAGCGGCCCCGGGGCTGGTGGAAGTACAGCGTGCGCAGGTCGGCGTCTTCGACCATGGTCACGGCATGTTCCACGCCGGGCGGAATCCACAGCGCGCGCGAGGGCGGCACGATGTAGGTGCCGTGGTTGACCGTGAGCCGGATCACGCCCGTGGTCGAGATCGCCACCTGCGCCCACGGGTGGCTGTGGGGCATCACCTGCGTGTCGGCGGCCAGCCAGCGCAGCTTGGCGCGCACCGGGCGGGCGGCGGTGGGCACAAACAGCTCGGGCGTGAGCGAGTCCACGTACGACATGCCGCGCGGCTTGCCTGCGGGCGCGCGGGACACGGCCTGGGCCGCAAAGTGCTCTACCCCCAGTTCGGCGGGCACGGCGAGTTCGGTAGGCGGGTTTGGCATGTTTGCGATAGAAGTTGTCTGCCTATCGTAAACCTGCCGAGGCCATGCTGCCTAAGATCGAGCCCATGACTGCTTCTTCCTCCAGCACCCTCGCCAACCCTGTCCCCCTGCGGCAGGACGCCCGCACCATTGGCCTCATCGGCCTGGCCCACGGCAGCTCGCACTTCTTTCACATGCTGCTGCCGCCGCTGTTTCCGTGGCTGATCGGGGAGTTCGGCTTCAGCTATTCCGAGCTGGGCCTGCTGGTGTCGGTGTTCTTCGTGATCTCGGGCGTGGGCCAGGCGCTGTCGGGCTTCCTGGTGGACCGCGTGGGCGCGCGGCCGGTGATGTTTTTTGCGCTGTCGAGTTTTGCGGCCGCAGGTCTTGCGGCGGGCACGGCGCAGGGCTACACGGGCCTGCTGCTGGCGGCGGCTTTGGCCGGGCTGGGCAATGCGCCGTTCCACCCGGTGGACTTCACGATTCTGAACAAACGCGTGTCACCACAGCGCCTGGGGCATGGCTTTTCGGTGCACGGCATCAGCGGCAACCTGGGCTGGGCCACGGCGCCGGTGTTCATGGCGGGTATTGCCACCGCCACGGGTTCGTGGCGCACGGCCTGCCTGAGCGGGGGCCTGTTCGCCCTGGTGGTGCTGGCCATCATGGTCTGGAACCGCGACGCGCTGGACGACCGCCAGGGCGCCTGGGCGCACCAGGCCAAGGGCGGGGCAGGGGCGGCCAAGCCCGAGCACCCCATGGCCTTCCTCAAGCTGCCCTCGGTGTGGCTGTGTTTCTCGTTCTTCTTCTGGAGCACCTGCGCACTGAGCGCCATCCAGAGTTTCGCCAGCCCCGCGCTGCAGTCCATGTACGGCCTGCCGCTGAGCGTGACGGCCATGGTGGTCACGGGCTACATGCTGTGCGGCGCGGCGGGCATGCTGGTGGGGGGCTTTCTGGTGGGGCGGGTGCAGCGGCTGGAGAAGATCATCTCGGTGTGCCTGCTGGGCTCGGCCGCGCTGCTGGTGGTGGTGGCCTCGGGGCTGCTGCCGGGCATGGTGGCGCTGGTGGTGGCCTCGGTGGCAGGGCTGGGCACAGGCCTGGCCGGCCCCTCGCGCGACATGCTGATCAAGCGCGCCGCGCCCCCCGGCGCCACGGGCCGCGTGTATGGCACGGTGTATTCGGGGCTGGACCTGGGCTTTTGCCTGGCGGCGCCGGTGTTCGGCGCCATGCTGGACCACGGCATGACGGCTGGCATCTTCTACGGCTCGGCCGTGACCCTGGGCCTGAGCGTGGTGTCGGCGGCGCTGGTGGGGGTGGGCGTGGCCGCACGGGCGGCGCGGCCTGTGCCTGCGGCGGCCTGAAGGGTCCGGGGGGGGAGGGGATACGCACGGCGGCCAGCACGCCGCGCGGGCCTGTGTTGCAATCGCGGTCGGTGGCGCCGGGGCCCTGGTTGCAGGGCCTAGTGTGGTGTTGCACGCTATCTGGCACTTAAAAACCGCGTCTTTTCGGCCAGGGCTGCGTTGCAAATCCTCGCGATACCTCCGGGTATCGCTGCGGTTTGCGCCTTGCCCTGACCAAAAATCCATCGGTTTTCAATGTGCCATCCAGCGCGCAACACCACACTAGAGCGGCGCCCTTTGTTTTCAACACACTTCCAGGACCCTGCCCATGACGAACCCCATGTACAACGCCAGCATTCCCGTCTTTCGCCAGATGCTGGGCTCGCTCCAGGACATCCTGGCCAAGACCGAGGCCCATGCCACGGCACGCAAGATCGAGCCGGACGCGCTGCTGCAGGCCCGCCTGTTCCCCGACATGTTCCCCATGGCCCGCCAGGTGCTGATCGCCTGCGACTTTGCCAAGGGCGTGGCCGCGCGCCTGGCCGGTGTGGAGGTGCCTTCGCTGCCCGACGCCGAGCGCCCCGGTTTTGCCGACCTGAACGAGCGCATCAGCACCGTGCTGACGTTCATCGACGGCCTGCCGCAAGCCGCGTTTGCCGAGGCCGCCACGCGCCAGATCACCATCCAGCCCGGCACGCCGCGCGAGAAGCAGTTTGTGGGCGAACACTACCTGCTGCACTACGGCCTGCCCCAGTTCTTCTTCCACGTGAACGCAACCTACGCCATCGCGCGCCACAACGGCGTGGAGCTGGGCAAGCGCGACTACATGGGCAAGTTCTGACCCTGGGCCCTGTCCCGGGGCGCCAAGGTGCCCCGGGTGCTGCCGTGTGGGGCCAGCATGCAGATATGGGCCAAAATGGCCCGTAGCGCTAGTGGATCATGCCTAAAGTGCTATCAAAATTGTAGTAATGAAGACGGTGCCCAGCGCGGACAAAAAAGACAACGGAGACCCGACCCATGCCCACCCCCCATGCCACACCACGCACCCTGCCAGCCCTGGCGCTTGCCGGCGTGACCTGCCTGCTTTCGGCCTGCGCGCCGGTGCCTGTACAACCACCAGCCTCGGCGCCGGTGAGTGCCGCTGCTGAGGCTGCGCCCACGGCCACCCCGTGCCCCAAGGACCTGGCGCCCATCGCCCGCTGCCTGTCGGGCAAGGACTCGGCCGGTGCGTACTACCTGGTGGCCGTGCCGCAGCAGTGGAACGGCCACCTGGTGCTGCACGCCCACGGCGGCCCGGCCCTGGGCGCGCCGAAGATGGAGCGGTCGGTGGAAGACCTGGAGCGCTGGGCCATCATGGTCCGCGCGGGGTACGCGTGGGCGGGCAGCACCTTCCGCCAGGGCGGCGTCGAGGTGCGGGCCGCCGCCGAGGATACCGAGCGGCTGCGCCAGATCTTCGTGCGCCATGTGGCCCAGCCGCAGCGCACCATCCTGCACGGCCAGTCCTGGGGCGCCAGCGTGGCGGCCAAGGGGGCCGAGATGTTCCAGACCACGGCCGATGGCAAGCGCCCGTATGACGCCGTGTTGCTCACCAGCGGCGTGCTGGCGGGCGGCACCCGCTCGTACGACTTCCGCACCGACCTGCGCGTGGTCTACCAGTACCTGTGCAACAACCACCCCCGGCCCAACGAGGCGCAGTACCCGCTGAACATCGGCCTGCCTGCCGACGCGGCGATGACCCAGGCGGACCTGGCCGCGCGCGTGAACGAATGCCTGGCGCTGAACAAGCCGGTGGCCGAGCGCACGCCCGAGCAACAGCGCAAGGTCAAAACCATCGTGGACGTGATCCGCATCCCGGCCAGCTCCATCCAGGGCCACATGAACTGGGCCACCTTCCACTTCCGCGACGTGGTGCAGCACCGCACGGGCGGCGCCAGCCCGTTTGGCAACCGGGGTGTGCAATACCGCGGTTCGGCCGACGACGCCGCGCTGAACGCCGCCGTGCTGCGCTACCGGGCCGACCCCGCTGCCGTGGCCCGCTTTGCGCAGGACACAGACCTGACCGGCCGCATCCCTGTGCCCGTGCTCACCGTCAAAGGCGTGGACGACCCCACGGCCTTTGTCGAACTGGACGCGGCCTTCCGGGCCAGTATGGCGCAAGGCGGCAGCGCGGAGCGCCTGGTGCAGACCTTCACCCAGCACAACACCCACAGCTACCTGAGCGACCCCACCTACCCCACGCTGATGACCGCGCTGCTGCGCTGGGTGGACGAGGGCGCCAAGCCCACGCCCGAGGGCATCGCCCAGCAGTGCCCGGCCAACGAGGCGCGTTTTGGCAAGGGCTGCGCCTTTGTACCGGCCTATGTGCCCAAGCCCCTGAGCAGCCGCGTGGCTGACCGCGACCGTCCCTGAGAACGTGGCTCTGGGGGGGCTGCGCGGAAGACGGAGCATCGACTGCGGCGCACGGCCCTCGGTGGTCGCGCTAACTCCCAGGTCCCGAAATAAAAAAGGCCCCGCACTGCGGGGCCTTTGCGTTGGAGTGGCTGAAAAGGATCAGGCCACCGAAGCCAGCGCCTTGTTCAGCGTCTCGCTGGGGCGCATCACGGCGTCCAGCTTGGCCACATCGGGCAGATAGTAGCCACCGATGTCGGTGGGCTGGCCCTGCACGGCGTTCAGCTCTTGCACGATCTTCTGCTCGTTCTCGGTCAGCTGCTTGGCCAGGGGCGCGAACTTGGCGGCCAGTTCGGCGTCCTCGGTCTGTGCGGCCAACTCTTGCGCCCAGTACAGGGCCAGGTAGAACTGGCTGCCGCGGTTGTCCAGCTGGCCCGTCTTGGGCGAAGGGTTCTTGTTGTTGTCCAGCAGCTTGCCCGTGGCGGCATCCAGCGTCTTGGCCAGCAGCTTGGCGCGGGGGTTGTTGTTCTTGAGGCCCAGGTCTTCCAGCGACACGGCCAGCGCCAGGAACTCGCCCAGGCTGTCCCAGCGCAGGTGGTTTTCTTCCACCAGCTGCTGCACGTGCTTGGGGGCCGAGCCGCCCGCGCCGGTTTCATACATGCCGCCACCGGCCATCAGGGGCACGATGGACAGCATCTTGGCCGAGGTGCCCAGTTCCATGATGGGGAACAGGTCGGTCAGGTAGTCGCGCAGGATGTTGCCGGTGGCGCTGATGGTGTCCAGGCCACGGATCACGCGCTCCAGCGTGTAGCGCATCGCACGCACCTGGCTCATGATCTGGATGTCCAGGCCGGTGGTGTTGTGCTCGTGCAGGTACATCTTGACCTTGGTGATCAGCTGCGCTTCGTGCGGACGGTACGAGTCGAGCCAGAACACCACGGGCATGCCGGAGTTGCGGGCGCGGTTCACGGCCAGCTTCACCCAGTCGCGGATCGCGGCGTCCTTGACCTGGCACATGCGCCAGATGTCGCCTTGCTCCACGTTCTGGCTCAGCAGCACTTCGCCAGTGGCCAGGTCGGTGATGTTGGCCACGCCGTCTTCAGGGATCTCGAAGGTCTTGTCGTGCGAGCCATACTCTTCGGCCTGCTGCGCCATCAGGCCCACGTTGGGCACCGTGCCCATGGTCTTGGGGTCGAACGCGCCGTGCCACTTGCAGAAGTTGATGATCTCCTGGTAAATGCGGGCGAAGGTCGATTCGGGCATCACGGCCTTCACGTCCTTCAGGCGGCCGTTGGCGTCCCACATCTTGCCGCCGTTGCGGATCATGGCGGGCATGGAGGCGTCCACGATGATGTCGTTGGGCGAGTGGAAGTTGGTGATGCCCTTGGCGGAATCGACCATGGCCAGCTCGGGGCGGTTTTCGTGGCAGGCGTGCAGGTCGCGCTTGATCTCGTCGCGCTGGCTTTGGGGCAGCGTTTCGATCTTGGTGTACAGATCCACCATGCCGTTGTTCACGTTCACGCCCAGTTCTTCAAAGGTCTTGGCGTGCTTGGCGAACGCGTCCTTGTAGAAGATCTTCACGCAGTGGCCGAACACGATGGGGTGCGACACCTTCATCATCGTGGCCTTCACGTGCAGCGAGAACATCACGCCGGTCTTGCGCGCGTCTTCGATTTCCTTCTCGTAGAACTCCAGCAGCGCCTTCTTGCTCATGAACATGCTGTCGATCACTTCGCGGTCGAGCAGGCTGACCTTGGGCTTCAAGACGATGGCCTTGCCGCTCTTGGTGATCAGCTCCATCTTCACGTCACGGGCGCGGTCCAGCGTCATGGACTTTTCGCCGTGGTAGAAGTCGCCGGCGTGCATGTGCGAGACGTGCGAACGCGATGCCTGGCTCCACTCGGCCATGCTGTGGGGGTTCTTGCGCGCGTATTCCTTCACGGCCTTGGGCGCGCGGCGGTCGGAGTTGCCTTCGCGCAGCACAGGGTTCACGGCCGAGCCGGTGCACTTGCTGTAGCGGGCCTTGATTTCTTTCTCTTTGTCGTCCTTGGGCTGATCGGGGTAGTCGGGCAGTGCGTAGCCCTTGGATTGCAGCTCGGCGATGGCGGCCTTGAGCTGTGCGACGGACGCGGAGATGTTGGGCAGCTTGATGATGTTGGCATCGGGCTGCAGCGTCTTCTTGCCCAGCTCGGCCAGGTTGTTGGGCACGCGCTGTTCTTCGGTCAGGTAGTCGGGGAACTCACCCAGGATACGTGCCGCCACCGAGATGTCGCTCTCCAGCACGTTGATGCCTGCCGGCGCCGCAAACGTGCGGATGATGGGCAGGAAGGAAGCCGTGGCCAGACGGGGTGCCTCGTCGGTCAGGGTGTAAATGATGGAAGGTTGCTGGGTCGTCATGGCTTGTCTCACGAAACAGAGTAGGTAGATGCCCCCGGCTGCGTCGCAGCGGGGCCAAACGCGGATGCTCTCTGATTCTCCTTGCTCGGGGCTGTCACAGCCCGCTGTTTTTGCAATCGAATCTCACAATGCAAAATTATCATAAGCCCAGGGCACTTTTTTTCACCAAATAGGTGGTAATCACCCTGCGGCCCCCTGCAGTTTGATCGTCTTGGCGCCCGCGCGCCACCCCCTGCAGACCCTACGAAAACGTCCCTGGAACAGCCACCACCCGGCCCGGCAGCACCGCAAACTGCGCCCAGTGCGCAGGCAGGGTGTCGGGCGCCGTGCCGGTGAAGGCCCCGAAGGCGGGCAGGACCAACTGCCCGTCGCCCCAGCCAAAGCAGGGCGTCCGCAGCGCATCCCGCGCCGGGCCGCGCAGCCGCAGCGTGGGGTGCAGGTGCCCGGCAATCACCGTGTGGCCCGCCACCGCCTGCGGGTGGTGGCAGGCCAGCACCCGCGCATCGGCACAGGGCCACCAGGGCTCGTTGACCAGCGCCAGTGCCAGCGCGGCCGGCGGGTCGCCCGCCTGCTGGTCGTGGTTGCCGCGCACCAGGGTCATCGCCACATGCGCATGGCGCTGGCGCCAGGGCAGCAACTGCTGCCACAGCGCATCGGCCGCGCCGCTGCGCGCGTGCAGAAAGTCCCCCAAGAACACCAGGTGGTCGGCACTAGTGGCAGCCAGCACCGCATCCAGCCGCGCCAAGTTGTCGGCCGTGGTGCCATGAGGCACCGGCTGGCCCGCGCGGCGGAAGGTGGCCGCCTTGCCGAAATGCACATCCGCCACCATCACCATGCGCGCGGCGGGCCACCACAGCGCGCGCTGGGGCAACAGCTGCAGGGCCGTGCCGCAGGGCAGGGTGATGGCGTGTGCACCCATGGGGAGCGCAGGGGCGGCCTGCGTCTCGGGGACGGATGTGTGGAAGGGAAGCGTGGTCATCGTGCTCAGAATCCGTGGCGTCTGCGGGCTCGGCGGGGGGCGTCCCCAGCCGCAGCCTGGCGCGCGCGTGGTGTGCGGGGCCCAGAGCTTTCGGGCAGGTCCCACACCATGTCCGTGGGCTGCACTGCGTGCTGCGCAAGGTGGGTGCCGGTGGTGACGTCGGCCGCCTGCTCCAGCGCCTGCACCATGCGCGCCAGCCGGTCGGCCAGGGTCTCGGTGCTCAGGCGCTCGCGAAAGCGCTCCACCATCAGCGGCAGGGCGAATGGTGTGGGGCGCTCCAGCGCGTGGATGGACAGGGTCTGCGCCTGCATGCCGCGCAGTGTGTGCGCCAGGCGGTCCATGTCCAGCTCGTTCGTCAGCAGCTCGGCACGGGCCTGGGCCAACAGCAGGTTGCCCGGGTCGTACTGCGCAAACACGTCATAGTACAGCGACGACGACGCCTGCAACTGGCGACTGCTGCGCTGCTCGCCGGGGTGGCTTTGAAAGATGAGCCCGGCGATGCGCGCGATCTCGCGGAAGCGCCGGCGTGCCATCTCGGTGGCGTTCAGGCTGGCCAGCACTTCGTCTTCGAGCCCGCTACCGATGGTGGTGTGCGTGCCCTCGCCAATCAGGCGCGGCAGCAGCGTGGCCCAGTCCACGGGCTTGGCCGACAGCAGCTCCAGCCCGTAGTCGTTGACCGCGATGGAGAAGGTGTTGGGCACCTGCTGCGACGCGCGCCAGCCCAGCAGCCCGGCCAGCCCCAGGTGCACCAGGCGCCCCGCCAGCGGGTACAGGTACAGGTGCCATCCCTCGCGGGTGTGCAGCGTCTCGGCCACCAGGCGGCTGGGTGTGGGCAGGGCCGACCAGGCCTGTTGAAGCTCGAGCAGCGGCTGGGCGCAGCGCATCTCGGGCGTGGTGAACGCGCCGCGCTCGGCCTGCGCCAGCTGTTCCAGCATCGCATCGGCCAGCGTGTTCGACAGCGGCATGCGCCCGCCGCTCCAGCGCGGCAGGGCGGCGCTGCCCTTGGGGGCGATGCGCACATAGGCCGTCATCTGCTGGGTGCGCACCAGCTCCAGCAGGCGGCCTGCAAACATGAACACATCGCCCTTGCGCAGCCGCGCGATGAAACTCTCTTCTACCGACCCTAGTCGCCCGCCGCTCACAAACTGCACCTGCATGGCGGCGTCGCTCACGATGGTGCCGATGTTGCTGCGGTGGCGGCGCGCCAGACGGGCGTCGGGCACGCGCCACACACCCTCGTCGTCCGGTACCACGCGGTGAAAGTCCGGGTAGGTGGCCAGCGATGCGCCGCCCTGGCGCACAAACTGCAGCGCCCACTGCCAGTCGTTGTCGGCCAAGGCCGCGTAGGCCGGGGCGCGGCGCACTTCGGCCAGCAGCGCATCGGGCACAAAGCCGCCGCCCAGCGCCACTGTGACCAGGTGCTGCACCAGCACATCCAGCGGCGCACGCGGCGTGTGCCGGTCTTCAATGCGGCCCTGCGCCAGTGCATGGCGCGCGGCGGCGGCTTCCACCAGCTCCAGGCTGTGCGTGGGTACCAGCGTGATGCTGGAGCTGCGCCCCGGCGCATGGCCCGAGCGGCCCGCGCGCTGCACCAGCCGCGCCACGCCCTTGGCCGAGCCGATTTGCAGCACCTGCTCCACCGGTAAAAAGTCCACGCCCAGGTCCAGGCTCGATGTACACACCACGGCCTTGAGCTGCCCGGCCTTGAGGCCTTGTTCCACCCAGTCGCGCACCTCATGCCCCAGCGACCCATGGTGCAGCGCAATGGAGCCCGCCCAGTCGGGCCGCGCCTCCAGCAGCGCCTGGTACCAACGCTCCGCTTGCGACCGGGTGTTGGTGAACACCAAGGTGGACGCCGCCGCTTCGATCGATTGCACCACCTGCGGCAGCAAGCTCAGCCCCATGTGGCCCGCCCACGCAAAGCGGTCGGCCCGCGCGGGCAGCATCACCTGCACCTCCAGCCGCTTGTCGATGCGGCCCTGCACCAGCACGGCGGGCGGTGGTTGCGGCGCGCCGGGCACAGATGCAGGTAGCAATGTGTGCAGGGCCTCCTCCAGGTTGCCCAGCGTGGCCGACATGCCCCACACCTGCAGCGCCGGGTTCCAGCCCGACAGGCGCGCCAGCGCCAGCTGCACCTGCACGCCGCGCTTGTTGCCCACCAGCTCGTGCCACTCATCCACCACCACCAGGCGAACGCTGGCCAAGCGCTCACGCGCATCGGCGCGGGCCAGCAGCAGCGAGACGCTTTCGGGCGTGGTCACCAGCAGCGTGGGCAGGCGTCGGTCTTGCGCGGCGCGCTCGCCGCTGGCGGTGTCTCCGGTGCGCAGGCCGCTGGTCCAGGTGGGGGCCAGATCGGGCAGTGGGGCCTGCAGGGCGCGCAGCGAATCAGCAGCCAATGCGCGCATGGGCGTGATCCATAGAACGGTGAGGGGTGGTGCCGCAGCGCGGCGCGTGCGCAGGGTGGTGCGGGCGTTGGATGCTTTGGGGGCTCCTTCGGGCGCAGGTGCAGCATCCGCCTGTGCCAAGTGCTGCAGCGCGCCCAGCCACACCGCATAGGTTTTGCCCGCGCCCGTGGTGGCGTGCAGCAGGCCCGAGCGGCCTTCGCCCATCGCACGCCACACGTCGTGCTGGAAGCCAAAGGGCCGCCAGCCGCGTGCGGCCATCCAGGCGGCTGCGGCACTCGGTGCCACCGGGGGCAAGGGCTTGCGCGGGCGGCGGGTGGTGCTCATGCCGCAACGTCCTGCCCGGGCAGCAATGCCATCAGCGTTTGCAAGGTATCGGCCTCGGCCACGGGTTTGTCTTGCCGCCAGCGCAGCATGCGCGGAAAGCGCACCGCAATGCCGCTCTTGTGGCGCGGGCTCTTTGCGATGCCTTCAAAGCCCAGCTCAAACACCAGCGTCGCGTCCACGCTGCGCACAGGCCCAAAGCTCTCGCGCGTGGTCTTGCGGATGATGGCGTCCACCTGCGCAATCTCGGCATCGGTCAGGCCCGAATAGGCTTTGGCAAACGGCACCAGTTGCCGCTCTGGGGCGTCCTGCGGCCCGGTCCACACGGCAAAGGTGTAGTCGGTGTACAGGCTCGCGCGGCGGCCATGGCCGCGCTGGGCGTAGATGAGCACCGCGTCCACGCTCATGGGGTCGATCTTCCACTTCCACCACACGCCCACATCCTTGGTGCGGCCCACGCCGTACTGCGCGCTGCGGTGCTTGAGCATGAAGCCCTCGGTGCCCATGCTGCGCGCGGCCTCGCGCTGGCGCGCCAGGTCCGGCCAGTCGGCGCCGTGCAGCAACTCGCTCAGACGCAAGGTCTTCTGCGGTGCGGGTGCGACGGTGGTGTCGTCAGGCCGTTGCAGCGTGGCCTCCAGCAGTGCGCGCCGCGCCTGCTGCGGCTCTGTGCGCAAGTCTTGCCCAGCGTGTTCGAGCAGGTCGTAGGCCACCAGCACCACGGGCAGCTCGCGTAGCAGCTTCGGGCCCAGCGTCTTGCGGCCCAGGCGCTTTTGCAGGTCGGCAAAGGGGCGGGGCTGGGGCTCGCCCGGCAGCCACACCAGAATCTCGCCATCGACCACCGTGCCATCGGGCATTTGCGCCATCGCGGCCTCGGCCAGTTCGGGGAAGCGGTCGGTCACCAGTTCCTCCCCGCGCGACCACACCCACACCGCGCCCGCGCGCCGCACGAGCTGCGCGCGGATGCCGTCCCACTTCCACTCCACAAGCCAGTCGCCGGGTGTGCCCAGCAGTGCGGGCATCTCGGCCACGGGCTGGTTGAACGGGTGGGCCAAAAAGAAGGGGTAGGGCTGGCCTGCATCAGCGGCGTCCGGCGTATCGGCATCGTCGTCCACCGGCGCGATCAGCGCCTGGTAGTCGCTGGCCTGCGGCTGCCGGCCGATCTGCGTGTAGCCCATCAGCCGGTGTGCGATGCGCTTGGGGTCGAGCCCGCTTACGGTGGCCAGCGCCTGCGTCACCTGCAAGCGCGACACTCCCACGCGGAAGTTGCCGGTGATGAGCTTGAAGTACACAAAGCGCTGCTCGGGCGCCAGCATGTTCCATTGCGTGCGCAGGTGGGCGTCGGCCTCGTCGGGCGGCAGGGCGCGAAGGGGCAGCAGTTGGGCCATCCATTCGGCCAGCGTCAGTTCGGTGGGCTGGGTGGGCGGGGGCAGCAGCAGCGCCAGCGTTTCGGCCAGGTCGCCCACGGCCTGGTAGCTTTCTTCAAACAGCCACTCGGGCAGGCCGGCCGCTTCTTGCGCCAGCGCCTTCAGGCGCTTGGTGGGCACCATCTGTCGGGGCTTACCGCCTGCGAGAAAGTAGGTGGCCCAGGCCGCATCGGCGGGCGGCGCCACGCGCAGGTACGCCACCAGCGCCGCGAGTTTGGCCGACTGCGCGGTGGTGGCGTCGAGCGCCTGGAACAGCTGGGCAAAGGCCTTCATGCCGTCGCCTCGGGTGCGGACTCGCTGCCTGGTTCGGGCGCAGCGCCTGCATCGTCCTCGTTGTCATCGGCGCCGTATTCGGTGGCGAACACCTGGGCGTCCAGCCCCTGCTCGCACAGCCAGCGCACCATCACGGCCGTGCTGCCGTGCGTCACGATGACGTGCTCCGCGCCCGTGGCGCCAATGGCTTTCTGCAAACTCGGCCAGTCGGCGTGGTCGCTCATCACAAAGCCCCGGTCCACGCCCCGGCGGCGGCGCGCGCCGCGCACCAGCATCCAGCCACTCGCAAACGCGTCGGAGTGTTCGCCAAACCGCTTGAGCCACGGCGTACCGGCAGCCGAGGGCGGGGCCAGCACCAGCGCGCGTTTCAGGTCCCCCTTGGTCAGGCCCGGGTCCGTCGCACGCAGCGTGGGCGGCAGATCCACACCGGCCGAGCGGTATACGGCGTTGAGCGGCTCCACCGCGCCATGCACCACAATGGGCCCGATGCTGGCATCCACGCCATGCAGCAGCCGCTGCGCCTTGCCAAAGGCATACGCATACAACACGCTGGCCTTGCCCGCCGCTGCATTCGTGGCCCACCAGGCGTTGATGTCGGCAAACAGCGCGGGCTGCGACGGCCAGCGGTAGATAGGCAGGCCAAAGGTGGATTCGGTGATGAAGGTGTGGCAGCGCACCGGCTCGAACGGCGTGCAGGTGCCATCGTCTTCCAGCTTGTAGTCGCCCGAGGCCACCCACACCTGGCCGCCATGTTCGATGCGCACCTGGGCCGAGCCCAGCACATGGCCCGCAGGGTGCAGCGACAGGCGCACGCCATGGTGGTCGATGGTCTCGCCGTAGGCCAGCGTCTGCAGTGCGATGTCCGCCCCCAGCCGGTTGCGCAGCGTGCCCGCGCTGCCCTCGTGTGCCAGGTAGTGGGCCGAGCCTATGCGTGCGTGGTCTGAATGAGCATGCGTGATCACGGCCCGCTCCACCGGCCGCCAGGGGTCGATGTAAAAGTCGCCAGGCGGGCAGTACAGGCCTTCGGGGCGGTGGACGATCAAGTCATTGCGGAGCATGCGTGTGGCATCGTAGGCGGCAAGGCAAAGTCGGTGGGGCCGCCCGGGTTTGCGCGGCCGGCTGTTGCAGGCCTTTTGGGCATTCAATCTGCTGTATGCGCCGGTGTCATATGCCTTATTTGCTATCAATAATGAAGCGTTTGGTCTGCGGGGTCGTCCCGCTGCCGGAGCATGCCCTCCATCATCCCGTTGTGGATTGGGCCGTCTGCAGGACTGCGCCGCGTTATGCGTACCTGCGCCTGTCTTTACTGCAAAACACCACGCCCGTAGGATGGCGTCGCCTGCGGCGCTGGCCCGCAGCCGGGGATTCATCCATGCGCTTGTATCCGTCGTATCGGTCGCTTTGCGCCCTGCTGGGCGGCTCGGCCATGGCCCTGTGCGCTTCAGGGGTCGCCGCCCAGGCCCCTGCCGACGGCCCGCCGCGCACCAACGCCTTCAACGACCCTTTCGTTCAGGTGACCCATGCCATCGCCCAGTGCCCTGTGCCCGAGGGGCCGCTGTACACCGAGGCCGAGGTGCGCGAGCTGGCGCATGTGCGCTCCCAACATGGCGGCAGCTGCCACCGCGTGGGTCGCTGTCGCCTGCCCAACTCCTACCTGTACGACGCCGAGATCATCCCGCGCGTGCAGCGCTACATCCAGCAGGACGGCCGCTTTGACGACACCAGCGTGTGGGTGCTGGGCGAGCGGCGGCTGGTGACGCTCAAGGGCTGCGTGCAGTCGCAGGCGCAGTCCGAGGCGCTGGAGAAAGCCGTGTGGCTGGTAGACGATGTGATGGGGGTGATCAACCTGCTGCAGGTGGGGACAGCACGTGACAACCTACGTTATCCGGCCTTGCCGCCGTGAGGCCGGAGATTCGTTGCAACCGGTGCCGCGCTCGCATGGGTTGAGCAGAGTTCACGGCCAGTGGGCGCAGCGCTGTGAAGCGCTACGACCCTTCAGACAAACAAGGTGGACAGCATGTGCACCGGTACAGGTAAGCCGGGCGTGGAGCCTGTTGCTTCGAAGAAGTCCGCGCCTTGCTGGGCTGGACGGATCGAGGAAAAGATGGGCGGAAAATGAGGCTGTGTAATGTGGTGCTTGGTTTTGCATTCTTCGCAGGCATGCAGCTTGGGTACAAATTGGCGGTTTTTGCGTGAACCCACTGGGCCCAGCGTGTCCCAAACAACGCGCGAAGCTTCTGCCGATACTGGCTTGCAGTGGTTGCGCCAGTCCACGTTGCCGAGTACGGCCACATAAAAGCCGAGCAGGTTTGACACCAGATCTTCTTCGCTGAAGCCGCTGTCCGTGAAGGCAGACAGCGAGGCCTGCACGTCTTCAAAGCCGAGGGAAACTTCCTTGAAGATTGCCAGCGCCACGGAGCGCTGGGTGGCTAGCGGCAGTCCCTTGCGGATGAAGTAGAACTTCGTGAAGTCGCGCGAGAGGCCGAATTTGCGCATCCCCTGGCGGTACATCACAAGATGGTGGTCCGGCTTGCCTGTGACCTGCAGGCCGCGCTCCAGCGAGACGTCCTTCCACAGGTACGCGGCGCTCGCATGGCGGTTGGACGGCTTCTCGACCGACACCAAGTGGCCAATATCGATCCAGCCGCAATTGCATGTATAGATCAGGCGATTGGGAATGTCCGAGCGAGATGACATGGGGGTTCAACTGGGAAGTGGGGGAAAGGAAGCGCCTGGCACGAAGGGCGATGTCTTGGGCTAATCAATCGAAGTGGGTGATTTCAAAGCGGATCGACCGGGTTCCCCCATCGCTGTCGTCGTAGGTGGTCAGCAAGACCAGATCGTGCTTGGCAGAGGTATATTGCGCCTCCCGCAGTCCAGGGGAGACGGTGTGCTTGTTGCTGGCCACCATCGGTTCATTGCCCTTGGTACTGACGGAGTACAGAGCCAAGTTTTGTAGTTGCCGAGTCATTTCGCCCCACACTGCACCGGCGGTTGCAGGCGGTACCTTGAAGCTCAATTGCGATTGGGCTGGCTTGTTCCCATCACCGACCGAGCCGAAGTATTCGCGGCCCTGTGCCCCGTCAGGCACCTGCAAATTGCGGATCAGCGATGAGATGCCCAGGTAATACACAGGCGAGCCCGGCTTCGTTACGTAGTCCTCCACGACGAAGAGATAGCCCAGCGTGGCCATTGCCGCCAGCGCAAGGGCAGTGGTCGTAACGCCAGCAAATCGAAAGACAGCGCGAGGGGAAAGCCCTGGCATGGTGGGATCGGGGAAGTGCAGCGGAGGACCGGTGATTCTGGCCCTGAAACTCCACGGCATGGGTGTAAGAGATGTAATGGACCGTATGCAGTGTCGATTGGTGGCATGTCATGTGCGTGCACCAAGCGTCGGTCCACTCGCCCACCGGGACTCATCCCAGGGATTTCCATCTCCGCAGAAGAGAGCAGGTATTGCACATTGCGCTCTAACAACAATGTGGAGGTTTGTATGAGCTTGCGTTTTGATCGCTCTCCGCTGCTATCCGGCCCTGTAATAGCGGCCGTGCTGTCGTGCATGCTGCACAGCATAGCTGTAGCAAAGCCATTTAAGTGGTCTGGCTCCAGCGACATCCAGACCATGGACATCCATTCGCAGAACAGCGCTCTGGGCAACGGCATCCATGCGGCGGTGTATGAATCGCTGGTGATGTTCAACAGCCGCACGCTCAGGGTGGAGCCGTTGCTGGCCACGTCGTGGCAGCCGGTCAGCCCCACGCAGATGCGCTTCAAGCTGCGCCAGGGCGTGAAGTTCAGCGACGGCTCGCCCATGACGGCGGACGATGTGGTCTATTCGCTGCAGCGCGCGATGAGCAAGACGTCCACCTACGCCATCTACACCCAGGGCATGGACCGCATTGCCAAGGTGGATGGCGAGACCATCGACATCTTTTTGAAGAACCCCAACCCCGTGCTGCTCAACCAGCTGACCGAGCTGCGCGTGATGAGCAAGGCCTGGGCCGAGAGAAACAACTCGGTGGAGCCCAAGGACATCAAGGCCAAGGACGAGACCTATTCGCACCGCAATGCCATGGGCACTGGCCCGTTCGTGCTCCAGGAATGGGTGCCTGACCAGAAGATCGTGTTCGCTGCCAACCCGGGCTGGTGGAACGCGGGCAAGGTGGAGGGCAACGTGACCGAGATCACTTATCTGCCCATCAAGTCCGAGGCGACGCGCATTGCCGCGTTGCTGTCCGGCGAGGTGGACATGGTGCGCGACACCAGCATCCAGGATCTGAGCCGCATCAAGGCCAACCCGAACCTCAAGGTCATGGAAATGGTGGAGAACCGCACTGTGTACCTGGCCATGGACCAGTTCCGCGACGAGCTGCCCGGCAGCAACATCAAGGGCAAGAACCCGCTGAAGGACCTGCGCGTGCGCAAGGCGCTGTACCAGGCCATCGATGGCGCAACGCTGCAGCGCGTGACCATGCGCGGCATGTCCAAACCCACGGGCGCGATGGTGTCGCCCCTGGTCAACGGGTGGACCGACGCGGTGGACAAGCGTCTGCCCTACGACCCCAGTGCCGCCAAAGAGCTGCTGACGCAGGCCGGCTACAGCGATGGCTTTGAGGTGGACTTTGCCTGCAGCAACAACGCCATCGTGCAGGACGAGCAACTGTGCCAGGCGATCACCGCCATGTGGTCGCGCATCGGCGTCAAGGCCAAGCTGCGCACCATGCCCGCCGTGAGCTACTACCCCATGGCCCAGCGCCACGAGGCCAGCATCGCGCTGCTGAGCTGGGGCGTGCCCACGTTCGATGCGCTCTACACGCTGCAGTCGCTCACCCGCACCAAGACCACGGGCGGCGACGGCAACTACAACCTGGGCCGCTATAGCAACGAGCGCATGGACTACATCGTGGACCGCGTGAAGACCGAGACCGACCTGCCCGTGCGCAACCGCTTATTGACCGAAGGCCTGCAGCTGCAGAACGACACCGTGGCCCACATCCCCCTGCACAACCAGATGCTGGCCTGGGCCATGAAGAAAAACGTGGAGCTGGTGCAGCGGCCGGACAACCGCATCGACTGGCGGTTGATCAAGGTGAATTGAGTCGCTTCCTGAAGTACTGGTCAGCGCCTTGCCCACGGTGCATGTCTGCGTCAGCGCGCAGGTTGCAGCATGATGATCGCCATGCCCGCCAGCGCCACCAGCACGCCCGCCACATCCCATGGCGTGGGGCGGATCCCATCCACCGCCCACAGCCATACCAGTGCCACCCCGATATAGACCCCGCCGTAGGCCGCATACACGCGGCCTGCGCCAGCGGTGTCGTGCAGCGTCAAGAGCCAGGCAAACAGCGCCAGGCTCGCGGCAGCAGGCAACAGGAGCCACGCGGGCTTGCCTTGTTTGAGCCACAGCCAGGGCAGGTAGCAGCCCACAATTTCAGCGAGGGCCGTGGCGATGAAAAGCAGCAGGGTATTCAGCATGGTGCGGGGCCTTGTGCGGCGCTGGGGTTCGGGGCATCCGGGTGGGTGCCCAGCCACTGGCGCAGTGCTAGCTCGCCCTTGGGTGTGAAGTGCACCACGCGCGAGCCCTGAGCGCGGTGGGCCCATCCCCCGTCGAAGAGGCGCTGCAGCAGCGCCGCGCCCAGGGCACCGCCCAGGTGGTGGCGGCGCTCGCTCCAGTCCAGGCAGGGGCGGCACACCATGCGCCGTTGCTGCCCCAGCGTGGACGTGTCGATACCCACGTGCGCAAACCACTGCGCGCCTGCGGGTGTGATGGCCGCCCCTTGGGGCGTGGCCTGCAGCATGCCCTGGCGTACCAGTGCTTCGTAAAACTGCACGCCCACCTCGCCCGCCAGGTGGTCGTAGCACATGCGCGCGCGGCGCAGCGCAGGCTCCCGGGGGCTGGCGCGCAGCCGCACGGCACCGGCGCGAAACGCCACGTTCATCAGCGACTCCAGCAAGTGCGCCACATCCCGGTCTGCCAGCCGGAAGTAGCGGTGCCGGCCCTGGCTCTCCACGGCGATCAGGCCGGCATCCAGCAGCTTGGCAAGGTGGGCGCTGATGGTCTGCTTGGTCACGCCTGCAATGTCGGCCAGCTCGGTGGCCGTGAGGGCGCGGTCCGCCATCAGGGCGGTGAGGACTTCGGCGCGTGCGCTGTCGCCGATGAGCGCGGCAATGCGCGCGATGTGGGGGCCGTCTTTCATAGTTCGATCTTGGGCGAACCATCGCGTGCCGTCAACCGCCTATCGTGGAGCCCTTGTCCAACAACCTTTCCAGAGCTTCATGATCACCTGCTTCATCCGCTACGAGATCGACCCCTTCCAGCGCGAGGCGTTTTCCGAGTACGCGCGCCGCTGGGGCCAGATCATTCCCCGCTGCGGCGGCCATTTGCTGGGCTACTTCCTGCCGCACGAAGGCAGCAACTACGAGGCCTGGGGTTTGATCGGCTTTGACTCGCTGGCCGCCTACGAGGCCTACCGTGCCCGATTGCGCGCTGACCCCGAAGGCCGCGCCAACTTTGCGCTGGCACAGGAAAAGCGCTTCATCCTGCGCGAGGAGCGCACGTTCACGCAGGGGGTGGAAGGCACATTGGGCTTGCCTGCCCACCGCCAGGAGCCTGCTGCATGATGGCCGTGATCTTTGAAGTTCAACCAGCGCCCGGCCAGCAGGACGCTTACCTTCAAGCGGCTGCAGCACTGCGTCCGCTGCTGGAGCAAGTGGATGGCTTCATTTCCATTGAGCGCTTTCAGAGCCTGACCGAGCCAGGCCGTCTGCTGTCGCTGTCCTTTTGGCGCGACGAGGAAGCCGTGGCCCGTTGGCGGCAGATGGAAGCCCACCGCCACACCCAGCGGCTGGGCCGCGCCAGCATTTTCCGTGACTACCGTTTGCGCGTGGCCGCTGTGGTACGGGACTACGGCATGCACGACCGGGAAGAAGCGCCGCTGGATTCGCGCGCCACGCTGGAAACTGGCATGCCGTAAGCCTTTGCATTCAGCCGAAAGTACATGAATCGCTTGGTGATCTTCACGTTAGCGCGCCGCACTCATCCAGCAGCGGCAGGCCGGGTGACCGGCGCAACTCCATGCCCGCTTCTGCGCTTTCTAGATGCGCGGGCACATCTTCTCAGTCACTCTGCGTTCTGATCTCATGACCGCCTTGGCTCGCCATGCTGAAAAAGGGCAACAAACGAACGACGGTGTTTACCAGGGACTTGTTGGCGCTACCGCCGTTGATAGCCAGCAGCGCGATCAGTTCATGCAACAGTGCGCTGGCTTGTGCGGATGAGATACGGGGATCGTCGTAGTACGCCTCCCATAGCGCTGAAAGTGCCGGGAACTGAGGAGCGTTGGCCTGGGCCAGCGCAAAGATGAACTCTTCCTGGTGCTGGATGGCTTCGTGCTGGCCGTTGGCGTACATGTCAAATGGCATAGGTTTTTTGTGCACTGTGAGAACGCTCTCGGAGGGGCGCAAAAACCGTCAGGGGATGGTTTTGGTGCTATGCACGCGCAGGCTCGGCAGACATGTGCGCGTCGATTTCTTTGGCAATGCGCCCCAGGGCCAACCACACCGTACGGTCGCGTTGGTAGGGCATGGCGCCAGCCACCGGGATACTGGTTTGCACCAGCCCTGAAAGTATGTTCTTTCTTTCGTCCTTGGGAAGAATGGCGACGTGTTGATAGGGCTGATAAGAGGTCTTTGAAAGCGCCAGCGTCGCATCGCTCTCGGTAACCTGTGCGGGCATCTCTGATGGCGAGGCAAAGCGCTGGCCGAGGACCGAAAAGACGGGATCCACGCTGTTCTCCAGCTCCGCAAACCCCACCAGCACCAACAGGGCCGAGCCTCCCAGGGGCAGGTCCAAAGAGAAAACCGTTCCCACAGGGGCTGTGGTCCTGGTCTTCTTTGGCTGCGGTGGTGAAACCTGGATCGGCTTTTCCGGCGGTTGGGGCGTGTGGAGGCGGGCCTCCAGTGCCTGGAGGGTTTTGCGGCGCGACGCGACGTCGTCAGGTGCATCCCGCTCCCACACATCAATATCGCCACCCGACTGCAGCAGCGAAAGGGCTATGTCTTTCAGTGCCTGATCCAGTCGCCCATAGCGCCATGCGGTGTCGGCCAGGGCGAAGTACACAAGGCAGGCGATTCCCGTGTTGGCGAGCAGATCGCCGTACCGGGCCAGGATCTTCTGGCAAGCCTCCTCGGCAGAGAGTCCGTGCGTCAGGTGCCGGACATAGTCGTCGCGAACATCACAGCTTGTGTCGTTGGCAAAGAGACCCGCTCCCCAAGCACCCACGTTGACCTCTCTTGTTGTTCATTGATGGTGCGGAGATGCACCCGGTGGCACCCCCGCCATCTTTTTGCGGCTCGATCGGCCACGGGTCTCTGCCGTCCCGGGGGACGGCCCCATGCCCTCACATCGCAAAAATCTTGCCGGGGTTCAGGATGTTCTTCGGGTCCAGCGCGCGCTTGATGGCCCGCATCATGTCCACCGCGCCGGTGCCGGTTTCGTCCAGCAAGAAGCCCATTTTGTGGATGCCCACGCCGTGCTCACCCGTGCAGGTGCCGCCCATGCTCAGGGCGCGGGCCACCAGGGTGTGGTTCATGGCTTCGGCCTTGGTGCGTTCTTCGGCGCTGTTCGGGTCGATGAGGTAGCCGAAGTGGAAGTTGCCGTCGCCAACGTGGCCGACGAGGAAGTAGGGGATGCCGCTGGCTTCGACCTCGTCCACCGATTCGAGCAGGCAGTCGGCCAGGCGGCTGATGGGCACGCAGGTGTCGGTGCTGATGGCGCGGCAGCCGGGGCGGCTTTGCACAGCGGCGAAGTAGGCGTTGTGCCGGGCGGTCCACAGGCGGGTGCGCTCTTCGGGCGTGCTGGCCCATTCAAAGGCCTGGCCGCCAAATTCGCTGGCAATGTCTTGCACCATTTCGGCCTGTTCTTTCACGCTGGCGGGCGAGCCGTGGAACTCCATCAGCAGCATGGGTTCCTCGCGCAGGGTCAGCTTGCTGTGCGCGTTCACCATGCGCACGGTGTGGTGGTCGATGAGTTCCACGCGCGCAATCGGCACGCCGATCTGGATGATCTGGATGGTGGTGCGCACGGCCGCTTCGATGCTGGGGAAGGAGCAGATGGCGGCGCTCACCGCTTCGGGCAGCGGGTACAGGCGCACGGTGATCTCGGTCATGATGCCCAGCGTGCCTTCGCTGCCCACCATCAGGCGCGTGAGGTCGTAGCCCGCGCTGCTTTTCTTGGCACGCGTGCCGGTGTGGATGACTTCGCCACTGGCGGTCACCACCTCCAGCGCCAGCACGTTCTCGCGCATGGTGCCGTAGCGCACGGCGTTGGTGCCGCTGGCGCGCGTGGCGCTCATGCCGCCGATGCTGGCATCAGCGCCAGGGTCGATGGGGAAGAACAGGCCCGTGTCCTTAATGGCTTCGTTGAGCTGCTTGCGCGTGATGCCGGGTTGCACCGTGACGGTGAGGTCTTCGGCGTTGATGCTGAGCACTTGGTTCATGCGGCTCACATCGATGCTGATGCCGCCCTGCACGGCCAGCAGGTGGCCTTCGAGCGACGAGCCCGCGCCGTAGGGGATCACGGGCACGTCGTACTGGCTGGCCAGCTTGACCGCGTCGGCCACATCTTGCGTGCTTTCGGCAAACACCACGGCGCTGGGCGGCGGGGCCTGCAGCGAGCCCTCGTCGCGCCCGTGCTGCTCGCGCACGGCCTGGGCCAGCGAGCACTGCGCGCCGAAGCGGGCCTGCAGTGCATCGATGAGGGCCTGGGGCACGTCGCGCAGTTGGATTTCGGGCAGCAGGTGGGCGGCAGCGGTGGGGGCGTTCATGGTGTGTGTCTCCGGTAGGTGCGGTCAGTGTGAAGCATTCTAGGTTCGGCCCCGTGGCCGGGTGCTGGGTGATCGACCTTGGGCCCGGATGGGGATGCGGGTATTCACGGGCTTGCGGGTCCAAGGCAGCACAAATACATTACGTTTGAAATGTATATTGTGAAAGCGCCATGAACCACCGTGTTTCCCCCAAGGCCAGGACGCGCCGCACCCATGCCGAGCGCAGCGCCGCCACGCGCCAGCACCTGATTGCCACGGCCATCGACGTGATCCAGCACCGCAGCCTGGAGGAGATGTCCATCCACGAGCTGGCCAAGTCGGCGGGCATGACCTCGGGCGCGGTGCAGCACCACTTCGAGTCGAAGGCGGTGCTGATGATGAATGTGCTGAGCGAGCTGATCGAGTCCACCGTGCGTTCGGGCGAACTCTGGCCCAGCCCCGCGCTGCCAGCGCGCGAACGGGCGGCGAAGTTTGTGCAGGCGGTGTGGAGTCTGGTCTATGCGCAGCCGCGTTTCATCGTGGCCTGGAACATCTACCTGGGCTGCCGCAACCAGCCCGAGGTGTTGGGCCACATTGCCGAGCTGCGCCAGAGCGTGCAGGCGCGCATGCATGAAGGCTTTTTTGAAGCCTTCCGCGAACTGGCGGCAGAGCCCGACCGCGATGGCCTGCTGGGCCTGGTGCTGTCGTCGCTGCGCGGGCTGGGGCTGCTGCAGTTGTTTGCCCCCGCACCGCCCGCAGTGACCGATGCTGCCCAGCAGGCGCAACTGGACTGCCTGGCCGAATGGATTGCCGCCCGGTGCGAAGCCGCTGCAGCGCCTCCAAAGGCGCGCACACGCCGCCGCTGATCCCCCATTTGTCTGCTTGTTGTGGTGTGCGGCATCTCCCGCCTGCACGCCACGCAACGCGTACATCCATCGAAAAAAAATCACCAGGAGACACACCATGACCTCAGCATTCACGCGCGTTCCACGCACGGTTGCACTGGCCGCACTCGCCTGTCTGGCCGGCAGCGCCCTGGCACAGCAGCCCGCAGCCTACCCGGCCAAGCCCATCCAGCTCATCGCCCAGCAGCCGCCCGGCAGCGGCTCGGACGCGATGACCCGCGTGTGGGCTGATTGCGCCGCGCGCGAGCTGGGCCAGCCCGTGGTGGTGCAGAACAAGCCCGGGGCCAACGGCATCCTGGCTGTCAACTACCTCAAGGCCCAGCCCGCAGATGGCTACAACCTGCTGAGCATCGGCATGTCGCAGATGACCATCACGCCCTATGTCTACAAGCAACAGCCTTACGACCCGCTGCGCGACTTTGACGGCGTGGCGGTGCTGGGCACGTCGCCGCTGGTGCTGGCGGTGCCAGCGGGGCAGGGCATTGCCAGCCTGGCGGATCTGCAGAAGCTGGCGCGCGCCACGCCGGGCGGTATCAACTTCGGTTCGCCGGGCAAGGGCAGCCCGGCGCACCTGCTCACTTCGGCGCTGGTGGAGAAGCTGGGCGTGCCGGGCACCCATGTGCCCTTTGTGGGCGAGGGCGCGGGCCTCACCGCGCTCATGGGCCAGCAGATCCACGCGATGACGCTGGTGATTGGCACGGCGGCCGCGCAGGTCAAGGCGGGCAAGCTGGTGCCGCTGGCGCTGTTTGGTGCGCAGCGCTCACCCTTGCTTCCCGATGTGCCCACCATCGCCGAGGCCCTGCCCGCCGCCAGCGACCTGGCGCGGCCCGCGTGGATTGCCGTGGTAGCCAAGGCCGGCACGCCGCCCGAGCTGCTGAACCGGCTCAATGCCGCCACAGAGAAATGCCGGGGCGGCGATGCGCAGTACAAGTCCCGCCTCGAAGCCATGAACGTCACGCTCACCGCTACCGCACCGGCCGATGCGCGCACCTGGGCGGCACGCGATGCCGCCGTGTGGCGCCCACTGATCGACAAGCTGGGACTGGCCACCGAATGACGGTGGGCACTGCAGAGCCCCTGGTCACGTTGACCCACGGCGGGCAGCTGCGCGGCCTGTGGGAGGAGGGCGTGTGCGTGTTCCGTGGCATGCCCTACGCGCAGGCGCCGCGCGGCGCGCTGCGGTTTGCGGCGCCGGTGCCTGCCTCGCCATGGTCCGGTGTGCGCGATGCCACTGCGTTCGCGCCCATGGCACCCCAGCTGGCCCGCGCCGCGCGTGCCGATGCGCCCATGCTGGGGGGCGACGACTGCCTGGCCGTCAACGTGTGGGCGCCGCCCGCTGAACCTGGCGCACATCTGCCCGTGATGGTGTGGGTGCATGGCGGCGGTTTTTTTCGCGGCACGGCCAGCGAGCCGCTGTACGACGGCGCGGTGCTCGCGCGGCGGGGCGTGGTGCTGGTGTCGGTGCAGTACCGGCTGGGCATAGACGGTTTTTTGCACTTCGAGGGCGAGGAGCAGGCTGCGCCTGCCAATCGCGGCCTGCTGGACTTGATGTTGGCGCTGCAGTGGGTGCGGGACCATATCCACGCCTGGGGCGGCGATGTGTTGCGCACCACGGTGTTTGGTCAGTCGGCCGGTGCCGGGGCCCTGGCCTGCCTGATGGGCATGCCTGCGTCGCGTGGGCTGTTCCAGCGCGCCATTCTGCAAAGCCCCAGCGTGGCCTGCCAGACCTTGGAGGAAGCCGCCGCCGCGCGCCGCGCTGTAGCCACGCTGGCCGGGGTGGAGCCCACCCTGGCTGCATTGGGAGGAGCGCCGCAGACCGCCGTGCTGCACGCTGTGCACCGGCTGGCGTCCGAGCATGCGCTGCGGCAGCAGCACGGGCTGGGCGGGCGCAACTTCTTTCCCTTGCGGCCCGTGGTCGATGGCCAGGTGCTCACCGCGCCGCCGCTGGAGGCGCTGGCGCAGCAGTGGGCCGCCCAGTCGCCCAACCTACAGGTGCTGGTGGGCAGCAACGCGCAGGAGATGCGCCTGTACCACGTGCCCGGCGGCGCCATCGACCGGGTGACGGAGGCGCAGGTCCATGCCTTTGCGCAGGACGTGGGCTTGACCACCGATGCCGCAGAAGCTCTGCGCCACATGCTGCCGCCCGCGCAGCAGACGCACGGGGAGTGGCTATGCGCGCTGCAGTCCGACTACTACTACCGCGTGCCCGCTCAGCGCATTGCCGCGCTGGCCAGCCGCTGGGCCCGCAGCGCCTATGGCTATGAGCTCACCTGGCCCTCGCCGCAGTGGCGCGGGCGCTTGGGCGCAGCGCACGGTGTGGAGCTGCCGTTTGTGTTCGGCAATCTCCACACGCCCACGGGGCAGGAGCTTGCTGGGCCCGCGCCGCCCGCTGCGTTGTCCGAGGCGCTTCAGCAGCGCTGGGTGGCGTTTGCGCGGGATGGCCACCCTGGATGGGCGCCGTATGCCGGCGCACAGCCGCCGGTCGAGCATGTGGGCGAGACACTGTTCTGTTCGCCCCACACGCAGCCTGAGCGGTTCGCGCTGTGGGAGGGCGTGCTGTAGCGATGCGCTCACTGGGATCCCTCGCCAGGGGTACCACAGCAGCAGCTGGCTCGCTACACTGGGCCGGCGCTTGTGCGCGACCAACCAACTACAGAGAGAGGGATTGCCATGGCTTCAGCCAGTGTGGGAGATTGCCTGTCGGGTGCCTGGGGCACCTTCAAGAAAAACGTGCTCACCCATGTGGTTTGCACCTTGCTGGTGATGGTGGTCGCCGGCATCAGCGCGGGCCTGTTGGCCGGGCCCATGATGGTGGGCTACATGCGCATGATCGAGCGCGAGACGCGCGGCGAAGCGGTGCAGATCGGCGATGTCTTTCGGGGCTTTGATGACTTTGTGCCCGCGTTTGTGGCGGGGCTCATCAGCTCGCTGGTCGTGTCGCTGGGCTTCATGCTGTGTTTCATTCCCGGCCTGCTGATCATGGCGCTGCCCCCGGTGGCGTTGTTCCTGGTAGCGCGCGGCGAGCGCGACGGTGTGGCTGCCTTCAGCCAGGCCTGGAGCATCGTGACCAAGAACCTGGGCTCGGCGTTTTTCTGCTCGCTGGTGCTGGGCTTTGTGGGCTCGCTGGGTTTCCTGCTGTGCTGGGTGGGTGCGCTGCTGACGTTGCCGCTGTCCACCATCGGCTCGTACTACATGGCACGCCAGCTGGTGGGCGATGAACCGGTGGCACTGCCTCCCCTCTGAGCCCGGCCCCGCCGTGGCGCTGCTGGGCAGTCCGCCCGCCTGGCAACCGCTGGACGGGAGCGCGCGGCGGCTGCGGCTGGCGTTGGGCCTGGGCTGGCCCCTGGCCATGGCTGCCACGCCATCGTGGCTGGGGCGGGGCGGGCTGGGCCTGGGTTGCGGGTTTCGCGCGCTGACGGGCATGCCTTGCCCGCTGTGCGGCGGCACCCATGCCTGTGCAGCCCTGGTCCAGGGCGACTGGGCGGCCGCCTGGGCCGCCAACCCGGGCGCGCTGGTGCTGCTGCTGTGGCTGGTGCTGCTGGCGGGGCAGGCGGTGGTCGAAGGCGCCCAGGGCCGCCGCCGCGTGGCGCGCTGGCCTTGGTGGCACCCGGCGGCGCTGGCAGCGGTGGGCGGTGTGCTGGTGCTGTCCTGGCTCTCGCGCCTGGCCGGGCTCGTATAACGGCTTGCTGGGCCCTGAGGGCTTTGTTGTTTCCCCTGAGCAAGGGCGATAGTTTTGTGTGGCCGTTGGGGCGCCGTACGTAGATAGCGGCCCGCCAACGCCAACGCGTGCGCACCACATCCATGCACCAGCATCCCCTGGTATCGACCTAGCGCAGTCCTGTGCATCGTTGCGGGGCAGGCCGCCCCCATGGTGCACAGCCTCCGTGCGCCAGGCTGGTGCATTGAGCTTGTATACCAGTTGGCACGGAACCTGCGATACCGCAGGCAATGACCACCGCCACCGAGATCAGCAACCGCATCATCGAAGCCGTGATGGCGCAAAAGCTCGCGCCCGGCTCGCGCCTGGGCGAGCAGCAGCTGGCCATACTGTTCGACTGCAGCCGCACCGTCGTGCGCGAGGCGCTCACGCGGCTGGCCACACGCGGCATCGTCACCGTAAGTGCCCGGCGCGGCTGGTATGTGATCGAGCCTTCGCAGGACGAAGCGCGCGAGGCCTTCGAGGCGCGCCGCGTGATCGAACTGGGTTTGCTGCACCAGCTCAAGGTGGTGGACAAGACGGCGCTGCGCCAGCTCAAAAGCCACCTGCAGCGCGAAAAGGCCGCGCTGGCAGGCACCGATGTGGGAATGCGCAGCTTTTTGCTGGGCGACTTCCATGTGTGCCTGGCCGAATGCCTGGGCAACAGCCTGCTGGCCGACACGCTGCGTGACTTCACGGCGCGCACCACGCTCATCGCCATGCTCTACCAGTCATCGCACGATGCGGCGCAGAGCTGTGCCGACCATGTGCGCATCGTCGAGGCGCTGGAGGCGGGCGACATTGCCGGCGCCGAAGCACTCATGTCCGAGCACATCGGCACCGTGCAATCGGCCCTGCGCCTGCAGGCCAGCAGCGATCCGCTGGCCGGGCTGCGCGACGCGCTGGCACCGGTGAGCAAGAGCCCTGCACCAGCCACCCCACCAGCCCGCGCGCGCAAGCCCCGCGCGGCCAAGAGTTCCCCCTCCCCAGCGTCTGACCCAGACGCACCTGCCGACGCATCCACCTACCTAGGAGCCCTGCTATGACCACCGTCCGCACCGTCACCTCGTCCACCCGCCGCCTGACCCTGGGCGTGCTCGCCGCCACCGGCCTTGCAGCAGCATTGATGGCGCCCGCCGCCCACGCGCAGAACGCGCTGGACAACATCCTCAAGGCCAAGGAAATCAAGATCGCCATCCCCACCGACTACCCGCCCTACGGCTTTGTCGGCACCGACCTCAAGCCCCAGGGCCTGGACGTGGAGATGGCCAACTACATCGGCGCCAAGCTGGGCGTGAAGGTCGAGCTCATCCCCGTGACCAGTGCCAACCGCATCCCCTACCTGCAAACGCAGAAGGCCGACCTCGTGATCTCCACACTGGGCAAGAACCCCGAGCGCGAGAAGGTGATCGACTTCACCGCCGCCTACGCGCCGTTCTTCCAGGCCGTGTTTGCGAGCAAGAGCCTGAACATCAAGAGCTTTGGCGATCTGGCGGGCAAGACCGTGGCCGTGACGCGCGGCGCGATGGAAGACCAGGAACTGGCCAAGGTTGCGCCCCCCGGCGTGGACGTGAAGCGCTTTGAAGACCACGCCGCCAGCATTGCGGCCTTTGTGTCGGGCCAGACGCAGGCCATTGCGACCAGCGCATCGACGGCGGGCACCATCATGGTCAAGAACCCCAACCTGCAGACCGAATACAAGCTGCTGCTCAAGGACAGCCCCAACTTCATCGGCGTGGCCAAGGGCGAGGACAAGCTGCGCATGCGCGTGAACGAAATCATTGCCGAGGCGCGCAAATCGGGTGACATCGACAAGCTGTCGAACAAGTGGCTGGGCCGCCCCGCGGGCGACCTGCCCCTGTGATGCGGCGCACTGGATGACCTGCTGAAACCCAAGGGCCTGTGGCGCGACAAGCGCCGCAGGGCACAAGCATGCTGATTGCGCTCGATTTTTCTGCCGTCCTTGCGTCGTGGCCGCTGCTGGTGCGCGGCGTGGTCTGGACCATAGCCCTCACCATCGTGGGCACCGTGCTGGGCCTGTTGCTGGGCACGGCCTGCGCCTGGGCGCTGGCGCGCAACCTGGGGCACGGGCCTGCGCCGTTGCGCTGGGCCGTGGCCAGCTATGTGGAGCTGGTGCGCAACACGCCCTTCATCGTGCAGCTGTTCTTCCTGTTCTTTGGGCTGCCCGCGCTGGGGCTCAAGCTCTCGCCCGAGTTCGCGTCGGTGCTGGCCATGGTGATCAACCTGGGCGCGTATTCGGCCGAGATCATCCGCGCAGGCATCGAGGCCACGCCCCGTGGCCAGATCGAGGCCGCTCACAGCCTGGCACTCACACCGGGCCAGACCTTCTGGCGTGTGGTGCTGCCGCCCGCGCTGCAAAAGGTGTGGCCTGCCATGGTCAGCCAGATCATCATCGTGATGCTGGGCTCGGCCGTGTGTGGGCAGATCTCCACGCCCGAGCTGAGCTACGCCGCCAACCTCATCTCCAGCAACACCTTCCGCGCGTTCGAGGCGTTCATCCTGGCCACGGCGGTGTACCTGGTGCTGTCCATTTTGACCCGCCGCCTGCTGATGTGGGTGGGGGCGCGTTTTTTGGTGGGGAGGTAAAGAACGTGTTTACCGCTTATTCGAAGCCGCGCAAGTGCCTTGCCGGGATGGGGTGCAAGGCGCGGTGCGCTGTTGATAGCTCGGCTATCAACAAGCGCCGCAACGCCGCAGACCGCCCGGCAAGGCACTTGCCCGAAGGGTTGGAGCGAAATCGGGCGATTGGACGCCCCGACTGCTTGCATGGGCGCGAGCCCATGCGGCGCATCCGAAACATCCACTCATCCCGATTGAGCGCCAACGCGGCATCGAATAAGCGGTAAACACGTTCTTATCATGGTTGAATTTTCCCTGTGGGACATCCTGCGCAACCTGCTGCTCGCAGCGCGCTGGACGGTGTCCCTGTCCCTCATCGCCTTCATCGGTGGTGGCCTGGTGGGTCTGGTGCTGCTGGTGCTGCGCCTGTCCAAGCTGCGCGGCGTGGACCGCGCGGTGGGCGCCTATGTGCAGGTGTTCCAGGGCACGCCGCTGCTCATGCAGCTGTTTCTGGCGTACTTTGGCATTGCGCTCTTTGGCATCAAGACATCGCCATGGACGGCCGCCGCCGTGGCGCTCACGCTCTACACCAGCGCCTACCTCACCGAGATCTGGCGCGGCTGTGTGGCCTCCATCCCCAAAGGGCAGTGGGAGGCCGCGCAAAGCCTGGCGCTCAACTTTGGCGAGCAGCTGCGCCATGTGGTGCTGCCGCAGGCGCTGCGCATTGCGGTGCCGCCCACAGTGGGCTTTCTGGTGCAGGTGATCAAGGGAACGGCGCTGGCCTCGGTCATCGGCTTTGTCGAGCTGACCAAGGCGGGCAGCATGATCTCCAACGCCACCTACCAGCCCTTCCTCGTCTACGCCTGTGTGGCGCTGCTGTACTTTGCCCTGTGCTTCCCCGTGAGCCTGGTGGCGCAATCGCTTGAAAGGAAACTCCATGGCAACCGCCGTTGAAACCACCCCGGTCCCCGCGCACGACGGCATCGTGGTGGGCGAGGCCCCCATCGTGGACATCACCGCCCTGCGCAAGTCCTACGGCAGCAACGAAGTGCTCAAGGGCATTGACCTCAAGGTGCAGCGCGGCGAGGTGATTGCCATCATCGGCAAGAGCGGCTCGGGCAAGAGCACGCTGCTGCGCTGTGTGAACGGGCTGGAAGAGTTTCAGGAAGGCGCGCTCAGCGTCAACGGCCAGAAGCTGCTGCACGACAGCCCCACGGCCATGCGTGCGCTGCGCCAGCAGGTGGGCATGATCTTCCAGAGCTTCAACCTGTTTCCGCACCTCAGCGTGGGCCGCAACATCATGCTTGCGCCCACCTTGGTGAAGGCGCGCGATGCCAAGGCGGCCGAGGCGCAGGCGCGCCAGCTGCTGGCGCGCGTGGGGCTGGCCGAGAAGTTTGACGCCATGCCCGACCAGCTCTCGGGCGGCCAGCAGCAGCGCGTGGCCATAGCCCGCGCGCTGGCCATGGAGCCGCAGGTGCTGCTGTGCGACGAGATCACCTCGGCGCTGGACCCTGAACTCGTGGGCGAAGTGCTGCGCGTGGTGGAGTCGTTAGCGCAAGAAGGCATGACGCTGATGATGGTCACGCACGAGATGGCGTTTGCCCGCAAGGTGAGCGATCGCGTGATCTTCATGCACCAGGGGCGGGTGCACGAGCAGGGCACACCTGCTCAGCTGTTTGGCAGCCCGCAGACGCCGGAACTGCAGCAGTTCTTGTCGTCGCTGCACGACTGAAATCGATCTGTCGCTGTTCATACGCACAAAGGCCTGCCCGCGCCCTGGAGTTCCAGCGCGGGCAGGCTTTGCATTTTGGTAGTTGCGCCTACTCAGGCCTCTGGCTCAGGGCAGGCAAGCGGTGGGCAGGGTCAGGACTGCACTCCCTTGTCGAATTCTGCGCGGGACAGCGATCCGTTCTTGTCCGTATCGAGTTCCTTGAAACGTTGGCTGATGGCTGGCAGCATAGCGGCCTCTTGCGCGCTCAGCTGGCCGTCCTTGTTGCTGTCAGCCTTGTCAAAGGCGGCGGCCGCTGCGGTGGAGACGCCACCACTGCTGGGCCCCACCGAAAAACCTGAGCCTGACTGTGCAGTGCCCTTGCTCGCAGGGCCAAATTGGGGGGGCGACAAGGTGGAGGGAGTTTGTGCCTGCAAAGCCCCTGCACCCCCCAAAGAGAGTGCAGCGAAGAGCATCACGCTGCGGGTGTCGAACGAGTAGTTGCGTCGTTGCAGTGCTTTCATGAAGCGAAGCTCCTTTGAAGTTGAACAGGCTGGCATTGCACCGCAGCCAGCGGCCCCGCGCCAGCACTCTTGCCTGCTGTTGCCTCGCTCTACATTTGCCTGCGCTGTGTAACGCCGCGGCCGTGTTTTGTGTCTGGGCGCGCCGCGGATGTAGCCAAAAGTAGGCGCAAACCAGGGCCTCGTTCCGCGCTGCGCCCTACGCGCCGGGACGATGAGGGGATGACCGGCAGGCCCGCGCGTGTCCTACAGCGTCTGCCCGCACTCCTTCCAACAATGAATTGCATGTGTCCTGCGGGACGCTGTTGTTCAACTTCCACCAAGGAGCCATTCCATGCAAAAGCAAACCGTTCTCGCCGCACTCGCTGCCTTCGCCTGTACCGCCGCACTGGCCCAGGCACCTGCCAACAACACCGCCCGCCCACCCTCTGAAGTGAACCCCACGGCGTCGGGCGGTGTGGCAGCCTCTGCGGCGCAGAACAAGGTCGACCAGCGCGCCAGCCGCAGCGCAGCGGCTCCCGCTGATCCCGCTGCCGGCAATGGCCGTTCAGCCCCCGTGGCAGAGATCAACCCCAGCGCAGCCGGCGGCAAGGCCGCTGCCAAGGCCGATATGCGCGTGAACGCGCGGCTGATGGACACCAATGGCGACGGCATGGTGTCGCGTGCTGAATGGGATGCCTACCACGCACAGGCCTGGAACCAGATGCAGCCCACCAATACGGGCGTGTCCACGGCAGACATCGATAAATTGAACCGTACGTCGGCAACCCACTGATGACCCCGGCGGCTTCGCCCGCCAACTGTGGGGAGCCTTTTCCACGCCCCCAAGCGCCCCTGCGTCCCGTCGCACCGGGGCGCTTCGGCGTCTCGACCGTGCGGGCAAAAGGGGGATGGCTGGTCGGGGGACAATCCGGCATCTTCCGTTTGCTCACCCGCACTCATTCACATGGCCAACCGACTTTCACAGATCGCCACGCGCACCGGCGACGCCGGCACCACCGGCCTGGGCAACAACCAGCGCGTCTCCAAAAACAGCCTGCGCATTCACGCGATGGGCGATGTGGACGAACTCAACTCCCACATCGGCCTGCTGCTGTGCGAGCCCATGCCCGATGAAGTCCGCACCCTGCTGGTCGAGGTGCAGCACCAGCTGTTCAACCTGGGCGGTGAGCTGTCGATCCCGGGCTTTGAATTGCTCAAGGCCGAAGCCGTGCTGGCGCTGGACGAAGCCCTGGCCCACCACAACGCCGCGCTGCCGCGCCTGCAGGAGTTCATTCTGCCCGCGGGCACGCGCGCCGCGTCACAGGCCCACGTGTGCCGGACCGTGGCCCGCCGCGCCGAACGCGCCGTCGTCGCCCTGGGCAACGAAGAGGCCCTGAACGACGCGCCACGCCAGTACCTCAACCGCCTCTCCGATCTGATGTTCGTGCTGGCCCGCGTGCTCAACCGCATGGATGGCGGGGATGACGTGTACTGGAAAAGCGAGCGCTTGGCGCAGCAGAATGCTGCTGAATAAATAGCAGCCAGCGCATATTCATCTAGCGCTTGGGGCCGATTTCATCAAAAAACACCTCCAGCTTTTGCCACGGGCGCGTTGCCAGACCAGGACCGCCGCGCAAGGGCCGCCCCGCCGCGCTGGCGGTGTCCCCTTTCCCGGAGCGCGCTAGCGATGCGAGAGAAGGGGAAAGCGGCGAAGCCGCTCAGGGGGATGACCCCTAACGTGGAGCAAGGATCGCCATGGTGAGGCGCGACACACAGGTCAGCTCACCCGCTTCATTGTGCAGATCGATGTGCCACACGTGTGTGGTACGGCCGATGTGCACCGGCTTCGCCGTGCCGGTCACCCAGCCGCTGGTTGCAGAGCGCAGGTGGTTGGCGTTGATGTCCAGTCCCACGGCGCGGTAGCCCTCGGGCAGGGCGTAGTAGGCGCCGGTGGAGCCCATGGACTCGGCCAGCACCACGCTGACGCCGCCGTGCAGCAGGCCAAAAGGCTGAATGGTGCGGTGGTCTACCGGCACCCGGGCGCGCAGAAAGTCGTCACCCACCTCGACAAATTCGATGCCCAGGTGCTCTACGGCGGTGTTGCGGTTGGCGGCCTTCAGCAGGGCCAGGTCGATAGGTTTCTTCCAGATGGGCATGGTGGTCACGGGCAGGGCCAAGTCAGTGCAAGCCGCTGATTGTGCCAATGCCCGTCGCCACGCCCTGTGCCGCACGCGCCTGGCCTCAGCCCACAAACTTCCCGTTGGCGCCCATCACCCCCAGGTCCAGAAAGCGCGAGCCCACATACGGCGCGCCACTGGCGTAGTCGATGGACAGGCCGCCCAGGTCGTTGCTGCGAATGCCAGCCAGCGCATTGCGCAGCTTGGCACGGGTCAGCTCGCGGCCCGCGCGCTCCAGGCCCTCGGCCAGCACGCGGGCGTTCACATAGCCTTCAAAGCTGCGGGCCGAGAACTCCTGGTAGCCCAGCGCGCGCATGGCCTTCTGGTAGTCGCGCACCACGGCATAGCTGGTGCGGGCCGCGTCGGGCAGCACCATGGACAGTGCAATGCCCGAGGCCTTGCCACCCAGCTGGCGCAGGTTGTCGCCCGACAGCGCCACGCTGGTGGCGGCCAGTGGCGTGCTGGGCGACACTTTCTTGAACTCGTTGACCAGCGTGGCGGTGATGTCGCCCGCCGTGCCCAGCAGCACGGCATTGGGCTTGGCGGCCACGGCCTTGCCCACCACGTCAGCCACCTGGGCGCCTTGGGCGTCGAGCTTGAAGGCCTTGGGCGCGGGCTGCTTGGCGGCGGCCATGGCCTTGGTCACGTCGGCCAGAAACTCGCGGCCAAAGGCGGTGTCCTGGTAGACGATGGCCAGGTCGGTGATGCCCATGGCCACCAGTTTTTGCGTGAGGCGCTGGGCCTCGTCGGTGTAGCTGGCGCGCACGTGGAACACCGAGCGGTATTCGGCCTTGCGCAGCGAGGTGGCGCCGCTCTGGGGGGCCACGTAGGGGATCTGGGCCTCGTCCACCAGCGGCAGGATGCGCTGGTTGTTGGCCGTGCCCATGCAGGAGATCAGCGACACCACGTTGGCATCGGCAATCAGCTTGCGCACGTTGTCTTCGGAGCGCGCGGCGTCATAGCCGTCGTCCAGGGCCAGCAGCTTGATCTCGCGGCCGTGGATGCCCTTGGTGTTGGCCTGGGCAAAACCTGCGTCCAGCCCCTGCTTGAGTTCCTTGCCCAGGCTGGCCAATGCACCAGTGGTGCCCAGCGAGCAGCCAATGGTCACGCTCTTGGCGTCCATGGGGTCTTGCACGCCCACGGCGCGCGACGAGGGGGCAAGCAGCAGGCCGGTGCTGGCGGCCACGAGGGATTGGGTGAACTGACGGCGTTGCATGGTCAAAAAAATCGCAGACAAAATGCCACCAGCCCCGCATGGGGGCTGGTGGGGGTGGACAGGGGGGAGGTCGAAAGACCTAGGGTTAACCCTGATTTTATCTGCGCAGGCTGGCAATTGGCTGTCAAAGGCTCCGGCAGGGCCTGGGGCGCGCGCCGCGTCCCCTTGTGCCGAATTTGCCCTTTGTGGCCCTTGCGCCCTTATGCCGCGCTCGCCGGGCCCGCTGGCGCGCGCATGCTGCCCGTCTCCACATACCGCTGGTGCCACGACAAGGCCTCGTTCAGCAGGTGCGGCGTGTGCTGGCCCACGGCGCCCCGTTTGGCGCGGGCCACATAGTCGTGCAGCGCGGGCCGGAAGTCCGGGTGTGCGCAGCGGTCGATGATGATCTCGGCGCGTTGCGAGGGCGAGTGCCCGCGCAGGTCGGCCAGGCCTTGTTCGGTGACGAGGATTTGCACATCGTGCTCGGTGTGGTCCACATGCGAGGCCATGGGCACGATGCACGAGATGCTGCCGTTCTTGGCCAGCGACGGAGTCATGAAGATCGACAGATACGCATTGCGCGCAAAGTCGCCCGAGCCGCCGATGCCGTTCATGATGGCCGAGCCCATCACATGCGTGGAGTTCACGTTGCCGTAGATGTCGGCCTCAATCATCCCGTTCATCGCAATCAGGCCCATGCGGCGGATCAGCTCAGGGTGGTTGCTGATCTCCTGCGGGCGCAAAACGATGCGCTGCTTGTAGAACTCGATGCGGTCGTTGAAGTCCTGCATCGCTGTGGGGCTCAGCGACAGCGCCGTGGCCGAGGCGCTAGCCAGCTTACCCGAGCGCAGCATGTCCAGCATGCCGTCCTGCAGCACCTCGGTGTAGGCCGTGAGGTTCTCGAAGGGGCCGTTGTTCAGCCCGGCCAGCACCGCGTTGGCGATGTTGCCCACGCCCGACTGCAGCGGCAGCAGGTCCTTGGGCAGGCGGCCCTTCTTCACCTCATGCTGCAGGAACTCGATGATGTGGCCCGCGATGCGGTTGGAGGTGTCATCGGGCGCGGCATACACGCTGTTGCGGTCGGGCTGGTTGGTCATCACCACCGCAATCACCTTGTTCGGGTCGCAGCGCAGGTAGGGCTCGCCAATGCGCTCGTCGGGCTGCGTCATGGGGATGGGCTTGCGGTGCGGCGGTCGGTCGGTGCCGTAGTAGATGTCGTGCATGCCCTCCAGCTGCGGGTTGTGCCAGGCATTCACCTCCAGGATGACCTTGTCGGCCTGGTCCAGCCAGGTCTTGTTGTTGCCCACCGAGGACGAGGGGATCAGCCGCCCGTCGGGCAACACGCCCGCCACCTCGACCACCGCCACATCCAGCTTGCCCAGAAAGCCAAACCACACAAACTGCGCCACATGCGAGAGGTGAATGTCCACATACTGCATCTGTCCCGCATTGATCTGGCGGCGCACCGTGGGGTCGGACTGGTAGGGCAGGCGCATCTCGATGCCGTCCACCTGGGCCAGCGCGCCGTCCAGCTCGGGCGCGGTGCTGGCGCCCGTCCACAGCCCGATCTTGAAGCCATGGCCCTGCGCGTTCAGGCTTTCGATGCGGCGCGCCAGCGCGCCGGGCACGGCCTTGGGGTAGCCCGCGCCGGTGAATCCGCTCATGCCCACATGGGCACCGGCGGGGATCAGGGCGGCCGCCTCGTCGGCGGTCATGGTGCGGGAGAGAAAGTCGGGGTACAGCACCCGATCGGCCAGGGACATGAACAAACTCCGCAAAAAGAAAAAGGCCACCCGCCCGGTGAGCGGATGGCCCTGTGGACAAAACCCAGGATGCTAGCCTTCGTTCCTTACAAATTAAGGGTTAACCCTTACAAATGCCATCAGGCCGGGCCACATCCACAGATTACGCCGCTTTGCGGTTGAGCAGTGCGTACAGCAGGATTGCCCCGAACGTGGCGGTGCCGATGCCGCCCAGCGCAAACTGACCGAACTTCAGCGTGAAGTCGCCCGTGCCCAGGATGAGGGTGATGGCCGCCACGATGAGGTTCTTGTTCTGCGAAAAGTCCACCTTGTTGTCCACCCAGATCTTGGCGCCCGCCACCGCGATCAGGCCAAACACCACGATGGACACGCCGCCCATCACCGGCAGCGGAATCGTCTGGATCAGCGCGCCGAACTTGGGGGAAAAACCCAGCACCAGCGCAAACACGCCGGCCAACAGGAACACGGCGGTGGAGTAGATCTTGGTCGCCGCCATCACGCCGATGTTCTCGGCATAGGTGGTCACGCCCGTGCCGCCCGCGCTGCCGCTGACCATGGTGGCAATGCCGTCGCCGATGAATGCGCGGCCCATGTAGCGGTCCAGATTCTGGCCGGTCATGGCCGTCACGGCCTTCACGTGGCCCAGGTTCTCGGCCACCAGGATGATGGCCACGGGTGCGATCAGCAGCATGGCATTGCCGCTGAACTGCGGTGCGGCAAAGTTGGGTAACCCAAACCACGCGGCGTTGGCCAGCGCGGACAGGTCCATCGGTTTGCCCAGGCCCAGGCCGTTGGTCAGCACCGCGTAGATGATGCTGGCCACGATCAGCCCCACGAGAATCAGCAGGCGCTGCACCATGCCGCGCGTGAGCACGGCCACCAGGCCCACGCTCACAAAGGTCACCACCTGCATCCAGCTGTCAAAGTTGCTGGCCGCCATGTTCTTGATGGGGATGCCCGCCAGGTTCAGCCCGATCACCGCCACCACCGAGCCGGTGACCACGGGCGGCATGAAGCGCTCGATCCAGCCCGTGCCGATGGCTTGCACCAGCGCGCCGATGAGCGTGTAGACCAGGCCACACGCAATGATGCCGCCCAGCGCCACGCCGATGTTGGCGTTGGCTCCCTGGCCTGCATACCCCGTGGCCGCGATCACCACACCGATGAACGCAAAGCTCGACCCCAGGTAACTGGGCACCTTGCCGCCGGTGACGAGGAAGAAGATCAGCGTGCCGATGCCGCTCATCAGGATGGCCACGTTCGGGTCAAAGCCCATCAGGATGGGCGCCAGCACCGTGGCGCCAAACATCGCAATCACGTGTTGCACGCCCATCACCGCCGTCTGCGGCCAGGGCAGCCGCTCGTCCGGCGCGATCACGCCGCCTTGTTGCAACACCTCAGCGCTTTTCACGCGCCAGTTCATGAATCCCATCTTGTTGGTTCCTTGTTGTTGAGGCGCGAATGCTAGTGGATGGGGATGGCCTTGCCGTGAACCTGCGCGTCAGTTGCCAGGCGTTCACCCGCGTTGTGCCGGGTTAGCATCTGCGCCAACCTCTGCTCTGCCTGCCACAGCCACCGCCGCCATGCACCCTCAGCCGTCCTGCCCCTCTTGCCGCCAGCCCATGAAGGCGCACCGGTTCACCAGCAACCAGGGGCACACGCTGGAGCTGGACATTTGTTTTGCCTGCCAGGGCCTATGGTTTGACCGGCACGAAAACCTCAAGCTCTCGCCCCAGTCGGTGGTCGAGCTGTTCCGCCTGCTGCACGAGCACCGCACCGACCAGCACCAGCCCCTGGCCGAGAGCATGGCCTGCCCGCGCTGCAACACCAGCCTGGCCAAAGGCTTCGACGTGGTGCGCAGCGGCCGCTACATGATCTACCGTTGCGGGCGCCAGCATGGGCGCTTCAGCAGCTTCTCGTCTTTCATGGTCGAAAAGGGCTTTGTGCGCCACATGACGCGCCCCGAGATCGACGACCTGGCCCAACGCGTGGGCGCCATCTACTGCACCAGCTGCGGCGCGCCCGTGGACATCCGCAAAGACCACGCCTGCCCCTATTGCCGCGCCGCGTTCTCCCTCATCGACCCCCAGGCCGTGGTGCGCGCCATGGAGGGTTATGCCGCCGCCAGCGCCAAGGCACCGGTGGCGCCAGCATCGCCCGTGGACATTGGCGACGCCCTGGTGGCCCTGGAGCGCGACCGCGCCCGGGCCGAGCGCGAGCGCCAGAAGCGCGCATTCACCACGGCCAGCAGCGATGCCAGCGACAACTCGTTCACCGGCGATCTGCTGGCGGCCGGGGTGGCGCTGGTGTGGGCGCTGATGAAGGACTGATCTGTGCGGCGACGGGGCGCCTTGATGCATTGCCAAGCTAGTTCCTCTTCCTCTCCTTATCCAACCTGTTCAACGCATACCCCGTGAACAACTGGTGGGTGGGGCCGGACATCGCGATGACCGGGATCAATTCCTTGCCGTAGCGCGGAAATACCAGAAACAGGGCAACGTAGAGCAGGGGCCAGCATCCCGCCACAAAGTCTCTCCATGCAAACAATCGGGCAAAGGCTTCAATGCCCTGCGGCGGCCGTACCAGCCATTGGTGGGTCAGTGCTGTCCGATGCAGGATGCCGAGCTGGTAGGCGCGCCAGAACAGGAATACAGCCAATCCTAATGGCAGCAGGATGTGAAAGAAGAGCGTGAGCCAGAACCAAATCATCGGACGGAGGGTAAGCGGTTGTACTGAGGTGTTTTTGGTGGATATCAGGGGTCTCGTCAAGCAACGTTTTGCCACCGTGTGCGGCGCTGGGTCGTGTCCCCCGTAGCTCTGTGGGTTTGCGATACGTCACACCGGGCCGAGCGTCTCCCTTCACAATGGGATGCTGAAGGCCCTTGAAACTCACTGACCATGGCATGCGCCACAGGAGAAGGAGAGACCCGTGCCCACGTCCCTTGTGCCCGCGCGCCCTGCGCCTTCCGCCGCGCCCCTCGTTCACAAGCCGCATCGTCCTGCCTGCCTGCTGGCCGAGGCCCAGTTGCCCGCTGTGCCCAGCACCCTGCTCATCCCGCTTGCTGCGCGAGCACACGGGGCGCGGTATTTTCCTTGGCTGGCGTGCCAGGACGCAGTCGCCATGCAGGTGCTGGTGGCCCTGGGCGCCGACGTGAGCGCCTACCTGGATGACTTGCCCACGGTGCTTAATGTGTTGTGGCGCACGCGCGCCATCAAGGAACTGGGGCAGGAGTTCTTTGCGCGGCATCCGAGTGCATTGGGGGCCAATTTGGGGTGTGGACTCACGCACTATTTCCAGTGGCTGGACACGGGCACCAACCACTGGCTGGATGCCGACCTCCCCCCGGTGATGGCGCTGCGCCGGCCGCTGTTGCCCCCGCCGTGCCCGCGCATGCGCCACGTCGATCTGGACCTGTCGCAACCCGGTTGGTGGCAGCGGCTGGGGCTGCCCGCGCAGCGCAGCGCCACGCCGGTGCTGCTGGTGTGCGAAGGCGTTCTGATGTACCTGCCGCCCGCGCAGGTGCACGCCGTGCTGGCCGAGTTTGCGCAGCATGCGCCGCCAGGCTCGCGCATGGTGCTGGACGTGATGACGCGCCGGGCCGTGGGCTGCGCGGCCCGCCACGCGAGCGTGCGGGCTACGGGTGCAGAGTTCCGCTGGGGCGTGGGCCGCATAGCGGAGCTGGAGGCCGTGCACCCGCGCCTGCAGTTGCTGCGCGAGCAAAGCGTGGCAGAGGGCTACGGCTGGCCGGGCATTGCCATGGACCTGCTGTGGCGCCCCTGGCTGGGTGTGCCGCTGTATGGCCTGGCGACGCTGGGAATCAGGGAATGAAGTCCCACTGAGTCGTCTTTGGCGAATTGCCCGCAGTGGGCGCTACCCTTCACCCGCGCTGCGCCCGTTGCAGGGTAGGGCACGGCTACGGCCTCAGCGCCAGTGCGCGCATCCATTGGGGTGGCTGGCCCGTCAGCTGCCCCACGATGGCCGCCTGCAGCGGTGGCAGGCGCCGCGCGCCCTGCAGCACCAGTTGCCGCAGCAGGCGGGGCACCGGGCGGGCGTCGGTGTACAGGCGCACGATGGCGTTGGTGCCCTGGTAGATGGGCCAGGCGTGGCGGTGGTGGCCCTGGGCGTAGGGGGCCAGGGCGTCGGCGCTGCCAATGTCCTGCCCGCGCTGGCGGGCGCTGACCAGCGCGGCCGTGAGCCGCTCCACCCCCGCCAGCCCCAGGTTGTAGCCATGGGCCGTGACCGGGTGCATGCCCACGGCGGCGTCGCCCAGCAGCGCGCAGCGGTGGCCCGCAAAGCGCTGGGCATACACGGCGACCAGCGGGTAGGCGTGGCGTTCGCCCACCAGCGCCATGGGCCCCAGCCGGTCGTTGAACTGCGCCTGCACCTGGCCGGCAAAGGCCTCGGGGCTCTGGGCCATCAGCGCCGCCGCGTCGGCTGCGCTCGCCGTGACCACCACCGAGCACAGCGCATGCCCTGCCTGTGGGTCATCGGGCAGGGGCAGCACGGCCAGCGTGCGGTCGTAGCCAAAACATTCGTGCGCCACGTTGCCGTGGGGCAGGGCGTGGCGCATGCGGCAGACGATGACGGTGCGGCCAAAGTCGGTCATGTCTGCGCCAAGGCCCAGTTGGCGGCGCGTGGCCGAGAAGCGGCTGTCGGCGGCCACCAGCAACGGGGCCGTGAGGCGCTGGGGCGTGGCGTGGTCGCCAGGGCCCGTGTGGGAGGGCACGCAGTCCAGCTCGGCATGGCCGGGCAGCGCGGCCACGCGGGTGACCTGGGTGCCGGTGAGCAGGCGCACGCCCGGGGTGCTCGCAGCCACCGCGTAGGCCGTGCGCCGCAGAGCGTGGTTGGGCACGATGAAGCCCAGGGCGCCGGGAGCTGACACATCAGCGTGGGTGCCGCTGGCCGCGTTCAGTTGCAGCGCGCTGTGGCAGCCCAGCGGGCCGTCGTGCACCTGGGCCTCGGCAATCTGGCCCACTTCGTGGTCGGCCAGGTGCGCCCAGCTGCCCAGCCGCTGCAACGTTGCCCGGCTGGGGTGGGTGAGGGCGATTTCGCGGCCGTCAGGTGCGGGCTGGGCCAGCGCGCGGTCACCCTGCTGTTCCACCACGGTGGCGGTGAACCCGGCCTGCGCCAGGGAGATGGCCAGCGACAGGCCCGCCGGGCCTGCGCCGACGATGAGCACGTCGCTGTGGTGGGTGGTCATGGCGGGAGGAATGCAGGGTGACAAGGTGCCCGCCCCGGGACGGGGAGGCCGCGCGACATTGTGGGCGGGCGGGTGGGGGCACGCTTTGCCCTGCGTCAAGCCATGGTGTGGTGGCGCTATCCAAACAATAGCTGCTCAGGCATATGGTTCTAGCGCTTTGGGGCTAAAACTCATAAAACCCATAAAACTCAGTCTTTCGCAGCCTTGCGCGGGGTTTTGGCGGACTTCTTTTTGGCCGGGCCGGCCTTCTTGCCGCGCAGGTGCAGCACCCACGCCACCAGCAGCCACAGGTAGCCCGCCGGGATGCTGTACGCCGCCCAGGCCGCCAGCGACAGCGGTGGCGCGGTGATGGAGCGCGGGTTGGCAATGGTCTCCAGCAACTGGCGCGTGCCGGTGCCCAGTGTGGGCGTGGCGTGCTGGCTGCTCGATCGGGCCATGAGGGCGCCCATGAAGGTGAAGAACTCCATCAGCAGCGCACCGATCAGAAAACACGCCAGCAAGGCCATCAGTTGCGCCACCGCGCGCCGGTTGCCCTTGGCCAGGAACACGATGACCGACACCAGCCACAGCACGGGCAACAACAGGGCCAGGGCGGGCCAGGCGGACAAGAGCATTTTCATGGGCAGCGACGTCGAGGATGTGTTGCGGCCCATTGCCGCACCACCAATGTGGCTGCGGATGATAGACGCACCTTCACCCCCGGCTGGGGGCGGTTGTGTGTCAGACCGCATCTCCACGCCGGCCGCAAGGGAGGGCCAGTCTCCGTCAGCGTGGAGCGTTTGGCCCGGGCGCTGAGGTGTCGGCGGCGGCCGGGTGGCCTGCGTGGTGCGTTGGGCCCACCATCTCGCGCATGCGGCGGCGCAGGGCGCGGTCGCGGCGGTCGTCGGCTTCCCAGTCGGCTTTCACGCCGCGCCACAGGGCCAGCGCCATCAGCAAGATGACGGCAGTGAACGGCAGTGCGAACACGATGGTGGCAGTCTGCACCGCCTTCACGCCCCCGGCCAGCAGCAGGCTGATGGCGATGCCCGACACCAGCACGCCCCAGGTGATCTTGACGCGCGCCGACGGGTTCTCATTGCCGCCCGTGCTCATCATGCCCAGCACCAGCGTGGCCGAGTCGCCCGAGGTGACGAAGAACACCAGCACCAGTACGGTGGCCACGAACGACATCACGGCACCCCAGGGCAGCGCGTTGAACATGGCAAAAAGTGCGGTGGACACATCGGCCTTGACGGCTTCCGACAGAGGCACGCCCTGCATGATCTCCAGATGCAGGGCCGTACCGCCGAACACCGAGAACCACACAAACGCAGCCAGCGTGGGCGCCAGCACGGTGCCCAGGATGAATTCGCGGATCGTGCGGCCCCGCGAGACGCGTGCGATGAACAGGCCCACAAAGGGCGACCAGCTCACCCACCAGGCCCAGTAGAACACCGTCCAGCCGCTCACCCAGCCGCTGTCGCGGAACGGCGTCATGCGCAGGCTCATGCGCACGAACTCGCTCAGGTAGCTGCCCAGCGTGTTGGTGAAGCTGTCGATGACGATCACCGTGGGGCCCAGCACGAACACCGCCAGCGCCAGCAGTGCGGCCATGACCAGGTTGATGGTGGACAGCCACTTGATGCCGCGTGCCACGCCCGACACGGCCGAGGTGAGGAACAGCACCGTGGTCACCACGATGATGCCCACCTGCCAGGCCTCGTTCACCGGCACGCCCATCGTGGCCGCCAGGCCGCTGTTGATCTGCAGCGCGCCCATGCCCAGCGATGCGGCCACGCCAAAGGCCGTGGCGATCACCGCGAGGATGTTCACGACGGGCCCGATGCGCTGCAGCGGCGCCCAGGGCAGCGCCATCACCGCCGTGCTGACCAGCGCTGAGCCGCCCCGGCGGAACTGGAAGAACGCGATTGCCAACGCCACGATGCTGTACACCGCCCAGGGGTGCAGGCCCCAGTGGAAGAAGCTGTAGCGCATGGCTGCGTTGGCAGCCTCGGGCGTATTGGGCGCGATGCCGGGCGGCGGCGTGCCGTAGTGCGAAATGGGCTCAGCCACACCCCAGAACACGAGGCCGATGCCCATGCCCGCCGCAAACAGCATGGCAAACCACGCGCCGATGGAGAACTCGGGCTCATCGTCCTCCTGGCCCAGCTTCAGGTCGCCATAGCGGCTGAAGGCCAGGATGAGCGCCATCACCACCAAGCCCAGCACCACCCACAGGTAGAACCAGCCGAAGTTGCGCGTGATGGCGGCCAGGGCCGTGTCGAACACGGTGCCCAGCGAATCGGGCGCAACCACGCCCCAGAGCACGATGGCGAGGATCAGCCCCGCCGAGATGAGAAGTTCCATGGGATCACCTTTCTCGAAGATCAACAAAGGATGTGCTGCCGGGCGCTTATCAGGCACCGGCGCGCTGTTGAGTACCAGCGGCAAAAACCGGCAGACTCCGTCGGCCAAAGACGACGAAAGGCGGCCTCCTGGGCTGCCTGGTGCGCGACAACGCGCAGCCAACGGGGCAGACAGGAGTGTGCGAAACACATCACGAAAAAAAGCAGGCCCGACGCAGCAAGGCGTGGCCCTGGAAGCCCACGCACACCCGGGTGACCGGGGTACGGATGCCTCCATGCCGATGCGCGCAGCGGTGGCGCGGCAAGGCGGTTTACCTGCGGACGGATGCGCCAGGACAGGCGGCCTTCAGGCAGCAAAGAAGCTGCGCGCAGAGAGGGAGAAGCCGCAATTTTATGTAACACCCCACCACGGCCGCGGGAAATACCGCAGTCAAGCGCAGGGACGCTGTCAATTTGGAGACGTGCCAGCATGGTCAGTGGATGGACCCGCTGGTACGCTGCGTCGCCATGGAGACAACACACACAACCCCGCCCTACATCCCCCAGATCCGCCTGTACCAGAACTGGCTGTGCGACCAGCGCGGCCTGCAGTTCGACAGCTACGACGCGCTGTGGCGTTGGTCCACCACCGAACTCGACGCCTTCTGGCAAAGCGTGTGGGACTACTTTGACCTGCAGTCGCCCACCCCCCACACCGCCGTGCTCGCCAAGAACACCATGCCCGGCGCGTTGTGGTTCCCTGGCGCCCAGGTCAACTACGCGCGCCAGGCGCTGCGGCATGTGGATGCTGCCCACGCCGCAGGTCTGCCCGCCATCATCAGCCGCAATGAAAAAGGCCAGCACCGCGAGCTGAGCTGGCCCGAGTTGCGCCGCCAGGTGGCGTCGTTGGCGCTGCATCTGAAGGCCCAGGGCGTCCAGCCCGGCGACCGCGTGGCCGCCTACCTGCCCAACGTGCCCGAGGCCATGATCGCCTTTCTGGCCACGGTGAGCATTGGCGGCGTGTGGAGCATCTGCGCGCCCGACATGGGCACGCATGCGGTGCTCGACCGCTTTCGGCAGATCGAGCCCAAGGTGCTGATCGGTGTGGACGGCGTGACCTACGGCGGCCGCGACCACGACCGCACGGGCGTGCTGGCCGAGCTGCGCGAGGCCCTGCCCAGCGTGCAGCACGCGGTGCTGCTGGGCAATCTGGATGCTTCTGTTTCGATAGCTGGCTGGGCAAGATGGACTAGCGCTACCGCCCAAAACGATGCAGAAACGGCGGCCTTCGAGCCCATGTGGCTGCCGTTTGACCACCCGCTGTGGATCGTCTACTCCAGCGGCACCACCGGCCTGCCCAAGCCCATCGTGCACGGCCACGGCGGCACGGTGCTGGTGGCGTTGCAGCTCAAGGTGCTGCACAACGACATCGGCTGCAGCTACGAGGCCAACAGCTTTGGTGAGCGCTACCACTGGTACAGCTCCACCGGCTGGGTGATGTGGAACGCGCAGCTCAGCGGCCTGCTGTCGGGCACCACCTGCGTGATCTACGACGGCAACCCTGGCGGCAGCAAGGACCACCCCAACTGGGGCGTGCTGTGGCGCTTCGCGGCCGAGACGGGCGTGACCTTCTTCGGAGCGGGCGCGGCGTTTTTTGCCAACTGCATGAAGGCGGGCATTACGCTGGCCGACTATGGCGACCTCACGCGCGTCCGCGCGCTGGGCACCACCGGCTCGCCGCTGTCGCCCGAGGTGCAGCAGTGGGGCACGGCGCAGTTCGAGGCCATCGGCACGCACGACATCTGGTGGAACAACATCTCGGGCGGCACCGACTTTTGCGGAGCCTTCATTGGCGGCAACCGCGAGATGCCGCAGGTGCCCGGCGAGATGCAATGCCGCATGCTGGGCGCGGCCGTGGAGTCGTGGGATGCCGAAGGCCGCCCTGTGCAGGACGCGGTGGGCGAGCTGGTCTGCGCGCAGCCCATTCCATCCATGCCGCTCTACCTGTGGGGCGACAAGGACGGCAGCCGCTACCTGTCGAGCTATTTCGACATGTACCCGCCGGGCCACGGTCGCCAGCCTGGCGGTGGCGACGGCCCCGCCAGCATGGGCGCGGTGTGGCGCCATGGCGACTGGCTCAAGATCGGCGCCAACGGCGGCTGCGTGATCTATGGTCGCTCTGATGCCACCATCAACCGCCACGGCCTGCGCATGGGCACGAGCGAGATCTACAGCGCGGTGGAGGCGCTGCCCGAAGTGCTCGACAGCCTGGTGGTGGATCTGGAGTACCTGGGCCGCGAGAGCTACATGCCGCTGTTTGTCGTGCTGCGCCCTGGCTACGCGCTGGACGACGCCCTGCGCGCTCGCATCAACGGCGCCGTGCGCACAGCGCTGAGCCCACGCTTTGTGCCCGACGACATCTTTGCCGTGGCCGAGGTGCCACGCACCCTGAGCGGCAAGAAGCAAGAGCTGCCCATCAAAAAGCTTCTGCTGGGCCAGCCCATCGAAAAGGTGGTGAACAAGGACGCGATGGCCAACCCCGGGTGCCTGGACTGGTATGTGGCGTTTGCGGCGCAGCGGGTGAGTGCGCTGCAAAAATAATAGCTGCTAGCGCTTATTGAATAAGCGCTAGCGCCTTGTTTGGAGGCAAGAGTGAGTGCGGCACCTAGGCGCGCTGCGCCTCAGGGGGTCAATCCAGCTTCGCGCCAGACGCCTTGATCAGCCGCTCCCACACCGGGCGTTCCTTGTTCATGGCCGCGGTGAACAACGCCGGTGAGCTCTTTTGCACGTCAAAGCCCATGGCGGTGATGCGCTGGGCCACATCGGGATGCTCGGTGGCCTTGCGCACCTCGGCCGCAACGCGCTCCAGGATGGCGGGCGGTGTGCCTGCGGGGGCGCCAAACGCCAGCCAGCCCGCTACGCGGTAGGCCTCGTCGTTCAGGCCCTGCTCGCCCAGTGTGGGCACATTGGGCAGCGTGCCCATGCGGCGCTCGCCGCTCACGCCAATGGCCTTGAGCTTGCCGGCGTCGATGTGCGCCTTGACCTGCAGTGCGCTCGCAAAAGCAATCTGGATCTGCCCGCCCAGCAGGTCCTGCACCATAGGCGCCTCGCCCCGGTAGGCCACGTGGCTCATGTCTGCGTTTTGCGACTGGCTCATGTACGCGCCGGCCAGGTGCGGGTAGGCGCCCGTGCCGTACGAGCCATAGGCCACCTTGCCTTTGTTGGCGGCGATGTACTTCAGCAGCTCGGGCCCCGTGGCCACCGGCACGCTGGGGTGGGCCACCAGCACCAGGGGCGCGATGGCGATCTGGTAAATGGGCGCGATGTCCTTCTCGGGGCTGTAGGGCAGCTTGGTGTACAGGAACTGGTTGGTGAGCATGGAGTTGCTCAGCGCCAGCAGCAGCGTGTAGCCGTCCGGCGCGGCCTTGGCCACCGCGTCGGTGCCGATGATGCCGGCTGCGCCGGGCTTGTTGTCGATGACCATGGGCTGGCCCAGGCCCACCGCCATCTTTTCGGCCAGCACGCGCGCCAGCACGTCGGTGGCGCCGCCGGGGGCGAAGGGCACCACCACCTTGATGGGCTTGTTGGGGTAAGCGGCCTGCGCCCAGGCGGCGGTGCCGGTGCAGGTGGTGGCAGCGGCCAGCGCGGCGGCGCCGAGCCAGGAACGTCGGGTGAGGGCGTGGAAGGGCATGGGTTTGTCTCCTGTCATGGTTATCAAAATCACTCTGCGGGCTCCGCGATGCATGGTGGCGGGCCGGGGCCTGGCTGTCACGCCATGGGCTTATGCGGTCTGGGGGCTCCCTGCGGCGGGAGCGGTGGTGACCCGCACGGTGAGGGGCAGGGGCGCGAGCACTTCGCGCAGGCGGGCCTGCAGCGCGTCTGCGCCGGGGCCTGGAGCCACGGTCACGCGCACTGCGCTGTCGCCCTCGGGCTGTACCTGGGGGCGGGGGCTGCCCGGGGCTTCTGCGCACACGCTATCCACCAGCGCCTGCACCGTGTGGCAGGCCGCGCGCTGGCGCAGCTCGGGCTTGTAGATCTTGCCCACGTTGGTCACGGGCATGGTCTCGATCACCTGCACCCACCGCGGGCGGGCCACAGCCTCGTCCACGCGCTCGGCGGTGAAGGCCATCAACTCTGCTTCGGTCACCTGTTCGCCGGGCCGCAGCGTGGCGTACACCACGGGCAGCTCACCCGCATAGGCATCGGGTGCGCCCACGGCGGCGCACAGCTGCACGGCGGGGTGGGCGCCCAGTGCGTCCTCGATCACCTTGGGGTCGATGTTGTGGCCGCTGCGGATGATGAGGTCCTTGGAGCGGCCGCTCAGGTGCAGGCGGCCCTGCTCGTCCACAAAGCCCAGGTCGCCCGTGGCCAGCCAGCCGTCATGGGTGAAGGCCTTGGCGGTGTCGGCCGCGTCGAGGAAACCGGAGAACAGGTTGGGCGACTGGAACAGCACCATGCCCGGCTGGCCGGGCGGCAGGTCCTGGTCCGACGCATTGCCCTGCGCATCCAGCGCCACCACGCGCAGCTGGGTGTGCGGCAGCCGCCAGCCCACGCAGCCTGCGGGCGCGTTCACGCCGGGGGGCGTGATGGTGGAGATGCCCGCCATCTCCGTCATGCCCAGGCTCTCGTGGATGTGCAGGCCAAACAGCCGCTCAAACCGCGCCGCCAGCTCGGGCGCCAGGATGGCCGCGCCGGTGCGGCAATAGCGCAGCGTGGAGATGTCGGCCCCGTCCAGCGGCACATTGGCCAGCGCCGCCAGCACCGTGGGCACGGCGGACAGGTAGGTGCAGTGGTAGCGCTCCACCAGCCGCCAGTAGTTGGCAATCACCTCGCGGTTGCGGAACAGGCCAGTGGTGGGGATGATGGTCTCCACCCCCGCCGACAGTGCCGCCAGCGAGCCCGGCAGCACGCCCGCCACATGGAACAGCGGGTAGCCGTTGATGCCCACGTCCTCGGGCCGTATGCCCTGCATCTGCACGCTGCCCCAGGCCGTGAACACCTGCGCGCCGTGGCTGTGGCGGGCCAGCTTGGGCGCGCCGGTGGTGCCGCCGGTGTGGAAGTACGCGGCGATGTCCGTGGCTGCGATGCGGCGGCCGCTCACCAGGTGGTCGCCAGGGTGCTGGTGGCGCGCGGCCAAGTCCAGCACGCCAGCGGGCAGGGCGGGCGCGGCTCCCGGCGCCTCGTCGTGCGGCGCCACGCGCAGCACCGTGGTCAGGCTGGGCACCAGGGCGCGCAGGCGCAGGGCCTTGCTCCAGTAGCCCAGGTCGCCCTCTGCGCCGTAGGCGATCAGCACCTTGGCGCGGGCCAAAGTCATCATGGCCGCGATCTTCTCGTCGGTGAGCATGGGGTTGAGCGGCTGCACGATGCCCGCCGCTTCGCCGCCCCACAGGGCCAGGTGGTATTCGAGGCAGCCGGGCAGCAGCACGGCCACGGCATCCTGCGGCCCCACGCCCAGGTGGCGCAGCAGGTTGGCCGTCTGGTGGATGCCGGTGAGCAGCTGCGCGTACGACCAGCGGATGGGCTCGGCTGCCGGGTCGGCCGTGGGCAGAAAGGTCAGCGCCGTCTTGTCGCCAAACGCCGCCGCCGAGTTCACAAAAATCTCGTAGGTGCTCTGCACCGGCAGCGCCTCGGCCAGGGGGCAGGCTTCGATCCGCTGTACATCCTGCAGGCTGCGCACCGGGGCACCGGGGGCAAAAGGCAGGTGGAGCGGGGGCATCTGAGGGAGGCGCATGGCGTGTCTCGGGTCTTATCTAGGGTCTTGTGGGGGAGGTCGGGTCAGTCACAGGGCGGATGCGGCATCGTCCTACCCTGCCGCGCCCGCCGCGTGGCCACAGTCTGTCTGTGTGTCCGCGCAAAAGCAGTCACGCAGATGTCAGAGAGGGTTAACGATCCCCTGCGCTGCGGCACACCCATAATGGACCTTGTTGATTGCCACTGCGCGCGCCGCCGCGCGCCCTTCCTCCATGAACACTCCGCAGCCGCCCAAACGTTTTTCGATGATCCGTGAGTTCCACCTTGCCGACTGGTTCACGCTGGGCAATGCGGTCTGCGGCGTGGGCGCGCTGTTCTCGGTCATGTCGTACCTGGAGACCAGCAATGTGGTGCACGTGTACTTTGCATGTGCCCTGGTGCTGGCCGCGCTGATCTTTGACGTGCTGGACGGCCGCATTGCCCGCTGGCGCCAGAAGAGCTCGGCCATGGGCCGCGAGCTGGACTCGCTGGCCGACGTGATCTCGTTCGGCGTGGCCCCGGCCATCATTGCCTATGGCTGCGGCATGCAGGGCCTGTACGACCGCATCGTGCTGGCCTACTTTGTGGCCTGCGGCGTGTCGCGCCTGGCGCGCTACAACGTCACGGCCGAAACGCTGTCGGGCGACGACGGCAAGGTCAAATACTTCGAGGGCACACCCATCCCCACTTCCATCGTGCTGGTCGGCCTGCTGGCCCTGGCCGCCTGGCTGGGTGCGGTGCGCGAGAACCTGTGGTTTGGCAAGCTGCTGATCGGCGGCTTCACGTTGCACCCGCTGGTGCTGCTGTTTGCGCTGTCGGGGTCGCTGATGATCAGCCGGATTCGCATTCCCAAGCTCTGAGTCACTCGCGGGGGCGTCCCCTGTTTCTGTGCGTTGAACCCCATGGCACTTCAAAAAATCGCTGCGTTCTCCGACGGCACCCAGGGCGGTAACCCCGCCGGTGTGTGGATCGGTGAACAGCTCCCCAATCCTGCTGACATGCAGCGCATTGCTGCCGAGGTTGGCTTTTCTGAAACTGCCTTTGCCGCCCTGCTGGGCGATGGCCGCTGGCGCGTGCGCTACTTTGCGCCCGAGAGCGAGGTACCGTTTTGTGGCCACGCCACGATTGCCCTGGGCGCCGCGCTCGCGCAGCGCGAGGGCGACGGCGTGTTTGCGCTGTCGCTGAGCCAGGCCGAGATCACGGTCGAAGTCCGTCGCGCGGGCGATCTGGTGCAGGCGGCGCTGCAGTCGCCCCCTACGCGCAGCGGGCCTGTGCCTGCTGGGCTGCTGGCCGATGCGCTGGCCCTGTTTGGCCTCAGCGCGGCCGATCTGGACCCGCGCATACCGCCCGCGCTCATCCACGGCGGGGCCGACCACCTGGTGGTGGCGCTGCGCAGCCGCGCCGCACTGGCGGCCATGCACTACGCGCTGGACGCGGGCCGCACGCTGATGGTGAACGCCAAGCTGGTCACCATCGTGCTGGTGTGGGTGGAGTCCGACCGGCTGCTGCACACCCGCAACGCCTTTGCCTCGGGCGGTGTGCTGGAAGACCCGGCCACGGGCGCTGCCACTGCCGCGCTGGCGGGCTACCTGCGCGACCTGGGCTGGCCGCACGGCGGCGCCATCGATGTGGTGCAGGGCGAGGACATGGGCATGCGCTCGCGCCTGCGGGCCGAGATCGGGCCCGTGCCCGGCAGCTCCATCCGCGTGTCGGGCACGGCGCGGTGGATGGGCGATGGTGAATGATTTTTGCTATTGAAAATATAGCTATTAGCGCATGATGCACTAGCGCTACCGCCCGATTTGTGCAGAAATCGGGCAAAACGGGCATGCGGGGCGTTGTACGCCCGGCCCGGCCTCCCGCTCAGGCGCTGATCTCGTCCTGGAGCCACTGCACAAAACGCAGCGTCTCCGGTGACGGGTCCGGCGCCAGGCCCAGGTAGTGCCGTGTCAGCGGCAGGCGCAAGCTGGGCAGCGGCGACACCAGCCGCCCCGAGGCCAGGTCGTGGGTGATCAGCGACACCGGGGCCACGGCAAAACCCAGCCCGTCCAGGGCGGCCTGCAGCACAAAGTGCAGGTGGTCAAACTGCAGGCAGCTGGCGGGCTGCAGCGCGGGGGCGCTCACCAGCTTCTTCCAGCTCTCCCAGTCCTTGCTGCGCGACTTGGACAGCAGCAGCACATGGGCCGACAGCGCCTCGGGCTGCGCCACCGGGCGCTGGGCGAACAGGGCGGGCGCGCCCACCACCAGCGCCTCATCCTCCAGAAACGGCTGCACCTGCATGCCCGGCGGCCACCCGCGCGGGCCGCGCCGCAGGGCCAGGTCGAAGGCCTCGGTGGCATGGTCTGGCGTCAGCGTGCTGGTGATGACCTGGGGTTCGATGTCCGGGTGCTGGGCCACAAAGCCGGGCAGCCGGGGGATCAACCAGCGCACCGCAAAGCTGGGCCGCACATTGATCTTGACGCTGCGCAGCCCGGCGTCGCCCCGCAGCGCCTGGGCGGCGGCGCCGATCTGCGCGAGCGCAGGGCCGACCTGCGCGTGAAACTGGTGGCCCGCCGCCGTCAGCAGCACCTGCCGCGTCTTGCGCTCGAACAGGTCCACGCCTAGGTGGGCCTCCAGCGCCTTGATCTGGCGGCTGATGGCGCTGTGGGTGACGTGCAGCTCCAGCGCTGCGTGGGTAAAGCTCTGGTGCCGCGCCGCCGCCACAAAGGCACGGACCGCGTTCAGCGGGGGCAGGCGGGATGGCATGCGAGGGATTTTCACATGCGAGGTTGGGCACTCTGCGGTTGCTGCCGCAGCGGTGCAGGCTGCCAAAGCGCCCTGTGGCCTCGTCGGATCAAGGTATCCCAGCCCGGCGCGCATTAGACTGCCTGGATCGAATGGCCCGCGCTGCCTCTCCCAGCGGTCGGCCTCACCCCTGCACCTTGCCCATGACGCTCGACCTTGCCACTTTGCTGGCCGCCACCATGGCCGCTGCGACCGCCCAGGCGCTGCCCATCGTGTTTGTGGCCCTGCGTGCCCGCTTGCATCGGGGGCTGGCGTTGTGGGGGCTGGGGCTGGTGGTCAACGCGCTGTCCTACCCGGCGTTCGGCCTGCGGGCATTCGGCTGGACTGAAGTGTCGATCCTGGCAACCAACCTGCTCAGCGGCCTGACGCTGGTGCTGCACACGCTGGCGATCGCGTCGTTTCAGCGGCACCGCGCGCAGCCTGTGCGCTCGGCGCTGGTGTGGTTGCCACTTGCCGTCAACATGGTGGTGCTGTTGTTCATGCGGGACGACCATTGGCGCAACATCCTGGTCGCCGGCATCCAGAGCGTGATGGCCGGCATGTTGCTGTACCAGGCCTGGGGCCCCGCGCTGATCGAGCGGCGCCTGACGGGCCGCTGGGTCCTGATTGCCGGCTGTGCGGGCTTGGTACTCACGCTGGTCGTGCGCACCGCTTACATGGTGTGGGCGTCGGATTGGGATACCGTCTACAACGTGCCGGGCCAGGTGCAGGGGCTGACCTATTTTGCGGTGATGGCCGTTCTGTTGGTCAACAGCATGGGCTTTGTGCTGATGCAGATGGAATTTGCCCTGGAGCAGCAGCACGCCTTGGCCACGCACGACAGCCTCACCGGTCTGTACAACCGCAGTGCCCTGCAAGACCTGCTGCCAGCGCTGGGCGCCAGGGGGAACCTTTGGCTTTCCTGATGCTCGACATCGACCACTTCAAGCGCGTCAACGACACCTATGGCCACCTGGCCGGAGACGCCGTGCTGCGCGAAGTGGCGCTGCGCATTCGCCAGCGGCTGCGCCAGGCCGACGTGGTCGCCCGCTATGGCGGAGAAGAGTTTCTGGCAGTCTTGCCTGCCACCGACCAAGCCGGTGCGCTGCGCCTGGCGGAGCACGTGCGCAAGGCCATCGAGTCGCCGCCCGTGCGGCTGGCCAACGCCATGGTGCCGATCACCCTCAGCGTCGGCGTGCACGCCGGCATTCCAGACGATTCCCCCCGGGCCCTGGACGCGCAGATCGGACTCAGCGACGAGGCGCTGTACGCCGCCAAGAACGCGGGCAGAAACCGCGTCGAATGGCGCTAGGGCCGCTGCGCAGGTTGCACTGCCTCAGCCCGCAGGCCTCCGGTTTACCAGCACGATGCCCGCCGCCACCAGCACCAGCGCAGCCACCAGCCCGGGTGTCACAGGTTCACCCAGCCACAGCGCGCCAAACAGCAGCGCAAACACGGGCGTGAGAAACACGAACACCGAGATCTTGGTGGCTGGGTAGTGCGCCAGCATCCACATCCAGGCCAGATAGCTCACAAACGCACCCACCAGCGCCTGCACCAGCAGCGAACCCCAGGCAAAGCCGCTGAACTGCCAGACCCAAGCCTCGCCCAGGCCCAGCGACAGCACCGGCAGCACCGCGGTGCTCACCGCCACTTGGTAGAAAAGCTGCTTGGCAGGCGCCACCCTCGCCAGGGGCGTGGTGCGGATGACCACCGTGGTCAGCGCCCACATCAGGCCTGCAGCCAGCCCCAGCAGATCCCCCAGCCAGCCTTGTGGCAGCGCCGTGCTGGCATGGCCCAGCAGCCCGTCGCCCAGCGCCAGCCCCACGCCCACAAAGGCCGCGGCCAGGCCCAGCCACTGCCAGCCTTGCAGGCGCTCACCGGGGATGAAGCGCGGCAGCAGCAATGCCACCCAGAAGGGCGACGCATACAAGAACACGGTGAGCCGCGACGCGGTGGTGTACTGCAGGCCCAGGTAGATGCATGCGAACTCGCCGGCAAACAGCGCCCCCGCCAGCAGTCCGGCGCGTGTGGCCCCGGCGGGCTCGCCCGCGCCGGAAAGGCTGACACCACGCCACAGGCACCAGGCCGCCACGGCCACCGTGGCCAGCGCAAAACGCACAAAGGCCTGGAACACCGGCGCCACCTCGGCCACCGTGGCCTTGACCAGCACCTGCTGGAAGCCCCAGAACATGCAGCAGGCGAGCAGCAGGGAGATGGCAAGGGCGTCGATGTGTGTTTTGCGGGTGGAAGGCATCGGTGCATTATCAAAGGGCGCGCCTGCTCTGCCGGTCGCCTCGGTGCATCCGCTGGCCACCTTGCAGGCCCCTGCGCACATCGGAAAGGTGCATACGGACACTTACACAGGCCCACGGTACACTTTGCGCCTTCTGAAACAGGTTCCCGCGCTCCTTTTCCTATCCCCTCATGGCCCTTACGACGGCGGCGCAGTCCCGCTCCAGCTTTGACCTCAAGAGCGCCTCGCTGCCGGTGGTGGCGGTGCTGCTCAAGACCACCGACGCCGCCCAGTTCGTAGCCGACCTGGCCGAGCGCGTGGCCGATGCCCCGGGCTTTTTTGACAACGACCCTGTATTGATCGACCTGGCGCCCGTGCGTGAGGCCGAAGCGCCCATCGACTTTGCCGCCATCGCAGCCGCGCTGCGCCAGCACAACACCCTGCCCGTGGCCGTGCGCGGCGGCAGCCCCGCCCAGATGGAGGCGGCACGCACTGCGGGCTTGGCTGCGGCTCCCGATGCGCCCCCCGCGCGTGCCGAGGCGCCCGCGCCGGTGCAGGAAGTGGTGCGCGAGGTGATCCGCGAGGTCGAGGTGGAAGTGGTACGCGAAGTGCCCATGCCCGGCCCCGGCACGGTGGTGGTGGACAAACCCTTGCGCTCCGGCCAGCAGGTGTACGCGCGCGGCGCCGACCTGGTGGTGATGGCCGTGGTGAGCTTTGGCGCCGAGGTGATTGCCGACGGCAACATCCACGTCTATGCCCCCCTGCGTGGCCGCGCGATTGCCGGTGCACGGGGCAACACCGAAGCCCGTATCTTTTCGACCTGCCTGGAGCCGCAACTGGTCTCCATCGCAGGCATCTACCGCACCACCGAGACCGAGCTGCCCGCCGAGGTGCGCGGCAAGCCGGCCCAGGTGCGCCTGGAAGGCGAGAAGCTCCTGATCGAGCCGCTCGCCTGAGCTCCCCATTTCATTCGTACCAACCCACAGAGAATCAGCAACACATGGCCAAAATCGTCGTCGTGACCTCCGGCAAAGGTGGCGTGGGCAAGACCACCACCAGCGCCAGCTTTGCCACCGGCCTCGCCCTGCGCGGCCACAAGACCGCCGTGATCGACTTTGACGTCGGCCTGCGCAATCTGGACCTCATCATGGGCTGCGAACGCCGCGTGGTGTACGACCTGATCAACGTGATCCAGGGCGAGGCCAACCTGAACCAGGCGCTTATCAAGGACAAGCAGTGCGACAACCTGTTCGTGCTGGCTGCCAGCCAGACGCGCGACAAGGACGCGCTGACGCAAGACGGCGTGGAAAAGGTCCTCAAGGACCTGGCCGCGATGGACTTTGAATACATCGTCTGCGACTCGCCCGCCGGCATCGAAAGCGGCGCGCTGATGGCCATGCACTTTGCCGACGAGGCGCTGCTGGTGACCAATCCTGAAGTTTCCAGCGTGCGCGACTCCGACCGCATCCTGGGCATGCTGGGCAGCAAAACCAAGCGTGCCATTGAAGGCGGCGAGCCTATCAAGGAACACCTGCTCATCACGCGCTACAACCCCAGCCGCGTGCAGGACGGCCAGATGCTGAGCCTGGAAGACATCCAGGACATCCTGCGCATCAAGCTGATCGGCGTGATTCCCGAATCCGAAGTGGTGCTGCAATCGTCCAACCAGGGCACGCCCGCCATCCACGCGCAGGGCAGCGATGTGAGCGAGGCTTACAAGGACGTGATCGACCGCTTCCTGGGGCAGGACAAGCCGCTGCGTTTCATTGACGCCGAAAAGCCCGGCTTCTTCAAACGCCTGTTCGGGAGCAAATAGCCATGGCTTCTTTCCTGTCCTTCCTGCTCGGCGAGAAGAAAAAAACCGCCAGCGTTGCCAAGGAGCGGCTGCAGATCATCCTGGCGCACGAACGCAACGGCCGCAATGCGTCCGAGCCCGACTACCTGCCCGCGCTGCAACGCGAGCTGGTGGCGGTGATCTCCAAGTACGTCAAGATCAACCCCGACGACCTCAAGGTGCACCTGGAACGCCAGGACAACCTGGAAGTGCTGGAAGTCAAGATCGAGCTGCCCGATACCGTGCGATAGGCAGCCACTGCCACCGGGCCACGCACTCCCATCGTGCCCCGGTATCGCCCCAGACCCTGCCCCGCAACCCTGCGCGGCAGGGTTTCTTTTTGGGCCGGCGTGGCCTGATTTGGCCTGACAATTGCTAGATGTACTAGGGTAATCCCTAATCTCTCGGCAACAAGGCTCCTGTGGACACAACCTGGAAACTCAGCTGGCAGCGTGCACGCAACCACGAAGGCGTCACGCGCGGCGCGCGTGCCTTGGTGGCCTTGGCCGCCGTGCTGGCCTATGGCTGGTGGGCCGACTGGCAGGCCGAGTTGATGCCGGTGCTGCTGGGCGTGATCGCCAGCGCGCTCACCGAAACCGACGACAGCTGGCGCGGGCGCCTGCGTGCGCAGTGCCTGGCGCTGGCGTGTTTTGGCCTCATGGCGGGGGCAGTCTGGGCGGCGGTGTCCTGGCCCTGGGTGCTGATGGGGGTGATGGCGCTGCTGGCCTTTGGCATCACCATGCTGGGGGCGCTGAGCGAGCGCTACCGCGCCATTGCCTTTGGGTCGCTCATCCTGTTCATCTATGCGGGGCTGGCCGCCCATAGCAGCCGTGAGGGCGCGGGCGATACCATTCCCCGCATGCTGGCGGGCGCGGCCTGGTACGGCGTGGTGTCGGTGCTATGGCATGCCGTGCTGCCGCGCGCGCCAGTGCGTTACCGCCTGGCCAAGCTCTACGCCATGCTGGGCGAATACCTGCGCCTGAAGGCGCTGTTGCTGGAGCCGGTACGGGATGTGGACCTGGAACGCCGCCGCATGGCGCTGGCGCTGCACAACGGCCGCGTGGTGGACGCCCTCAACGCCACCAAGGAGAGCCTGATCAGCCGAATGGGTGCGGGCGCACCCCCGCTGTGGCTGCAAACGGCCATGCACCAGTACCTGGCGGCGCAGGACGTGCACGAGCGCGTGAGTTCGTCCCACGAGCATTACGACCTGCTTGCCCAGTCGTTCTTTCACAGCGACGTGCTGTACCGCTGTCAGCGGGTGCTCACGCTGCTGGGTGAACAGGCGCTCAAGCTGTCGGTGGCGATCGAGGCGCAGACGGTGCCCCAGCACTGGGGCGTGACGGCCCGCGCCATCGAGGACATGCAGGCCGCCGTGGCGCACCTGGCGTCCCAGCCGCAGTCCATTGGTGCTGCGTCCCTTCCCGCCCAGTCCCGTGCATTGCGGTCGTTGCAGGCGCTGGCCGACAACCTGACCGCACTGGCCGGGGTGTTTGCCGGTGCGCTGGCGTTGCCTGCCCACACCGCGGAAGCGGCGGTGGACTACGCCCTGTTTGACCGCGAGCCCCGCAGCCTGCGCGATGCCTGGGCGCGCCTGCGCTCGCACTGGCAGCTGCAGTCCCCCTGGCTGCGCCACAGCCTGCGGCTGAGCCTGTCCCTCATGGTGGGCTTTGCCCTCATGCAAGCCACGGCGGACCCGCACGGCTACTGGATCTTGCTGACCATTGTGTTCGTGAGCCAGCCGCAGTACGCGGCCACGCAGACGCGGCTGATGGAGCGCGCCAAGGGCACGGCGATGGGGCTGGCGCTGGGGTGGGCGGTGATCCAGCTGTTCCCGGGCGAGCTGGTGCAGGCCGCATTGCTGGTGCTGGGGGGCGCGGTGTTTTTTGGGGCGCGGCACACGCGCTACACCCTGGCCACGGCGGCGGTCACCACCTTGCTGCTGCTCAGCTTTCACCAGATGGGCGCGGCCAGCGGCGTGATCTCTGCGCGCCTGCTCGATACCGTGGTGGGCTGCGTGATTGCGGCCGTGGCCTCGTGGCTGGTGCTGCCGTCGTGGCAGTCGCGCCACTGGCCCAGGCTGGCCGCCCAGGTGCTGCAGACCCAGGCGCTGTACCTGCGGGAGATCCTGGCGCAGTACCAGGGCGGCAAGTGCGACCACCTGGCCTACCGTCTGGCCCGGCGCAATGCCCACAACGCGGATGCCGCGCTGTCCAACTCGTACAGCGCCATGCTCAAGGAGCCCTTGCATGTGCGTGGCAACGCCGAGGTGGTGGGGAATTTCCTGTGCCTGTCGCACACCCAGCTCAACTACCTGTCGGCGCTGGGCGCCCAGCGCGGTGGCTCAGCCGCTCAGCCCATGGACGAGGCTACGCGTGAGCTGGCGCAGAGCCTGCTGGCGTCCCTGCAGCAGCTGGCGCTGGAACTGGAGCGTGCGCAGCAGTCCGGCCGGGTGCGCAAGACCCACAACGCCCCGGCAGTGGCCCAGGTGCTGCGCGAGTGGGGCACGGTACCGGCAGCGCCCAGCGCGCACAGCCTCATGGCAGCGCAGCTGCAGCTGGTAGGCAAGGTGTTTCCGCAGCTGCAGGCGCAGGCGCGCCAGCTGGTGACCACGGAATAGGTTGGGCGGAGTGCGGCGCGGGAGTCGTGCCGCAGCCGGGTCAACGTGCGTGCTTGGCGAACTTGCCCGCAAACGCCTGGGCAATGCTCAGCCCGCGTTGCCCCGCGACCAGCGTCGCGGTCTGCCCGGCGGCGATGGTGCCGGGCCGGTCCACCGACAGGTAGTAGCCGCAGCAGCCCGCCACCGCCATGGCGCGGCCGGCCTGGGCAAAGCCCATCACGGCGTTGAACTTGAAGCAGGGCTCGCGCGGCGCCGCCACGCGCAGCACGCAGTCCGGGAAATGCCACTCGTCGCCCACAAACACCTCGTGCTCCAGCGGGCCGTCAATGGTGAGGTTCTCGCCCATGAAGCCCGGTGGCAGCGCTTCGTCGAACAGGCTCACGCCCCGCTCGCGGCGCTGGGCCTGCCAGAACGCATAGTGCGCGGCGGGGTAGGCATATACCGCCTTGGCCAGGCCGCCGTGCACGCTCAGGTCGGCCTGCTCGTCCCCCGCCAGCCCCAGCGGGCCCACGGCCACGGGACCCGTGACGGAGGTTTTGCCGATGGCGGTGAGCACCGACCGCTCGCCCACCTTCAGGCGCCGGGCGGTGCCAACGTTCACGTGGCGTACGACGATGGCGGGCGCCGTCACAGCGGGTGCTCGGTGTAGAACTTGCCGCCGTGGTACAGCAGGGGCGATGCGCCCTCGCGGTGCTCGCAGCGCTCCACCTCGCCCACGAAGATGGTGTGGTCACCCTCCTTGTACTGGCTGCGGTTGAAGCATTCGAACGTGGCGGCGGCACCGGCTAACAGCGGCGCGCCGCTGATACCGGGGCGGTGCTCCAGGCCGGCCCAGCGGTCAATGCCGCGGGTGGCGAACCGCTCGGCCAGGTCTTTCTGGTCCGCTGCCAGTACATGGATGGCGTAGTGCGAGCCGTTGGCAAACGCGGGCATGGTGCTGGCGCCGTGCGACAGGCTCCACAGCACCAGCGGAGGCTCCAGCGACACCGAATTGAACGAACTGGCCGTGAGCCCCACCAGTTCACCCGCCGCATTGCGGGCGGTCACGATGGTCACACCCGTGGCGAACATGCCCAGCGCATTGCGGAATTCGCGGGTCGAAAAGCTCGGCGGCAGGGCGAGGGCGGGGCGGGGGAGCGAAGGGTTCACAAAAGCGGCGCCAGCGGTGGCGGCGTGGGGGCAAGCGACAGGATCTATTATCAGGCGCCACCCTCCGCCGCGCTGTTGCGGGGTTTACATCTGCTTTTCACCGCATGGCCGCATTGCTTCCCACCTTCACCACCCTCGGCTCCGGCCCTACTGTGCTCATGCTGCACGACGCGGACGGCGACCACCTCACCTTTGCGCCCCAGGTGGAGACCCTGGCCACCGCCGGCTACCGGGCCGTGGCCTGGGACATGCCCGGCTATGGCCGCAGCGCGCCCGTGGAGCCCTACACCTTCAAGGCGCTGGCACAAAGCTGCCTGGCGCTGATCGATGCGCTGCGCTGCGGCCCCGTCACGCTGGTCGGCCACGGCATGGGCGCCATGGTGGCGCTGGAGGCCGCCGTGCGGGATGCGTCCCAGGTGCGCCGCATGGTGCTGTGCGCGGGCGGTCCGGCGCTCGATGCCCAGGCAGTGCAGGACTGGGTGGCACCGCGCGAGCAGGCCCTCAAGGCCCTGGACGCGGGCGGCAGCATGGAGCAACTGGCCCAGACCCTGGTGCCGCAGTGCATCGGCACCGGTGCCCTGCCCGAAGGCGTGCGGCTGGCGGGCCACGCGCTGGGCCAGGTGTTCCCGGGCGCTTACCGCCGCGCCCTGGAGGCCCTGCCCACGTTTGACCGGGGCGCTGCCGCGCTGGCGCAGCTGGCCATGCCGGTGCTGCTGGTGGGCGGCGATCAGGACCGGTGCACTCCCCCGGCAGCCCTGCAGGCGCTGGCCCAGGTGTTGCCCGATGCCCAAACGGTGCTGCTGCCGCATGTGGGGCATTGGCCCCAGCTGGAAGACCCCGAAGGCTTTGACGCAGCGCTGCTCGATTTTCTGGCCCAGCGGCGCACGCTGCACTGACCCTTTGGACCTCGCTTTGCCCGGCCGCCGCGCCGGGGCATGAACGCTGCCTTTTTTCTCCATGTTGTTTGCCCTCAAGAAAATTCTGTCTGCGCTGCTGCTGCCGCCGGTGTCCAGCATCGTGCTGGCGCTGTTTGGCCTGTGGCTGGCGCGCTACCACCGCCGCACGGGCAACACGCTGGTGGTGTTGTCGCTGTTGTCGGTGCTGGTACTGTCCTGGCCGCCGGTGTCGGACGCGCTGGTGCGCAGCCTGGAGCGCTACCCCCCCGTCACGCCGCGCCAGCTGCCCGAGGCGAAGGTGCAGGCCATCGTGGTGCTAGGCGGCGGTGCCGACACCGTGGCACCTGAATACGGGGTGGACGTGCTCAGCCGGGGTGCGCGCGAACGGGTTCGCTATGCCGCCTACCTGCAGCAGCAGACAGGTTTGCCCATCCTGGCCACGGGGGGCTCCACAGGCGGCACACGGGCCGAGGCGCTGGTGATGAAGGATGTGGTGGAGCGGGAGTTCAAGGGCCGGGTGCGCTGGACCGAAGTGGAGTCCCTCGACACCCGCAACAACGCCACCAGGTCGGCCGTCCTGCTCAAGGCCGCAGGCATCGAGCGCATCGCGCTCGTCACCCACGGCTGGCACATGGTGCGTGCCGCCCGGGACTTTGAGCAGGCCGGGCTGCAGGTGCTGCCGGCGCCCATGGGCTTCAAAGGGGGGCAGGCCCGCAAGCTCTATCGGGTGCTGCCGCGCGCCTCGGCGCTGTCCGACAGCAGCCTGGCGCTGCATGAGTGGCTGGGCATCTTGGCCCAGCGTGCTTCGCTGGACCGGTGAGAGCCTGTGGACGATCCCCTGCTAGATCGCCAACACGCTCTGAAATCAGCCTGCGGCGGGGGCCACCAGGAAGCGGCTGGCCGCCTCCACCGCCTGCGCATCGGCCTGCACGGCGCCCGGGGGGCCGCCCTTGCCCCACAGCGCACCGCCCCAGGTCATGGACAGGAACTGCGCGCACAGCGCCACCGAATCGATCATGGGCTGGGCCTTGGTGCGGTCGCCGCTGGTGGTGATGAGCGACAGCGTCTTGCGGCCCATGGCGTCCTTGAAGTCCAGGCCCGGCACGCGCATCCAGGCGCTCCAGTGGTCAAGGTAGGTCTTGAGCGGCGAGGGGACGCTGTACCAGTACACCGGCGCCACCCAAACGATGTGGCTGGCGGCCAGCGTGGCGTCCAGCAGGGTTTTCATGTCGCCCTCAGGCGGTGCGTAGGTGCCGGTGGTGTGGCGCTGGTCCACAAAGGGCGGCAACTGCATGCGCGCCAAGTGGTGCCAGGTTTGCTCCGTGCCCGCAGGCAGGGCGGCAGCGGCCTGCCGCGCCAGCCATTCGGTGTTGCCGAGGTGGCCGGGTTCGCGGGTCGAGGTGGTGAGGAAGAGGTAATGGGGTGCAGACATGGCCGGCATCGTAGCGGCACCGGCCCGTGTCTGCAGGCGCGCTGTGGGCGCCGCCTATCAGGCCGCGACCACGGTGCGCGGCGCGCGCACGGCTTCGGCCCCCAGAAAGCCGAAGTTCATCGCAGGCTGCTCGCCGCTGATCAGCTCGGCCAGGGCCTTGCCCGAGCCCGCACCGTGTGTCCAGCCCAGTGTGCCGTGGCCCGCGTTCACCCAGAGCTTGCCCACGCGGGTGCGGCCGATGAACGGGATGTTGGTGGGCGTGGCGGGGCGCAGGCCGGTCCAGTACTGCGGGTTGCCGCCTTCCTCGGGCGTGCGGGTGTCGCACACGCCGGGAAGGATGGCCTCGATGCGGCGCGAGAGCATGTGGCAGCGGGCGCGGGCCAGCGAGCTGTCGAGGGTCAGGTCCCAGCCATTCAGTTCGATGGTGCCCGCCACGCGCAGGAAGTTGCCCAGGCGGCTCATGGCGATCTTCTTGCCGTCGTCGATGGTGGAGACCATGGGCGCACCCTCGGGCTTGAGCAGCGGGAAGGTCGCGCTGTAGCCCTTGCCAGGGTAGATGGGCAGGTCCACGCCCACGCTGCGCAGCAGCGGCGCGCTGTACGAGCCGCAGGCCACCACAATGGCGTCCGCCTCCAACATGAAGTCTTTTTTGCCGCTTGCGCTAGTGGAATTTGGCATGACTGCTACTGAATCAATAGCATTGCCAATCTTGTTCAGACGCAGCACATCGTGGCCGTACAGGAACTGCACGCCCCGTGCCGCGCAGCGGCGGGCCAGTTCTTGGGTGAAGACCCGTGCATCGCCGCTCTCGTCGGTGCTGGTGTAGGTGCCGCCGGTGATCTTGTCGCCGTAGGCCTTGAAGGCGGGCTCGATCTTGAGCAACTCGTCGCGGCTGACCAGGCGGCGCTGCACGCCGTGCTTGCGCATCAGTTCGACCGCATGGCCTGCGGCGTCGAACGATTTCTGGTCGGTGTAGAAGTGGGCAATGCCGCGTTCGAGCCGGTTGTATTCGATGCCCGTGGTTTTCACCAGGTCCTTCAGCGCGGCATGGCTGTAGGCGCCCAGCGCCACAATCTGCTGCACATTGCGCTCAAACGCCGTGTCGTTGCACTGCGCCAGGAACTGCAGGCCCCAGCGCCATTGCTGCCAGTCCATCTGCGGGCGAAACAGCAGCGGCGCCTCTTTGTCGAACATCCACTTGAGCGCCTTGAGCGGCGCCTCGCGGTTGGCCCAGGGCTCGCAGTAGCTCACCGAGATCTGCGCCGCGTTGGCAAAACTGGTTTCGAGTGCTGCATCGGGCTGGCGGTCGATCACGATGACTTCGTGACCGCGTTCCAGCAGGTGCCACGCTGTGCTGATGCCGATGATGCCGGCGCCGAGAACAATGGTTTTCATATGCGGAATGCCTTGTGAGCCTTTGCGTGCCACCCGCCCCAGTGCGGGACACGATGGGGCGCAGTGTGCGCGACATTGCATTCAACTAAAAGCAAAATTAAACTTACTCCAAAAACATCAGCGCACCTAATGAATAGCGCTGTAGAGACAACCCTCTTTTGTTCGAGTCCGAGACCATGAGCACCTACGATCCCGCCGCCCTGGAATGCCTTGCCGCCATCGTTGAAGAGGGCGGCTTCGAGCGCGCTGCGCAGCGCCTGAACGTCACGCAGTCGGCCGTCTCGCAGCGCCTGCGTGCGCTGGAGGCCCAGGTGGGCTCGGTGCTCATCGTGCGCAGCCGCCCGCTGCGGCCTACGTCGGCCGGGCAGCTGCTGCTCAAGCACACCAAGCAGATGCGCCTGCTGCGCGCCGACCTGGAGCGCGACCTGCAGGAGTTGGCGCCCAGTGCGCCAGGGGGCTCGCGCGAGGACGAGCGCATTTCGATCGCCATCAACGCCGACAGCATCGCCACCTGGGCCATGGGCGCGCTGCACGACCTGGTGCGCCAGCGCCTGCCGCTCGAAATCATCGTGGACGACCAGGACTTCACCCAGGAATGGCTGCGCTCGGGCCAGGTGCTGGGCTGCGTGACCACGCTCAAGCAGGCGCTGCGTGGCTGCAAGATGGTGCCGCTCGGGGCCATGCCCTATGTGGCGGTGGCGTCGGCCAGTTATGCGGAGCAGTACCTGCCGCAGGGGCTCACGCCCCACAACTTCCGCGACGTGTCGTTTTTGTCGTTCAACCGCAAGGACGACATGGCGGCCGAGTTTGTGGCCCGTGCGTTCGGGCTCAAGCGCGTGGCGCTCAACCACTTGTTTGTGCCGGGCTCCGAGGCGCAGATGCGCGCGGTGGCCGCTGGCTGGGCCGTGGGCGTGGTGCCAGAACTGCTGGCACGGGGTGCCATTGCCGATGGCAGCGTGGTGGATCTGGCCCCTGGCCGGTCGCTGCCGATCCAGCTGTACTGGCATTGCTGGAACCTGGAGTCCGAGTTGCTGGATGCGTTGTCGTCGGCACTGACGAGCGCTGCGGCCCAGGCGCTGGTGTCCTGAGACCTGTTCAAAGGCCGTCTGGCTGCGCCCCTGCGGCGGGGTGCGCGGCACGTTTTGTGCTGTCAAAAACGTGAACGACGTAGTTGCATTGCAACTTCGTCATTTATTTTTTTACTGCAATGTATAAAATGGACGCCATGCAAACGCCGCAACCCAAAGTTTCGTTCAAGGAGCAGATGCACCAGGCCCGCGAGGATGCCATCCTCCAGTCCGCCTGCCGCCTGCTGGGTGAAAAGGCCTTCGATGCCATGACCATGGACGACGTGGCCAACGCCGTCGGCATCGCCAAGGCCAGCCTGTACAAGCATTTCTGCAGCAAGGAAGAACTGTGCAGTGCCGCCATGGTGCAGATCCTGGGGCGTGTGCAGACCTACCTGGCGGGCTTGCCCGCCGACATGCCGCCGCTGGAAAAGCTGCATGCGCTGGTGCGTTGGTCGCTGGAACGTCTGCTGACCAACGAGATGCCCCTGCTGCCCAGCCGCAACTCCACGCTGCGCGCGGTGCTCATGGCCAACAAGGACTATCTGAACGGGCTGGTGGCGGTGAGCGACCAGATCGGGGAGTGGATCACCCAGGCTCAGGCCCAGGGGGTGATCAGCCCCACGCTGCCGCCGCTGGTTGTGCTGTACACCCTGTATGCGCGTGCGTGCGACCCGGTGGTGAGCTTCCTCAAGGAAGGCGGGCAGTATTCGGACGCCGAAATCGTGGACCTGGTGGTGCGCACCTGTTTTGACGGGCTGGCAGCGCGTTGACATGGCGGCACGATAAGCCGCATCGATAAAGAAAAGCCCGGCACGCCGGGCTTTTTGCTGTGCGGGTGCTGCGCCGGTGGGGGCGCGCAGCACCTGGGGCCCTGTCACTTCGGCAGGATCACCTTGTCCACCACGTGGATCACGCCGTTGCTGGTGAACACGTCGGTCGCCACGATGTTGCTGGTGCGCATGTTCTGGTCAGTGATCACCAAGCTGGAGTTGATGGTGAAGGTCTGGCCCTGCACGGTGGTGATGGCGGTGTTCACAGGCACTTCGGCCTTCAGCACGCGCGCGGGCACCACGTGGTAGGTCAGCACCTGGGTGAGCAGGGTCTTGTTGGCCAGCAGCGCGTCCTTGGTCACGCCCAGCTCGGTCAGCAAGGCAGCAAACGCCGCGTTGGTGGGGGCAAACACGGTGAAGGGGCCAGCGCCTTGCAATGTGCTCACCAGGCCGGCGGCCACCACGGCCTCGACGAGGATGCTGAAGTCCGGCAGGGCCGAGGCAGTGGCCACGATGTCCTTGTCGGCGGGCAGCAGCACCTTGTCCACCAGATGCACCACGCCGTTGCTGGCCTGGATGTCGGTGCTGGTGATGGTGCTCACGCGATTGCGGCCGTCGGTGATCTTCAGGCCGTTGTTCGACTCGATCTTGAAGAAGCCGCCCGACACCGGCGTGATCGCCTTGCCCAAGGGCACATCGGCCCGCATCACCTTGCTGCCCAGCACGTGGTAGGTGAGCACGGCAGTCAGCAGGGGCTTGTTGGCCAGCAGCGCTTCCTTGGTCACACCCAGTTCGGTCAGCAACGCGGCAAACGCTGCGTTGGTGGGAGCGAACACGGTGAGCGTGCCCGTGCTCAGCGTGGGCGCGAGGCCCGCAGCGACCACGGCTTCGACCAGGATGCTCAGCTCGGGGGTGTTTTGTGCCAGCTCGACAATGTTGCGCTGGGGCTCGTCGTCTCCGCCCCCACAGGCTTGCAGCAGGGTGGTACTGGCGCCCAGGGCGGCAGCCATCAGGACGGTGCGGCGATTGAATACGGTGTTCATAGCGGCTTCTCCTCGTGAATGGATGGTGGGTGAAAAGAGCGGTGGTGCCGGTGGCTTACTTGGGCATCAGCACCGTGTCGATCGCATGGATCACGCCGTTGCTGGCGGCCACGTCGGTGGCGATGACCTTGGACTGGTCGACCATCACGCCCATGCTGGTGCTCACGGTGAGTTCCTGGCCTTGCACGGTCTTGACCTTGCCCGCCTTCACATCCTTGGCCATGACCTTGCCGGGCACCACGTGGTAGGTCAGCACCTTGGTCAGCGCGGCCTTGTCGGCCAGCAGGCCGTCCAGTGTGGCCTTGGGGATTTTGGCGAAGGCTTCGTCGGTGGGCGCAAACACCGTGAATGGGCCGGGGCCCTTGAGGGTGTCCACCAGACCGGCGGCCTGCACGGCGGCCACCAGGGTCTTGAAGTTGCCCGCCTTCACAGCAGTATCGACGATGTCTTGCGCCATGGCGCTGAAGGTGGCGCCAGCGGTCAGAGCGAGTGCAATCAGAGTCTTCTTCATGGGTCGTTCCTCTCGGTTTCGATGGAATTGACACGCCAAGATGGGCGTGGCGCGAATGTATAACCATTTGGTACGAAAGTAAACTAATTGGTTATTCAATAACCATTCGGTCGTAACTAGATGAAAAAAAGCCCTGCAAGGCAGGGCTTTTGGATGGTGTTGCGCAGTTGCGCAGCGGAGCTGGCAGTTCAGCGAACGATCAGCAGCGGTACCTTGCTGTGCGCCAGCACCTGGGTGGTCACCGAGCCCATCACCAGCGTGGCGATGGCACCATGGCCGTGCGAACCCATAACCAGCAGGTCGAACTTGCCGGTGTCTGCCACCTTGGCGATGGTTTCGCCCACCGCGCCGACCTTGACGCTGCGCTTGGCATCCACGCCATGGCGGCCGAGGAACTTGCACACCGGTGCGAGGATTTTTTCGGCTTCTTCGGCGTGGTAGTTGTCCACCACTTCCTTGCCCAGCGCGGCACGGGCGCGGGGAGGCAGCGGGGCCTGCACCGTCAGCACGGTGTAGGTGTGGGTGCCGCCCAGCAGTTCTTCGTGGGTGGCCAGGTAGGCCAGCATTTTCTTGGTGTATGCGCTGCCATCGACAGCAAGCAGGATGTTCATGGTGTTCTCCGAAAAGGGATGGGGCAGACTACTCTGCGCGGGTGCCTGTTGTCTTGACCTGGGTCATGTTGTTCTGTTCGGCGCGTGGCGGATTCGTACGAACCGCATGCTGATCATACGGTGACCACGCAGCGCGGCTGAAACGCTGCCTGCTCGCCCTTGCGTGCGTAACCGAGCGGGTTGGCCACCACCCGGCACTGCCAGGGCGATCCGTCGCTGCGCTGGCCCTGCACGGTGTAGTCGCTGGGCGCATGCAGGTGGCCATGCAGCCACAGCGGGGTGTGCATTAGCAGGTCGTCCAGTGCGTTGCAAAACCCTGCTGTGCCAGGCACCAGACCGTAGCGGGGGTCGGCGCTGCGCAGGCTGGGCGCAAAGTGGGTGACGACCACGGTGGGGCCGTCAAAAGGCTGCTGCAGCACATCGCGCAGCCACTGCTGGCAGACCAGCGCCTGCTCGCGCATGGGCTCGGCCAGAAACGGCTCTGTGTGGCGCGTGCCCCCGGTCTTGCGCAGGTAGAAGTTGGCCGCGCGAAAGGCCTTGTCCCGCAGCTTGAGCCGGCGCGTGAGGTCGGTCGTGCCCTCATGGTCGGCCAGTGCGTCGAAATCGCTCCACAGCGTCGTGCCGACAAAACGCACGCCTTGCAGCACCAGGGTTTCGCGCTCCAGCCACACAATGCCCAGTCGCTCGCAGGTCTGGCGCAGGCGCAGGTGCGCGGCATCGAAGTCCTGGGCGTCGTACTCGTGGTTGCCGGGCACGAACAGCACGGGGGTCGGCCAGCCTGCATATTGGGGCAACGTCGAAAACCGGGCCAGGCCGAAGTCGTCGTCGTCCAGTTGAGAGCCCTGCTGGTAGGAGCCCACGTCCCCCGCCAGCACCAGCACATCGGCGCCGGGGGCGGGTTCGGGCACAAAGTGCGGGTGAGCCTCCAGGTGGAGGTCGGAGAGAAGCTGGATATTCATCAGATTGGGCGCAGATGGGTGCAGTCTACGGCGTGCCGTGCAGGTCCTGCCCGGGGAAGGTGCGTCGCGCTGACCGCGCGAGGGCCTGCAGCAGCCAGGTCATCGCGGCCTGCTGGGGGCCGCGCCGGCGCCACAGGGCATCTACGTGCACGGCGGGCACGTCCAGCGGCAGGGCCCGTTGCACCAGGGCGTCGGCAATGCCGGTCACCGGCACAAAGTGGCGTGGCAGCACGGTCAACAGGTCCGAGCCCGACACCACCCGCCCTGCCGTGAAAAACTGATTGACCGTGATCACCACCTTACGCTCGCGGCCCAGCGACGCCAGGGCTTCGTCGATGAAGCCAAAAGGGCGGCCCGAAAAACTCACCAGCATGTGCCGCGCGGCGCAGTAGGTGTCCAGCGTCAGCGGGGCGTCGGCCAAAGGGTGGCCCTGGCGCATCACGCACACGTATTCGCCGTCGTACAGTCGGCGACTTTCAAAGGCCACCACGCCGCCCGATTGCGCCCGCGCGGTGAGGTCGGCCAGCGCTGCGGGAAAGTAGCCCACGGCCATGTCGGCCGCCTCTTCCTCTAGCAGGCGCCGGGGGTCGCGCGTGGTGAGCGGCAGCACGCGAATGGAGATGCCAGGGGCTTCGCGCTCGATGATTTCCACCAGGGCGGGCACCAGCGTCGCCGCCGTGGCATCGGCCATGGCCAGCACAAAGGTGGACTCGGCCGTTGCCGGGTCAAAGTGACCGGGCGCCAGGGACTCCTGCAAATGGGCCAGAGCCTCGCGCACTGGCGGCCACAGGGCCAGCGCGCGAGGCGTGGGCTCCACGCCCTGGCCACTGCGCGCCACCAGTTCATCCCCCACCACGTCCCGCAGGCGCCGCATGGCGTTGCTGACGGCCGGCTGGGTGATGGAGAGCTTGTGCGCGGCCCGGGTGAGGCTGCGCTCAGCCATCACCTCGTCAAAGACGCGCAGCAGATTCAGGTCCAGGGAGCGGAAGTTCAAAGGGGTCATGGTGGCCCCACAGCATATTCATCACTGACATGAATATCAATGATTCAAAATATAAACTTGAACATACAAAGGGTAAACCCTAATATCGCCCCATCGCCCGGCAATCTCGCCACAAGCGTTAGAAAAGGGAAACCGAAATGACCGCCTTTGCACACGTTGAGTACCCCACCGAACACCCCGGCGTTGTCCGCGCCGAAAACGCTGCCGCCGCCCTGAAGAGCGCTGCCGCCCATTTTGACGGCGCGCGTGGCGCAGCCTCCTTGCTGCTGGCCGCCGTGGTCTCCGCGCTGCTGGTGGTTGCCAACCAGGTCATCGACACCTGGAGCGAAGGCCACCTGCTGGCTGCCTGGATGGTGCTGTGGCTCGTGGCTTTTGCTGCGCTGGCCCTGCTGACCAGCCCCGCCCGTCGCGCTGGTGTGGCGCTGCGCGGTTCCGCGCTGGCCTGGGCCGAAAGCCGTCGCCGCGCCGCTGAAGACCAGCGCACCTGGCAAGTGGCCCTGAAGGACCCCCGCATCATGGCCGAGCTGAACCACGCGATGGGCATTCCCACCGTGGACAGCATTCGCAAGTACTACTGAACTGAGGGTTTAGCGCAGCACACGCTGCGCAACCCAGCGAATTTAAAGCCGTGGCAGACGCCACGGCTTTTTTTGTGTCTGCGTTTGTCATGCCCCACATGCCCCATTCCTGGTGCTCCAGGCCGCTGCTGTCGCTGCAGCGCGGAGGCGAAAAAAAGCCGTCCCGCGAGTGCGAGACGGCTTTGAGTGGGGGAGCTTCCTGGATCAGACGGGCGTATCAGGCCGCCAGGCGCTTTTCCAGTTGCGCCTTGGTATCGAGCAGCGCCTGGGGCAGGTGGTAGGCCAGCTGCTCAAAGTGGGCGGTGTGCAGCTTGAACTCTTCCGCCCATGCGGCCTTGTCGATGCTGGTCACGGCGTCGAACTTCTGGGCGCTGAAATCCAGACCGGTCCAGTTGATCTCGGCGTACTGCGGGGCCACGCCGAACATGGTTTCTTGGCCTTGGGCCTGGCCTTCGATGCGGTCGATCATCCACTTGAGCACGCGCATGTTGTCGCCATAACCGGGCCAGACGAACTTGCCGGCCTCGTCCTTGCGGAACCAGTTCACGCAGAACACCTTGGGCAGCGCCTTGCCGGTGGCGGCAATCTTGCCTTCCATGTTGAGCCAGTGCTGGAAGTAGTCGCTCATGTTGTAGCCGCAGAACGGCAGCATGGCGAACGGGTCGCGGCGCACCACGCCCTGGGCGCCAAACGCAGCGGCAGTGGTCTCGGAGCCCATGGTGGCAGCCATGTACACACCTTCGGTCCAGCTACGGGCTTCGGTCACCAGCGGCACCGTGGTCGAGCGACGGCCGCCAAAGATGAAGGCATCGATGGCCACGCCATTGGCGTCGTCCCACTGGGCGTCCAGTGCGGGGTTGTTGGTGGCAGCCACCGTGAAGCGCGAGTTGGGATGGGCGGCCTTGGCGCCGGTTTCCTTGGCGATCTGGGGCGTCCAGTCCTTGCCTTGCCAGTCGATCAGGTGGTCGGGCAGCTTGCCCGTGTCCTTTTCCATGCCTTCCCACCACACGTCGCCGTCGTCCGTCAGGGCCACGTTGGTGAAGATCACGTCCTTGTCCAGGCTGCGCATGCAGTTGGGGTTGGTGTGCATGTTGGTGCCGGGAGCCACGCCGAAGTAGCCAGCCTCGGGGTTGATGGCGTACATCTTGCCGTCGGCATGGGGCTTGATCCAGGCGATGTCATCACCGATGGTGGTGACCTTCCAGCCGGCAAAGCCCGCCTCGGGCGGCACCAGCATGGAGAAGTTGGTCTTGCCGCAGGCGCTGGGGAAGGCTGCTGCCACGTGGTACTTCTTGCCTTGGGGGTTGGTCACGCCCAAGATGAGCATGTGCTCGGCCAGCCAGCCCTGGTCGCGGCCCATGGTGGATGCGATGCGCAGGGCCAGGCACTTCTTGCCCAGCAGCGCGTTGCCGCCGTAGCCCGAGCCATAGGACCAGATCTCGCGTGTTTCGGGGTAGTGCACGATGTACTTGACCTTGGGGTTGCAAGGCCAGCTGGTCGTGTCCTTCTCGCCTTCGGCCAGGGGCGCGCCCACGGTGTGCATGCAAGGCACGAACTCGCCTTCCACACCCAGCACGTCGTACACGGCCTTGCCCATGCGGGTCATCAGGCGCTGGTTCACGGCCACGTAGGCGCTGTCGGTCAGCTCCACGCCGATTTGGGCGATGTGGCTGCCCAGTGGGCCCATGCTGAATGGCACCACGTACATGGTGCGGCCCTTCATGCAGCCGTCAAACAGTGGCTGCAGCGTGGCGCGCATTTCAGCGGGAGCCATCCAGTTGTTGGTGGGGCCGGCGTCTTCCTTGGCGGCCGAGCAAATGTAGGTGCGGTCTTCCACACGGGCCACGTCCGATGGATCGGACCAGGCCAGGAAGCTGCCGGGGCGCTTGGCGGGGTTCAGCTTCTTGAAGGTGCCGGCATCGACCAGTTGCTGGCACAGGCGGTCGTACTCTTCCTGAGAGCCATCGCACCAGTAGATGCTGTCGGGCTTGCACAGGGCGGCCATGTCGGCCACCCAGGCGAGCAGCCGGGCGTTTTTGACGTAAGCGGGGGCGTTGAGATTCAGGCCCTGCATCGTGGGTGCGTTCATCGGGAGCTTCCTAAGTTGAAAAAACGTTTTTTCAAAGGAAGCGGACCGAACGGGTCACGGCGAGGCCTGGCGCAATTGCGGTGCTGAGCGCTGCCTTTGAAAAAACGGCTTTCGTGCTCAGTCGGCGGGCGGGAGCGTGTGTCAGCCCCACGGGTGGAGGCTAGTTCCACGGATTCCGCGGGTCGGCTGGGATGTCAATTTTATGAATCTGCCGCCCATTTGTCTGTCAGACAGGGGTCAAAACCATGCAAAAAAAACATAGGTTTATGCATGCAATCTGACGTCCGGCAGGGGCCGGGCTTTGGTGCTAGGGATGGGTCGCCGCACCGCTCCAGCGCTCAAAGCCCGCCTTGCGCAGCGCACAGGCCGGGCAGGTGCCACAGCCGTACCCCCAGGCATGCAGCGTGTCGCGCACGCCGTGGTAACAGGTGTGCGAGTCGTTCACGATCAGATCAACCAGCGCCTGCCCACCCAGGGTCCGCGCTAGCTCCCAGGTCTCGGCTTTGTCCAGCCACATGAGGGGTGTCTCGAACGTGAACCGCTGGCCCATGCCCAGCGACACCGCCACTTGCAGCGCCTTGAGCGTGTCGTCGCGGCAATCGGGGTAGCCCGAAAAATCGGTCTCGCACATGCCGCCTACCAGGGTGTGCAGCCCGCGCCGGTAGCCCACGGCGGCCGCCAGCTGGAAGAACAGCAGGTTGCGCCCCGGCACAAAGGTGTTGGGCAGGCCGGCGGCGGTCATCTGGATCTCGGCGTCGCTGGTCAGCGCGGTGTCGCTGATGTCGCCCAGCACCGCCAGGTCCAGCATGTGGTCGTCGCCCAGCCGGGCGTTCCACTGCGGAAACTGCGCGCGCAGCGACGCCAGCACCGTCTGTCGCGCCTGCAGCTCGATGTGGTGGCGCTGGCCGTAGTCAAAGCCGATGGTTTCCACATGGGCAAAGTGCTCCAGGGCCCAGGCCAGGCAGGTGGTGGAGTCCTGGCCTCCGGAAAAGAGGACGAGTGCGTGTCCGGGTCTCATGGGGGTTCTCCAGGTCAAACGAGGATGGAATGTGGGGGCGAGACGAAAAAAAGCCCCGCACTGCGGGGCTGTGGGGGTGATGCCTGCCGGAGCGGTCAGGCCATCATCACGGCGATGAACGCCAGCAGGAACATCATGATGCCGCCCACCACTGGCAGCACCACGGGGACCACGTGAACGACGTTTTCCACGGGGTCGTTCGATGGCGTTGCTGAGGCGTGGGAAGTGTTGTGGTCAGACATGGTGGGCTCCAGATGCTTAAAACTTGCGCAATTCTAGCCGCGAGAACCTGCGCAGGGGCAAAACCCTGTGGTCTCTATGCACAGGCTCTCAGATCAGGTCGGCCTGCATGCCTGCCGCCCGCAGCTGTCCCAGCACCTCATCGACATGGGTCTTGCCCCGGGTTTGCAGCACCAGCTCAATCTCCACGTTCTGCGCGGCCAGCATGGTAAAGGCGCGCTGGTGGTGCACTTCCTCGATGTTGGCGCCCGCATCGGCCACGGTGGCGGTGATGCGCGCCAGCACGCCGGGCACATCGCGCGCGCTGACCTTGATGCGCGCGAGGCGCCCCGAGCGCACCATGCCGCGTTCGATGATGGCCGCCAGCAGCAGCGGGTCGATGTTGCCGCCGCACAGCACCAAGCCCACGCGCTTGCCCTTGAAGCGTTCGGGGTAGCGCACCAGCGCCGCCAGGCCAGCCGCCCCTGCGCCTTCGACCAGGGTCTTTTCAATCTCCAGCAGCATCAGCACCGCCTGCTCGATGTCGCCCTCGTCCACCAGCACCAGGTCGTCCACCAGGCGTTTGACGATCTCCTGTGTGATCTTGCCCGGGGTTCCCACGGCAATGCCCTCGGCTATTGTTGACGTGCCCTGCGGGTGGTGCGTGCCCTTGACGGCGTTGACCATGGCCGGAAAGCGCGCGGTCTGCACGCCCACGATTTCGATGCCCGGCTTGATCGCCTTGGCGGCCGTCGCCACACCCGAGATCAGCCCGCCGCCGCCGACGGCAATCACCAGCGTGTCGAGGTCGGGCACGGCTTGCAGCATCTCCAGGCCCAGCGTGCCCTGTCCCGCAGCCACGCCTTCATCGTCATACGGGTGCACAAAGGTCAGGCCCTGCGCGTCTGCCAGCGCATAGGCATGGGCGCGGGCTTCTTCCAGCGTGTCGCCATACAGCACCACGTCCGCGCCGAACCCGCGCGTACGCTCGACCTTCACGCCGGGTGTGAAGCGCGGCATCACGATCACTGCGCGCAGGCCTAGGCGCTGTGCGTGGTAGGCCACGCCTTGGGCGTGGTTGCCAGCGCTCATGGCCACCACGCCGCGCGCACGCTCCTCGTCGGTCAGCAGCGTGAGCCGGTTGCAGGCGCCGCGCTCCTTGAAGGACGCGGTGAACTGCAGGTTCTCGAACTTGAGGAACACCTGCGCGCCCACGATCTGCGAGAGCGTCTTGGATTCGACACAGGGGGTGTCCAGCACCTGGCCTTGTAAGCGGGTGGCGGCGTCGCGGATGTCTTGAAGGGTCAGCATGGGCCGATTGTGGCGCAACGCGCGCCGTTGGAGCGCGGCGTCGGTTACAGGCCGAAAAACGGAGCGAAAAGTACCCCAAGCGCTAGATGATCATGCGCTAGCAGCTATCAATTTTGATGATCTATTTGAGACCCAGCCTGCGCGCCAGCTTGTGCAGGTTGCTCGCGTCCACCTCCAGCGCGCGCGCGGCCTGGGCCCAGTTGCCCTGGTGGCGCGCCAGCGCCTGGGTGATGGCGTGCCGCTGGCAAGCATCCACGGCGTCGCGAAGCGGGCTGCCGGCTGTGTCCGTCGTGGAGGCAGTCGCGGGTGGCTCTGTGGCCTGAGCGAAAGCACTCGCGTCCAGCGGGGCAGGGGCCGCGCTGGACGCGTGGGCGTCCAGGTCCAGCAGCACGGGCTCCAGCGTCACGATGTCGGTGCGGCTCACACCCCGGCTCAGCGCCTTGAGGGCGGCCCGGCTGATCACATGCTCCAGCTCGCGGATATTGCCGGGCCAAGGGTATCGGCGCAGCGCCTCTTGCGCGCTGGCCGACAGCCGCAGGCTGCGCAGACCGAGGCGCGCACGGTTCAACTCCAGAAACCGGCCCGCAATGAGCAGCACATCGTTGCCCCGCTCGCGCAGCGGCGGGATGGGCACGGGGTACACGGAGAGCCGGTGGTACAGGTCAGCGCGAAAGTCGCCCGCAGCCACCTGCTCGCGCAGGTTGCGATTGGTGGCGGCGACCACCCGCACGTCCACACGGCGTGGCCGGTCGGCGCCCAGGCGCTGGATTTCGCCGTTCTGCAGCGTGCGCAGCAGCTTGGCCTGCACGGCCAGCGGCAGCTCGCCCACCTCGTCCAGGAACAGCGTGCCGCCCTCGGCGGCCTCAAAGCGCCCGGGCCGGTCGGTCACTGCGCCCGAGAACGCGCCGCGCACATGGCCAAACAGCTCGCTCTCGGCCAGCGACTCCGGCAGTGCCGCGCAGTTCACGTGCACCAGCGGGCACGCAGCGCGTGGCGACTGGCGGTGCAGCAGGCGCGCAAACAGCTCCTTGCCCACGCCGGTTTCGCCCAGCAGCAGCACCGGCAGGTCCGAGCCCGCCACCACCTCCAGCTCGTGCAGCAGGCGCAACAGGGGCTCGCTCTGGCCGACGATCTCCATGTCGCCCTCGCCCGCGCGGGTGGTGCGCTCGTCGTCGGCACCACGGGTGTGGGGGGCGCTGCGCAACGCCTGTACCTCGCGCTCCAGCCGTGAGATGCGCACGGCGGCCTCCACTAGCACCTTGCAATCGGCCAGCGCGGCGCGTGCAGCCTCGCCAAAAGTGCCGGTCTGCAGGGCGTCGAGCGTGAGCACGCCCCAGGGCTGACCGTCCACCTGCAGGCTCACGCCCATGCAGTCGTGCACGGGCAGGGGCTCGCCAACCAGGGTGTCGAGCAAGCCGTCGTAGGGGTCGGGCAGGGTGCTGTCGTGGTCAAAGCAGGTCACCTCCCGCCGCGCCAGGATGGCCGCGAGCCGCGGGTGCTGGCTGACGGCAAAGCGGCGCCCCAGCGCCTCGCGCACCAGGCCGTCCACGGCGACGGGTCGCAGATGGTCCTGTTCCAGCTGCAGCAGCGCCACAGCGCCGCAGTGAAAGCGGGCGCGCAGGTGGTCCACCAGCCGCTGCAGGCGCACGGCCTGCGGCAGATCGGTGGACAGGTCGGCCAGCAGGGGTTGGTGATCCATGGTGTTTTTTACCTCGTATGGGTGAATTTGACCCCAATCCACTGGGGTAATAAATACCATGAACTTTATAAGTAATTGATTTTATTGGGCGCCGCCGTTGGCCCGGGGCTTGCGATAGGGGGGTGGATCGATTCACTCGTCACCTCACCATGATCTTCACATCCTGTCCACCTGCGGCCTGCCTGGCCCTCCGGGCGGTCCATCACGCCGCCTGTCTCGCTGTGGCCCGCCCTCGCTGGCCCCGCCCGTTCGTCGTTTCATCGAAGCAGGAGGCCCGCCATGGGTAACTACCGCAAGCTCTGGTTCACGCTGATCGGCGTGCTCATCGTCACCTTCAGCCTGCTGGGCTACTACGGCGCCGAGGTGTACCGCACCGCACCGCCCATTCCCGCCAAGATTGAAACGGCCGGGGGCGAAGTCCTCTACACCCACGACAGCATCCTGGACGGCCAGACCGCCTGGCAATCGGTGGGCGGCATGCAGCTGGGTTCCATCTGGGGCCATGGTGCCTACCAGGCGCCCGACTGGACGGCTGACTGGCTGCACCGCGAGCTTCTCAACTGGCTCGACGTCGCGGCCGAGCGCGCGCACGGCAAACCGTTTGCCGACATCGACGCCGCCGCCCAGGCCGTGCTGCGCGACCGCATGAAGACCGAGTACCGCACCAACACCTACAAGCCAGAAACGGGCGTGGCCATGGTGTCGTCCACGCGGGCCGATGCGATCGCAAAAACGGCGCTGTATTACGACCAGCTTTTCAGCGATGCACCCGCGCTGCACAAGACCCGCGAGCATTTCGCGATGAAGGAGAACACGCTGCCCAGCGCCGAGCGTCGCGCACAGATGATGGGCTTCTTCTTCTGGACGGCCTGGGCAGCCGCCACCGAGCGCCCCGGTACGACAGCAACGTACACCAACAACTGGCCACACGAACCGCTCATCGGCAACAAGCCCACCGCGGAGAACATGGTGTGGTCGGTGATGAGCGTGGTCGTGATGATGGCGGGCGTGGGATTTCTCGTCTGGGGCTGGGCCTTCCTGCGCAAGCACGACGAGGCCGACCCCGAGCCGCCCCAGCACGACCCGCTGTCGCGCGTGCCGCTCACGCCCTCGCAGCGCGCCCTGGGCAAGTATTTGTTCCTCATCGTCGCGCTGTTCAGCTTCCAGGTGCTGCTGGGCGGCTTCACCGCGCACTACACGGTGGAGGGCCAGCAGTTCTACGGCATCGACGTGTCGCAGTGGTTCCCGTACTCGCTGGTGCGTACCTGGCACATCCAGAGCGCGCTGTTCTGGATCGCCTCGGGCTTTTTGGCGGCCGGCCTGTTCCTCGCACCGCTCATCAACGGCGGCAAAGACCCGGCGTACCAGAAGCTCGGTGTGGACATCCTGTTCTGGGCGCTGGTGGTGGTGGTGGTGGGCTCGTTCGCGGGCAACTACCTGGCGATTGCGCAGATCATGCCGCCCGAGTGGAACTTCTGGCTGGGTCACCAGGGCTATGAATACGTGGACCTGGGCCGCCTGTGGCAGATCGGCAAGTTCACCGGCGTGGCCTTCTGGCTGGTGCTGATGTTGCGCGGCATCCTGCCGGCGTTCCGCCAGCCCGGCGACAAGAACCTGCTGGCGCTGCTATCCGCATCGGTCATCGCCATCGGCCTGTTTTACGGCGCCGGCTTCTTCTATGGCGAGCGCACGCACCTGTCGGTGATGGAGTACTGGCGCTGGTGGGTGGTGCATCTGTGGGTCGAGGGCTTCTTTGAAGTCTTCGCCACTACGGCACTGGCCTTCATTTTCTCCACGCTGGGGCTGGTGTCGGTGCGCATGGCCACCACGGCCAGCCTGGCCTCGGCCTCGCTCTTCATGCTGGGCGGCGTGCCTGGCACCTTCCACCACCTGTACTTTGCCGGCACCACCACGCCGGTGATGGCGGTGGGCGCAGCCTTCAGTGCGCTTGAAGTCGTGCCCCTGGTGGTACTGGGCCACGAGGCCTGGGAACACTGGCGCCTGCAGCACCGCGCGCCCTGGATGGCGCGGCTGCGCTGGCCGCTGATGTGCTTCGTCGCCGTGGCCTTCTGGAACATGCTGGGCGCGGGCGTCTTTGGCTTCATGATCAACCCGCCCATCTCGCTGTACTACGTGCAGGGCCTGAACACCACGCCCGTGCATGCGCATGCCGCGCTGTTCGGTGTGTACGGCTTCCTGGCGCTGGGCTTCACGCTGCTGGTGCTGCGCTACATCCGGCCGCAGCTGGTATTCAGCGACCGGCTCATGGCCACGGGCTTCTGGTGGCTCAACGCGGGCCTGGTGCTGATGATTGCCACCAGCCTGCTGCCCATCGGCCTGTTCCAGTTCCACGCCAGCGTGAGCGAAGGCCTGTGGTACGCCCGGGGCGAGGCCTTCATGCAGCAGCCCTTCATCCAGACCCTGCGCTGGGTGCGCACCTTCGGCGACGTGGTCTTCATCGTCGGCGCGCTGGCCGTGGCCTGGCAGGTGGTGAGCGGCGTGTTGGGATCGCGTGCACCGGCCGTCCCTGCGGGCGCCACCCTGGCGGAAACCCGCCGCTGACCCGCGCCGTGCGCTGCCACCACCATCCCCGGCGGCAGCGCAGGCTCTTATTCATCCCACAAGGAGCGAACATGAACCTCGACAAATTCAAGCACCAGCACACCGACATCCTGCGCAGCATCGCCACCTTGCGCGCCTTGGCCCATGCCGGTGTGGAGGCCAATGCCACGGCCATTGCCCAGGGCATCGTTGCGATGAGCGGCACCATCAAGCTGCACCTGGCCGTGGAAGACCAGGTGCTGTACCCCGCACTGCAGCGCGGCGGCAATGCAGACCTGGCGCGCATGGGGCGCCAGTACCAGAGCGAGATGGCCTCCATTGCCAGCGCCTACGACGCCTTCGCACGCCGCTGGAACACTGCCGAACAGGTTCGGCGCGATGCCGAGGGCTTTCGCAGTGAAGCCAATGTGGTGCTGCGCCGCGTGTTTGAACGCATGCAGCGCGAGGACCACGACTTTTATCCACGCATCGAAGAGGAAGAAACCGCTGATTGCCATTGATAGGCCCAATGGCTGGGCGCTCCAGCCGTTCCCCATCCATCGGTAGGGCCTGAGGGCACCTCCCTTCACCGGCCCCAGAGGCCGGTTTTTTTGTTGCGGACTCGGTCTTTAGCGCAGAGCGTCAGCCTTGCAGGCACACCCTCAGCACCTCCGCCCCGTAAGCCTCCAGCTTCTTCGCCCCCATGCCGCTGATACCCTGCAGGTCGTCCAGGGACGCGGGGTTGCGCTCGGCAATCGCAGCCAGTGTGGCGTCGTGAAAGATCACATATGCGGGCAGGTTGTGCTCGCGTGCCACCTCGGCGCGCCAGGCCTTGAGGTTGATGAAGCGCGCCTGGGCGTCGGGCCCCAGGTTGGCGGCAGCGGCGGGCGGTGCCGTGCTGCGGCGCGTGCGCTTGGCGGGCGCGCTGGCCGTGGATTCGCGCAGCAGCACGGGCACATCCCCCTTGAGCACGGGGCGGGAGCCGTCGGTGAGGCTCAGCGTGTCGAAGCTGTGGCCGCTCTCCAGCATCACCTTTTGCAGCCCCACGGCCCCGGTGGCCAGCAGCTGGCGCAGCACGCCGCGCAATTGCGCTTCGGAATAGTCCTTACCCACGCCGAAAGTGGACAGCTTGTCGTGCCCGAACTGCTTAACCTTCTCGGTGTCCTTGCCGCGCACGATGTCCATGATGTGGCCGGTGCCAAAGCTCAGGCCGCTGGCCTGCTGCACGCGGTAGATGGTGGACAGCAGCTTGCGGGCGGCATCCGTGCCGTCCCACACGGCGGGCGGGTTCAGGCAGTTGTCGCAATTGCCGCAGGGCGTGGAGTGCTCGCCAAAGTAGCCCAGCAGCCGCACGCGCCGGCAATCGGTGGCTTCGGCCAGGGCCAACAGCGCATCGAGCTTGCCGCGCATCACCTGCTTGAACTCCTCGCTCGCGGGGCTCTCGTCGATCATGCGGCGCTGGTTCACCACGTCCTGCAGGCCGTAGGCCATCCAGGCGTCGGCGTTCAGCCCGTCGCGGCCCGCGCGGCCGGTCTCCTGGTAGTAGCCCTCGATGTTCTTGGGCATGTCCACATGCGCCACAAAACGCACGTCGGGTTTGTCAATGCCCATGCCGAACGCGATGGTGGCCACCATCACGATGCCTTCCTCGCGCAGGAAGCGGTCCTGGTTCTGCTGGCGCACCTCGGCGGGCAGGCCTGCGTGGTAGGGCAGGGACTTGAGGCCCGCATCCACCAGCGCGGCCGACATTTCCTCGACGCGCTTGCGCGACTGGCAGTACACCACGCCTGCGTCGTCCGGGTGCTCGCGCTCGATGAAGCGCAGCAGCTGCGCCAGCGGCTCCTTCTTTTCTTCGATGCGGTAGCGGATGTTGGGCCGGTCAAAGCTGCTCACGAAGTGCTGCGCGCCCTCCAGCTGCAGCCGCTCCACGATGTCGGCGCGCGTCAGCGCATCGGCCGTGGCCGTGAGTGCAATGCGGGGCACGCCCGCATAACGCTCGTGCAGCACCGTGAGCGCGCGGTATTCGGGGCGGAAGTCGTGGCCCCACTGGCTCACGCAGTGCGCCTCGTCGATGGCAAACAGCGACAGGTGCCCGCCGTGGTACAGACTGTCGAGCAAGCCCAGGAACCGGGGCGTGTTCAGCCGCTCGGGCGCGGCATACAGCAGCGTGATGTCGCCTGTCTGCAGCCGCAGCTCCACGTCCTGCGTCTCGTCATAGCTCAGCGTGGAGTTGAGAAACGCGGCGGACACCCCCGCCTCGTGCAGCGCGCCCACCTGGTCGTGCATCAGCGCAATCAGGGGCGAGACCACGATGGTGACCCCACGCCCCTGCTGCTGGCGCACGATGGCAGGTACCTGGTAGCACAGCGACTTGCCGCCACCCGTGGGCATGAGCACCAGCGCATCGCCGCCCGCGATCACATGCTCGACGATGGCCTGCTGGGGACCGCGAAACTGCTCGTAGCCAAAAACGTCCTGCAAAACGGCATGGGCAGGGGACAGTGCGGGGGACAGGCGAGGAGACAAACGAATACTCTGAAATTGATAGCTGCCAGCGCATACGAATCCAGCGCTTGGTGCCAATAAGGCCAAAATCCTTTGCCGTGCCCGGGCTTGGCCCCGTGCGCGGCAGGCGCATATTGTGCGCTGCGAGAGGGCGAGGGGCTGGCTTTCTACAATAGCGCCCTATGCAAGCCCTCCACTACACGCGCGCCGCGCAACTGCCCGACATCCTCGCCCAACGCATCGTCATCCTCGACGGCGCCATGGGCACCATGATCCAGCGCTTCAAGCTGGGCGAGGCGCAGTACCGGGGCGAGGGCTACACCGGCCCCGATGGCGCGGGCGACCGGTTCAAGGACTTTGCGTACGACGTGAAGGGCAACAACGAGCTGCTCAGCATCACCCGCCCCGACGTGATCCGCGACATCCACGAGCGCTACCTGGCGGCCGGGGCCGACCTCATCGAAACCAACACCTTCGGCGCGACCACCGTGGCGCAGGAGGACTACCACATGGCCCACCTGGCGCGCGAGATGAACCTGCGCTCCGCCCAATTGGCGCGCGCAGCTTGCGACAAGTATTCGACGCCCGACAAGCCTCGCTTTGTGGCCGGAGCCCTCGGCCCCACGCCCAAGACGGCCAGCATCAGCCCCGACGTGAACGACCCCGGTGCCCGCAACATCGACTTTGAAACCCTGCGCGCTGCCTACTACGAGCAGACCGAAGCGCTGGTCGAAGGCGGCGCCGACGTGCTGCTGGTCGAGACCATCTTCGACACCCTGAACGCCAAGGCCGCGCTGTTCGCGATTGACGAGTTCTTTGAAAAGAGCGGCGAGCGCCTGCCCCTCATCATCAGCGGCACCGTGACCGACGCATCGGGCCGCATCTTGAGTGGCCAGACCGTCACCGCCTTCTGGCACAGCGTGCGCCACTCGCGCCCGCTGGCCATTGGCCTGAACTGCGCCCTGGGCGCCACGCTGATGCGCCCCTACATCCAGGAGCTGAACCGCGTGGCCGAGGACACCTTCATCAGCTGCTACCCCAACGCCGGCTTGCCCAACCCGATGAGCGACACCGGCTTTGACGAAACGCCCGAGATCACCAGCCGCCTGGTGCACGAGTTCGCGGCGGAGGGGCTGGTCAACATCCTGGGCGGCTGCTGCGGCACCACGCCAGACCACATCGGCGCCATTGCCAAGGCGGTGGCCGATGTGCCCACGCGCAAGATGTTCTACCCCGCAGAAGCCTGAATTTGAGTCAAATCGTCCTCTGGCGCTCATTCAATAAGCGCAAGCAGCTATAAAAAATGTAGTGATTGCCGTACCAGCGCAGTGCGGCAGCCCATTGCAAGGCGCCGCCGGGTGCGGCAACCTTGCAATCCCCCTTCATTGCGCCTTCCCGTTTCGCCGTCTGGTCCGTCCACTCCATGCTTGATACCGCCACCCCGCCCGCCCCCTCCTCTGTGGAAAGCGACGACGCAGCCGCAGCGGCTGCCAAGGCTGCCGCGCACGCCGCGCTCAAGCTCGAAAAGCGCCTGGTGCGCCAAGTGGCCCAGGCCATTGGCGACTTTGGCCTCATCGAAGACGGCGACAAGGTGATGGTGTGTGTGTCGGGCGGCAAAGACAGTTATGGAATGCTGGACGTGCTGCGCATGCTGCAGCAGCGCAACGGCAACCGCTTCGAGCTGATCGCCGTCAACCTCGATCAGAAGCAGCCAGGCTTTCCGGCCCATGTGCTGCCCGAGTATTTGACGCAGGTGGGCGTGCCCTTCCACATCGAAACGCAGGACACCTACAGCGTTGTCAAAGAGCACATCCCCGAAGGCAAGACCATGTGCAGCCTGTGCAGCCGCCTGCGCCGGGGCATTCTGTACCGCGTGGCCGATGAGCTGGGCTGCACCAAAATTGCGCTCGGCCACCACCGCGACGACATGCTGCAGACCTTCTTCTTGAACATGTTCTTCGGCGGCAAGCTCAAGGGCATGCCGCCCAAGGTGCAGAGCGACCGGGGCGACCACCTCATCATCCGCCCGCTGGCCTATGTGGCCGAGGATGACCTCACGCGTTGGGCCGAGATCCGCCAGTTCCCCATCATCCCTTGCACGCTCTGCGGCAGCCAGGAGAACCTGCAGCGCAAGCAGATCGGCCAGATGCTGCGCGACTGGCAGCAGCTCTACCCCGGCCGCATCGAGAACATGGCCGTGGCACTGCGCAACCTGGTGCCTTCGCACTTCATGGACCCACGCCAGTTCGACTTCAAGGGCCTGGTGCCCAACGGCATGCAGGACGCCGATGGCGACAAGGCGTTTGATGCCGAAGAGTTTCCAGCCCAGGCCATGGGCATGCTCGGCGGCCTGCCCCTGATGCCCCGCTGAACCCGACCTCCGACGATTTTTAGATTGGGCCACCCCATGACCACGCTCAAAGCCCCCGAACTCCTCCTGCCCGCTGGTTCGCTCGACAAGATGCGCGCCGCCTACGACTTTGGCGCCGACGCGGTGTACGCCGGCCAGCCGCGCTACTCGCTGCGCGCGCGCAACAACGAGTTCCGCCTGGAGCAGATCAAGCAAGGCATTGACGAGGCCCACGCGCGCGGCAAGAAGTTCTTCGTGACCAGCAACCTGATTGCGCACAACGACAAGATCCGCACCTACCTGCGCGACATCGAGCCCGTGATCGACTGCAAGCCTGACGCGCTCATCATGGCCGACCCAGGCCTCATCATGATGGTCAAGGAGAAGTGGCCGGAGACGGAGATCCACCTGTCCGTGCAGGCCAATACCACCAACTGGGCCACGGTGAAGTTCTGGCAGAAGATGGGTGTGTCTCGCATCATCCTCTCGCGCGAGCTTGCCCTGGATGAGATCGAAAAAATCCGCCAGGAATGCCCCGACATGGAGCTGGAAGTGTTCGTGCACGGCGCGCTGTGCATTGCGTACTCGGGCCGGTGTTTGCTCAGCGGCTACTTCAACCACCGCGACCCCAACCAGGGCACCTGCACCAACGCCTGCCGCTGGAACTACGCCACACACGACGCCGACATCGACCCCACCACGGGCGAAGCCATTGCGCAGAAGATGGAAGGCGACTTCAACTTCGAGGCTGCGCAACAGAAGGCCGAGCAGGCCTTTGCCTCCACCACCGGCAGCGGCCAACGCCACCCCAAGGCCGACAAGGTCTACCTGATCGAAGAAGCCGGCCGCCCCGGCCAGCTCATGCCCATCATGGAAGACGAGCACGGCACCTACATCATGAACAGCAAGGACCTGCGCGCGGTGGAGCACGTGGCCCGCCTGACTCAGATCGGCGTCGATTCACTCAAGATCGAAGGCCGCACCAAGAGCCTGTACTACGTGGCCCGCACCGCCCAGGTGTACCGCCGCGCGATTGACGATGCCGTGGCGGGCCGTCCCTTCAACCCCGAGCTGCTGATCGAGCTGGAAGGCCTGTCGAACCGCGGCTACACCGGCGGCCTGCTGGAGCGCCGCCCGAGCAACGACTACCAGAACTACATCAACGGCCACTCCACCACGCAACGCAGCCAGTTTGTGGGTGAGGTGCTGGGTGCTGAGGGGCAAGCTGAAGTGGGATTGACGGGCGACTGGGTGCAGGTGGAAACCAAGAACCACTTTGCCGTGGGCGACCTGATCGAGGTGGTGCACCCCAGCGGCAACACCACCGTGCGCCTGCAAGAAATGCGCAATGTGGAAGGCCAGCCCGTGCAGGTCGCCCAGGGCAGCCCCGTGCGCGTGTGGATTCCGCTGCCCCCCCGCTACAGCGGCGCGCTGCTGGCGCGGGTGATTGAGTCGCAGCCCCCCGCAGTCCAGCCAGAGCCCGCGCTGGCCGCCTGATTTTTTGAGAACGCCCCGGGGCTCCCGCATGACAACACTTTTTGAATGCTGCCCCCGCCGGGTGGTTGCGGCTGCTGTGCTTGGTGTGGCTTTGTCTGGCGGTGCCAGCGCCCAGGCCCCAGCCGTCGCTCCTGTCAAGCAGCGCTACGTGCAGGGCTCTTGGGTCAACCTGCGCGAGTCGGCCCAGTCCTCGGCCCGCATCGTGGCCCAGGTGCCCGCCAACACCGTGCTGCAACAGCTCACCGAGCGCGACGGCTGGTGCGCCGTGCTCTATGCGGGCGATGCGCGCCTGGGCCCGCCGTTGCCCGAGCCCCTGCAAGCCCATGTGGCCTGCAATCTGCTGGCCGACCAGCCCCTCACCCTGGCCCAGGCGGGCAAAGATGCTGCCCGCGCCTTCTGGGTGGCGCCATCGCCCAACCGCCTGCGTGCCTACGGCAACGCCCTGCCGCGCCCGCCGGCCCTGCAGTTGCCCGCGCTGGCCAAGAGCCACGCGCATGAAATGCCGGTGCAGTACCCCACCCGAGCTGAGTGGGAGGCCGCCAAGAAGTTCATGCGCGCTGGCGTGGTGCTGCGGCCCGAGCAGGAGATCGACCGGGGCCGCCCCGTCAACCCGCTGGATGGTGTGAAGCTGGCCACCCGTGCCGTGGACCACATCCCTGCCGTGGCACCCCTGGCCGCCCCGCCCACGCTGCCAGCCATCGCCCCTTCGTACTTTCGCTCCCACACCAGCGTGGCCCTGCTGCACGAGACCGATGCCGACGGCATCGCCGCCGTGGCGGGCACCCGCATCAGCGTCATTCCTACCGGTGTGCCCGTTGGGCGGTTCAATCGCCACAGTGGTCCCGAAATCGAGTACATCACCGGCTTCTGGGACGTGGGCACTGCCGACCAGGCCTTCGCACCCGCGCTGACCATCTATGCCATCACCCACCAGGGCCTGGTGGGTGCCCATACCGTCCGCCAGCGCTATTGGGACATCACCAACGAAGACCACTACTGCGGCGGCCACTACCCCGGCCGTGGGTTCAACGACCCTGGTGAAGAAGCCCAACCTGTGCGCGGCTATGCCAAGCTGTCCGACAGTGCCCAGGTACTGACCCGCCTGGTGCTGCCCGCAAAGCTTCCGCCGGACGCGGTGAAGGTGAAGACCCGGCGCTACGCCACGAGCTGGATGCAGCCCGCCGACCCGCCCATCCGGGACAAGCCCCAGCGCAAGAACACCGCCGTGATGGTGCACGAGATCGACCTGGACCGCGACGGCGTGGCCGACATCCTGCGCATCGATACCCCCTCGCCAGGGGGCATGAGCTTTGAGCCCATCTTTGAATGGCGCTGGTACCTCAATATCAACGGCCAGTGGTTTCCGGCGGGGTATTGGGTGGATCAGGAGTGCACATGAGGGGATGTGCTGGATAGCTTTCGGCCAGAAGCGGGCATTTCGATGAGCGATTTCACTGTCGTGAAAGAAGGAACGTGGCTGTACGACGGCACTGTGCCAACAGGCGTCCGTATTGTTAGCTGCTCGATCCGCTATGGATCGGGCGACTGGAAAGACCCACCGGAGATCCAAGCGGATCAAACGGCTCCGGGATTCGATGTCCAATGGGCTTCACCTACAACCCCGCGTCATTTTTGGAAGTATCCATCTGCAGTGTTCCCGACCTTGGAAGCTGCAATAGCTTACGCGGAACAAGCAGCATGGGCCTCATCGACCTTGAAATGGTGCCAGTTCTGAGGCCCGTTCAGGGCGTTCAGCCGTCTGTCAGCAGGCCTGGACTGCATTCCCTTCTTATCGCAGCCCTGGCTGCCGCAACAACGCCCCGAGCACCAGCGCCTCGGCCACCACCTCTAGTCCCTCTTCCAGCGTGGTCACCAGCGATGGCAGCTCGGGCAGGCGGGGCCAGCGCGCTTGCACCTCGGGCCATTGGTCCACGCCAATCGCCAGCCAGCCTACGGCCAGGCCCGCCCACAGCAGCGCGCGGGTACCGGTGTGCCACAAGGCGCGGTGCAGCCAGGCCACGGTGAACAGGCCCACGACCGCCACGGCGAGCATGGGGGCTTCGCGCACGGGGGCCCAGCGGCAGGCGTCGGTCCATTCGCGGCAGCGGAACTTCCACAGCTCGTGCAGCATGAATTGCTCGTCCAGCGCCAATACAAAAAACGCAAGTGCCAGCCAGGCGCCCAGCAGTCGGGGCAAGGCGCGGTCCCCCACCATCCGCAGGGCCGTGATGCTGAGCGCCAGCAGCAGCGCACTCGACAGCCACGACACCGGCGAGTCGTCTGAGCGGAAGGCGCGCTCCCACTGCGGCGCATACATCCACCCACTGAACAGCAGGAAGCCCAGCACGGCCATCAGCAGTGCAGGCGCAACCCCGGTGTGGGGTGTGGGGTGGCGATCAACAAGGCGCGAGCGGGCGGTGGTGTGCGGGTGCATGGCGGGGAGGTGGCTGCGCACTGAGAGGCAACGCGGCGGGCGGTGGAGCCGAATTGTGGGCAAAAAATTCCGGTAGCGCTGGACTTTATTGCACCCTTTGCTATGTAGTTGATAGCTGATGC